>SL_8KL_010_SEDDRAFT_10004257_pt1 | contig 11570 bp, 12 predicted proteins | sample SodLakKL_010_SED_4_FD_11160 | JGI IMG/M metagenome (IMG submission 11160) | reverse complement strand
ACCCTTGCCCTCGAAAGTTTAGAACTTGATATAGGTTGGTCTCTAGATGTAGATGTAGAGATAAACGGTTTCCCAGATATGGAAAAAATGGAAGAAGAGGGAATAGTGTCTTACACTGATTACGAAGGTGGAATCGAGCTTTCATTTGATCTATCTCTTGAGTATGCCTTCGAACCTGCCCTAGATTTCTTCAATTTCCCAATAGAAGAAAACAGTGAGTGGGAGTCAACCTCAAATATGACAGGTTCTGGCACCTATGAAGGTATTTTCGATATCCATGGTTTGCCTGAATTCATGATGGATGAGATCGAACAAGATTTAGGTATGGAATTTCCTATAATATTCGAGGATCATGAATTCGAGGATTCAGAAGATATAGCATACGGAGAGATCAAAGAGGTCACAGAAGAGGTAGATGTTGAAATGAAATGTGTTGGAACAGACGAGATCATACTTCAAAATGGTGAAACTACCGATGTCTATCTACTTGAATTCAATGTAGATATAGAGGATGACGAAGAAGAACCTAGTTTCGTGATGAAATATTCACCCGAATACAAAAATTTAGTTTCGATGGAGATGTCGTTCGAGAACACTCCACTCGCTGAATACATGACAGATGAAACAATGAGCATGGAACTAATTGATAGTTCATTCCACGAAGAGGACGATGATAATGGGATACCATTTATTTCAACTGGCATGGTTTTGGTATCTGTGATAATAGCAACAACAATATCCATGTTCTTGAAGGAAAACAAGAAAGAACAATAGATATACCAAATATACCGGAAACATCAAAATCTCTTTCTTCTTTTTTAATTTACCAAAAAAAGACTTATAGCATTAGTTTTAATATCTGGAAAAGGAGTTAAAATGAAACCTTCACTTGAAGTAAAAAATATCTATAAACGTTTGGATGGATTTATTTTATCCAATATAAGCTTTGATTTGAAGGAAGGCGAGATAATCCTCGTGGGAGGAAAAAACGGAGCTGGAAAGACAAAATTGTTAGAAACTATTTCATGTATATCCCCACCTTCAAAGGGATACATCTCCTATTTTGGTGAAACCGTGTTCAAAGATAAAATACTCAAAAATAAATTGATAAAAACTAACCAAAGATTAGGGGTGCAGATACAAAATGAAAGATTATTCGGGAGTTTGACTGTCGAAGAGATCTTTGAAACATTATCATCATTATATGGTGTTGAAGATTACGAGCGATACTACTCTGATTGCCCACATATTAAAGGAGAATTACAGAAAAGAGTGAATACATTATCTGATGGAAAAAAACAATTAATCAAATTTCTTCTTAGCATAGGTCATGATCCAGATATTATTTTGTTAGATGAACCGACATCTTATCTTGACGGAGATGTAAGAAATTGGGTTTTCAATAAAGTGAAGTCTTTAAGTTCTGAAGGTAAATCTTTTATCATAAGTTTAAATCAGTTTTGGGATATAGGTGATATAGCCGATAGGTTGATCATTTTAAAAGATGGTCAAATAGAAAACATAATACACGACTTCAAAGATTTTTATAACGGTTCAGCTATCAGTATCCAGACGATTTTTAAAGATGGTTCAGAATCGGTGTTAAAAGATATAGCATCTTCAGATTCCCATGTGATCTCAAGGTCAGAAAAAAAATCTATCAGAATAATCACCAAATATGATATTAAAACTATAAAAGATGAATTCGATATCGAAGATAAATATATAATTAGATTCAGTAGACCTTACTTAGAAGATTTTTATCGATTAAGAGGGGGTTATAAATATTGAAGAGAAATCCCTTTAATGCTTTTTTAAAATCACAAGCGAAAAGGAGGATACGGAATAAGCGATATATGGTATGGATTATTATAATGCCATTGCTATTCATGGGTTGTTTGAATTTAATATGGAGTGAAGACTCAATCCAGCCAAATATCGCCGTTCTCGATAGAGATGAGTCAACTCATTCTGTTATTGCCATGGGATACCTGAAGTCACAGGATAACGTAAATATTATAGAGGTCTCGTCATTGGACGAAGGTGTAGATAGATTAAGAGATGGTGATGTAGAAGTCTTTTTAGTTATACCAAGAGATTTTGGAGAAAAATGGGAAAACATTTCGGATAACGGTGATTACGAGTCTATAATATTGGATGTTTACCATTCAGCAGAAGGACAAGAAGAGGAACTTTTAAATACGCTCTTGAAAGGAATTACCAGTGAAATAAATACTTTTATAGAGGGTGAAAGGAAAAAGCCAGTACATATCAATTCTAGAAGGTTAGATCTAGATAGGGGATCTGCTTCAAACATGCTTTTGCCAGCAGGTATTTCCATTGTAATAGTTCATGTCGGTATATATGCATCCAGTAGTAACTCTTCTAGATTTAAAGAACTAAATCTAAGTAAAAGATTAAAATCTAGCTCAAAAGACCCCATCTTTTCAAATCTTGGAATGGTCTCTGTGGATTCTTTATTTACCTCGTTAGCAGGAACCATAGCCCTAGCTTTTGGATCGATACTTTTCGAAATCAATATTTCCGCTACTACGTTCATGTATTCAATCATACTTTTCTTAATTTCTAGTTTTACTTTTAATCTCATCGGCCATATCATAGGTAAAAATTCAGATATTCAAACTTCCTCTCAGAGTATATCGTCCATGGTGGTATTTCCTATATTGTTTTTTACCCAAGCTTACCTTTTCTCGTGGTTGTTTCCAAATTATATAATCCAAGTAACTCAATTTCTTCCTACATTTCCCTTAGTTCAAGGGATGAAAGATTTATATTTTTCATCGCCAACCTTGACAGGGTATTTTTTATTAATCTTTATAAATTCAATATGGGTGATCGGTCTTTTAACTATTATTTATTTTCAAGAAAATAGAAGGAATTGATACATACTAAATGTAAAATACATAAATTCTAAATAGATAGATATAATACTATCCTCAATACGAAGTTTATTGGAAAGATCTTAAAAATCAAATAGAAGACTAGATAGAAAGATAAAAAATAGTGTCAAAAAACAAAGGTTGGAAGAAATTATCACTTAAATCGATATGACCAAACCTTTATAATATGCGGATTCGATAAAATGTATAATCAATATTGGAGGACCTCACATGGGTTTCTTAGATTCGATAAATAATTTGTTAAATAAAGAAAAAAGAGCTCTTAACAAAGCTCATAAACAAATGGATAAAGTAGAAGATATGAAAAACTCAGGTAATGTCAAGAGTGCAAGAGAATTATGTGATAAAACCTGGGATTATCTTCAAAAAAAGAGAAGTAATTTTGAACAAAGATATGATAAATTATCTCAAGCATATGATAGATTAGCATGGCTCTATAACTCATTGGGTTTCGAAGATACAGCTTTAAAAATAGAAGAGGAAGCCTTAGGTTTAGATAATAGAAATATCAGTGCACTCAATCATAAAGCGCTGATCCTTTCTAATAAAGATCAAAACAAAGAGGCTCTACATATTTTGGAAGATGCACTTGAAATAAATCCAAATGATAAACATACCCTTAAAAACAAAGGAGATATACTTAAAAAAACAGGGAGAGAGGAAGAAGCAGTACGTTCTTTTGAAAAAGCATTGGAAACGGACCCCAACGATATCACGTTCTATGATAAAATATTGGAGATAAAACCACGTGATGCTAAAACGTGGGCTAATAAAGGGATTGCTCACAAAAATATTAACGAATACACACAGGCGATCGAATGCTTTAACAAATCGCTTGAAATAAAGCCTCATCAAGAAAGTGTATGGCTACAAAAGGGATTGACGTTACGTGAAATGGGCAATCTTAATGATGCTGTGGTTTGTTTTGACAATGGCATCGAAACAGACCCTGATCATAAGAAACTTTGGACTGAAAAAGGAAATACACTGTATCAACTAGAAAGATACCAAGAGTCATTAGAAGCCTATTCAAAGGCTCTAGAAATAGACTCCGAAGATAAGGATCTTTGGAATAAAAAAGGTACAATACTATATGAACTTGAAAGGTACCGTGAAGCTGTTTCATCATTTGATAAAGGTTTAGCTATAGGTAAAGATGATATTAGAATTCTTAACAATAAAAAAGAGGCATTGAAACCCTTAAAAAGATACGATGAGTTAATAAGAGTTTCTGATAGGATACTAGATAAAAATCCCTCAGATGCAAGTACCTTATACGATAAAGGGGTAGCTCTTCAAAAGCTCGGTAAAGAAGAAGAGGCTATAAAACAATTCGAAGAAGCTCTTTCTTTTAATCCTAGAGACATCTATGCTTTAGAACATGAAAAGGAGATCTACAAAAATTTAGAAAAATGGGACGATGTGATTAGGGTCACTGAAAGGATCACTGAGATCGATTCTGAAAATTGGGATGCTTGGTATGACAAAGGACAAGCATTTCTCAAACTAAAGAATCCATCTAAAGCGTTAGAAAGCTTCAATAGGTCATTGATGATAAAAGATAATGATCAAAAAAGTCTCAAAGGTAAAAAAGAAGCATTAAAACAATTAAATAGATATGAAGAGGTAATTTCAGTTTGTGGACGTTTAATCACGATAGATCCAGATGATGCTCAATCATATTTTGATAGAGGTAAAAGTTACGAAAGATTAAAGAATTTTGAAAAAGCCATAGAGGACTACAAAAAAGGTTTATCTATAGACGTATCTAGACCTGAAATATGGAATAATAAAGGCCTTTGTGAATATCGACAGGGTTTTTATGAAGATGCATTAGAAAGTTTCGATAAAGCTATAGGAATCGATTCAGATAACAAAAAATATTGGAATAACAAAGGCCATACCCAGACGAAGTTAGAAGATTACGAAGGCGCTATTAAATCGTATGAAAAAGCGTTAAAGATAAAACCGGAAGACCATAAAATATGGTACAGCAAAGGTTTAGCACAAGAAGGTATAAACAGATATGAAGAAGCTATCGTTTCCTATGATAAAGCCCTTGAAATTAACGATGAAAATCCCAATGTATGGTTTAGTAAAGGTATCGCTTTAGAGTGGCTAGACAGATATGAAGAAGCAATTGAAGCCTATAACAACTCTATAAAGTTAGATCCAAGAAATAGATTTGCTTATAAACGTAAAGGTATAGCTTTAGCTGAGATTGGTAGACATGATGATGCCGTTAAAGCCTTCAATAGGGCATTAGATATAAAATCTGAAGATCTAAAACTTTTAGAAAAGAAAAAAGAATCTTTGAAAGAGTTGGGTAGATGGAACGATGTTGAAAAAACTGCTTCAGAGATTATAGATTATAACATAGAAAATGTACAGGCATGGAGAGATAAAGGTAAGGCTCTGAAGAAATTAGGTGAGGCTGAAAGGGCTCTTGAGTCTTATGAAAAAGCAATAGAATTAGACGAAAATATTAGAGACCTACACGAAGCAAAAGAGTTGGTAAAGGACCTTAAGAGATGGGGAAAAGTCATAGAGTACTGTGAACACATAATAGATTTAGATGAAAAGAATTTTAAAGCTTGGCAAGACAAAGCTATGTCTTTGAAATATCTAAAGAGAAGAGAGGAAAGCATAAAAGCATTCGAAAAGGCACTTGAATTAGAGCCCGAGAATAGAGAAATGTGGCTACAAAAGGGTATGGTATTAGAACACTTGAAACAATATGAAAATGCATTAAGGTCCTATAACAAAGCTCTTGAAATTGAAGAGGATGTACATTTAATCCACAGAAAAGCTGAAAGTCTTAGAAAAATGGAAAGATTCTCAGAAGCCGCAGAATGGTACCAGAAAGCAATCGATATTGAACCTGAAAATACAAGGTATATCGATATGAAAGGACGCTGCCTGATCGAAACTGGTGATTACGATGAAGCAAGGGAGTTGTTTGAGAAGTCACTAGAGATAGATGATCAAAACGCTGAAACTTGGAAAGACAAAGGTCTACTCGTTAAGGAATTAGAGAATTATGAGGAGGCTCTATCATCTTTCGATACGGCTATAAAACTAGGTGAAACTGGTATAGAGGTTTGGATTAATAAAGCTGAATGTTATGATTATTTAGGCCGAAAAAAGGACGCTATCGAATCATATGAAAAAGCCATACAGCTAGAAGAGGAAAATCCTGTTTTATGGTATAAAAAAGGCCAGATAGAATATGAAATAGACAATAAACAAAAAGCTGTGGAAAGTTTCAGTAAGGCTGTAGAACTTGACCCTGATTATGAAGAAGCATGGTTCGAGAGAGGTAGAGCTCTTGAGGATATAAATAGTTATAAAAAAGCAGTAGAATCCTACGATAAAGCTATCGGTCTAAAAAGTGAAGATAAATATGCCTGGAATAATAAAGGCCGAGTTCTATTGGAGTTGGGTAAACCAGAGAAGGCTAAGAGAACATTCGAAAAAGCGCTGAAGATCGATCCGAACTTCGAATCTGCTAAAGAGGGACTTGAAATCTCTAAAGAGAAAGAAAAAGAACAGAAACTAGAAAATTATGCTAGAAAGATATTAGAATTCGAGTGCGAAAGAAACCGGTCGATATCTAAAGAAGAAGCTTTCAAGATTTGTGATATCCCTTATAATTACATAGATGATGTATTTAGATTCATCTCCAGCCGGGAGGGTTTAGATTTCCATGCTTTAGATGAAGAAAGTATATCTGAACTAGAAAGGGCATCTAGAATAGTTATTGGAAAGCTCTCTAGGGAATCAAAAAAGAACCTCCTGGAAAAGGGTGTAAGGCTTTGTGATATCGCTACAAATTTCAAAGATAAAAGTATAGAGGATTGCAAAAGAGTTTTAGAGTATATCAGAGAGGTTACACAGATCGACATATCTGCTGAAGAGATCGACGAAAAAACTGAAAGATTACTGAGAAAAAGAGTCTTAGATACGCCTCAAGAAGAAAGAGACATCCTTAGCTTGATAACAAATCTAAATGTAGGTATTTATCAAGCTAGAAAACTACAAACTGCTTTGAAGAAATTTGAAGGAAAGGGTTACAAAGCACCCAGCACGGAAATTTCATCATTAGTGAAGGAAAAGAAAGAAAGAGAGTACGAAGAAAAAGATAAAGAAACCGCCAAAGAAAAAACAATCGAAGAGGTAAGTGCAGATGAAAAAGAAGTTGAAGATATAGAAGATGAAGAAGAATTATGCTATTACTGTGGCGATCCTACTAATTACAAGCATGATTGCGGCCTTTTATCTGTATGTCCACAATGCGAAGGTGAACATGCAGGCGAAGAATGTCCAGAATGTTCAGAAGTTATAGGAAGCGCAGATAAAGAAGATGATGAGATGCTTTTATAGGTGATCAAGATCGGATATAAAATCCAGACTTCGCCTTTTTGACCTCTGATCTACTTTTCTCTAGGAAACTGTAAACTGTAGAGTGTTCACTACCCTGAAGTAGCATTTCGATAGCTCTTTTTGCTACACTTATCTCAACCGAGCCTCCTATAATACCTATAGTATTTCCATAAACAGAGACATATGTTTCACTGAGCTCTTCTATAATCTCTCGACTTCTACCATTTTTCCCGATAACCCTTCCACTTACCCTATGTACAGCATTAGAATTTTTTCCTACGTAATCTCTTATATCTATCAATTCAAAATAAACATCTTTATCTAGAATTTTTAATGCCTTATTTGGATTAAAACCCCTTCCAATAGCTTTGACCACATCCTCGACCTGCATCGGCATCAATGGGTCTTCAATTTCCTCTACATCGATCTGCACTAATCCAGTTTCAGAATCAATTTCAAGTTTTGCGTCAGATTTTTCTTCAATTTTAGATTTTACTTTTCCTTCTTCACCGATAAGAACCCCGATCCTTTCTTTAGGTATTTTTAAATCTATCATATCAATAATCCACTCCTTTGATATCATTAATAAGTTTTTCTTCGTCAGTATCGATTCCATTTTTAGAATAATAATTAGAGAGGTTTTTAATGTCCCTTACCAATAGTTCCTCACTTTTAGGATGAGATAAAGGAACTGCTTGTGAGACATCTATAAAATAAGGATAATCGTCCTTGATCAGAATATTGTACTCACTCAAATCTCCATGTACCATATTGACTTTCTGGTAAAGTGTCTTGTAGTCTGAAATGATATCATTATAAAGTATATTCAGACTCTCTTTATCAAAGGGTACATCTTTCAACATCGGAGCAGGCTGACCCTCATACTCTAAATATTCCATAACTAAGATATTCTTAGAAAATGTGATAGGTTCTGGAACTCTCATACCAGCTTTGTGCATTTTCTTTAGATTAGAGAATTCTTTCTTAGTCCAAGTAAATATTAAGTTCCTACCACTACCAAAATTTTTAAATCTCGGATCACCTTCGATATAGGTACGATATTTCTTGAATACGGCGGTGTTTATCCTCATTATTTTTAAAGCTACTTTAGTTCCATCTATTTGTAAACCTTTGAAAACTTTAGCTTCTTTACCAGTAGATATTGGATGTTCTAGAGTATCGATGAATCCATTTGTCATCAACTCATATAACACTTTTAAAGTACTTTTATCAAAAACCTCCTGATAGGTCTTTCTATCAGGTATTTTGATCTTATCTTTGACATACTGTTCCTTTTCTTCTCTAGTCATCTTTATCTTATCTTAAGCTTACAGTTTAAATAGGTTTTCCTATTATTCAGGATATTTTTTTCTATTCTTTTCGACTTTCTTTTCGACAGCTTGTACTATATCTACATCAGTAGCGTCAGCCATCAATAGTAAATATATGAATATATCTGCGATCTCATCTTCTAGAGCTTCCTTTTCTACAGTTGATAAATCTTCGTCCCATTGGAACAATTCCATCAATTCTGATGATTCGATGGCTATGGACATGCTTAAATTTTTTGGAGTATGGTATTTCTGCCAGTCCCTTTGATCTCGGAAATTAATCACTAACTCTTGAAGTTCTTTAATTTTACCCATAAATATGCAACTCTAATAAGATATAATAGTTTTTACAATGGATAGTTCTGATCAGAGACTCATCGTGATTTTAATTGAAGATACATCTGTAGCATCTCTTCCATCTCCTGCATCTAAATTTTCAGTAGATATAGAGATGTCTGAAACGGTTATATCTGGTAAGAATTTATTTCTCACAATCTCTGCCACATCAACTGCTTTACTGATTGCTCTACCTCTAGCTTTGATTAGAACCTCGTCAGACCCACTATTAAATTGGGTGATAACGGCCATAACATAATTCATTGTTTCTTTCTTACCGATAAACACTGTGTTTTCTTCACTCATCTAATTCACTCAATTGTTAATTATATATAATCAAACGATATTTCATAGAATATTAAACTTTTGGTTAATGATGATTAAAACAGATCAGTTAGAATCTGCAGGGTAAGCTAAAATCAAGGAGAAAAAATGAACGATGTAAATTTATTTGTAGAAAATCAAAGATTTCTAACTATACACTAATATTCATAGAAAATGTAGCGGACTCTGCAGAATGCTACCGCATTCTCCTTGTCCTCCAATCATTAACATAAAAATGATATAGCGGACTCGTCAGAAATCAAAGATTTCTAACTATACGCTAATTTTCATAGAAAATGTAGCGGACTCGCCGGGATTTTCGTCTGATCTGAAGTCCAAACCAGTTTTCGAACCCGGGTTCAGGGCTCCGGAAGCCCCAGTGATATCCATTGTAGCCGGTCCAAGTAATCGGTACCGGTTGCTACACCACGAGCCCAGAGAATGTTTTTTAATTACTTTTTAAATTCGGTGTAACCGCATTTACCGCATGAAACTCTATCTTCATGGACAGCTAAAAAGACGCCATCGCCACATTTAGGGCAGTTCCGTCTCTTCCGTTTAAGTTCGTCCCCGTCGACTTCATACATATCAATTTTTGCCATATTTTTACCCCTGTATCTTATTTCTTTTCAAAGAATGTTCTGACTCATATTTTATGGTATCTTCTTTACTACTATACACTTTTGTAAACACTTGTGTCTTATCCGTACCAAATTCCGAATTTATCTTATCGATGATGACTTGTTCTTTAGAAGCATTCATAAAATTAGAGATCCTATTTCTAAGATCATCTCGACTTGGTATTGGATTTGTACCATGTGATATAACTAAAACTAATTCTCTACGACTTAATAATTTATTTTCTTTCTCTTCTTTGATTTCTATTTCTGACTCCGACATCCTATCAATCCTCGTTTACTTTGACCATTTTATTTATTAATTCCCAACTTTTAGCTTTGATATCATCATCTATAATATTTATAACCATTCCTTGGTCTGGGATACCATAGATAACTAAACAACCCTTTTCTGCTAGGGTTATAGCAACCAGAGATAATAGATCTTCTTCCCCATCTACGTATATTACCACTGGTTCATCACATTCTAATCCATATCGAATATATTGCCATGCATCTGTAGTTATCATCCCAGCAGGATTCTTTATATTTATTGTTTTCTCATCTGAATAATCCAATCCCTCGTAAGTTCCCCTCTTAGTTTTACCGTCTATCAAAGCTAGATCTGGATAAATACATTGTTTATATAATACATCAGTTACAACATCTCCTACCGTGATAATACAATCATAACCAGTATATTTGTCAGGTAATTCCCCTTTGACAACTTCCCCCAGTTTCTGTTTTAGTGGTTTTCTTAAATCCTCTGGTAATCTAAGGTCTGTGTTAGGAAGGTTATTATTATCATACATACAACTTATTCTCTAACTTTTAGAGCAAATTTCCCATTGGTATGGATCTTCATCTTTTTGGCAATCTCCGAGTGTTCATGATCTACTACTACAAGGTAACCCTGCCATTCTTTAACCGTTTCTGATCCACATAATGGACATTCTTTCTCTTCTGTAAGGTAATTGCATCCCTTGCATGCCTTCTTTTTAGCCATCTACGATGCCTCCTCTTCTTCATCTTCAAATAACCAATCTAATTTACCTAGTCCAGTTTGTCTCATGGTCAAACCGATCTTACTTTCTCTTGGACTCCTTTCATTGACGCTCACTGTAACTATTCTTGCTCTCAAACTGTCGTCTATTTTAATGAATTTACCAGAGTCTTTTCCTTTAAGAAGTTGACTACCTTGGTCGACATCAACTTTGTCATTCATTATTTGACTTATGTGTAATAACCCATCTAGTGGTCCAAATCGTATGAATGCACCGAATTTAAGAACTTCACAGACATATCCGAATATTAGTTCGTTTTCTTCAAGAACGAATATTAAAGCATCGTAAGCTACGTCTTGAAAAATACCTCCATCGCCATGTACAATCCTTCCATCACCGAGTCGTTCAATATTAGTAGCTAAGATGATGAGCTTATTATTTTCCTCTATTTGCCCTTCAAGTGACTCTCTTGCAATATATTTAGCAACTTCATCTAGCTCCTCATCTAATCTATCTGGGGGTATCCGGATGGTATCTTTCTTTCTTTCCATTATGTACATGTTGTTTCCACCTAATGAACTCAATTTATGGTATCAGGTCCAGTGCATTGGCTGCTATGGCACTTGCAAAGACAAGTGAAACTATAGACATCAA
>SL_8KL_010_SEDDRAFT_10004254_pt1 | contig 11580 bp, 10 predicted proteins | sample SodLakKL_010_SED_4_FD_11160 | JGI IMG/M metagenome (IMG submission 11160) | reverse complement strand
ATAAAGCAGTTCTGCTGGTCAGGAACGGTGAGGAGGAAGAAGTTATTTTGCCTGCTAGTCTGCTGCCCGCTGAAGCCAGGGAGGGCAGCATCCTGGTGCTCAGAATAGAGCTTGATCGGCAGGAAACTGCCCGGGCAGAAAAGCGGGTAAAGAGCTTGATTGAGAAACTGAAGAATAAGACTGCTGATAAGAAAGATGATCAGTAATTATTATTTTTAAATGTTTATAGCTTCTAAGTAGAGATAGAATTTAACTGGCATGAACTCTTTATTCATTGTGTCGAATATTGACAGATTATTTTAATTATGCTATAATAATTTTCACAAAATTTAATTTTCATCAAAAATTAAGGAGGTAGTAGTTGTGAATTTTCTAAGCAGATTAACCCCTGAAAGAGAGAAGAGAGCAGTGGAAAGCAGTTTTGGTCTCAGAAGTTCTGTGATCCTGATGCTAATGCTGGTTTTTGTCTTTGTCGGAGCACTAACCGTATCGGCAGAAGACAGAGTGGTCATCGGTCAGCAGGCTGATGCTCCCGGACTTCATACTCTGGTTGATGTAGATGTCTATGCCTTCGAAAGAATTAATATGATCAGTGAGCCCCTGGTGTTTATTGANCATGACCTCAGCCTGTCACCTAATCTGGCTGTGGACTGGGAAATCAGTGAGGATGCTATGCAGATTGAAATGGAGCTGAGAGAAGGAGTTTTATGGCATCACGGTCGGGAATTTGTGGCAGAAGATGTCAGTTATACTTACGAGTGGGTTCTGGATGAAGACAATCCAGCCGCCAACCGCGATCTTTATGCCGCCATTGAAGAGATTGAAATAATCGATGATTATCATATTATTTTCCATCTCAGCGAGCCCTATACTTTCTTGATCAATAACATGGCTCGAATTGGAATAGTGCCCTATGATTATCATGAAGAAGTCGGCCATGAAGAATTCCGTCAGGCTCCAATCGGCACCGGCCCCTATGTCCATGAAGAATGGGCTGACGATGACTATCATATTCTGACGGCTTTTGATGATTACTGGGGAGGAGAGCCCAACTTTGAAGTTGTTGATTTTAGACCCATCCCCGAAGATTCTTCCCGGCTCCTGGCCTTTGAAGCTGGTGAAATTGATATGTACCAGGGCGGAGTTGTCCCCGAAGAACTGGCCAGGCTGGAGGAAGATCCTGATGTTGTGGTTGACCGCACCACCGGAACCGGTTATGATTATCTCGGCATGAATCTGGCTTCTGAATTTAACCCCGAAGCAATGGCCAGTTTGGATCTGCGCCTGGCTATTACCCATGCGGTAAATCGTGAGGCTATAGTTGAGCATGTTCAGCGGGGAATAGGCAGCCCCGGTAAAAGCCAGATAATCCCCGAAATGCCTCATTTCAATCCGGATATTGACTATCCCGAATATGATCCTGATCTGGCCCGGGAATATTTTGCAGAGTCCGGTCTGGAAGAACTAACCCTTCAATTATATGTTCATGAAGACCCGGTAAATATGGAAATCGCAGAAATTGTGGCCTATGAGCTGGGGCAGATTGGAATTGAAGTTGATGTAAACGTGGAAGAATGGGGAGCTTTTCTCGATAGAATACTCGGCACCAATGAATACGATTTATTTATCCTGGGCTGGACCGGGCAGGTCGACCCCGATCGAGCCTCCTACCGGCAGTTTCATTCCCAGGGCACCATGAACATGGTTAACTTCTCAAATGAACGGGTTGATGAACTGCTGGAACGTGGTCGGGCATTGGATCCCAACAGTCAGGAATCGATAGAAAACTATCAGGAAGTTCAACAGATTCTGCTGGAAGAGCATCCCAAAGCCTTCATAGCCTATCAGGAATCCGTTGCGCTGATTCAACCCTGGTTTGAGGGCTTCCGCAACCATCCCTATGGAGCCAACACCTGGCTGCAGCTGGTTGATGATATAGTCAGAGTAGAGCAGTGAAAATAATTAGAACAGAGCAGTAAAAATAATATAGCTTCACAATCATCCCGTTTGAGACCGGGGGTTCTGCCTGGAAAAATCCGGCAGTCTGACCCCCGGTTTTTTTATATTGCTGGTAAATTTTAAGCTATGACTCAGGCAGATTTGCAGCTCTTATCACAGCAGCCCGGTACTATATCAGGCTGCCTCAGGCTGCTGAAAGTCACATTATTCTGAGACCGTTCTCCACTTCCCGTTCTGGCTGGAGGAGAATAACTCCTTCATCAGCACCAACAACCCCTAATACCAGGCACTCAGAGAGAAAACTGGCTATCTGCTTGGGAGGGAAATTTACTACCGCAATGACCTGTCTGCCTTCAAGATCCTCTTTACTGTAGAGGTCGGTGATCTGAGCGCTGGATTTTTTTTCGCCCAGGTCACCAAAATCAATCCAGAGTTTATAGGCCTCATTGCGGGCTTCAGGAAAATCTTCCACCCGAATTACTGTGCCTACCCGCATTTCAACCTTCTCAAAATCTTCCCACTTTAACATATTATTATTCACCTCTGCTGGCAACTCGGTATTGTAATGATTCTTCATTATAATAACTCTTTTGGAATTATTCTTCTGACTGAATTCCACCTGGAAGGAGAGGTCCTGTTTTATCTATTTAAGAAACCTGCTTTACCAATTTAAGAAACCTGTTTTATCTATTTAAGAAAAATGTATGATTAAGCTGAATCTGATCATATTCATAGCCATTATGTTCTCCTTCAGCCGGGATAATGTGGCTGACAGTCAGCATTAAAGCCTCTTGCTCTGGAACATCAGCCTCAAATCGACCCTCCTGATCGGTCAGAAAAGTTTCCGGAGAATCATAACTTTCCCGGGTCAGCAAAATCACATCGGTATCTGTTAGAGGATTACCAAGATAGGTCAGGATGAATTCGATGCTGTCCTTTTCTGCAATATCAGCAGGGGATCCGGCAGGATTGATTTCCAGAGGCAGACCGGCTGGGGGTACAGGATCTTCAGGGCTGCTCATTTCTTCCCCGTCCTCTGCCGCAAGAGTGAGAGATCTGGCGGTGAACTGATTCAGGGACAGCTGATAAACACCGGCAGGTCTACGCACAATCAGCTGCTGAACCCCGGATTGCCGGGAATAAAATTTACCCTCCAGAAAAATATCCCTGTTTTGATAATCCAGTTCGGAAACCAGTCCAGCCGGAGATTGCAGATAAACTGAAACTCCTGTGGTTGTCATATCGGCAGGGTCATCATCCAGATGTCCCCAGTAAATTTCAAAACCAGCCTCCTCTCCTGTCTCGACAGTTAAGGGTGTTTCAATCCAGAGATAATGGGCAGAAACACTGTTGACAGTTATCAGGCCTCCAGCCAGCAGCAGGACAGCACTTAATGTAAGTATTATCAGGCTCCGGGTGATTTTTTGCTGTAATTTTACTTGGGATTTTGTCATTTAATTAGCCTCCTGAAAAATTTGATGATGTTATGTTGAGATAATAGCATCAAAATTATTTTCGTGCTATATTACTCTTCTTTTTTCAGGAGATAAAATCCTGCCTCAACCCCTAAAAAAATTAATAAAATAAAAGGAATTATTAATTTGATACAGAAATAAATATAGTAGCACGGTAACACTATATCAAAATTGGTGTTATAAAAATGCTTTAACTGATCTCAAGCTGAGTTTTTACTCTTCGGCAAAAACCTGCTTCAAGCAGCTGTTTTTAAAAATTGGTGATAATTTTACTCAGTGCTGCTGACTGTAACAGATTGATTTTGATTTATATCAACGATTTATATCAACATTTATTCAACAAGTAAATAGCCTGGCGCAAGTAAATAACCTGGCGAAATTAAGAATAAAAAACATTTATCAAAATGAGGAGATATTATGCATATTGCAGATGGCTTGCTTGAACCTGAAGTAGTAGCTGCCGGTTTTGCTCTTTCGGCAGCTCTGGCAGTCTACAGTTTGAAAAACAGCCAGGACCGGGAAAATTTTTCTGCCCTGGTGCCCCGGATCAGTATGGTCACCGCAGCTCTTTTTATTTCATCGCTGCTTAACATACCTGTGGGCCCGACCACCGTACATTTTTCCTTTGTGGGACTGGCAGGTATTTTGCTGGGTCCCCTCTCTGTACTGGCGGTGATAGTTTCTTTGATCATGCAGCTTCTGCTTTTCAACCATGGCGGTTTTTCAACCCTGGGAATGAATGCTGCAAATTTTGCCCTGGCTGCCCTGACAGCTCACTATCTCTTTCAGCTCAGAAGAAGTCAGCTCTTCAGGCAGTCCTGGCATAAATATCTGGCCTTTTTAGCGGTTGCAGCTGCCACTCTGGTCAAAATTGCAGGAGCCTCTCTGGCTCTCTACTATTCCGGGTTTCCTGCCGGAGTCGGTTTATCTCTGACTGCCGTTCATCTGCCGATTATTCTGGCAGAAGGGCTTTTAACAGCTGCGGTTGTCATAATTCTGATGAAAGGAAAGAGGGTATTTATCTATGAAGAAATACAGGATCTTGTTTAAATATATTATGAAGCTTTTACTAAAGCTTCGAGTTAATTATATCCTGAATTTTTTTAAGAATGTCAGTCAGGTAACAGCTAAGAATGTCAGTCAGGTAACAACAAGGATTATTACTCTGCAAATTATAAGTTTAAAAAGATCAGCTGCAGGTATATTTCCCGGACTGCTCCTGCTTTTAATACTGGCCCTGACAGCGATCCTGGTGCTGTTCTCTGGTTCTGCTCCGGTTCAGGCCCATGAACTGCTGATAGAGGGAGTGACAGAGGGAAAGGTCAGTGCCAGTTTTGATGACGGCACTCCGGCCATCCAGGTCGATATATTAGTTTACCATGAGGGTGAGCTGCAATATGAAGGCAGAACTGACCGTCAGGGGGCCCTGGAACTTCCCGAAGGAATGGAGTGGGATAAGATTGAAGCCCGTGACAACTACGGCCATCGTGCCCTTTATACCGAGGAAGAGGAGGATACTTTCAGGCTGCCCCGCTGGGCGGGAGCTCTGATTGGACTTTCCTTCTTGCTGCTGTTAGCTGCCTTTTCCGGATACCGTCAGAAATAGCAGCTGCCTGTCGTTCTTGTAATACTATCATTGTTTTAAAAAACTGAGAAGGGGTTTTCCTGTTAAAATCTTAATTTTGTACACCCTTCAACTTATTAATACAAATATTTACCGGGATGGATAGCACAACGGCCTTCTTTGAGGGTAATGTCATTAAACTGTGTTCTCCATCTTTTTTGTATTTATAATTGTTTTCTATCAAAAAGGGTTAGGCCGGGCTCTGTTTTGCAGCTCTGACTTTGCCAGAGAGATAAGTCTTTTCAAGACTGTCAACCCCTCTAATTTATGCCGCCTTCAGAGGTATATGCCAGCTAAAGTTAATACTGCCGCAAGATTCATACGGGAATTTGGCTTTCTGCTTATTCTGCAAATTACTCGATCCTTGATCGCCAAACAGCCGTTTTGCAGGAATTTTTCAGAAGATATTTAATTATATGATATGAGTAGTAATGACTGGAAATGTGGAAAAGTCTGAGCAAATAGAAATGTAGATAAGTCTGAGCGAAATCCGGAGAAGCCTGAGCAGATTTAAATCACTTTGGATAATTTTTTATCACTTTGGAGCATTTTGGGCATTTTTGATCACTTTAGAGCATTTTTAATCACTTTGGAACAGTTTTTAAATTACTTTGATTTTAATTATTTCTGAGATCTAAAATTCCATGAGGAGGGTTATCAATGCGGAAGATTTTTAAGGGGAAATCAGTAATCCTGCTGACAGCACTACTTGTTCTGGCAATTGTACTGGGCTGGGGTTATCAGGCTCTGGCAGAAGATCCTGTTACTGTTGGTTCCAAAGAATTTACCGAACAGCTCATTCTCGGCCATCTCACCCTGAATCTGTTAGAGGCAAATAACATCCCGGTAGAAGACGAAACCAATCTTGGAGGTACGGTTGTATTGAGAGACGCTCAGGAAATGGGAGATGTTGACCTCTGCTGGGAATATACCGGTACAGCCCTGATAACTCATCTGGGTTTTGAAGAGCCAATTACAGAACCGGAAAGGGCCTTTCAGGTTGTAAAAGAAGAGGATTATGAGAGAAATCAGCTGATCTGGCTGGATTATGCTCCTTTGAATAACACCTATACTGTAATGATGAGGCAGGAAGATGCCGATGAGCTTGGCATCGAGACCATCAGTGATCTGGCTGAGGCCATAAACGAAGGCGTGGAAGCACCTGATCCCGGTCAGTGGATTTTTGCCAGTGATCATGAATATTCAGTTAGAGAAGATGGCTATCCAGGGCTTACCGAACATTATGATTTCCATTTTGATGGAGTTCAGATTATGGATCTCGGAATTACCTACGGGGCACTGAGAGATGGAGATGTGGCTCTGGCCATGGGCTTTGCCACCGATGGTAGAATTGAAGGATTTGACCTGGTTAATCTGGTAGATGACAGGGAATTTCATCCTGTTTATAATGCTGCGCCGGTAATCAGAGAAGAAACTCTGGAGGATTATCCGGAAATAGAGGAAATTTTAAAGCCTTTGTCCCAGCTTCTGGATGATGAAACCATGCAGAGATTGAATGCCCTGGTGGACGTTGAGGGCTATGAGCCCGAGGAAGCTGCAGTCGAATTTCTGGAGGAAGAGGGCCTGATTTAATCAGGAACGAATTGGTTCACGAATTGGTTAGTGATTATAATTATAGTAATCTAAAGCCAATCAATTAGAGTCAATCAATTATAGCAGTTAAATCTCAATAATTCACCTCTGGAAGCTCTCTGCAGTATAATTAACTTCTGGAGACTCTCTGCAGTGTAATTAACCTATGGAAGCTCTCTGCAGTATAATTAACCTCTGGAAACTCTCTGCAGTCTTGAATCTTGAAAATTATAGTTTTAAATGAGGGATCCTCTCAGTTTGCTGCTTTAAGTTGCAGGTATTATTTCAAGCAAGAAGCAGTAATTTAGACTTTAGAGAGGATCCTTTTTTATTCTTTGATTTTAAAAGCCCTGCAAAAAAGCTCCTCAACTTCCCGGGCTGATGGTTTTCTGGGATTGGTTTGTGAATTAACATTTTCTAATGTCTGAACGGTTAACCGGGGAAGATCAGTACTTTTGATCTCTAATTCTTTTTTAAAGCCCAGCAAATTACAAAACCGCTCCATGCTTTCCAGGAAATCCTTGTTTCCAGGAAAGAGATCGGTTAGATTCTGCAGTTCTTCTTTACAGTATTCGCAATTATATTCCAGCACCGGGGACAAAAGCAGGGAATTGGTTAACCCGTGCTGATAATTGTAAAAGGCGGATACCTGATGTGACATGCCGTGAATAAGCCCCAGACCTGCATTTTCCATGGCCCAGCCTGCCAGAAGGCTGCCCAGCATCACTTCCGAGCGGGCGGCAAGATTCTCTCCCTTATCGGCTGCCCGGGGTAAATATTTAATTAACCTTTTCATAGCCAGATAACAGATATCTTGAATAAAAGCATTGGCAAACTTTGAGAGATAAGCTTCCAGGGCGTGACTGAAGGCATCCAGGCCGGTCCAGATAGTCAGCTCAGCGGGCAGCGATCTTGTCAGTTCAGGGTCAATGACAGCAGCAGCCGGTGTCATTTTTTCACCGCCAATGCTGACCTTTGCCGGCGTGCCGGGATCTGTGATGACAGCCCAGGAAGTAATTTCACTGCCGGTTCCAGCAGTGGTTGGAATTGTAATTACAGGAAGCATGGGATTTTTGCGTTTGCCGGGATCTTTCAGCTGGAAAAGATCCTTTTCTGGATTGCTGTACCAGATACCGGCTGCCTTGGCAGCATCTAAAACACTGCCACCACCCAGGGCTGCTATAACATCAGGCTCAAAATCCCGGGCTTTTTCTACCCCCTGCTTAATTATTTCTTTTTTGGGATTTGGTTTTACCCCGGAAAAAACCTCCACCGTCAAGTTGTTTTTGCTGATAATTTCTTTTAAACGCCGGGAAAATCCCAGCTCCTTTAGCCGGCGATCTGTAAAGATCAGAACCCGCTGCCAGCCAGCCGCTTTTATTATTCCCCCTGTTGATTTAATTTCTCCGGGAGCAAATCGGATATCAACCTTGCTGTGAAAAGATAAGCTCATATTTCCCTCCTTTAAAAACTTTCTGAAGGTTTCCAGATCACTTCAAAATTTTTTCCCTTCTTCCCTTAAAAATGGCAGTAAGGTTAAATATTCCAGGTTTGTACACTTGTCTATAACTTATCATAATTCAGATAAAAAATAAATAAATATTGCTTTTATTTTAAGTTTTTGCACCACTTTTCTGAGGCAAAAAGGGTTAGAGACTGGTAAAATTGATTTTTAAAGTCAGCAATTTGCATTATTTTTCAGTCAATTGAAGTAAAAAGTAGTGAAGAATTTAGCCATTAACATAAGCATTACCTTCTCCGTCATAGGAGTAGGAGGAACTCGCGGCTAAAAGATTTGCCTGCCATGAGGTTATAAAAGCGGTAGAAGAAGGCTTGAAAAAATGAAATCCCTGGCAACCAGAATCAGAAATGAAGCCGACGAAGATGGTGATTTTGAAGGGTTTGCCGAGCTGGAAGACCCTGTGGCCTTTTACAGCAATACCCTCTGCTTTATCAGGAGCATGACCTCTTAAGTCTATATGAACCTTAACTGGCTCAATTTGTTTTCTAATATAAATGGACTAATATCTAATCAGAATTGAATAATTATAAAAAGTGGCCATTGTGCCAGCTTTTTTAATTTGGCCGGCAGAAAAACAGTTCAAAAGCATAAAAAAAGACAATAGTTTAACCAGCAAGCAGAGAATTTCTGAATTCAGGACTTTTGAATACTTGAAAATTTGACTAAGATATGATTAAAATGTAACAACAGATAACGATTTAACACAGTAGAGAGGGAAATACAAACAAATCTCTATTAAGAAAAGCAGAGGAGGTTAAAAAGTAGTGAGCAGTAGTTTGCTTAAAAAAGGTTCAGGGCTGATTGTTCTGATTTTCGTGCTGACACTGTTGTTTGCAGGCTGTGATATGGTGGGACCGGAAGTCCTGGAAGATTCACCCTCTCAGGTAGAAGAAGAGAGTTTTGAAGTTGAAGTGGAAGCTTTTGAAGAGGTCAGGGTAGAGGAGGATATGTATAATGTCCTGGTAGGTTTTACCCATTCTCCCGGAGAAGCAGAAAAAGAGCTGATAGGAAATTTGGGGGGAGAAGTAAAGAGGAGCTTTAATATTGTTGATGCCATGGAAATTAACATACCGGAAAATGCCCTTGCAGTTTTGGGTAACAGTGAAATAGTAAGGTATGTAGAACCAAATGCGGAAGTGGAGGCTCATCAGACTGTTCCCTGGGGTATTGATAGAGTCTTTGGTGATGAGAAATATAGTTTTGACACCTGGAATGAAGCTGACGGACAGGGTGTGGGAGTTGCCATATTGGATACAGGGATAGATGAAGATCATGAAAGCTTACCAGAACCCCAAGATGGCACCAATACGATTGATGACACTCACTGGGGAGATGATGGTAACGGACACGGCACCCATGTGGCCGGTACTGTAGCGGCACTAGATAATGATACTGGAGTAGTGGGAGTTGGCCCTGAGATCGATCTCTATGCAGTTAAAGTGCTGGATGATGGCGGCGGCGGAACCTGGAGTTCAGTAGCAGCTGGTATAGAGTGGGCTGTAAAAGAAGATATACCTATACTCAATATGAGTTTGGGTGGAGGAGACTCGGAAACTTTAAGAGAGTCAGTAGAAGAAGCCCGTAATGAAGGCCATTTGATTATAGCTTCTGCCGGTAATGATGGGAACCCTGGGGGAAGAGGTGATAATGTAGGCTATCCTGCAGCATATGATGAAGTTATAGCTGTGGCTGCTTCTGATGATAATGATAATAGAGCAAGTTTTTCCAGCACCGGCCCTCAAGTTGAATTGATAGCGCCGGGGGTTAATGTTTTGAGCACAGTTCCTGGAGATGATTACGAAGAATATAGCGGCACCTCCATGTCAGCTCCTCATGTAGCCGGAGTTGCTGCTCTGGTATGGGATGCAGAAGGTGCTGAATTGGGAGATAACGAAGATATTAGAGTTATTTTACAGGAAACTGCTGAAGACCTCGGTCTTGATGATGAGCATCAGGGATATGGGCTGGTTAGAGCTGATAAAGCGGTAGCTTTTGATGATGGAGAAGATGAAGACGAAGAAGATGAAGATTTAGCTGAACCTGTAATAAAAGAGTTTGATATTACTACCCGCACCAGCGGACCCTGGAATCGAGCTGATGTTGAATGGACAGTTTCTCATGAAGATGAAGCTTTGGCTGAGGTTAAAAGTGAACTGCTTGATGGAGATGATGTAGTTGATACTGAAACAACTTCAGTCAGTGGTGGTGAAGCTTCCGGTGAACACAACCTCCGCACTCGCGGTGAGGCAGACAGTGTACGTCTAACAGTGACTGACAATGAAGGTAATAAAACAAGTGAAACAAAAGAAATAGAGTTTTAAATGTAATTTTGCTGTTTAATCATCTCTGGTTGATAAAAACAAATAACCAATCAACAAAGCCCCTGGTAGTTTTGCCAATACCAGGGGACTTTTCATACACTTAAATATTTACACTCAAATATACTGACCTTACTCACCTGAGCTGAGAAAGACCTCAGCCACAGCCGGGGGCTCAAGCAGGATATAGACCGGGTGTTTCTGTTTCCTGGATGTTTTAATATCAGCAGTTTCATCATTCCAATCGCTTCTTTGGCGGCTGAGGCTGTTTTCAGCACCCAGCAGTAGATGCTGCAGGGCTATACCGCAGTCCAGGTAGGGCGAGATGCCGTGTTTCTTATTATCTCTGCTGGATCTCAAAATCAGTTTCCCGGCATCGGGATAAACCTCAAACCGCCAGGGCTGCTGATTGGCAGCTGAAGGAGCCAGCCGGGCCGATTCCAGAGCGGTATTAACCCAGTCCGGGTAACTCTCTGGCTGGTATTTTTCCACCAGCTCCTCCAGAGGTTTGCGGCTGCGGGAACTGATTACCCTTTTAAGTAATTTTTCTGCAAGAGTGGGTTTATTGTGAGCTATTCCCAGGGGGGTTATGGCCAGAACTTCTTCATTATGACCGAGATTCAGGCGCTCTCTAATCTCGCTTTTCTTCAGCATGCCACCAACCCAGCAGGTATTCAAGCCTCGAGCGGTGGCTGCCAGGATGAGCGCCTCACCCAGCATCCCGGCTTCCACATTTGCCCTAAAACTATCTGCCTGAGTATCGGCCAAGATGGCAGCAAAGCTGCTGGCTCCGGTAACCAGACCGTAGGAACCGAGCAGAGTTTTTACCGCCTGAGAAAATCCCTCCTGGCTGAAGACAATTCGGCTGAAGGAGAGGCAGTTATCCAGTTCTGCAATATCCTCTTTAAGCTCGTCAAGTTCCTGCCTGGTCAGGGGAGTATCATGGTATCTGCGTCGGGAAATTCTTCTGTCGATAGCTTTATACCAGTTATTTTGAGGTAATTCTTCTGGCAGAGTAAATTCATTCATAATTATAATCCGATACCTCCAAAATTTGTCTCTTTATTTCTATCTTTGCTTTCTTTTTTT
>SL_8KL_010_SEDDRAFT_10004252_pt1 | contig 11580 bp, 12 predicted proteins | sample SodLakKL_010_SED_4_FD_11160 | JGI IMG/M metagenome (IMG submission 11160) | reverse complement strand
ACCTGTCCATCAGTGCGGCCGGTGACCGTAGCGCAGCGGCCCGACCACGCACGAGATGGCCGAACCGCCCCCCACCGGCTGGAGTGCCGGCGATCAGGGCTCGCGCAGCCACCGAGCGAGCTCCGGCTCGACCTCTGAGAGCGCTGCCGTCGGGGAGCGCGGCACGCGATCGGGGCTGCGGGCACCGGTGACCCGGAGCGCGTGGTCACCTCCTGGGACGACCACGAGGTCGGAACGGCGTGGCAGCTTGCGCCGGTGGGTCCGCAGTAGCGACAGGTCGGCCAGCGGATCGTGGTCGCCCTGGAGGAACAGGCAGGGCACCGCGATGTTCGGCCAGTGGTCGACCCGCAGCCGGTCGGGCCGTCCCGGCGGATGCAGGGGGTAGCCGGAGAACAGCAGGCCGGCAGCGGCCGTACCCGTCGCCACCGCCAGCGAGGCGACCCGACCACCGTAGGAGCGACCACCGAGGATCCACGGCTCCTCCCGCGGCGTGCCCAGCAGCACCTGGGCCGCGGTCAGGATCTCCCGGAACCCCGGCACGGCCGTCTCGGCCCTCGGGGCGCGGCGGCCCGCCTGATGGTGGACGAGGTTCGCGCGTACGACCTCGTGCCCGCAGCGCGCGACGGCCTCGGCCAGGGCGACCAGCGGCTCGCTGTCCAGGCTGCCTCCGGCACCCGGCACGAGCAGGACCGGCCGACCCTGGCGGTGATCGGGTCGGTAGCTGACCGCGTCGACGACACCGTCAGGAGCCGCAGGGACCGCCAGCTCGTGTCGGTCGGTCGCGCGCGTCACCGGTGCTCGGGCACCGTCACGACGACCGGGCACGGCGAGTGCGCGACGACCTGGTGGGTCACCGATCCGAGCAACAGCCCGCGGAACCCGCCGAGCCCCCGGGCGCCGACGACCAGCAGATCGGCCCCCTTGGCCACCTCGCAGAGCACGGCGGCGGCGCCACCCGAGCGAACCGTGCGGGTCACCGGCACGTCACCCGCACCACCGGCCTTCTCGATCTGCTCGGAGATGACCTCGTCGGCCGCAGCTCGGAGTTCGTCGTCGGAGGGCAGGGTCACCACGGCCGGGAGGGCAACCAGCTCAGGTGTCGGATACGCGTGCACCAGCTGTAGCTCGGCTCCCCGCAGGCGGGCTTCGTCGAGCGCCCAACGCAGGGCGCGGATGGACTCCTCCGAAGAGTCGAGGCCGACGACGATACGAGCGGTCATGGCGATCCCCTCCCGAGGCGACGGTCAGACCCGGTCGACGATCGGCGAGCGATCACACGGGTCATCACCTCGCAGGATGCGATATCGCCGGGGCCCGGGCCAGGGACCTGCGGCCCCGATGCGCAGGGCCGGTCCCGTCCGGCGGTCCCCGGAGCCGTCGAGCGCTCCCCGGAGCACGGCAAGGCGTAGGCTGCCACCTCGATGTCCGAGCGGCCGCCGTATGGGGTGGCCGCCAGCTCGTCCGCACCGGGAGACGATGACCGTGAGGTATCCGGAGCGTCTACTCACCGACGATGAAGAGATCCTGCACCAGTTCCGACCCCACTGGAAGGTGCTGCTGCCCGCCATCGGCTGGGCCATGGCGCTGGCGGCCATCGCCGGCTTCGCGGTGGCGGCCCTGCCCGAACGTTGGAGTCCGGGGTGGTCCTTCGGCGCCTCCTTCGGGTTGGCGCTGCTGTTGTGGCTGGCGCTGTCCGCCCGGGCGCTGGTGGCCTGGTACGCGACCAACTACGTACTGACCGACGAGCGCATCGTGGTGCGCCAGGGGCTGATCGCCCGCACCGGCACGGAGATCCCGCTGGAGAACATCACCAACGTGCTCTTCAGCCAACGCGTGCTCGAGCGGATGCTCGGCTACGGCGACGTGCTCATCGAGTCGGCCGGCAGCCAGGGGCAGAGCCGTCTCGCAGACATCCCCGACCCGGAGGCCTTCCAGTCGGAGGTCTACCGGGCACGGGAGCTGCGCAGCCTGCACTTCCGCTCAGGGGGCACCGTGCCCGCGCGCGACGTCGTCCAGCAGCTCGAAGCCCTGGCCGACCTGCGCGAGCGTGGCCACCTCACCGTCGAGGAGTTCGCGGCCAAGAAGCGCACGCTGCTCGGTGACCTGCCGGGGGTCGAGCCCGCGGAGGTGCGGGAGCTGATCGAGGAGGGGGAGATCGACCCGACCCTGTGACGCGTGGCCCCCGGGCAGCTCGCGGTGAGGTCGGGTGCGAAGGCGCCGGGTGCGGGGAAGCCGGCTCCGCTCAGGCGGCTCCCAGGCGCACGTGCCAAGCTGGCGTCATGCGGATCCTGGTGGTCGAGGACGACCGGTCGGTGCGTGATGCGCTCGACCGGGCGCTGCGCGCCCAAGGCATCGAGGTGGTGACCGCCGGCGATGGACTGGCAGCGCTCAGCGCCATCGCCGCCCACGACCCGGACCTGGTCGTGCTGGACCTCGGGCTGCCCGGCATGGACGGGCTGGCCGTGTGCCGGCGGCTCCGAGCGGACGGTGACGATCGGCCCGTGCTGGTGCTCACCGCCCGGGACGGCGTCGACGATCGGGTCACGGGTCTGGACGTCGGCGCTGACGACTACCTCGTCAAGCCCTTCGCGCTGGAGGAGCTCCTGGCGCGGATCCGTGCCCTCCTGCGACGGGTCACCGTCGATCCTGACCGACGTCTGCGGGTCGGCGACCTGGTCCTCGATCCCGATACCCGCGAGGTGCGACGCGGCGACCGCCAGGTGGAGCTGACCGACCTCGAGTTCCGGCTGCTGCACCACCTCGCCGAGTACCCGAGGATCGTGCTGCGCCACGAGGCACTGCTCGACGCGGTGTGGGGCGAGCAGGCCGCGGCCAGCAAGAACACCCTCGAGGTGTACGTGGGGTACCTGCGGCGCAAGCTGGAGGCCGGAGGTGAGCCGCGGCTGCTCCACACCGTCCGCAGCGTCGGCTACGTGCTGCGGCCGGCACCATGACGCTGCGTCGTCGCGCCGCCGTCTGGACCACCGTGGTGATGGTCCTCGCCGTCGCGCTCGTGCTGCTGCTCGCACGGCAGGTGGCCGGTGGCGCGTTGCTGGACGCCATCGACGACGACCTGCGTTCCCTGGCGACGGTGGCGCCGGCGGCGCTCGGCCCGGTCGGGCCCGGCCATGACGGCCCCGACCCCGGCGGTCACGGCGCTGGCGGGCCGGGCGCTGGCGGGCCGGGCGCTGGCGGGCCGGGCGCCGGTGGGCCGGGGCTCGCCGACGCGGACCGCGGGCGATCCCTGAACGAGCTCCGCCGCCTGGACCCCCGTGGCCCACGACGCGCCGTGGCGCTGCTCGGGGTCGATGGTCCCCTGCAGGTCCTCGCCGTCGATGGCTCGGTCGATCTCGCGGCCGCCGGGTTGACGCTGCCCGTCACCGCGGAGGCGGCAGCGGTCGCCCGTGGTGAGCGCAGCAGCTCGCTCGAGACCATCGAGATGGAGGACACGCGCCTTCGCGTGCTCACCACCTCGCTGCCCGCAGGTGGAGCCGTCCAGCTCGCCCGTAGCCTCTCCGAGGTCGAGTCCACCCTGGCGCAGCTGACGACCCGGCTGGCGGTGACCGGGGTCGCCCTGACCGTGCTGGCGGGGGCGGTGGCGCTGCTGCTGTCCGACCGCCTGACCCGGCCCGTCGCGACCCTGACCTCCACGGTCGAGCACGTCGCCCTGACCCAGGAGCTCGACACCCGCGTCGCCCCGGAAGGCGACGACGAGCTCGCCCGACTGGGCCGGGCCTTCGACCACCTGCTGGGCCGGCTCGAGCAGGCCCGCGCAGCCCAGACACAGCTGATCGCCGACGCCTCCCACGAGCTGCGCACACCCCTGACCAGCCTGCGGACCAACATCGATGTCCTGCGCTCCGGAACGGCACTCGGCGCCGAGGACCACGCCGAGCTCCTGGCCGATCTCGATGACCAGCTGACCGAGTTCGGGCACCTCGTGGACGGGCTCGTCGAGCTGGCCAGGGGTGAGCAGGCACCCACCGAGCGGACGCCGATCCACCTCGATGTCCTGGTGCCGGCGGTCGTCGAGGCGGCTCAGAGGGACCACCCGGCGGCGCGCTGCAGGGTCGAGGCCGCCCCCACGGTCGTCGACGGGGAGGCCCGCAGGCTCACCCGTGCGGTTCGGGCGGTGATCGACAACGCCGTGGTCCACGGAGGCGGGGACGTCGAGGTGGCCGTCTCCCCCCACGGTGCCCAGGCCACGGTCACGGTCCGCGACCACGGTCCCGGGATCGCACCTCAGGAGCGGGAGCAGGTCTTCGACCGTTTCTATCGCGCGCCGACAGCACGCTCCCGTCCGGGGTCGGGACTGGGGCTCGCCATCGCCGAGCAGGTGGTCCGCACCCACGGCGGCAGCGTCGAGGTAGGTGACACCCCGGGTGGTGGCGCGACGGTCGTGCTGCGGCTCCCCGCCGCCCGCCCGGCCGCCAGCCACGACGGCGACCAGGGCGATGCGCACGACGACGACCACGGCTATGGGCACGGCTATGGGCACGGCGCCTGACAGCCCTGGGAGCTTCACCACCGCGACGCCGGCCACCACCGCGACGCCGGCCACCACCGCGACGCCGGCCACCACCGCGACGCCGGTAGCGTCCCGCCCGCTACGGTCGCGGGATGACCGGGACCTTCCTGAACGCGGGCGCCATCGTCCTGGGGGCCGGCATCGGGACGCTGCTGGGTGGCCGCCTGTCCTCGGGGATCCGCGGCACGGTCACCGACATCCTCGGCATCTTCGTGCTGGTGCTCGGCGCCAGCGATGCTCTCGGGACCTTCGGCGACGAGCTCTCCACCACGTTGGGATCCGCCGCGGTGCTCGTGATCCTCGCCTCGCTGCTGCTCGGAGGGGTGATCGGCGAGGCGATCGACATCGAGGGGTGGCTGCACCGGCTCGGCGCGTGGCTGCGGGACCGGGTCGTGGGTGACGCGGAGGAGCCGACGACCGTGGAGACCGGCGCTGACCTCACGGCACCGCACGGGGCCGACGAGCCGATGCACGACCCCCGCCGGCTGTTCGTCGAGGGCTTCGTCGTCACGAGCCTGATCGTGTGCGTCGGGCCGCTGGCGATCCTGGGATCGCTGCAGGACGGGCTGACCGACGGGTTCGAGCTCCTGGCCGTCAAGTCGATGCTCGACGGGTTCGCGGCGCTGGCCTTCGCCTCGGTGCTGGGCATCGGGGTCGCGTTCGCCGCGCTGCCGCTGCTGGTGCTCCAGGGATCGATCACCCTGGCTGCTGCCGCCCTGCAGAGCGTGCTCACCCCGCCGATGCTGGCCGGTCTGAGCGCGACCGGCGGCTTCCTGGTGATGGCGATCGGGGTCCGGCTGCTGGACCTGCGCCCGATCCGGGTGGCGAACCTCCTGCCGAGCCTGGTGCTCGCTCCCCTGGTCATCGGACTGTGGCCCTGAGCCCACCGGGCAGCGAGAGGGCCGTCGGCGGCCACTCAGCCTGCGCTCAGTGTCAGAGCCGATGCTGTGCACAGCGCCGCGAACCGATCTCCCACTCCCGAACCCGCGGCGGCGCCGATCACAGGAGGCACGACGATGCGATCGATACCGAGGAGCAGCAGGTGGGCCGTGCTCGGCGCGGCCGCGGCCCTGGCCACCGCAGCCTTGGCTGTCCCCGCCCTGGCCCAGGGGACGGACGACGCGCCTGATGACACGCGCGCCGACTGGGCCGGTACCACCTCACCAGGCGAGCGCCACGCCGAGGTGATGACGGAACTCGAGGGGCTCGACGGCGATGCCCTGGCCGAGGGGCTCGCGGAGCTGCGAGCCGAGCGGCAGCAGGACCGTACGGAGCTCCGAGCCGAACGCCACGCCGAACGACAGGCCTCGCGTGCCGAGCGGCAGGCCGAACGCCGCGCCTCGGACGTCGAACACGACGCCGAGCGCCACGCCGAACGACAGACCTCGCGTGCCGAGCGGCAGGCCGAACGCCGCGCCTCGCGCGGCGAACGTCAGGCCGATGGGGACGGTGCCGCCGTGGGCCGCGGACCGGGACCCCGGATGCGAGCGGACGGGGATTGCCCACTAGCCTCGGACTGAGACGCGATCACCAGACGCGGCGCGCGCGTCGGAGCTCGCGGCGACCGACCCAGGCGACGGGGACCTTGGCCCCTCGCCGCCGGGCATCGGCGCCGCGATGCTCGTCGCAGATCACCGCGATCAGGAGGACCCCGATGCTCGGCGTCAGCCTCAACGACCCGATCGGCCGGCTCGTGGGCGACCCGGTCGCCACGATCAGGCCGACAGCGACCCTGCGCGAAGCGGCCCACGCTCTGGCCGCGGATGCGGTCGGCCTGCTGGTCGTGGTCGACGCCCGGGGCGTGCGGGGGGTGTTCTCCGAACGCGACGTCGTCACCGCCATCGCCGACGACGTGGACCTCGACGACGGCCGGGTGCGTGACTACGCNACCTCNGACGTGATCCAGGTCGAGGAGGCCGCCAGCATCCTGGACGCCGCCGCCACCATGAGCGAGGGCCAGGTCCGCCACCTCGCTGTCGCTCGCCGCGGGGTGATCACCGGGGTCGTGTCGATGCGGGACGTCATCGCGGTCCTACTCGAGGAACGACACGTGGAGTCGGGGGCCTGACCGGACGCGGTGCGGTGCCCGAACGCCGCACCGGGACGCTCAGGATCGGTCGGGTCAACCGACGCCGACGGCCTCACGCTCAGGTGTCGTCGGGCCACCAGCCGACGGGCTGCCGTGGCGCGCCCGATCGAACCGGTCCCACAGTCCGAGCATGCTGGGCAGGACCAGGATCGACGCGACCACCGAGTAGGCGATCGCGTAGACGATCACGTATCCGAGCTGCTCGAAGGGCACCAACGTCGAGGTGATCAGGACCCCGAACCCGATGGCGGTCGTCAGCGCGGAACCGGCCAGCGCTCCCCCGGTCTGGGACACCGTGCGCCTGAGCGCCGTGGAGCCGTCGTAGGGCACCCGACGCTCCTCCAGGAACCGCGACGTCACGTGGATCGTGAACGGCACCCCGATCCCGATCGACAACGCGGCCAGCGTCGCGGTGACCGGGTTGAGCGGGATCCCGGTCAACGCCATCGTCCCGAAGGTCAGCGCCAGGACGAGACCGACGGGGAGCACGGTGATCACCCCGACGAGCGGCCGGCGCTCCGCGATCGAGAAGTGCACGACCAAGAGCGCCATGGCCGCGCCGAGGGCGATCAGGAGCGAGGTGATCTGGGAGTCCTCGATGTCCTCACCGATGCCCGCCTGCACGATCTGCTGGGAGGTCGGGACCACCTCGATGCCGGCCTCGCTCAGCGGGGCGAAAGCATCGCTCAGTCCCGTGGCCAGCTCGGAGGCCCCCGCCTGGCCGGCGCTGGTGCGCAGCGTCACCCGTGCGAGGGTGTCCTCGCCGTCCAGCGCGAGCACGTTGGCGGCACCCTCCACCTCGGCGGCCAGGAGCTCGTAGAGCGCCGCGACGTCGGCGTCGGCGTCGACGGTCAGGTCGTCGCGCACACCCAGCCGTGCGAGCTCCCCGGCCAGGGCCTCGTCACCGAACGCCTGCCCGAGGATGGAGAGCACCGAGGTGGCGTCGGGCTCGCCGGCCAGGGTCTCCACGTCGTCGAGGTCACCGGCGCGTTGCACGGAGTCGACGAGCGCGTTGTGGCGGTCCGGGGTGGCGAGATCGCCGCGGAGCAGCACCTCGGTGGACTCCTCGAAGCCACCGTCGAACTCGGAGCTCAGGGTCTCGAACACCTCCAGGAGCGGCTCGTCCTGGGGTACGAAGTCGGTGAGGTTGAACTCGCTGTCGAGCTGGGTGAAGCCGTAGCCGCCCAGCACCACCAGCGCGGTGGCGACCAGCAGGGTCGGCACCGGCGCCCGCTCGGCCAGCCACGCGGTCCGGCCGATGACCCGGGGCAGGGTCGCGTCCTTCTGGGTCCCCAACGCGGCGACCGGCAGGACGCCCTTCGCGGCCGCGCGGCGGTCCAGCATGAGACGCACCGCCGGCAGGAAGGTGAGCGTCAGGGCGAACGCCGCCGCGATCCCGGCGGCCGCGAGGACCCCGAGGGTGGCGAGGAAGTCGACCGGGCTGGCGAGGTTGGTGAGGAAGCCGATCGCCGTGGCGGCGGTGCACAGCAGCAGCGTCAGGCCGACGGTGCGGTAGGAGGTCGCGAACCCCTCGACGGGTGTCGCCCCACGGCCGACCTCGGCCCGGTAGCGGGAGAGCAGGTGGATGGCGAAGTCGACACCCAGCCCGATGATGAGGATCGGCACGATCTGGGTCTGCGGTGAGAACCCACCGATCAGGCCGGCGTAGCCGGGGCCGAGCAGCGTGCCGATCCCCTGCATCCACACCACGGCCAGCCCGATGACGACCAGGGTGAGCCCGACATCGGCGGCGGTGCGGCGTCCGATGCGTAGCCGCTGACCAGCCTCCGGCTTGATCCAGTAGACGAAGAACAGCACGATCAGGATGATCAGGAACGCCGTGCCGAACAGGCGACCGATCTCCGGCCCCGGGTCCCCGGAGGTGAGCAGCAGGCCGAAGGAGAAGGGGTCGACCGCGACGCTGTCGGCCACCTCGACGTCGCTGATGACGGTGGCCAGTTCACGCTGCAGGTCCGCGACCCCCGCGTCGTCCAGACCACCCGTGTCCTGGAACACCAGGATGAGGCCCACGGTCGGCGGGTCCCCGTCGCCGACGAGGCCCTCGAACAGCCCGGCCACCTGGGGCGGGAGCATCTCAAGAGCCTGCGCCTGGAACTCACGCACCGCGTCGTCATCGAGCAGCGCCGGGTCCACGCCCGCCATCCCGATGCCGGCCTCGGCAGCACCGAGGAAGGAGGCGATCGGCGGCTGCTGACCATCGGCGACGAGGGTGTCAGCGAGTGGGCTGTCCTGGATCGCTGTCTGGATGTCGAGGCTGGCCCGGAGCGTGTCAGCGTTGCGGACGTCCCGACCGTCGGTGCTCTGGACCACGATCTGCAGGACCGACTGAGGGTCCCCGAAGGTCTCGTCGATGGTGGCCAGCGCGTCGGAGAGCTCGTTGTCGACGGCGACGCCGTCCTCCTGCACCCCCTGGCCGGCGAACGAGCCGAGGACGCCGGTCACGAGCACGACCAGGAGCACCGTGATGACGGGGCGGCGGGAGACCAGGGCGGCCAGGCCATCGAAGAGTCGACGCACGGGGGACATCCTCGTGAGTTGGGATCGGATGGTCGACGTTCGACCGGTTCCTGGTCGGCGTATCGGTTGCGCCGTGCAACTATCTCCTGGCTGCGCGCTGGATGCACGGTGCGCCGACCGGTCTCTCCGGCACCGCCCTCCCGGAGCCCGGACCCCCGGACCGCCCGGACCCCCGGACCCCCGGACCGCCCGGACCCCCGGACCGCCCGGACCCTCCCGGGACCCCCGGCTGCGAGAAACAGCGGATAGTCGCTGGTTCTCGCAACCGGATCCCGCCAGCCGGCACCCAACCACCCTCACGGCACGAGAAACAGCGGATAGTCGCTGGTTCTCGCGGTAAGGGCCCGGCCGGCCGCACGGGAGCCGGTCGCCGTCAACGGCGCCCAGTGCCGGCACGCAGCCAGGCTCAGTCGCGGGTCAGCTTGACGTCACCGAACACCGCGGTCGCCCGGACCGCCACCGTGGCGACCGTCGGAACCCGCGGCGGTTCGGGCGACCGGACATCACCGAACACGGCGGTCTCGCTGAGCTCCACGGCAACGTCGGCCGGCACGCGCACCCGCACGTCCCCGAAGACCGCGAGGCACTCGACCACACCCTCGTCGGCCAGGGAGGGGTCCAGACGGCCCTCGGACTCGCCGAACACCGCCACGTAGGAGCGCGAGGGCGGTGTCCCGTCGGAGCCGCCGCGCACGTCGTCGAACAGCGCGACCGCCCCGCCCCCCAGGACCCACCGCCGGCCGCCCGTGGCACCCCACAGCAGCAGCAGGCCGAGCCCGATCAGCAACGTCGGTCCGACGAACCCTTCGGGGACCACGGTGACGACCAGGATCAGTGCCCCGAACAGCGCCAGCGCCGTTCCCGTGACCCGCCTGCCGCTGACCGCCAACCAGGCGCCACCTACGACCAGCGCCAGCGGCCACCACGTACCGACGGCGTCGGCGACGCCGGCAGGCAGCACGCCCAGCACCAGCAGCGCCCGCCCCAGACCGAGCACGATCAGCACGATCCCGGCGATGGTCAGGCCCGAGGCCAGCGGTCGCTGCACCGCTGCCACCGAGCCGGCCGTCACGCCCGCGAACGAGCGCCTGCGTCGATCGCTCTCTCGGGTCATCGTCCACCCTCCACGGGGTCCGAGTACCGCACCCGCACGTCGCCGAACACGACCAGACCGTGCAGCACCACCACCGGCGACTCGGGGTAGCTCGGCTGCTCCCTGGGCAGCGTCACGTCCCCGAGCAGCTTCGTGATGCGGTTCTCCAACCGCCACCCGGCGGGCACGTCGACCCGCACGTCCCCGAACACCGAGGTGGCACTCACCACCAGCCGGTCGGTATCCACCCCGTCGTCGCCGACGATCAGTCGGGCGTCGCCGAACACCGCCGTGGCCGCCAGCCCCTCGGCCCCCTGGGCACCGGATGCGCCCGGCAGCTCGGCCACCTCGATGTGGGCGGCGCGGACCCGCATCCCGGCTTGGAGCATCGCACCGCCCACGACGACGAGGATGCCCGGGAAGACCAGGCTACCGATCGGGATGTCCACCAGCTCCAACGTCGACACCAGGAGCATGGCTCCCACCACGGCGACGAACAGGCCCGAGACGGGCGATCCCGTAACCGCCCACCACACGCCTACCAGGATCACCGCGGCTGGCCACCAGCCAGCGAGCAGCTCCGAGGCGTCCACCACCTCGAGGTTGTCCAGTGCCAGGAGGACCCCCAGCACGATGAGCGCGAGGCCGAAGGGGACGGCGCCATCGACCCTGCGACGGAGCCCCCCGCGAGGGGTGTCTGCACGGGTGGTCACGAGCCGGTCTCCTTCCACGATGCCAGCGGTCCCACCAGTGCAGCAGCCACCTCACCATCGAGGTAGGTGCGCATGCCCTCACGGTAGGTGGTGAGCCGTTCGCGCCCCTGCGCGGTCAGCCGGGCCCGGGTCACCGGGGTGCGATCGTCGTAGTCCTTGGTGACCGCGACGTCGCCGGCTTCCTCCAGCTTGCGCAGGTGTGTCGACAGGTTCCCGGCGGTGGCTCCGGTCAGCTCCTGCAGCTGGGGGAACGTCAACTCGCGCCCGTCGCCGACCGCCTCGAGCAGGACCGCCAACTGCAGCCGGGTCGGGGCGTGGAGCACGGGGTCGAGGACAGGGAACACCTCGCCGGTCCTCCTTCCGCCTCACGGCCTGAGTGACGAGTATGCCACAGACTGCTCTGCACAGCAAAGTACATTGCGGATCCAGACCGCAGCGGTGGCGCGGGTAGCTGATCAGGGCCAACGGACCTGGCTACCGTGCGATGCCGGCCGCCACTGCCCCACCCGGCGACCCTACGGTCGAGGCGGGCCCCGCAGCACGCACCACCCCGCAGCGCGTGCCACCCCGCAGCGCGTGCCACCCCGCAGCGCGTGCCACCCCGCAGCGCGTGCCACCC
>SL_8KL_010_SEDDRAFT_10004250_pt1 | contig 11587 bp, 15 predicted proteins | sample SodLakKL_010_SED_4_FD_11160 | JGI IMG/M metagenome (IMG submission 11160) | reverse complement strand
TTTATACGTCCTACTATAAACAGCCCCCCCGCTACAAAAGCGCCTGTATTTCCTGCCGTTACCACAGCATGAGCTTGATCGTCTTTAACTAACCTCATAGCAACGTTCATAGAAGCTTTCTTTTTATTTCTAATAGCCAGCCCAGGCTGTTCATCAGCATCAATAACTTCTTCAGCATTTATTATTTTTATTCTGTCATGCGGAAAATCTTTTAACTGGTCCATTTCATGGAGAATTTCTTTTTCCCTGCCAACCAGTATGATTTCCAGGCCAGTAAGCTCTCTTAATGCATCTACTGAACCCTTCACAATTTCCCCTGGGGCACTATCTCCTCCCATGGCATCAACAGCTATTTTAATCATTAAATTCCTCCTATAGTATATCCATCAAAAACCTGAATAATCCTTGCTGTACAATGCTTTACATGACCTTCAAAACCATTATTACCAAGTATATACTATTTTTTTTTAAAAAACAAGTTTAGGAAAAAATCATCTAAAGCAGGTAAAAAATTAGCAAGCTATATTAGCTTGCTAAACTTTAAACCTATTTTGTTTTAATCACTTCTTTATTTTTGTAAAAGCCGCAACTTGGACATACTCTATGGGGCAACTTATCCTCATTACACTGAGGACACTTCACAACACCAGGTAAATTTAGTTTCCAGTGCGCACGCCTATGCCTTCCCCTGGCTTTTGATAATCTTCTTTTTGGAACCGCCAATTATTACACCTCCTCAGGAATCTATAAAAACTCTATTTTTCGAAAAATTTTTTGAGGTCTTCCAGTCTAGGATCAATAACTTCCTTTTCACAGTTACATGTATTTACATTTAGATTTTCACCACAAACAGGACATAAACCTCTACATTCTTCAGAACAGAGAGGTTTCAAGGGTAGTGTCAGAATTAAATTATCCCTTAAAATACTGTCAAGATTGAAAGGTTCACCATTTAAGAATTCTTCCGGCAGCTGTTCTTCTAAAATTACCTCTTCCTGTTCTTCAATTGAAGAAAGCTCTTTAAACTTTTCCTGAATGTCTCCTTCCAGGTGCAAAATAAAACTTTCTAAACACCTGCTGCAGGGTAATTCTACTTTTGTTTTAAAGTTACCCATTAAAGTTAAGGCATTTTCGGTAAAAATTACTGCTACATTAAAAGCTATTAATTCCTTTAAAGAGAAGTCTTCATCTTGCAGGTCAATATTTCCAGAACTTACTAAAAAATGATAATTAATTGTGTTTCCCTGCTCTTTCTTAAAATCGGCAAGGTAGATTTTCACCTTTCTCACCTCTTCATTAAGCTATTGATAATTATAATTGATTCCTGTCTTTTTTGTCAAGATTGGAAAGGATAGGTCAGTTACTATCACCAATAAAATATATATTTTAAAATAAAATATTATATTACATACATTACATTGCCCATCTTAATAAACGACACCCTCATCATCGTAAGTGAGGGTGTCATAAGGGAAATATCTTTTAAATAATTTAATACTTCATCTAAACTATTTACTTCTACCAGTTGAATATCTCTGGCAACCAGACGCGCTTCATCTATATTTTCTGAGGGAACAAAGAAAATATCTGCTCCCACATCTTCAGCCGCAGCNATTTTTTGTTTAACACCACCTATGGGACCTATTTCCTCCTTTAAATTTATTGTCCCTGTTCCCGCAATTTNCTTCCCATTACTAATATCATCCGATGTAAGCTGATTAATTATTTCCAAGACAAACATCAAACCGCCCGAAGGACCGGCGATCTTTCCCGTGTCTATTTCAATATCAATTGGTAATTCCGGTTCCCACCTTAGTGTTCTGATATATATTTTAAGCCCTGCTTTATTTTCATCTTCTGGATGGGTAGCAGTGGGAATTGCCTCCGTAAAAATTTTATCGTTTCGTTTAAATGTTACGGTAACACTTTCTCCTGGCTGTTTCTCTTGTATGTTTTCCACCAGTTCTTCCGCCAACAAACCTTTTTCACCATCAAGTTCAAGAATAATATCGCCCGGCTGTAGAATATTGCGAGCCGGACTGTCTTCCATTAAATCTACTACTTTCACACCATCGCTTTTTACAGGTATGGAGTAACCTACTTTTTCCAAGGCAATTACCTTTGCCAGGTTTTGACTGTCTCTCATCCACTGCAGCATCATGTCATTATATTCTTCGGGGTCCATATCAGGTGGCATTACTTGCCACCTGGGAATTAAATCAACAGCCGGATCTATGATGGTATTAAAAAAAAGCACTAAATTGGCTGGCTGCTGTGCAACTGTAACAAGATAAAATTTCCCGTTATTATTTGTATTATTTTCCACAGAGATTATTTCTGTTAAATCCTCAATGGTGCCCGGTTTTACAGCAAAATAATTCGCCTGCAGGAAAAAGCTTAAAACTAAAAAAATAATTAATGCAATTACTATATTTCTTGTTTTAAACAATATAACCTCTCTCCTTCAGTAAACTTTCAACTTCTGGCAAAACTTTTCTTGCAGCTTCTTCTCCAGCCTGTATACATTCTTCAGATTTTTGGAAATGGGTCAGACTTACCGACCCTACATCCGGCAGAATTAATAAATCAGCTTTAACTATATTGTTTGCCATTATCTCTTTACCCATTATATCAATAGTCTGACTTATTACATCAAAAAGATTATTGATGGTTGTTTTTTTAATATGTAAGCCTACATCAACAGCTATTACAACATCGGCTCCCATTTCCTTAACTTCATTGACAGGTAATCTACAGAGAACGCCCCCGTCAACTAGCATCCTTCCTTCATGTTTAACCGGAGGAAAGATGCCTGGCACAGATATACTAGCCCTAACAGCGGAAGTAAGAGGCCCTTCTTTAATCACCACAAGGGAACCTTCATTAATATCTGTTGCTACTATAGCCAAAGGAATTTTAATATCCGCAAAACTCTGACCTTTAGTTAAAAGATTTAATATATCTTCTATTTTTTTCCCGCTTATAACCCCTAGTCTGGAAAGCTGCCAGTCAAACATATGCTTTCTTCCCAGAGAAAAAGCAAGGCCTTCCAATACTTTGGAGGGCAACCCTACAGAGTATAAAGCCCCTATTAAGGCACCAATACTTGAGCCGGCTATATAATCTACAGGTATGTTTTCCTCTTCAAAAACTTTAAATATTCCTATGTGGGCCAACCCTCTTGCTGCCCCGGAACTTAATGCCAAACCAATTTTAGGCCTATTTTTCATAGAAATCCACCTCATAAAATTTTGGTATATTAAATGTTTCCTCAAATATATTTATACTAACCCATCATATTTTATACATTTATTCAGGGAGTGAATCTTTTGAATCTCAAAAAATTAAAACCTTATCTTCATTCTTACTTGTCTGCAGGTATAGCTGTATTTGTAACTATCTCCCTCGTTATGTTTCCAGAACATGCCTTCGAGGCTGCTGTTGAAGGATTAAATATATGGTGGAATGTTGTATTCCCTGCATTGCTGCCATTTTTCATAAGCGCGGAAATATTAATGGGCCTTGGAGTAGTTCATTTTATGGGAGTACTTTTAGAGCCCCTCATGCGGCCTGTCTTTAACGTTCCGGGAGAAGGCTCATTTGTAATGGCCATGGGTCTGGCCAGCGGATTCCCTATTGGATCTATACTAACTACACGGTTACGGGAACAAAATATATGTACAAAAGCAGAAGGTGAAAGGTTGATGAGCTTTACTAATACAGCTGACCCGCTGTTTATGTTTGGAGCAGTAGCTGTAGGCATGTTTGGCAGTGCTGCCATTGGAACCAGCATAGCTATTTCCCATTACCTTTCCAGTCTTACCATTGGTTTAATCATGCGCTTTCACAGGCGTAGCGAAATGTCACTACCTTACAGGCTAAAAGGGAAAATATTAAGCCGGGCCTTCTTAAGCTTATACGAAGCCAGAAAAAAAGACGGCCGCCCTATAGGACAGCTCATGGGGGATGCAATAAGAAATTCTGTAAATACCCTACTTCTTATAGGAGGTTTCATTATATTATTCTCAGTAATAATTAGGGTGATGGATATACTAGGTATTAATGCAATATTAACCTCTATTTTTTTAAAAATCTTAACTCCTTTAGGAATGCACCCTGAACTAGTACCCTCTCTCATCAGCGGTATCTTTGAGGTAACCCTTGGCTGCCAAAAAGCCGGGGCAGCTGGAGAATTGGTTCCACTGGTACAGAAAACAATGGCTGCTGGAGCTATTATAGCCTGGAGTGGGCTATCAGTTCATGCCCAAGTAGCCAGTATTATAAGTAAAACAGACTTAAGCATAATTCCTTTTTCCTGCGCCCGTTTATTACACGGAATCTTAGCAGCTTTTTATACTTATTTAATTATGAAACCAACAGAAGCTGTTTTTAAGGATGTAGCAGTTCCCGTTTTTTTATATACCCAACCCCACAGCACAATGGTTTTTTGGCTAGACAGAATAATATTTGTCAGTGGCAAAATACTGCTATTTATACTAATTTTGTTTTCCATCTCTATGGTTATATATTTATTATCAAACGTGGTATTAATTTATCTGCGTTTTTGGAAACATTAAAGATTAGCATCACATGGGATATCTCTGTCATTAAATTTATCAAGTATCATGTCATACAATTCATCTGGAACCAATCCTTTAATACATCCTTCATAGCTGGCAATCTCTTTTACTATACTTGAACTCAAATATGAAAACTTACTACTGGTCATCATAAACATAGTCTCAACCATGGGATTAAGTTTATGATTAATCATAGCCATCTGGAATTCATATTCAAAATCCGATATAGCTCTAAGCCCTTTAATAATTATACGGGCTTTTTTTTGTTCAGCATATTTAATAAGTAATCCCTGGTAATAATCTACTTCTACATTAGGATATTTTTTTAAAACAATATTTAGCATTTTTAACCTTTCTTTAGCTGAAAACAAAGGTTTTTTCCTGGGATTTTCTAAAACGGCTACAATTAATCGGTCAAAAGTTTTACTGCCCCTCTCTATAATATCCAAATGGCCATTTGTTACCGGATCAAAACTCCCGGGATATATAGCTGTTTTTGTCAATTCTAAACCTCCCTTTGTAGGTTATAAAAGGTAATCCAGGTGTCCCCGTACTTTTTTAGCTGTTTCTTATGAAGTCCTTTAATTGCTTCCGGCAAAAAAATACTTTTGTGGTGTTCTACAATAACAATCCCGTTTAATTTTAAAATATTGCTTTCTGCAATCTTTTCTAATATAGGAATATATAAATACTTAAAATAAGGTGGATCCAAAAAAATATAATCAAAAACTAGTTGGTCCTTCTTCATTTTTTTTAAGCCTCGGGATACATCCATTTTAAATATTTTGGCCGGACTACTTACGCCTGCTATTTTTAGGTTTTCATAAATTATTTTAACACACTCTACGTTTTTTTCAATAAAAACACAATAATCCGCCCCTCTACTCAAAGCCTCAATTCCTACACTTCCACTTCCAGCAAAAAGGTCAAGAAATTTTTTTTCTTCTAAATACGGCCCAATTACATTAAAAAATGCACCTTTAACTTTTCCCGAAGTAACCCTAACGTCTTTCCTGGAATAGCCTTTTAATTTTCTTCCCTTAGCGTATCCTGCCAAGATTCTCACCGTTATTTTATTCCTCCTGATTTTTCCTAATTAATTTTATCAAGACTATAAGTAATAATCAATTAAAATTATTTTATTTTTTTGTATATTTTTTTAAAAAGATGACACAATAATAATTAAAGAGCCAAATAATTTCCCCATAAGCTCTTCCTCCGGTTTCTCCTCTCCCAACTGGCGGCTTTTATTAAAAAAGCCGCCAGTTTTAATTTTTATCACAAATTAAAGGGCGGACTGCCTTTGCAGTCCGCCCTTTATAATTAGACTTGCGTTTCATTTTGTCTTATTGCTTGCTCTGAATATGGTTGCCCAGAAGCTTTGCTTTGATAATCTGCAATCATTTTCTTAACCATCAGTCCACCGACATAACCGTTTTGACGGGATGTCAGGTTTCCTAAATCAGTGTTATAGTCTATTCCTAGTTCATTAGCTACTTCATATTTAAAGTTTTCCATTGCCTGCTCTGCTCCAGGCACCAGAATTCTGTTTCTACCACCTGACCTATTTTGATTTGCTGGCATTAAAAAATCACCTCCTTAATTAACTTGTAGTCTTAGTTTGTCTCAATAATTATTTTATATACTAGAAGTGTTTTCCTTGGTAGACAGTAACTTATATATTTTTTGATATATTCATTTATTATATATTTATATTTTCTCTTAATAACAAAAAGTATTCCTGATAAAACATAGGAATACTTTAATAAACGAACAGTTTTTTCCATTTTTTTTAACAATCTAAATAAATAACAATTCCAACTGTCCCGGGGCCAGTGTGAGAACCTATAACTGCCCCTAATTCAGATATAATNGCTTCATCAAATTGNAATACTTCTTCAGCTNTTTCCTTCAACTTAAGAGCCTCGTCTAAAACGTTCCCATGAACGAGAGCAACTTTAACCTGTTGTTCTGTTCCATATTCTTCTTTACAAATTTTAATCAACCTGTCTAAAGCTTTCGTTCTCCCTCTCGCTTTTTCTTTAGGAGTGACTATACCATCTTCTAGGGTTAAAATAGGCTTTATGTTTAATAAACTACCCAGCATTGCCTGTGCTCTACCAATCCGACCATTTTTCTGGAGATACTCTAAAGTATCAACTATAAAATATATCTTAATTCTATTAATCAAGTTATCTATCAGTTGCAATACCTCTTTTTTAGTCTTGCCAGCTTTTACAGCTTTGGCAGCTTCAATAACAATCATACCATGCGCCATAGATGCAAGCTTGCTGTCAAAAACATGTATGTCCATATATGGAAGCATTTCTTTAGCCATTATGGCTGACTGGTAAGTTCCACTTAATTCAGATGAAATATGAATTGAAATAATAGTTTCATCTTCTCCTAACTCTTTATACTTTTCTGCAAAATCAGCTGGAGAAGGTTGAGATGTTTTGGGTAACATATCAGCTTTTTCTAATTTATAATAAAATTCTTCGGGTTTCAACTCAACCCAATCTAAAAATACTTCTTCAACAAAGTGTACCTTTAAAGGAACTATTTCAATTTCATATTCTTTAATTAAGGATTCAGGCAAATCGGCAGTGCTGTCACTTACTATCTTCATTTTGCAAACCTCCCTTAGGAAACAGTCTTATATTTACTCAATAGAAATAAAATAATAGTAGAAAGGCTGCCCTCCTCTATAATATTCTATCTGACATTCTAGATACTGTTCTTGTAGAAATTCGGATAGCTTTTTTGCTTCTTCTTCATCAATATTACTTCCATAATATAAAGTTATTATTTCATCATCCTTTTCATGCATTTCTTTTATTAAAGACAATGCAACTGCTTCAGTATCTTCTCCTACTATTTTGAGAATGTCTTCCATAAATCCTATTATAGATCCGTTTTTAACATTAATTCCTTCAAAATTAGTCTCTTTAACAGCATAAGTAACCTTCCCTGTTTTTACGTGAGCTAGTGCTTGTTTCATATTAGAAGCATTTTCCTTTACACTTTTCTCAAAAGGATTAAACTGCATTAGAGCACTGATGCCCTGAGGAATAGTCTTACTTGAAACAACCTCTACTTCATTAGAGGTTAATTCTTTGCTTTGCTCAGCTGCCAAAATTATATTTTTATTGTTTGGTAAAATTATTATTTTATTAGAAGGAGTATTATTTATGGCTCGCAAAAAATCTTCTGTGCTGGGATTCATTGTTTGTCCACCTTTAATTATTTGAGATACTCCCAGGCTTTTGAAAATTTCATTTAACCCTTCTCCCGGAGATACAGCGATTACTTGCACTTCATTAATTTTTGCCGAATCCTGGTTGTTATCATGATCTTCTTCTACAGGATTATTACCTTTCTCCATAAATGCTGTTTCATTAAAAGCTTTGTGTTGTTCCTTCATGTTATCTATCATTATCTGACTTAGTTCCCCCCGGCCCAGGCCAATTTCTAGAATTCGACCGGGGTGATTTGTATGAATATGTACTCGCAGCATATCTCCGGTTCCCACAACCAGAAGCGAATCTCCTTCATCCCTCAACAGTTCTTGAATTTCTTCGGTTTCTAAATTTTCTCCGTTTAGAAGAAATTCAGTGCAATACTGAAACTCAATCTCTTCTTTGGAATGTTCCAGAGATTTACTGTCTACCTGCTTAACCGGTTCTTCTTCTAAAAATTCCGATTCTNTATTTACTACTTCTAATTCAAATCCATTCCCCTGGACAGTTTTTAAAAACCCTTCATAAATAGCACATAAGCCCTTCCCCCCTGCATCAACAACACCTGCCTGTTTTAATACAGGAAGCATTTGGGGGGTTTTCTCTAAAGATTCTTCAGCCCTATGAACCAGTTCTTTCATTAATATTTCAAAATCTTCTTCCTCAGCTTTCACAGCCAAGGACCTCGCAGCTTCCCAGGCTACAGTCAACATGGTACCCTCAACAGGTTTCATCACCGCTTTATACGCTGTAATAGCACCTTCCTGTAAGGCGTCGGCAAATTCTCGGGTAGTTACTACATCCTTTCCTGCTAAATCCCTGGCAAAGCCCCTGAAAAGCTGTGACAGAATAACACCAGAGTTACCCCGTGCCCCCATAAGAGAACCGTTTGCTATGCTCTGTGCCACCTCTCCAGCTGTTGCGCTTTCTAATTTATCTATTTGTTCTATAGCAGACTTTAACGTTAAATACATGTTTGTCCCCGTATCACCATCGGGAACAGGGAATACATTTAGTGAGTTTATAATATTCTTTTTCTTTTCTAATACAGCACATGCGCATATAAACATTTTTTTTAAAGTAATACCTTGAAGAACTTGCAGCCCCATAAAAATCCTCCTCAACTACCTAAATTACTCTAACTCCTTTAACATTTATATATACTCTATCTATTTTTAATCCTGTTATATTTTCCACTGCATACTTGACCTTCCCTATAACATTTTGAGCCACCTCAGATATTTTCGTACCATAACCAACAATTATATTTAATTGTAATGTCAAGCTATTATCAGAAATGTTTACTATCACACCCCTGCTTATATTTTCCCTTTTTAAAACCTCATCAATACCATCTTTCATCTTTCCTGAAGCCATCCCTACAATACCATAACACTCAATGACTGCCATTCCAGCTAAAAGAGCAATCACTTCTTTGGATATTATAATATTACCAGCCTTTGCTTTAATTACATTTCCCATAATTAAACCTCCTGAAATTCAAAAATTCACTCCCAGATATGTTTTTATTATATATTTTTAACTATTAACTTTACCAAAAAACAAATCCAATCCTTTTCTAAATAGACTTTTCAAAACCCTTTTAGAGAACATTTTGTTGTTATTCAATATATCACTAATAAAATCCTGCAATTTTTATTATTTTTATTGCAACGCTAAAAGGCTTATGTTAGAATTATCATGTTGGTTTTATCATGTTGGTTTTATCATGGAAGGGAGGTAACTTTTATGGCTAAAAAATGTGTTATTTGCGGAAAAGGAGTTCAGACTGGACACAAAGTCAGTCACTCAAACATAAAAACTAAAAGAATTTGGGCTCCTAACATACAAAAAGTTAAAATAATTTTAAACGGAAGGCCTAAAAAAATGAACGTTTGTACCCGTTGCTTAAAAGCAGGAAAAGTTAAACGTGCCGTATAAAAATAAAAAAAGCGCCAAGCGCTTTTTTTATTTACATAATACATTAAGGACACCTTCGACCACTTTCCTTAAGAATTTTGGTACCTTGAAAGTGTAGAATTTCATGAATCCTTCCTCCCCCCTTAAAAATTAATATGTAATTAACATATATCTAACTGGTATAAATTCCATCCAAACCAGATTAAAAATAATCCTCCTAAAATAAACCAAAGGTAAGCAGGTAAAGTTTCAATAAGAATTCCTATGCCTAAAGCTGCAAGGAGCAGCCCTGTTACTCTTCTAGCGAAACCTTTTGTACGTCTCCACCTCAACATGACCACCCCCTGTTGCTAGATACTTCTCAATTTATTATATTCAACAGTTAAGCTTATGTGAAAGCTGCAGTAAAATATTTTTTATAAATAAAAAAATCCGGCGAGAGAAGTTCCTCACCGGATTTTTATGAACATTTTCTATAATGACAACCTGAAATTAAGTAGAGTTTTTAATGTGCAAAACCATGTTAATTCACTTTTTAGTACCCATCGGGATGTGGGTCGGGCAGGTTGCCGTGGCACTCTGTACAGTCTTCTTTGCCCCTGGTGTCATCACGGGCATCCCCACCATGACAGGCCATACATTCACCCACCACAGCTGCTGGACTATGAGCTGCTTCAAACGTGCCATCAGCATGAGCATTCAGCATCTCTATGGTAAATTTAGCTACATCTGCACTGGCACCACCGCACCGTTCACTCATTTCTGGTGCACTTCGAGGGAGGCCTGAGTCAGCAAGCCATTTGGATACGATAACATGACATAAGCTGGAATTGCTAACTGATTTAGTTACATCCATTCCCGCCGGTTGATATTCGGGGGAGGGGTGGTCTTTAAACCAGGCAAATAGCTCGTCTACCAGAGTCATGGCGGTATCTGTGTCAACTACCAGCCCTATGGCTGCCATAGCAGGAGGTAGTGTTCCACAAATGGTAGACCACCCTGCGCCTCCGCCCCTGGCGGTCCAAAACATTTCTCTGGGAATCTGATTAAAGGGGTAGCCAATTTCTTCAATTAACAGGCCGATGGTCCCATCGGCAACTGCTGTACCTCAGCCGGAACCATCCTTATAAGAATCATAAGCAACCTGGGCTGCCTTATCAGGATCCAGCCTTACATAGTTAAAAGGCCACTCGGGTTTTGCTATCTGGGAGTTACCATTGCCGTTGGCCGATGGAGCCGCAGCGTCATCATTGCATCCTGCCAGTACCAGGGAACCCCCTGTAAGAGCGATACCGGCTAAAGTAATACCTGCACCCTTAATAAATTGCTTTCTAGAAAACTTTTTTTCATTTCCGCTTGACATTTACTTTAGTCACCTCCGTATAATGTTAAGAAACTTCTTTTTAAATATCCTTTTTAAAATAATGACCCCTTTTAAATGACTGCAAATGTACTTTTTTTTCTACCTGATATCACCTCACCCTCATAACTTTAATTAATTATACTTTTCTATAACCACACTTTAAAAAGCAACTATAAAAAAAACTGTCCATAAAACAAATTTTTTCTAGAAAATAGTTAGTTCTTTTTTTCACCTTTCTAGCACAATAAAAATTAAGTAATATTGTGAAAGTTATTACTAGAAAAATTCTATACTAGTTACAATTATAACAGACAAAAAGGACCCGCATTTATGCTTATTTTTTATAGGTATAATCACTGGTTATATAAGCTGCAAGCTAATTTATGCAAAATATTTGTCTTTACATAAAGGTACACTTAATTTATTATTATAATAATAGTCATAATATTTTACTATATTATATTATTCTTATTAAAAAAATAGTT
>SL_8KL_010_SEDDRAFT_10004248_pt1 | contig 11589 bp, 8 predicted proteins | sample SodLakKL_010_SED_4_FD_11160 | JGI IMG/M metagenome (IMG submission 11160) | reverse complement strand
GATTTTTTAAATTATTTACTTCTTTCTCCTCTGTAAGTTATACTGGCGGCAAGAGCCATAGAGCCAACAATAAATAGCAAGCTCGTCGGAATTCCCGTTCCGATAACATCCTCTGTTAGTACTCCGACAACATACTTTGACGTAGCGCCGAGAGCAAAAAGCACACACCCCATACCGATCATTATAGATCTTCCCATAACAACTTTATTTTCTCTTTTTTTGACAGCAGCCCTAAAGTAAAATAATCCCGCAAACAAAAGAGACGCAATAAAGAATATTCCTGTCAGACCCATTCCGTATTTGGCGATAAGACCCTCCGGTGAAAGTTGTCTTGTTATTTCCAAATAACTCAAAAAACTACTTACCAAAACCACAAAAAGTGCCGTATAAGTGTATATTCTTTCCGCCTTTTCGGCTCCAAGTAAATTAAAGGGTATAAGGCAAAAGAACATTCCCCCGATAAGCAAAAACGGCCTAAAAAATGAAACAAGTACGAACGCCGGAAACGTTCCCGTGCCATAAAATCCCAGCAATCCGTTTATAAAAAAATAGCCCGCAATAAAAATAAGTCCGTAAAAAAAATAACGGACAGTTACGCTTTTCTCCTTTTCCTTGGTAATAAAAAACATCCTTATTCCCGCAGCCAAAGTGAAAACCGAAGCTACAAGATAGAGAAAAGAAATTAAAACAATTTCATCCATATTATTTTTAGATTAGCCTATAAGGATTTTACCCCCTTTTTATTTTTCTTGCAAGAAAACAATTAAAAACCCCTCCTGCAGGAGGTGGTTCTTAAGCCTGCTCGTCCCTGATAAATCTGAGGATTAGTCAGGTGGGTGCCGCAGTCATACCCCACGGGGCATGAATCATTTCCGGCTCCCTCAAAAATACAATTCAGATTTCAATTTGGACAAGCAGGCACCACTAATGCTAACCAATGTTGTTAAACTTGTCAAATAATACACCCGACAATTCCTACGCCCTTTTTAGTACATCTGCAAGTTGCTTTATAAATGAAACTACAACGGGAGGCGCCATTAAGCTATAACTTTCTACTCCATTATCGTCTTTTATCGTCCAGGGAGTTTCTTCTATTTCAACCTTACCCTCTTTTTCGTTCCATTTGTAGTTGTATTCAGGAGTGAGTTCGTATTCGGAGACGTATTCTTCCGCTTTATCCACAGGAACAGAGTTGCGGAGAAGTATTTTGGGAACACCGTAAAGTTCAAAGGCTTGTTTTATAAGTTTTTCGTCCATTTCAATCCTTTCTTTTATGGGCGCAATCCCGGCTTCATCACCTTCTTTTCTTATCATTCTGCCCCCTTCACACCCCGGACTGTCACAAAGCAAGTGAAACTCTCCTTTTTCCTTGTCATAATCTATTTGGGAAGTGGGTAAAAGCTTAAGGTTTCGGGAAGTGTCACATTTTGGACATATCTTCCTCCATTTTATTCTCTCGTCTATAACTTGTTCGGGAACATCGATGAGAGCAAAAAAGTCGGCATCATCACGATATCCGATAAGATCCCTAAAAAAGAGAGAGTAGGAAATCTGGTCCATGTCACGGGGAAATCCGTCAATAAAAATAACTTTTCTTCCTCTTTTTGCTATCTCCCTTTTTACCAGCGTAAGAATAAGGTCCGTAGGAATGAGCTTTTTGGTGCTTCGTCCCTTAAGAAGCTCCATTATTTCCTCCATCGAACTCCATCCGCGGTAGTTCTTTTCCAAAAACTCCGTAAGCTCTTTTGTTTTTTCCTCGTCCTGAAGTTCTTTATCCACTGTTCTTACCATATCTCCAATGGAAAAGTGATCTATTTTTTCCGGATCAACAACCTCGGAAAGCATTTTGGAGTACGTCCCCTTTCCGGCGCTCTTTTTCCCCAAAAGATAGATTATAAAAGCACTTTCTTTTAAGTACTCCTTTATTTCCTCTATTTCTTTTCCCGCTTTAAACTTAAAATAGTCCTCTCTCTCTTTGGGGTCGGAAAGATCAAACTTGCGGTCGTTTTCGAGTTTGGTTTTGAAAATGGGAAATTCTACGTCTTTCATATTTTCTAAACTATTATTTTTTATCTTTACTTTCAAAATTCTCTTTTATTATTTCAAGCGCCTCTTCGGGAGTGTCTACAAGCTTGAAGATATCAAGATTTTCTTCTTTTATCGCTTTATATTTTTGACAGACGGTACTTCTTAACCAAGAGAAAAGCGGCTCCCAAAACTCCTTATCCACGGCCACTACAACAACGTCCTGAGAAATTTTCTTGGTCTGGATAAGTGTAATCATTTCGAAGAACTCATCGAGTGTTCCGTATCCTCCGGGAAAAAACACATATCCGGAAGAACCGAAAGAAAGCATCACTTTTCTTGTAAAGAAATAATAGAAACCGATGGATTTTTTTAAGTATTTGTTTGCTCTCTCCCCGTCCTCTATCTGAATATTAACGCCCACGGACTCCCCTCCTTCTTCATAAGCTCCTCTGTTTGCCGCTTCCATTATTCCCGGTCCTCCTCCGGTAATCGCGGTAAAACCTTCTTTTGCCAAGAGGTTGCCGAGTCTTCTCGCTTTTTGGTAATCGGGGCTATCCTCCTTAAAGCTGCTGGAACCGAAAATCGCTATTGGTTTTTCAAAGTCGGTAACGAATTGAAATCCTTCGACAAACTCCGCCATAATACGAAATATTCTCCATTGGAAAGTCTCCCTGAAATCTTCTTTTGACGGAGGAAGCTCCGTATCGGGAATTTGAGAAAGATCTTTTTTGTTTTGTTCTTCCATTTTTTTATATATCTAAATTTATAACTCCACCATTATATTACAAAAGAAAAAAAATACCTAATACACAAAACGAATATTTCCATGCTCGTCAGTACGAAGCACTTCCACATTGTGTTTTTCGAGCGTTTGAATAGTTGCTTCGTGCGGATGCCCGTGGCGATTACCCTCTCCCACCATTATTACTCCGTAGGAAGGACTTAGGGCGGAAATAAATTCGCTTGAGGTAGAGGTTTTTGAACCGTGATGACCTACTTTAAGTACATCTACTTCGGGAATATTATAAGAAGAGAGCACTTCCTTCTCCTGAGAGGCATACGCATCACCCGTAAAAAGAAAACTTCTCCCGTCCATCGCAAGATAAGAGATAACCGATGCCGTGTTAAGGTCGCTTACCGTTTCCCCATCTAAACTTTCCTCGGGATAGACTATTTCAAGAGAGAAGTTTTTCGCAAAAACTCTCTTTCCTGCTATCGCTTCTATATACCCTCTCTCTTTTGCTATTTCTCTCCACTCTTTCGCGATATCACTTTCTCCCTCAACCCCCGTACACATAATGTTCTCTACATCGTAAATCTGAAGTATTTCCATAAGTCCCGAAAGGTGGTCATAGTGAGGATGGGTTAAAATAAGTAAATCTATCTTATCTTCCAAAAAAGAAAGCTCCTTTCCGATATGTTCAAGTATTTTATCTCCCGGTCCCCCGTCTATCAAAATATGGTGTCCTTGGGGGGTTTTTATAAATACGGCGTCACCTTGCCCCACATCAAAGAAAACAACTTCCGCTTTTTTGTCTTGGAGTGAAAGAAGAAAATTCCACGAAAGGAAATTTAGAAAGAGAAGAAAAAATAATGCCCAAAATAATTTACTCTTTTTCATTTTGAAATTTTAAAACCACCGAGCTTTGTGGGTCGGTGGTCTTAAAGGAAAGGTGAGGCTTAGTCTGATTTACCAAGAATCCTAAACATCTTTGTCGCGCACTTAGGGCATTCCCCTTTAAGCGCTCTTCTCTTCATTCCCCCTTTTCCTTTCATTTCTACTTCCTTCTCATCTTTCATTTCTTGTTTCGCCTTACATTTTACACAGTATCCTTCAGTCATAATAAAAATTATATATTTATTTGTATTTCCTCTTGCGACCTTTGTCAGCTTCTTTATTATACTCAAAACTCAATAATATTCAACCTATTTAGCTAAAAATCGCTTTCGGTGTTAGTTTTTCGAAAAAAAGGAAGAGTGTTTGAGAGTTGTAGTGTCTTGTAAATTATCAGCCCGTAAAGAAAAATTACGAAATAAAGAGGGACTTTTTCCAGGTAAACTGCCGCAAAAGGAAGCCCTGCCACCGTTTCTACCACCAAGAGGATAAAAGAAAGCAGAAGATATGCGGGGAAAGAAAAAATAAAAGCCCCGGTAAGAGCGGTAAGAAATCCGAATACCATAACAAAAGGAAGAAGCGGGACAATAAGGATATTGGTAAAAACGGAAAAAAGAGGAATGTGGCCGAAATTGTATAAAATAAGAGGAAAAACAAACAGTTGCGCCGATAACGTAACCGCCAAAATATCGGCCAATTTTTCTTTTTTTCTTAAAAAATCATTACCGCATAAAAAAGCTTTTACCGGTCCCTGTAAAAAAGCAATACCTGTTACCGCCAAGAAAGAAAGCTGAAATCCGAGATCAAAATGCAAAAGGAAAGGGTTGAAAACAAGCATCACAGCCGCGGCAAAGACTATCAAACGCTTTGACACTGTTTCACGAAAACAAAAATAGGAAAGAAGCAACAACCCTCCCATGACTCCCGCCCTCACTGCCGAAGCCGGAGCTCCGACAAAAATTACGAAAAGAAAAATACAAAACAGAGATAAAAGCGCGGCGTGTCTTCTCAAAACCCCAAGAAAAGAAAATAAAAAGAAAAGAGCGGAAGATATAATAATTATATGCATCCCCGATATAGCGGTAATATGACGCGTTCCGGAAATGCTAAGCATCTCATCAAGCTCGGAAGGAAAGAGCTTCGGTCTCCGAGCACAACCGCTTCAAGTAAAAAGGATTCCGGAGCGGGAACTGCTTTTCTTATTGTGTTTTTTAAGCCACCTCTGAAATTTTGCAACGCTTTATTAAAGAAATTTCGCTCACTTCCTATTTTCTCCATTTCAGGATAAAAGGAGGTGTGATAAATCCCCTCTTTCATTAAATAATTTGCATAAGAACCCTTCTCCGGGCTTACAAAATCCCCGTCCACCATAAGCACATCCCCGTATTCGTAAGCTACAAGAGTATCCGTATATAAGAGCATCTTCCCTTCCTTGCGCTCTAATACAATCCTCGCACTATTTTCTTTATAGAGAGGTTCTTCCGTAATTTTCCCGATTACAGGAGATTCTAAAGAAGACGGAATCTGATAAAAGCTATTTAAAAAATAAAATGAGCCCGCAAGGAAAAAAACCAGACAAAAAACGGTAACTGTGCGATCTTTGAGAAAGATATAAAAAAGAGAGACAAAAAAAAGACCCGAGATAATACTTATCGGGGCAAAAAATATTCCTAAAATAAAAGATAGGAGAGTAAATAACGCTATTCGGGAGATTTTTATCTTATTTCGCACATTTTTACGAAAGGATTTGCCGCTTTTTTAAACTCTTCAAGCTCTTCTTTGGTAAAGGGCTTTTCTTTAAGAAAGCTCTTTTCCATATTCTTTTCGGGTAAAAAGTTTTGCAGAAAATATCTTTTTGCCCCTTTTATCTCTTCTCCTATCTCTTTAACCTCTTTTATATCATGGACCCCGGGAACAAGCGTTGTCCTAAATTCATAATTGACTCTATCCTCCAATAAGAGTTTTATGCTTTTTTTTATTTTCCCCGCATAATTTTCCTCCCCCGTAATCTTGCCGTAATTCTCGGGAGAAAGCTTTACATCCATAGCAATATAATCAATAAGACTCTCTTTTATAAGCTCTTCCAGTACTTCCGGATAAGAGCCGTTCGTATCGATTTTAACCGGAAAACCTTCTTTTCTTATTTCTTTTATAAACGGGAAAAGGTCTTTGTGGATTGTCGGCTCCCCTCCGCAAATTACCACCCCTTCCAGTCTTCCTTTTCTTTTTCTCAGAAAAGAGAAAAAGTCCTCTTTATCAATTCCCCGATTTCTTTCTATCTCCTCGGGAAGAACAAGTTCTGGAGAATAACACCAAGAACACCTAAAATTACATCCCGACAAGAAAACCGTGCAAGCAATCTTCTCCGGATAATCGATAAGAGTAAACTTTTGTAGGCCTCCTATTTTCACGGATACTATTTTTCGGGAACTTTATACTCCTTTCTTTCGCTGTATTCCTGCCTTTTTCCGGCATTCCATTGATTTACGGGACGGAGGTATCCGACAATACGAGAGTATATTTCACATCTTTGATATTCGGATATCTCTTCGCTATTTTTTAGGCAATCATCGCATTTCAAAACAAAAACATCCTCTCCTCCGTCTTCGTATACCAGCAAAGAGCCGTTTTCTATTTCCTCTTCGTTTATGCTGACCTCTTTCTCACAGTCGAAGCACTTCCCTTTATCGAGCGCTTTTTCCTTAGTTTTAAATATATTTTTTTCCATATTTTTATTCTTTAAACTTTTTAATTACTTTTTTAGGCGCTTTAATCTTACAATTTGGACAGTAAGTTTGCTCTCCTTTAAGATAACCACATTTCGGGCAAATTGAAAAGGTGGGAGTAAGGGTTATGTAAGGAAGGTGATAATTTTCAAAAACTTTTCTTACAAGGTTTTTTGCCGCTTCGGGAGTATTTATCCTCTCACCTAAAAACAAATGCAACACCGTTCCGCCCGTAAAGCTCTGTTGCAGGTCATCCTGAAGATCCAATGCTTCAAAGGGGTCGTCCGTGTAATTTACAGGGAGGTGCACGGAATTGGTATAGTAGGGGGCGTCCTTCGTGCCCGCGGTAATAATATCGGGATACTTCTCTCTATCCACTCTCGCTTGCCTAAAGGAAGCTCCTTCTCCGGGAGTAGCTTCCAAGTTATAGAGATATCCCGTTTGCTCTTGGTACGCTACAAGTTTTTCTCTCATAAAATTGAGCACCTCCAAGGCAAAAGCCCTTCCTTTTTTCGAACCGATGTCTTCTCCAAGAAAGTTGAGCGTGGTTTCGTTCATCCCAATAAGACCTATGGTAGAGAAGTGGTTTCCAAAATAAGATCCTCTGAGTTTTTTGACCGAAGAAAGATAATTCCTCGTATAAGGATAAAGGCCTTTTTCTATAAAATTGTCCAAAACTTTTCTTTTTATTTCCAGGCTTTCTTTTGCAATATCCATCATTTCCTCCAATCTGCCGAAAAATTCTTTTCTTGTCTTGGAGAGATATCCTATGCGAGGCATGTTGATAGTAACTACGCCAATGCTCCCTGTGAGGGGTTGTGACCCGAAAAGGCCACCACCTCGCTTTATAAGCTCCTTATTGTCGAGCCTAAGTCGGCAGTTGTGAGTTAATATACCCGTAGTACCGACAGTGAAAACGGGTTCATCATTCTCAACCTCGAAACAGTAGGCCGCAGAATCGGAAATACTTTCAATAGATTTAATTTTTATCCATAGTTTTTCATTCTTCTTAAACCAGAAATCTTCCAGCTTTTTTTTGTTTAGTTGATAGAACAAAACGTCATAATTGGCTCCTTTCTCCAATCTTCCCTCTCTTTCATCTTTATAAACAGCGGTGGTAGTGCCAAGTGTCGCCGCCAACATATTCAGTGTCTCCACCATTTTATGAGAAGAAGTGTAAATTCTATTCCTATTTCCTCCGTCCGTCGCATAATGCCCTTTAACCACCCCTTGGCGGAAATCTTTGCTCATACCGAAAAGTCTTGCACTATATTGTTTTTCTCTTTTCTCATCCTTTACAAAGTCTTTACAGAAACCAACCGCCGCCTTGGAATGTATTTTAAGCGTCAATAGCGAGTCTCCGGAGTTTTGTTTTTGGAGAGAGGAATGAGCTCCAAAATACTTTTCGGCAATATCCTGCAGTTTTTTAGCTACGGATTCTTTTTGATCCTCGTTTAGTGAAAAAATTACACTGGTCTCTCCGTCAAAACTACCATCTCCGGCATAAGCTCCCACGAAATATCCCAATTCCCGATTACCTCCCTTTCCTTCAAAGGATTTTAAAGAATAAGGAAGATACATTCCCTCTTCCAATTCCTCTCCTTTTAATACTTTCTCTCTAGATTCTTCATCTTCCATTATAAAGTTCAAGTGGTTCTTGCTCATTTCAATCTTGTGATTGTTAAACAAAGTCACCCTGATCATCTCTTGGTTTTCAAACTTGTTGAACTTCCCTTTCACAAACTTTCCGTTGCTGTAAATCCAATAGTCTTTTTCACTATGGTTCCCTTCATAGATCCACCGAATTCGCGAATACTCTACTCCGCGACCTTTGCTTGATTTAATTAAAACTTTTTCATTTCCTCCGAGAGGACACATGCTCCTAAAGTCCTCGGGGTTCATGTCGGATTGTACAAAGTTGGAAAAGTAGTTTATCCCGTACTTTGCCGTCGCTTCCCACATCTTGTCGAGAGATTTATTATCCCAGTCAAAGTCTTTGGCAATAGAAATAGTCGGAATAGGAAAGGTAAAAACTCTTCCTTTTGCATCTCCTTCCATAAGTACCTCGTAAAAAGCGCTATTAAAGAGATCCATCTCCTTTTGAAAGTCCCCGTAAGTTTCTTTTTGAAGTTCACCTCCTATCATTACCGGTTGATCTTTAAGGAATTCGGGCACCTTTACATCAAGAGATATATTTATAAAGGGCGTATTCCCGGTTATGAAAACTTTTTCTTTCCTCTTTGCCACAACCGTTTCATTCTCCGTGTTAACCGACCAGATAATTCCTTTGTAATTAACTTCCTTTATCTCTCTTATATAAGTTTCTTTATGCCTTATAATTCTCAAAGTGTAGAGCGTCTTGTTTTCCGCCCCTGAAGACCTTCTGCTTGCCACCGTAAACCCGTAACCGGCATTTACAACAATTCTCTGCAAATCTTCAAGTATTTTTTTGTCAGAAACGGTAATTTTACAATTTCCATGTCCATCCCCTTTAATGTAGGTTTCGATAAACACCTTGCTTTGTCTCCCGCTCATCTCCAATATTCTCTCGGGAACAACTTTTACATTATCGTCTCTGTCAAAAAGGCGAAGAACCTTTTTTGAGTTTTCGGCGTTAAACTTAATTTGAATAACAGTATCTCCAAGTGACTTAGATCCTTTCTGCAGAGTATAATCTACCCCCAATATATCAAGTAAGGATATTATTTCTTCATATTTTTCCTTGTTTTTTTTCTTTGACTGGTAAATCATTACCTTTCTCCAACTTCCTTTCTTTTCTAAACTTCCTTCCGAAAGAACAAAGGCAACAAGTTTAATTTCCTCGTCACTGAGCCCGATTTCCTTGTTTAAGTTACTTGCCCCTACGGGTATTGCTTGAGGAGATTTTAGGGTCTTTGTTTTTTCTATCTCTTCAAGACAGTACTTTTCACTATTAAACTTCTTTCTTACTACCCTGTGCCCGGGAGAGATAAGTTGATCTTGGACTCTGTTTACCAAGTTATACATCTTTCCTTCGTACTCTCTGCTGAAAACCTTCTTTATCTTTTTCTCTTCAATAACTCCTTTCTCCGTATTGAAAGTTTTTATTATATCCCCTTTTCTGACTTCGTTGTGTTTCTTCCACCCTTTTTTAGTAAGTATCTCTGTGTCTTCCGAAAGGCACTGAAATCCTACACGAGTGGGAACCATACAATTAAAGGCGAATTCCTGGACGGCTTGCTTTACTTGTTTATAGGAAAGGTTGTCCTTTCTTATGAAAGGCGCGAGAAAAGTATCAAAATTACTCATTGCCTGCGCCCCGGCAGAGTTTCCACACCAACAAGCTCGTCCGTTTCTTCTGACATAGAGAGTATGATTAGGTACCTCTAAACAATAAACCTTTCCCTTGTAGTCCACCTTTTTTACACTTTCCTTTGATAATCTGAAGTGCTTGCTTCGGGAATTACAAACCTTATACCAAGAAAATTTTCCCTTGTTTTTCCTGTAAATATTAGCGGTGAGGCCTATTTTCAAAATAACTTCTTGCACATCATTTGCTAACTTCTCGCTTTTCGTATAGTATTCAATGTTTCCATTCCCCTCATAACCATCCCCTTTCATCATCCAGCCTAAAAGAGAGGAAAGATGATTCTTCTCCAGCCCCTTTATTTCCTCAGGGACAAATTTTTCTCCCGATGCACCAAATCTCCGTAAATAAGAGAAAAGCTGCTTGCTCCAAATGCAAAACTCCAGCTTCTTTCCTGCTTTCTTTGTTAGATAGGGGAAGGGTAATCTTTCAAGTACTCTCTTAAATTCCTCGGCGTTTTTTCCTTCATTTTGAGTAATTCTTATTTGATACTCGTAGTACGGCTTGTTTCTATCCTTCCTTTTTCTTTTTTGCAAAGACGTACAACCCTCAGCCAACCAAAATCCAAAGAAAGGAATCCATTTGCTCATCGGTATTTCCTTTTCTTTTAGTTTTTCCTTTCTATACCTTCCGGTATATCCGCTGTACTTTATTATTTGCACAGCGGGAAGAGTAAAGTACTCTTCTTTCTTTCCTTTCCAAATAGCTTGCTTGGGAATAAAATGTGTGCTCGGATTAAAATCCTTCGCTTTTACAAACTTGCGCTTATAGTTTTCACTCAAGAGCTCGGGATTGTATTGGTCCACAATCATATTATGGTTCGGCGTAACCAGTAAATCGAGTTTTTTGGATTTAAAGTTATAAAGTTCTCCTTCATGGTCAAACTCGTAAAATTTAACAGGTTTTTGCAACTCCACTTCTCCCGTTTCATTTTTAAGCGTAAAAACCTTGTCTTTTTTAGAGACCTCATAAAAATATTTCCATCCATCTTTTGTTAAGACTTGTGTATCCTCCGAATAGCATTCTCCCTGGAGTGTGAAGAAGAAATTTACTATCTGCCCGAGAGCGGGTCTTAGGTGTTTGGGAGGCTTGGATTCCACTTTGGAGGATACCCCGCCAAAACCGCGCAACAAAAGGTCTTGTAGATCCCATCCACAGCAGTTATGAACCAGAACACCATTACACACCAAAGTTCCGGACTCCGTAGTAATATCGTATATCCATTCCTCGTATATCTCCGTCTCTTCGTTGCTTAATACTTTGTTCCACCCGTAACCATCCGCTCCCCACGACTTCCGAGCCACGCTTCCCCCTCTGTACTTAAAGGAAGGAATATCAACATTCTCTCTTTTTGAGAAACTTAAGCCGTACAAAGGGTAATTTTGTTCTATCCCTCTTCCGTTAAACTCTCTTTTGCTTCCCAGGCCCTCTGTTCTGTCCCGCGGTACTATGCCAAAGATTTGCAGAAGAACGGCCAATTGCTCCAGCATAGTCCTCGAAGAAACTCTTATGAGAATCTGGCTATTCTTGTGCGAATCATCAGAAGGAGATACAGTGCCATCGCCATCTATGATTCCCGCTACCAATCCTTTTGCAAAGCCAATATTATAACTGAGAATATTCGGGGGAATATTTTTGTTCTTCCTTTTTCCTTTTATGCAAAAAACTTTTTCAAATAGAAGTTTAAAAGTGGCAGAATTGATGGAAATATTCTTCGCACTTCCTTCTTTCTTGTCCCCTTCATAACATCTCAAACCAAATTCATGACAAGTTCGTCTTATTCTTTCTATGATTTTTGCTTCTCCCGTGGTAATGACCACTCTCTCATGATCATAACTACCCTCAGCAATGAACATTCCCACAAGATACCCAAA
>SL_8KL_010_SEDDRAFT_10004245_pt1 | contig 11592 bp, 11 predicted proteins | sample SodLakKL_010_SED_4_FD_11160 | JGI IMG/M metagenome (IMG submission 11160) | reverse complement strand
TGTTCTTTTTTGCTGGTAATCTGCTCAAGCAGCCGTTTGACATTGGCCGTGTGCCGGTCGATCAGCGCTTTCAGAAGCTGCTCCTTGGATCCGAAGTAATAGGAGAGCATGGCCACATTCACACCGGCCTCTTCCGCGATCATGCGCGTCGTGGTGCTCCGGTATCCGTTTACGGCAATCAGATCTTCGGCTGCATCCAGTATTGCGATTTTTTTATCTGACATATCTTTGACCAGAGTAATGTAGAGTGAGTACCGACACTGATACGTGACCGCATTGACCGGAAAGTTCTATCAAGGAAAGAAACGGTCATTCGGCCGGAGCCTTGCGTTTCGGACTAAATAATGCCTTGTTCTACCGGACACATATCGCGAAGCCGTTCGAACCGGTAAATGCCGGTTTGATGTCCATCGTTCCAGTGGACCTGAATTGCGTAGTTTCCAACCTGTGATATGCGAGTTATCACACGGTCATGATCCGACCGTTCCAGGAATATGGACGGATCCACCGGCTTCCCCATGTTTTCATGTCCCCCCTGGCAGAAAACGCACGGACACGCCTTCCGCAACCCTTCCATCGGAAAGCGGCTGAGGTGCCCGTCTGCCCACAAAATCTGCAACTCACGGAGCTCAGAATCAACGGTGATTTTTTTTATCTGAAATCTGGTTTCCATTCACCAACTGTAAATGATTCGAAACTTTTAAATTTAGCCCAAATTGAGGATATTTACCAATCCTGTCTGCCATCCCGGCTGGAATTGATCCAGATATGACCGATGAACCACTTAAAACGCTGACCAGAGCACATTCGGCACGGTATACTGACCGTGGATCGCGATTTTATGCCTATGCTTTCCCCGTTATGGATCTGCAGGAAATAGAAACCCGACGGACTGATACAGCGGACAAGCATCCCGATGCCACCCACCACTGCTACGCCTGGCGATACAACCCTTTCCAGCCGGAAGAGTTTTCACAGGATGACGGAGAACCTGCCGGAACAGCCGGCGCACCCATCCTTGGCGTCATCAAATCTGCGTTGCTCGTCAATGTGCTGATCATTGTCGTCAGATATTTTGGGGGAACCAAACTTGGCAAGGCCGGGTTGATACACGCATACAGGGAGGCTGCCGCTCTCAGCATTGCAACGGCCGATAAAATGAGCCTGGGCCGCTTCATCCCGTTTACAGTTCGCTATCCGTATGATCAGGAAAACAGGATCAGGGAACTGATCAACCGCTACCGGATGGATATCGCACTGGAAACATACCTCGAAGACATATCTATGACCCTCTATTGCAATGCGGATCATGCTGCGGAGCTTGCCGGCATCCTGGAACATCTTGCATACCTTGGAATCACCTTTGAAAAAATGCCGGAGCGTTTCCGTCCAGTTGACAGCAACACACCTAATTGAGCCGCAGTATTCTGCGGCTCTCTTCAAACCTTAACGGAAATACGGAAAATGATGAAAATCTATACCAAAACCGGCGATCATGGCGACACGTCACTTTTCGGCGGTCAGCGTGTCTCGAAAAACCACTCACGCATCACGGCTTATGGAACCGTAGACGAGCTCAACTCCATACTGGGACTCATACGGACCGCAGATCCGGATCCGGCAATTGAAGAAATATTGGAACGGGTTCAAAATGAGCTGTTTGTTCTCGGTGCCGACCTGGCCACCCCGCCGGAAAAAAATTCCCGTATTGAACGCATCGGTGAAGCCCACGTGCGCAGACTGGAAGTGGACATCGATCAACTGGAGAAGGGGCTCAAACCCTTGAAGTCCTTTATCCTCCCGGGTGGAAGTCCGGGCGCAGCCTATCTTCACCTGGCCCGAACCGTCTGTCGACGGGCAGAGAGAAGCTGCTTTTCGTGCAGACAATCTGAAATAGTTTCCGACGAAGCACTTATCTTCCTGAACCGCCTGTCGGACCTTCTGTTTGTAATGGCCCGGTACCAGAACAAATCCAGGGACGTTCGTGATGTTGTCTGGAAGGCGAAATAACAGTGACAATACGCCAGCCTGCCAATGCCATGGGCCTGACAAACAAACAAAAAAAATACATCCGTGATCATCACCGCAATAAAAACGCCGGACAGCTCTCCCGTGAGCTGAAAACCGACAGAAATGCGGTGCAGGAATACCTCGACACCATCGCTCCCCAAAAAGACGGCCGGAAAAAAACCCTTTTCTACATAGCCGCACTGTTCATTCCGGTGCTGTTTTTTGTCCTGCTGGAAGGCTCCCTGCGGTTGCTCGACTATCGCGGCGATACCCGGCTGTTCATATATCCGGAAGAATACTTCGAAGGCGAATACGGGTTTGCCAACCGGAATTTCAACGCCCGTTATTTCTTCAATACCCGAAACCTGCCCGGTTTCTCCAATGATGCCTTCCTGACGGACAAACCTGACACTTCCTTCCGGGTATTTGCCATGGGCGGTTCCTCAACGGCGGGATACCCGTACGGGTTCAATGCCACTTTTTCCAGGGTTACCGCTGATGCACTCAAAGATATCCTGCCGGGACGGCTGGTCGAAGTCATAAATCTGGGGGCATCCGCCGTCAATTCCTATACGCTCTACGACCAGATCCCGGAAATCCTGGAACAGCAACCGGACGCCATTTTCATCTATACCGGCCACAACGAGTTTTACGGAGCTCTTGGAGTAGGCTCCAGCGAACAGTTCGGGGCCTTCCCCGGTTTCGTGCGCACCTATCTCAAGCTGCAGCGGTTGAAGACGTTCATGCTCCTGAGGGATGGCATCGCCTCTTTCTCACAATGGATCGCAACTTCACTGCTCGGCGAACCGCATCCGGCGAGAGACGGGACCCTGATGCAGCGCATGGTCCAGGATCAGACCATTACGCTCGACAGCCGGGTTTTTGAGTACGGCAAAAACCAGTTTGAAAGCAACCTGGACAAGATCCTCCAGCGGTTTCGCGAACAGGATATCCCTGTCTTCATCTCGAGCATTGCCAGCAACCTCCGTGACCAGCAGCCTTTTGTCTCCATCGAATCGCCGCAGTATCCACCCGCGCGGCAGGTCTTCCAGCAGGCCCGAAGATATTACCAGCAGGGCAATTACGACCGGGCCTACGAACTTTTTGTGTTCGCAAAAGATCTGGACGCACTCAAGTTTCGCGCACCCGAAGTTTTCAACGAAATCATCCGTGAGAAGGCAGATAAACATGGTGCCGTCTATGTTCCGGTCTATGAAGACATGAGAGAACAAAGCGAAAACCGGATCATCGGCTTTGATCTTATGCTGGAACACTTGCATCCCAACAGGACCGGGTATTTCCATATTGGAAAATCCTTTTACGAGGCAGTGGCAGCCAGCGGTATCCTGGACCATGAGGCAGATTACCAGGCACTCAGAAGCTGGGATGAATACTTTGACCGGATGAAGGTTTCCGGGCTGGATGAACGCATCGCCTACCACAGGGTCCGCCTTCTCACGGGTGGATGGCCCTTCGTTACCGGCCCGTCCCCGGACGGGTATCCCGCAGCATACGAACCTGAAAACCGGATCGATGAGCTGGCTTTTGAAGTCGTCCACACCAATTTGCGATGGGACCAGGCCAAATTGAGTATTGCAGAATACTTCATGGAACAAGGTCAGTTTGAGCCGGCCTTGCTGGAATATGAGGGCCTGATAAGAGATCAACCCTACAATCACTCCCCGCATGTCTTTGCCGGACGTCTGCTGCTTCAGGTACTGAACGACTTTGATCGTGCGCGACCACACTTTGAGAATGCCTGGCGGATCAACCCTTCAAACTATTCCGCACGGATGCTCGGATCCATTGAGGTCAACGACGGCAACTACCAGCGCGGCATCACTTTACTTAAAAAGGCACTCGAGTTCAACCCCGATGATATCCAAGCCATGTTCAATCTTTCGGGAGCGCAAGCGCTTAGCGGAGATCTGGAGGACGCTTATGAAACTGCCCGCGAATTAGATGCCATCCAACCTGACTTCCCCGGCCTGCAGCAGTGGATACGGCAGCTTGAAACCCGGCTGCAAAGAAACCGAATGAATTGACCATGCATGCTGTTATGTCTGACATGTCTGCAGCCAGTGTGAATGCATCCCAAAATAGATATCATCATTGCTTAAGGTTAAAATAATTGCTAACTATCAGAGTTTTGTCCTTCACTCGTATATTTCATCACTCATGACCCGATTAACGCCGTTATTGCTATTGCTATTCCTGGCAGCAGCCGCTTGCGAGTTCAAAGCTGACCATGCGCAAACCAGTGACAAGACAGACCCGGTTGTGGAAACCGCATCTGAGCTCGTCCCCGAGGAACCCAGCCTTGATACTTTCGGCATTGACGAGTCATTTGACGTTACCACGCATGTCATACGCCGGAATGAATCCCTTTCCGCCATACTGCGGGGTCACGGACTTGCACCCGGAGATATTCATGATCTGAGCAGGGCCTCTTCCGGTGTTTTTGACGTGCGCCGAATGCGTGCAGGACGCCCGTTGCACATCTACAGCAAGGCTGACAGCGCCGGATCCGCTTCTGTTGCATTTGTGGTGTATGAGGATAACAACGCCGAGTTCATACGCTTCCATCTTGCGGATTCCATCTTTGTGGAAAGGGATCATAAACCGGTTGAGATAAGGACACGGCTGGTGGATGCCAGTATCACAAGTTCCCTTTACCAGACCATGCGTCAGATCGGAGTCGACCCTCAACTCACCCACCGGCTTGCCGATGTGTACGCATGGCAGGTCGATTTTTACAGAATACAACCGGGGGATCATTTCAAAGTCCTTTTTGAAGAACGGCTTATTGATGGTGAAGTCGCTGAGATCGGCAGAATCAAAGCCGCTATCTTCACGCACCGGAATCAGGATTTTCATGCCTTTCATTACCGCCAGAATGGCCAAGATGAATACTTTGACGAGGAAGGCAACTCGCTCAGAAGACAGTTCATGGCGGCACCGCTGGATTATACACGCATCAGTTCCCGTTTCACCAACCGTCGTTTTCATCCGGTGCTGAAACGCAACATGCCACACCACGGGACCGACTATGCGGCACCTGTCGGCACACCCATCCGCGCAGTCGGCGACGGCACCATCACCGTTGCCCGATACGACCGGAATAACGGGAATTACATCCGTATCCGCCACAACAGCATTTATGAAACCGGATACCTGCACATGTCCCGCTTTGCTAACGGAATGCGTCCCGGAACACAGGTAAAACAGGGCCAGATCATCGGTTATGTAGGGGCAACCGGACTGGCAACAGGTCCGCATCTCTGCTTCCGGTTCTGGGAGCATGGACGCCCGGTGGACCCGCGACGCATCGATCTTCCGCCAGCTGATCCCATTCAGGCAGAACATCAGGGATCATTTGCTGTCAGAAAAGAGCAGTTGCTCGGCAAACTCGGTATCGATCAAGACTCTGCACTGAAACGACCCGCAATCTTTGCCATACAGATCGGATACAACGGAGTATTATCCAATCAAAACCTGTATGATGCCTCCGGTGGCGGCGACTTGTGACCGTCTTACGGAATCATCCCGTGAAATCCATCCATAATCCTGCATGGAAATAAAAGACCACTCATGATGTCAAAAAAAATCATTCTTATTACCGGTGCCAGCCGGGGGATCGGCCATGCCACCGCCCGATATCTCGCCGGGCAAAAGCATCAGGTCCTGGCCACCGCTCGTTCAGAACAGTTGCTCGATGAGCTCAAAAATACCAACACCAGACGGATTGACTATGTTGCCTGCGATCTGCTGGATGCAGCATCCCTTCAAAAGATCATCGATTATATTCGGGACCAAAACGTTGAGATTTCCGCGCTGATTCATAATGCGGGTGGTTTGATCAACAAACCGTTCCGTGATTTGACCGACCAGGACTGGAATGCCATGTGGAATATGAACGTACTTACTGCGGTCCGCCTCCTGAGAGCCTTGCTTCCGTTCTTTGCCAAAAATGCCCACATCGTGACTGTTGGAAGCATGGGGGGATATCAGGGCAGCTCCAAATACCCTGGATTGTCGGCTTACAGCACCTCCAAGGGCGCACTGAGCATCTGGAGCGAATGCATGGCGACGGAACTTAAAGACGAAAACATATCTGTAAACTGCCTCTGCCTTGGAGCAGTTCAGACCGAAATGTTTTCCTCGGCATTCCCTGGCATGAAAGCCCCTGTCAAACCCGACGAAATGGCGCAGTTCGTTGGTGATTTTGCTCTCAAGGGCCATTCTTTCATGAATGGAAAAGTATTGCCCGTGACACTTGGAGATCCCTGACCGGCGGGCTGAGAGATTGTCGTACAAAAATCGTGTGAAATGAAAAGTGAATAAAACATACCGAATTCAATAAAACATACCGAATTCAACACGATTCATTCCTGTCCGCCGCCACCCTATCGGAAACATGTAAGGTATAATCATGCAAAAAACGAAACTCATCACCGTCCTTGCCACCTTTTTACTGTTTGCAACCGTGGCTCAGCCAGCCAGTTCCCAAACGCTGCGAATCGTCTCCATCAACACACTTAATGGCGCAATAACCGGAACAGCACTGGGCGGGGCTACCATCGCATTGCAAAATGAGTTCGACGAATATCCCCTTCGGTTTGGACTCGGCCTGGGTACCATTTTCGGTCTGGGCACCGGTTTTTATGACATGTCCCGCACCACCGCTGATTACGGATATCACGTGAGCGGACTTTTCAGCTCTGCGAATACCACCGGTGCCATCGTATTGCTGGATACGTTCTACGGTGCCACCACGGGAGCTATTGTCGGTGTCGCCATCAGTTTGATGAGCAGGGATTCCGATGTTCTTAAAGGGTTGCAGTACGGCAGCGGCGCGGGCGCTTGGGTTGGCTTCGCTTTCGGATTGGTGGACGCTTTCGCACTAAGCACAGCGGGCAATCTAGATCATTTTTACGACGGATACACTCAGCGAACAGTGAACCCGGCCGGTCTCCTTGAGATCCGCTCACACAGCGAACAGTACGCCCTTGGATTCCTGAATCCCGTATTGCTGCATTCGATGAGAAGTGATGGACAAGGATCCTTGTCCGCCCATGCACAACTTGGCATAGAGTTCACCCGATTTCAGATGAACTGGTAGGGTGAGGTTTATGTCTGGTGCAGGTGCGTTCTCTGATCAGCTTCCCCCCATACACAATCACAATTTCTTTTAACCCATCGTTATTTATTTTTGCCCATTGTTTTCATAATACTCCTTACCGTCTCCATATTGCCAGCAAGTGAGGGACGGTATCCATCATTCAAATAGTTCCATTCCTTGGGTGGCACGCCCATACGATCCCCGGCCGGATCCACAACAAATCCCGTCTTTCCGGCTATTACTTCCCTGAAATCTTTGAGATCCTGCTCGTCCAATACGCCATCGAGCAATGGCATTTGCTGCATCAGCTCCGGAATGACGGGGGGCGGTGTGACCCATATCGGCGGATTCTTGCAGTTTTGGAGAATCGCCGATTCAATGGCGTTGATGTTTTCCCAGAATTCAGCTATGGATACCAGCGTCCGGCCCGGTATCAGGTGCAAGCGCTGGGCATCCTGGCTTCCCAACGCTACAAATACCCAATCCGGCTTCTTCGCCAGGACGTCACGTTCCAGCCTCCTCAGGGCATCTGCAGAAAGCGAATCACTGATGCTGGCATCAATGTAGCGTATCTTGACTTTCGGGATTACCAGGTCCAGCAGATTTCTCATGATATGGAACCAGCTCTGACGATCGTCCGTGATGCTGTCCCCGATGACTGCAATGGTATCACTCGCCTTGAAAGGCAATTTTTCGGCCAATGCCATCATGCTTTCATCCTTTAGGACCTCCTCGGCGGCCTGTCGGGCGTGCTGATCAAACCCTTCCCGTATTTTCCTGAAATTTTCGGCATCTATACCGATGAAATCGGCAACCGCCTCCGGATCTGCAACTCCCTGAAAGAGCGGGAATCGTTTTTCAATGTTGGAAAACTGTACAAGGTATTCAAGTAACGCTTCCTTTTCTTCCTGTTTCATAGGTATCGCGATTTTCTTCAGTGGAGAGTTTCTGGCAATGCCATATCCAAATATACGTCAACTACCGGACAAGAGTCACCTGCATGTAATGCTGAGGAAATGCGGAATGCAACCATGTTTATTATGATGAACCACCGCTGAGAAGATCAGACGGGGATGCAACGATCTCATTGCGGACACAATACGCCAACTTGCCATACTGTCCGGGTGCCGCCAATCCGGGTGCTGTCTGCCCGGGTGCTGTCTGCCCGGGTGCTGTCTGCCTGGATGCTGTCTGCCTGGATGCTGTCTGCCTGGATGCCACCTATGCCGGTGCCGACTATTCGGACTCAACCAGCTCTTTGACCAGTTTTGGAGTACCTTTTGCGGCACTTTCGTGAATAAAATGGACATTTCGCGGAAAACGATACTCTGGTACTACGGGATCAATAACATATATCGGCGCATATTCGGGCACAAGATCCACCAGCCCGGCTGCCGGATAGACCACAAGAGAGGTGCCTATGATCAGCAGCTTGTTGCATGTGGCAACTTCCATTGCCGCCAGTTCCATCATGGGCACCATCTCACCGAACCAGACAATATGCGGACGCAGCTGACGCCCCTTTTCATCACAATCGCCAAGATGGATATCGCGGTAACCAATGTCCCAGATCGGGTCATTGGCATTATCAGGTCTGGCTTTGGTGAGTTCCCCATGCAGATGGATAACCCGTTCCGAGCCAGCTCTTTCGTGAAGATCATCTACATTCTGGGTGATCACAACAACATCGTAACTCTTCTCAAGCTCAACCAATGCTTTATGGCCTTCATTCGGCTGCGCATTTTTCAGGTCGCGGCGACGGGTGTTGTAAAACTCAAGCACCTTCTCGGGATCCTGGTACCACCCATCTATCGATGCCACTTCCATGACATCGAAACCATCCCAAAGTCCACCTGAGTCCCGAAATGTTGTAATACCACTTTCGGCACTGATCCCAGCACCCGTGAGCACAACGAGCTTTTCTTTATCCATAAATTTTCATATACTTAAATTTATATATCATTATATGATATCCATAATCATTTACTTCTATAAAATAAAATTATTACCAACCTTCCAAAAAAATGATTACTGCAACATTGCGATTCAATCCAAAGTTTCTTGCAACCGTTGAGATAGACGGACACTTGCAGATTTTGGATGAGCCTGTTTCTCTCGGAGGCAACAATCAGGGACCAACACCGGTACAAAACGTCTATTCAGCGCTGGCTGGCTGCATATGCATGACCTTGAGAATGTACTCGGACCGGAAAAAGATACCGATGCAGCAAGTGCGGGTTCATGTAAATGCCGAAAAAAAAACCGTCGAACAGGATGATGAGCGCTTTGTGGAAAGGCCCTGGATGATTGACAAAGGGAAGGTCCGCTTCATTCACGCAGATATTGAGATTGCGGGTGACATAACTGACGAACAACTCCAAAAACTTGATATGATCGCGGGCAAATGTCCCGTACACAAAATGCTGAAACATGGTGCCATGATCACGCATAAGACCTTTCTCTCGGGAGAGAAACAGCTGTCAAGGGCAGAATATGCATGAAGTGGTTCATTCGGATAAGGACAGGAATATATGGCAGCACATGTATTTGACGTACTGAAATGACGCAATGGTTGCAGGTTACAGCTAATGGTTATACAGGTATAACCGACAGGATCCTGGCTGAAATCGCAACATTGTTACACGAAGGCAAACCAGTCTCCATCCGAATTAATCGACTCAGCAGGCTCTGTACCCGCAGCAACATTGATTGCGGTCAGCATTTTCTGGATGTCTGCAGACAACACTTCCAGGGCATTTTGTATCAGGTTTTTCTGAAAACCACGTTCGCCTAGCTGAATCACCATGTTCATTGTTATGGTATAACCAAGCATTTTGCCCAGCATAACCTGCTTTCTCTGACTCAGGGTCTGGTCGACCGAAAAGTCTGTAAAAGAACGGAGATATTCCGAAGCCTTGCTGGTCAGCTCATAATTTTTCAGGTAGGCATAAAGGGAAGTGAAGCCGGACTTTTTCATTTTTTTTATTACAGATTCCGATATCTGCTGATAAAGGATATCATTGGAACCTTCGAATATCTGAAACGGCCGGCAGTCAATGATACCACGTCCAGCCATATGGTCCAGCCGGTATCCTTTTGCACCCACCAGCTGCAGATAAGACTGGGCGGCATCCTGCATCATATCCGTCACAACAGATTTGATGGCATTGGCCGGGACATCCTCCAGTGACAAATCTCTCGAAATCGGAGCGTTTTCACTGGTATAGCGGCACATCGCTGCGCAAGAAGTAAACCATGACTGAATCCGGACGATACGTTCCTTGACCTGATCATAGTGAAACAGACTTTTCCCGCCCACATTCCGGCTGGTTACATGCGCAAGCGAATCATCGACTATGCGATGCAGAAATCCCATGGCCATACCGGGAAATTGCAACCGGCTTCTGTGAAGCATATCCAGCATCAGTTTAATTCCTGTGGATGGTGGGTGCAGCCGGAATGATTCAGGTATATAAGTGTTTATCCGGTTTCGGCCGTATGGAAGCATATACAAGCCCAGGTTTTCAAAGTATTCCTCAACTTCCACGCCCGGGTTCCTGGAATCATGGATAAAAAAGTCGATGTCCCTCGCAAGGGAACCGTCTTTCTTTTTCTTTCGGGCTGTAAGCAGCCAATAATCAGCCCAGCCTGTCAAACCGGCCCAGTGTTTGGTGCCTTTGAGCTGGTACCCTCCATCATGGATCTGGTAGCTGGTCTGCATATGCAGGGCATCTGAACCGTATCCTGGTTCCGTGATCATCAGTCCGCCCATGGCCTGCTCATTAGCAAAACGAGGCAGTATTTCGGATGCAACGGATTCTTTGGCGTATCGCGTTACAGGCTGAATGAACAGGGCACCGTTAATCCCCATCATCAGGGAAAGCGGCAGGGATTCATAAGAGGACGCCTCAAGCATGCTCAGGCATTGGCTAACATTTCCGCCAAAACCGTCATGCTCCCTGGATATAAAAACATTAAGCGGTCTGCATTTAATCACATCCCTCATCAGCATCGGTGGCACGCTGCGATGCAAACTGACGACCTTATGATTCTGTGGGTCCCGAAACAGTTTTTGCAGGGTCGAACGATAGTGAGTAATAAATTCTTCAAACGAGTGAAAACCGCTGTTCATACTTTTTTTTTCTGAATTCAATATCGCATGATTACGATACGGCAGGAACACGCGATTGGTTCCTATGCCAGGTTAATACAGATGGATAGGAATATATCATTATTTAAAATTCCAATGAACCCATAAAATGCGTTTGTTTTATTAAAACAAGGGTTTTGGAGGTTAGTCAGTGACTCGCAAGGGGTTTGATCGCGGGTCTCGGATTGTTGGAGTCCCTATTATGATCGCGGTGCCGGTCGGGTCGGGTTTGCCGGGACCGTGTCCCTGTAAACGCGAAGCGGCCCGCAGTCGGCGAGAGGGGGGTCTCACGTGCTGCGGGCCGCTGTGG
>SL_8KL_010_SEDDRAFT_10004244_pt1 | contig 11592 bp, 8 predicted proteins | sample SodLakKL_010_SED_4_FD_11160 | JGI IMG/M metagenome (IMG submission 11160) | reverse complement strand
TTCCTCTAGTCATCATCCACGTCTTGATAGCGGCTTCCGTCTTCAGGATCATATATCATGCCAGCAAGGAAGGCAAATACATTGAAGCGCCTGTAAGTATGATGAAACCTATAATAATTCTTGCAGGATTGACTGTATTCATCGGTACTACCAGCACGATATGGATGAACAACATTATCATACCTGGTGCTGCGGTATTGGTTGGGAGCAATGCTGTTTTGTCGAATACTTACCTAGAATTTAGCGTTTTGATAAGTAAAGGTGGTCTTTTGCTACTCGGCACTTTACCCATCGCGTTTATACTCTACCCGTTATTTGAACAGGTGAAGCACGTAGATGTAAAAAGAATCATCTCGGAAGTCAGTCTGACAGACGCTGTGAGGTATATTTTGGTAGGTCAGGGTATCGTGATAGCTTTGATCCTACTCTACTGATCTTAAACGAGATCGTATAGATAAGGATGGAAGACGTGGGATAAAAGTGCCATTATGGTGATCAATAAGAGTAAAGAAACGAAAGCCCCGGGCTCTGCGTCGATAACGAAAAAGAGGACGGTACCCGCAGCAGGAGGATGCTCTAACCATAGAGAGACCATAGTTAAGATAGATACGGTAAGGGCTAAAGAAATAGCTAGCTCGAAGGATAGAAGAGCCGGATATGTGGAGTAAAAAGCGAAACCTATCAGGCCGCAAACAAAATGACTTCCTATGACTCGCCTAGGATCCGCGGTCTTACTAGTGGGCATCGCGAAAACGATAAATGCTGAAGCACCTGCTGCAGCGACCAACACGAACTCATCAGCTAGAAAAGGTAATAAGCTCAATCCCAGATAAAAGACCAGCCCGGCTAAGATACTCTGAAAACCGAAATGTTTGATAGTCTCCTTTTTGATCCTCCTGTTGAATATCTTGACCATTAAAAGGTGTATCTTTAACCATATACAAATTTTTTTTCTTTGATATCTATGATGTCAAAGGAGATCTTCATGGACTTAACTAGATAAATTTTATATATACTAGAAAGCATTTTGTTCTGATATCCAGGTTGTCAGACAATATCGTAAGATATTACGGCTCAGTTCACTAGTACATTAGAAGGAAAAATTTATTTTTCCTTCTTCGGGATGATTCTAATCATATTGAAATGCTAAGGGAGAAGATAAACGAAAAGGAGGATCATTAATAAAATGAGATGGAAAGTGGTCATAGGAAATCTAGGATCGATACTAAAGCTGTTCGGTCTAGCGTTTTTCATACCTGTTATACCTGCTTTTTATTATCAGGAACTTCCTATATTCTTCGGTTTTCTACCTTATAATGCCCTAGTTTTCATATTTCTCACCTTTTTTACTATAACCCTCGGTTATCCTGCCGAAAAATTTACCAGGTCAGAAGATTTTTACCATAATGAGGCAATAGTTCTAGTTAGTTTCACTTGGCTCGTTTTGGCATTGATCTCTTCTCTGCCTTTTTTAATGACTTATACTCTATATTCACCTGTAGATGCTTTCTTTGAAGCCATGGCAGGTATCACAACAACTGGAGCGACGGTTTTAACCTTCCCCCTCGAAGCTCATCCTAAAAGCATTTTATTATGGCGGGCGGTGTTGCAGTGGTTAGGTGGGATGGGAGTTATAGTGTTATCAGTGGCCATTTTATCTAAGTTGAGCAAAGGAGGGCTCAGCCTTTTAGAGGCAGAATCACCTGGACCTGAGATAACGCGATTGAAACCTAAAATAAAGGAGACTGCCAAGAGTATATGGTATCTGTACGGTCTTTTCACTTTGATGTTGATTATATTATTACTTGGTGCTAGAGTCAGCTTGTACGACGCAGTTTACCATTCTTTGACCACCATGCCAACAGGAGGTTTCTCCCCTCACAGCAACAGCATCGCATACTTTTCTTCAACAGTTCAATGGATATTCATATTTTTCATGATAATAGCTGGAGTGAACACTTCACTTCAATATCAGGCTTTTGGAGGCAAACTTAAAAGATTATTTACAGATCCAGAGTTTAAGGCGTATATAGCCATCATAACTACTGGAGCGGCTATCATCATCCTTTTTGGTGTGAGTCAAGATATCTCGATCAGGGACGCTTTATTTCAAACGGTATCGATATTGACTACTACGGGCTATACTACTCAAAATTTTGATAAGTGGCCTGAGATCTTACGACTGCTTTTACTGTTATTTATGTTCGTAGGAGGTTCAGCTGGTTCTACTAGTGGAGGGATAAAAGTTTTGAGGATATTGCTGATGTTCAAATTGATAAAAAGAAGGTTGATAGAATACGCCAACCCGAAACGAGTTTTAGTGGTATGGATGGGAGACTCAGTCATAGATGAGAGGACTTTGGAGACAGTCGCAATATTTTTTGGTGCGTATCTATTGATCTTCGTTATAGGGGCTTTAGTGATGGTAGGACTCGGTTTGGATTTGGTTTCCGGAATAGCCGCTTCTGCCAGCAGTCTGGGCAATATAGGTCCTGGTCTAGGTCTTATATCAAATGCGTCTTTCAGATCGGTACCTAAAGCAGGAAGGTTGTTCCTAGCGATCATCATGTGGATAGGTAGATTGGAGATATTCACCGCTATAGTATTATTCAATCCATCGCTTTATAAAAAGAGAAGATTACGTAACCTTTTGGATTTCGATCTCAGTGGAAAGATCTGATTTTACTCTCCATCATAGTCCATCAATTCTTTTCTAGTATCATTCAAAACAGGTCTGTTCCTCCTCGCGTTTGATAGAACATCTAACTCTATCTCACTCTTCACCATATCCTCTTCAAAATACTCGCCCTTACCGATGATCTCACCTTTNGGCGAGATAGCTGTAGCTCCTCCCCAGAAGTACATGCTTTCCTCCCTAGCGACTAAGTTCGAATAGAAAAGGTAGCTCGTTGTCTCTATCGCTCTAGTCGGGATGACTTTTTCAAAATATTTTCGTGTAGTGGAAGGCGATGCGGAGATCACGACTATCATATCAACACCTTTCCGTGCCATCGTCTTAGTCAACTCGGGAAAGAAGATATCGTAACATATCAGCATACCGATCTTTCCAACAGGCGTGTCAAAAACAGGGACATCATCGTCTCCGTGAAAGTATCTCTTATCCTGAAATGGGCCGAAGTTGGGAAGATATGTCTTTCTGTACCTGTGAAGATCACCTTCGGAAGTTGCAAGCAGTGCCGTATTTCTCAACCTTCCATCGTTCTTCACCTTTTCAGGCATACCGCATATTATGTTCATGTCGTTCTCTACCGCTATACGAGATATCTCGTTAGAAGAAGGACCCGGTATACTTTCACTTTCGTACCACAAACTGTCTCTCAAACAATAGCCTGTCAAAAACATCTCTGGAAAGATGAGTAAATCCGTGTCCTCTTCTTCTGCAGTTTTCTTGACCACTTTTAAATTCCTTTCTTTCTCTCCGATCTCGTGCTTCTTTTGGGCGAGAGTGACTTTCATATCTGCACCTACTTTTGACATCTTATATAGGATTTTACCCGGCAACGAGAAAGTCCGATAAACACTAATATCATGGATTATTATGTTATTCAAGTGGTAATTTGACTAAAACAGATAGGACTGTAGACTCCCTTCTAAAAGGTGGAGAGGATCTCATAGATACTGAAAATCTGATGGTAGAGGCTGTTCAGGAATTGATAAAGGACGAGATCAAGAACCGGATCAGAAACAAGTTACAGGAGAACGAAGAACTCAGAGCCGAATTCGAGGAATACGTGAAGGTCTTGATGGAAGCGAAGATGAAAGAGACATACGCTTACGCGATGTTGGCTAAAACGAGTGCTGATCTTGGTTTAGAACTAATCCCTCCTGAGATGAAAGACAAGATGAACGAGAAATTGAGGGAGTTCATTGAAAAGAAGATGGAAGAGATGATGAAAGAGAGGTAAAAGACCTATAATCCTGTCAAAGAGACGAAGGCAAGAATAAAATACCCCTACCATCGAATTACTGAGCAGATGAAGTTCTACGTAGAATCTTACGGCTGTACCATGAATCAGGGCGAAACGGAGATGATAGCTGAAAGTCTAGAAAATGAGGGACATATCCAGGTAGATTCTCCTGAACAAGCCGATAAGGCACTCATCGGAACTTGTATTGTCATAAAAAAGACAGAAGAAAGGATGAAGAGGAGGATCAAAGTCTTAGAAGAAAAGTGCTCTGAAGTCATGGTAGCTGGTTGTCTATCTTCAACGCGTGAAGAAGAGATGCAGAAGAGATGCCCTAATATAGACTTAATTCAACCCTCCGAGGTTGAGATGTCTAAAAAACCGTTGAAGTCGAAGAAAGATTCGGTCATAGGCACGATACCTATCTCCTCAGGTTGTTTGGGAAACTGCACCTATTGTATAACTCGCCTAGCTAGAGGAGATATCGAAAGCAGATCTTTACAAGAAATAAAAGAAAGGTTCGAACAACTTTTATCGACTTCAACCAAAGAGATACGATTGACCAGTCAGGATACAGCGCTTTATGGAAGAGATTTAAACGTCGATCTGACTGATCTTTTAAGAGAACTGTTGAAGATAGAAAAAGACTACAGATTGAGGATAGGCATGATGAACGTAGATACTCTACGACCTATAAAACTAGAACTGATGGATCTGATGGAAGACGATAGGATCTACAAATTTATACACCTTCCTCTACAGTCAGGATCCGATAAGATACTGAAAAAGATGAATAGGAATTACGATGTAGAGGAGTGGAAAGGAACTGTGCAAAAATTCAGAAATAGATTTACAGACCTTTCACTCTCTACAGACGTTATAGTGGGTTTTCCAGGTGAAACCAAAACGGATTTCGAGAAAACAAAAGAGATTCTAAAGAGAACAAAACCCGACATAGTAAACGTCACGAGATTCAGCCCTAGAGGAGGTACTAAAGCTGCAGAGATGGAAGATAAGGTTCACTCTAGGAAGAAGAAAGAAAGATCCAAGCAGATCACTGACTTGAGGTTCGAGATTAGTAGAGAGTTGAATGAAAAGTACGTCGGCAGAAGAACCGACGTCCTGTTCTTAGAGAAAGGTAAAAATAACTCGCTGAAAGGCAGGATGGATAACTACAAGGTAGTGGTTATCAAAGAAGAAGACGATGACATCATCGGCAAAAGAAAAGAAGTCAAGATAAAAGAAGCGGAGGATATCTATCTCCTAGGAGAACTCATCTGACAACTCAAAGATATCTGTTTTGTAGGCCTTTTACAAGTCTATAGAGAACTTTGTTAACCCTTATCTCTTCCTCTGTCGCTGCCTTTTCGATTATCGCCCCGTTGATCTGCTCCACTTCTGTTCTTTTCTCGTTCTTTATATCCTGTAGCATGCTCGATAAGTTATCGGAAGTTCTTTCTGCCACTTTTTTGGTCTCTTTCAAAACTTTTTCCTTATCTAGATCAACGTATTTTTTTGCGACCTCTGCGCTCTCCAACACGGTATCTTCCATCAAACCGGTAAGAAATTCATCTTCAAGCAAAACTCCGTTTTTTACCCCTACAATCGCGGTTATCGGATTTATACCTGAATTTATAACAGCCTTTCTCCATATCTCCACGAGTATGTTCTCACCCAGTGTAGTCTTCATACCCGCATGGTTAAAAACGCTGCATACTTTTTCAACCTTTTTATCTCTACCTTCAGGATAGGGACCTATCACCGTCTCCCCTTTTCCAGCATGTTTTACTTTCCCCTCTTCGATGTAGGTTACACCGTGGCTAGTTATTCCTCCTATGGTTCTCTCTTCTCCAACGAAATCAGAGATTATCTCCTCGTTCTTCAAGCCGTTCTGTAAAGATAGAACCATAGAACCACGGAAAAGATGATCTGAAATAGAATTCATAGCATCAGCGGTATCAAAAGACTTGGTACAGATGATTATCAATTCCTTATCTGAAAGTGATTCTACAGAATCGGTGTAATTCACACTAACCTTGAGTTCGGTTTCCCCGGAAATCTCTATCTTGTTTATATCTAAGGCCTTTCTACCAAAAAGATGGACCTCGTTCTCCTTTCCGAGTATACCTGCAAGAAAAGTCCCGATAGCTCCTGGGCCTACGATCCCTATCTTCATACAAAAACACCTCTATATTTGATCTTGGAGCGTGTTATCCACCACACCGCTTAACTGATCTATATGATGCTCTTCCATTATTGAGGGATTTACAGGGATCAACATTATGGATTCATTTATAGCAACTTGGTCTTTGATCGATTGGATAAGATTAAGGACCGTTCTGAAATCATTATTGGTGATCACATACTCCAATCCATTTAGTAATATCACCCCTCCTGTCCTTGCGAGAAAATTCTCCAAGGCCAAACTCAGTTTTTCGAGACTTTTGGGTCTGATCGCGTCTTCTCTATCAACGTTAGAAAGCCATATCATCTCGATATCTTCTAGACCATATTTCTTTTTCACCTTATCTGGATAATCTCTAGTCACACACAATCCTTCTTCTCCAGTTTCGAGGATCCTTTTTAATAATTTAAAAGAGCCGTCAGAAGTCTTCTCTTCGATCAGGTATGTAGAGCTTTTAGATATCTCTTCAGGCAACTCTTTCAAGGCCTCTTCTTCCTCCTTTTCCTCTTCACTTTCTACAATTTCTTCTTCCTTTTCTTTCTTAACTTCTACCACTTCTTCCATTTCGTTCTTCTCAACAAAATGCAGGATATTTTCTGCCAACTTGCTTCCGATACCCTTTACCTTTGAGAGTTGAGATGATTTTACATCTCTAACCGAATCTAGAGTGGTGTAGCCCGACTCGTAAAGCAGTTCGGCTGCACTCTTATTTATACCGGAGATGCTGGAATAGTATTCGATCATCTTGCTCCGATAAAGTGGTTTGATGCCGATCTCAACTATTATTCCATTAATGTCCCATTCTAGAACGTATTGAGCTTCTTCCATATCTACCTCATCCATCCTAATCACTCTAGCTCCTACTTCCTCTTCAAACCTACTCCTGTTTTTCTCCACCGCCTCCATCACATCCTTATCAGAATCTAGATAAACTTCTATCTCGTCTTCCTCACTCATTTCCAGGTCCTTCCGCATACTTTTAAGCCTGAGGATGACCTCTTTAAATATCTGCTCATCCCATATCTCTTCAGGCACTTCTAGATCAACAAATATATCCTGGTCATCTAAGGATATCTCTTGAAAACCTTCGGGGACTTCTTTTTGTAAAGAGATCATATCCGGGTCTATCTCGATCATCCTACCTTCAAGCCCGATTTCGAATCCGCCCTTTTCGATACCTTCTTTTATTTTCTCTGATGATCTTTGTTTTAATATCGTCTCTATCTTTGTAACCCAGCGTTTATAAGAATCAGCTATGGCATCTCTGTTCGGTTCGGCTTTAAAAATGACTTCCTCCCATTCTTCATCAGGCCCCAAAATCTCGATGTCCTTAACTATAGCTTTATCTTTTATTAAATCAGCAAATTTTTCTGCTAATTCAACCGCTCTTTGATTCCTAGATTTATAAACTATTTTACGCAGAGGCCATTTTTCCGGTAATTCCATACTCCTTTTAAGGTTCATTATCTCCTCGACTATATTCATTGCATCGTCCATCGTACTTTCTAATGTCTTATCGACGTAGCTCTCATCTCTTTCAGGCCAATCTTCCAAGAATACACTTTGTTTTTTCCCGTTCAAGCTTTGGTATATGTTCTCAGCAGTGAAGGGTGTAACTGGACTCAACAACTTTGAAGTAGAGTTTAGTACCCTATGGAGGGTCTTCATCACGAAGAGCTTTTCTTCTTCATTACCTCCCTCAAGTCTGGTTCTACATCTCTTCATGTATGATTGAGCGATATCTTTTAAGATAAATTCTTCCAATGATCTCACGGCCAAGTCAAATCTACCTTGGTCATAGTGATCCTTGACTTTTTCTTTAACGTTCTCCGATTTGGACAGTATCCAGCTATCTTCTGGTTTCATATTTTCTTTGAATGATGATGAACTTATCTCATCGAGGCCGATCTCTAGATCTCCTATATTTTCTTCAAAGAATTTATTTAGATTCCACCCAACTCTAGGTACTTTATGTGAAAACTCCAGGTCGTTTTTTGTGACTTTCCGAGATCGCCATAGCGGTTCCCCTGAAAGTAAATACAATCTGAGAGAATCGTAGCCATTTTTGCTGATCAGGTTTTCAACGTTTTGATATTTGATCTCACTCGATACTGGACCAAGAAATATGCTCTTTTCACTGCTAGGCTCATCGAAAAGAGCCAATGAAAGTGATAGATTAGCTGAAAGTAAATCATCATAGTTGGATTTTTTCCCGAACAAAACTTTACTTGGCCACCAGGACTCATGTCCTTCTTCTTGGTTAGGATAACCCAATTGAGCCCAGGGTGAGCAAGCGTGTACAAATAAAGGGTCTAAAATCTTTTTTTCGCGCTTCATCTCTTCCCCACATTCTGGACAATCTACTTCAGTATTCATGATCAATTCAGGCGTTATGTCTTCACTAATCTCATAGTCAGATGTCTCGCCCAGATCAGCCCGTTCTGAAGGGATGAAAATGTTTCCACATTCATAGCACTCCCATCTGGGTAGAGGTATTCCACATATATTATCTCTAGAGAGCAACCAATCTTTGGACAAGATATGATCTGAAGAAGGGTAGATATCTAGTTCTTCTAATTCTTCCTGCAATCTTTCTTCAATCTGAGACGTCTTAAAGAACCACTCTCTTATCGGATATCTGATCAATCTACTCCTACACATATCGCACAATTCGATTTTTTTATCTATTTTCTTCTTTGCGAATATGAGGTCTTTCGTCTTTAGGTCATTAATGATCACGGACTCGCTTTCAAAAGCTGAAAGACCCGAATATTTATTTTGTCTTGGACCCCCATCAAAATAGCCGTTTTTGAGTATTGGATTGTAGGACTCTAGTTCCTTTTCCTCCGCAATCTGCCAGTGTTCTTCCCTATATTCGGGTACGAGTAAATCAAATCCGGTTCCATCATCACTGACTTTTTCTGTAAGTATCAACTTTTGTGTTTTCTCGTTCAAATCAGTTTTTTCGGGTATTTTGTCTCCAAGAGGGTCTTTAAAAGTAAGATCTTCTAGTTCTTCTCCATCGATGGTATTCAGTACTTCGTATTCATCTATATCGGTTTCTTCCATGATGGTCTCTAAATTTTTCTCAAGTATCACGAATTGTTCAGATATATCTTCCTCTAGATCTATTTTCACCACGGCGTATCTCAATTTGGGATTTACAGCGATGGTAAGACCTGCGGGAAGCATCCATACTTCTTCAACTTCTAACAAGAAGTACCTATTCTTTCCACTTGCTAAAGGCACCTTCACGAATATCTTTTCTCGACTTTCTTCTTTCACAGAAATCTCTGAGACCGAGGGAGATATTCTGCAGTCAGGGCACCATCTCACCGGCTTCTTCTTTTTAACGAGAAGATCTTTATCTATCAATTCTTTAAAACTCCACCAGATCGAATCTATAAACTCTCCCGAAGAGGTCTCATAGTCGAATTCAGAGGGAATCCAGAGTCCAAGCTTATGGAGTTCTTCATAGGTGCTTTCTATGAATTCTCGAGAGCTGTCTTCCATCTCAGATAATATCTCTAAGCTATTTTCTTCAGGTAGCGCTTTCAAATAGCTTACGCCTTTCTTCTCAGTCGATAATCTTTCTATCCTAGAATTTTGGGGGTCGAGTCCGATCCCGCTTCTGATATGAAGGTTCTGCATGTTCTTGAACCGGGACCAGACATCATACACAATATTGATGTAAAGTTCGTCCCAATTCAGATAGTCTTTTGTCGAAATCGGTGGCCGAGCCAAGTAGTATTTTTCATCCTCTTCTCTATACTCATCTACCTTTTTATCTATACCATTCGAAGTCCAAAAATCCTCTATTTCATCTTCTAATTTCTGGGGATCATAAAGATGGTGATCATGCATGATATCTTAAATAGACAACTCTCTTCTATCTTAAATTAATTTTGTCTACAATCTAGTATAAAGAGAAGCTAGTGCGGATTTTAAGATCACCAATCAAAAACCAGAATGTACACTTTCCCCGGAGACGTTCTCTGCCGCTTCCTTCACCGCTTCGGAATAAGTTGGATGTGGATGGATCAACTCGCCCAACTCTTCAGCTCTCATACTTTTTTCTATCGCTGTGGTGGCTTCCATGATGATGTCCGTAGCTCCTGGACAGGCGAGATGTACTCCTAAAATCTTGCTCCCGGAATCAGCTATAACTTTGGCTAGCCCCATCCTTTCTCCGGTGGAGGACCCTCTTCCGGTCGCTGATATCGGGAACTTTCCGATTTTTGTTTCATCCCCCATCTCTCTTGCCTCTTCCTCGGTGAGACCTACACTAGCCATCTCCGGATGTGTGTAGATGCCCGCCGGAACACTCAACTCTGAAAAATCTTCTATCTCTTCATTCAATATCTCCTTAACTGCGATCTCGGCCTGTTTGAATGCAGAGTGAGCCAACATCGACTTACCATTTACATCTCCGATGGCATAAACACCCTCGATATCTGTTTTCATCTTTCCATCTACTTCGATATGACCTTTTTCTGCAACTATATCAATTTCACTCCTCGGCGGTGTAGGTTTCCTTCCAACGGCACACAGAACTTTCTCTACCTCTACGCTCTTCTCTGTCTCTCCTTCTATCTGTACCTCGAGAGGATCATTTTTTTTCACATCAGTAACTTTAGAGCCTGTGAAAAATTTTACTCTTTTCCTCTTCATCATCTTTTCTGCCACTTCACTCAGATCTTTATCCATGTTCGGTAAAAGGTTATCCATCAATTCGACTATGACCACCTCTGATCCCATCGCTGAATAAACATAGGCCATCTCCAATCCAATATAACCACCTCCAATGATCAAAAGAGAATCAGGAACTTCCTCGAGTTCCAAAGCATTTCTACTTGAGAGCACATCCTCTCCATCGATCTTCACATCAGGTAATGAGATGGGTTCAGACCCGGTAGCTATTATCATATGATCTGATTTTATGATCTCATCGTTCACTTTCACTTCTTTGGAACTAACAATTTCAGCCTCTCCTTCGACAACTTTCACATCATGCTTCTCAAAAAGATTTTCTATCGCTTTTTTAGATACATTTACAGCTCTCTCTTTTGTAGACATCACTTTATCAAAATCTATCCCGTTAAATTGGGCTTTGATACCGTTCCTTTTCGCTCCTTTTATGCTCTCAATCTTCTCAGCCGTGGAAAGAAGCGCCTTCGATGGTATGCAGCCGTAATTTGTACAAACTCCTCCTATGGGACCTTTCTCTACCACAGTGACATTCAATCCTTTTTTAGAAGCTAAAACAGCGCCCACATAACCTCCAGGACCACTTCCGATTATGGTCAGATCTTTATCCATCTTATCGGATTGGTATCCTAAGCTTGTTATTTATAGAGTTTGGTTTCTTCAATCTGATTTATAGTGGGCTATAATCCATAAATATTAATAATAGTTCGTTAATTACAGGCACGATGAGATTTAAAATGAGGCGATGGAACCATGGAATCATTAGTGGATGAA
>SL_8KL_010_SEDDRAFT_10004242_pt1 | contig 11596 bp, 19 predicted proteins | sample SodLakKL_010_SED_4_FD_11160 | JGI IMG/M metagenome (IMG submission 11160) | reverse complement strand
CTATTGACAAAATCTTTTTAGATGACCGACCTGATGCTGTAAGCAGCACAATAATAGATTATCTATTTAAAATTTCAAAGGAGGAGGAAGGGGAATGAAGCCCAACAAGAAAACACCGGAAGAAATGGTCGTGTATCTTAAAAGACAAGTAACAGACATGGAAGAAGACGTTTATAAATTAAAAGCAGAAAGCGCCCGGTTGAAAGAAATAAACCGGGAGATGGTGGAACTTATAAAGCGTATTGACTTAGACGTTGACGATCTAATAGCAGGTAAGGTTAATATGGTTAATTGGGCGAAAAGATCATTAGAGATAAGTCAGGTGTTAAATAAAGCTAAAGCAGAGGGGGAGAAGTTAGATGGCTGAAACCCTGCAACAAATAGGCTACACCTTAACACTATACGTAACCGTGCCGATACTGATAATTTGGCGAATGAGAACCAAGAGCTAAAGAAAGCGAGGGGTGAATAATGTTATGAGTACAAACTTTGAAAACTTTACGTTAATGTTAAGTTGTGAAAAGGATGAGAAAATATTATTAGGGAGTGATGATCCTGAAGAAAACCTAGAGTCTATCGTCGCTAAGATAAGTTGGATATTGATGATGTTGCTTAAAAGGGTAAGTTCTGATTATCGCCAAGAAATGTTGACCTTGATAACTATGGAAGCAAATAAAGAAGACCCCGAAGCAATACCTATTATAGACCACCGTAAAGCTCGGTGGAACTAAGAAAAGGAGGACATAATGACTACATTGATAATTGTGGTAGGAGTAGTATTGTTAATCAATATGGGATTAATGGTATGGTTAATATGGGAAGTAGATGCAGCTCATAAATCCTATAAAAGAATGCAAGACAAGTTTAAAGTGTTAGTATCGAAAATCGGGGCGTTTGAATTCATATTGCACCGCTTTATGGACCCGGAGTATTGGCCCGGTACTAATCCAGAAATTATGACAAACTTAAGGCCTCCTTTAAAGAAATTGCAGGAACAGTTAGGAAAAAGCCTAGAAGAATATTCGGAAGAGAGGTTTCAGATACTGATGAGAGATCCGGGTCTTCCACAGGACTTTAAAGACAGGGTGGCTAAGCGGAGGGAGGACTCGAAGCGTGGCAGAGATAACACCTAATAAGTTCGCTGATATGTTATTACCAACTTTGAAGAAAATCTGGGAAAAGAGAATGGAGGATGAGTATAAGATGGTTACTGCTAATGAGGTTAAAAAGGACTTGGAAAGACTTGAAACCTACGTTAAGGCTAGGCTTGATAATTATACTGAGTGGCTGGAGCTTATAGGGAAAAAACAGGGAGAAATACTTAAACGGTTGGTATATTTAGAAGAACGAGATAAGCTATTAACCAGAGACTTAGGAAGAACTATGCAACGAGTAACTGCGTTAGAAAGAGAACATGAAACAAACCCTAGGTTCGAGCCTGGAGTAGTTAACGATTCTTGGTTCTCGGGGCCTGAGTTGGGACAGATAAGTATTAGAGAAGATGTTAAAGGAGATTTAAATGTAATAACTAAACTGGATATACATGATGTGGCAGAACACGTTACTGATGAACTACTTTGTGGGATATTCAAATACTTAGGCTCTAAAAAAGATAAAGAAGTAATTAAAAAGCATATCGCTGATGCTATTACAAGTTGGATGGGGGGCGAATAAAGAATGAGTATTTACGAATTAAACGAAGAGTATGGTTTGGAACTTATTTTAGGAGACTCCAAACCTATTTTCTATGATGGAATGTTGAAGCCAAGAACTCTGTTAGAATGTGGAACCTGTAAATGTGTAAGATTAGCGAGGGAGTTTCAAGACCGAACTATTATAGAGTTTGTTCAACGGGGAAAACTAAAAAACTGGACTGTAGAAAAACATTGTCTATTTAAAGGAAGCGATAGATCCAGGTTTGTTTGTCCTAACTGTGAGAGTTATGTACCAAGAAAAGACTTAGGAGTAAAGAATGTTAATGACATACTAGCAGAATACCCTCGGTCTGTTAAATTAGTCCCTCATATTAAACCTTCGGGTCTGATGGGAGGTGAATTTGGAGGATGATAAAAATGATTAGATTTAAATTTCATTATTGGTATGTGATGATATATAATAGGTTGCAATACTACAGAGGTTTGTGGGTAGCATACAGACAAACTCTTAAAGCCAGAGGAGGGGGTTTAAAAGAAATAACCCCTACGATGTTATTGGTTAAAAAGCCTTACTATGAGAATGCTAAAAAGGTTGCGGGGTGGAATAATGTACAAGAAAGACGAGATTAACATAGTGACTCCAAACCAGATGAGGATTGTAATTGATAAGGACTCCGACCCTAAGAATGTTGCTCTATTTAAGGATTTAAATTTAGATATATATAATACTCCCGAGGAAGAAGAAAAAAAGGAGAATTAACCTATTTACATCTTATAATCTTTATGTTATAATATAATTAATCAAAATAAAAAAGGAGGAAGTTAGAATGGCTAAGAAAGGTAAAGCAAAAGGTGGAGACAAGGTAACAATTGCAATGCTTGCGGAAGAGTACGACATGAGGCCTCAAAAGCTTAGGGCTCTTATAAGGGAAGCTGGTTTTAAGGCTCCCGCCACAGGAGTAGAAGGTTTTGGTCCTAAAGCTAAGTATGAATGGGATGAAGGCTCAGACGAACTTAAGAAGGTCCGTAAAGCAATCGAAGCTGCTCAATCCGCAGAAGAGGAATAATTAAAAGTTTTTTCCTTCCTTACTAAAGCTCACAAGAAGCCCGGGAACTTGCCTCCCGGGTTCTCTTGTCTGAATTTTCCTCTAGGAAAACCTATTTACATTTCAAGCGATATGCGTTAAAATATAACTAAGGTCTTCAACTTTTTTTCTGTTTATAGACAATCGTAACCTGATATTACAGCGGCCACCTCTGGTGGCTGTTTTAATGCGAAAAATATCAACCTTCAGGAGGTAAAATACTATGGCACTTTTTGGAATTAGAAAATTTAAGAACGCTCGAGTTAAAGAAGAGACTAATAGTTTGGATAAGCTTAAGAAAGCTGAACTTACGGGTATGTTGGATGAGATGGAAGTTGAGTATGACGAGAAAATGAAAAAAGATGAACTGATAGAGCTTGTAAAAGAAAATAGCTAGGAGGTAGTTCCGATGGTTAAGGGTCAAACTAAAGAGCAGTTAATCTCGGCTAAACAGGCAAGACAGAATGCTTTTCTTAAAGCCTATGCCGAAGCTGGAACTATCAGTGCAGCTGCTAAAGCAGCTCGTATCACTAGACGTCTTCACTTTAAATGGATGAAAGAACCAGAATATGCTGAGAAGTTTTGTGAAGCACAAGAAATGGCCCATGATAAACTAGAACAAGAAGCCCGTCGTAGAGCTGTAGAAGGTTGGACAGAACCTATCTTTTACGAAGGTGTCCATGTTGGTGATAAGCCTAAATATTCAGACCAACTACTAACATTACTATTAAAAGGTGCTCTTCCAGATAAATATAGAGACCGTTATGAAAACGTTGGTGAACCAGAAAAACATATTAATTATAATATAGACCTTACGCAACTTTCTGATGAAGAGTTAAAAACTTTAGAAGAGATGGCTGATAAACTAGGGGGATAGTCATGGCTAAGAAGAACCTTAACGAGTTGATGGATCAACTTAAGCCACATTCTAATGAACTTAAGCAGAAAGTTAAAGCTGAGCGGTGGAGACGGAATTGTCTGGAGTTCATAGAGGAGGCAGTTAAGATTGAGGATAGGGATGCGGTAGGCTTGGCGATCCCCTTTAAAATGTGGCCTGCTCAGTCCAACGTCGTTGGAACATTCTTAACTGAAAGACTTATTATTGTTCTTAAAGCTCGTCAGCTAGGATTAACCTGGTTGGCATTATCCTACGCGGTATGGATGATGGTTTTTAATCCTGGATTCTCCGCCATTGCTTTAAGTAAACGAGAACTTGATTCTAAAGAGCTAGTAAGAAGGGTAGAGTTTATTTTAAGATATTTACCTGACTGGATGATCGTAGAGAAGAAAAATAAACCTAGAGGCTGGAAAGGTTTAGTTTGGTCGTCTACCTCATTATCAGTCACAATAGAACATCAGGATAGAGAAGCAGCTTGGTTTCAGAGTATGACTGCTTCTAAAGATTCAGGTCGTTCATTTACCGCTAGTTTGGTAATTCTTGATGAGTGGGCGTTCCAGCCTTTTGCAGAAGATATATACAGTGCTGCCTACCCCTCGATTAACCGTCCTGACGGGGGTAAGGTTATAGGACTGAGTACGGGGAGAAGAGGAACTTTCTTTGAAAAAGTGTGGAATGATGCTATTAACAAGGAAAATAGTTTTGTACCGATATTCTTAAGCTGGAGGTCTGATCCTAGAAGGACCGAGGAATGGCATAAGAATACTAAAACGGATTTACCTAATACATATAGAGCAGAATATCCTGAAACTATGGACGATGCTTTTACTGTTGGTGAGGGAGCTTTCTTCCCGCAGTGGGACCCCGATATGCATGTTATAAACGAACCAGGATGGTATCCCCCTCCTGAATGTCAAATACATTGTGCTTATGACCCCGGTTATGGGTCTAGAGCTTGTTTCAAGTGGTATGCGATATTCCCAGGAAAACCCCCTAGAATTATCGGTTACAGGGAATACTATCCACACCAAGTAGCAGACCCCGAACAAGCTAGAACAATTATTGAGATGAGTAAAGATCCTTACGGTGTTCCAGAGAATATAATGAGTATAAGAGCTGACCCTTCAGCTTGGAATAAACAGAGTAGTACAGGACAAAGTACGGCGGAAATATTTTCGGAGTTTGGATTGCACTTACTTCGAGGAGACAATGACCTAGCTAATGGTTGGAGAAGACTTCATCAGTGGCTGGCAGTTTATCAGGACGAGGAGGGTAATAATATTCCTCCTTTACTACGGTTCACTCGAGGATGTGCTAATACTATAAGAACATATCCTGCCTGTGAACAAAGTCCAACTAACCCCGAGGATATTTCAAATAAATCAGAACACCACCCCCAAGATACTGATAGATATTTAGTTATGGGTCGTCCAGAAAGTTCAGATAGTGAACTGATTATGGCGGGCCATTATCGAGGGAAGTGGGATCACCCTTCTAGTTTTGATGAAGAAGATTACAGGGACGAGTTAGAAGATGCTGGTAGTTTTGGTGGTCTAACATTCTATTCTTAAAGGAGGGTAGGAGAGATGCCATATAAATCTGAAAAACAACGCAAATTCTTTAATGCAAATAAAAAGAAATTAGAGAAGAAAGGCGTTGATGTAGATGAGTGGAATAAGGCGTCCAAAGGAAAGAAGAGGCCCTCTTCAAAACCTAAAAAGAAAAAATAAAGGAGGCTTTAGTTATGAGCATATATCTAGCTATGCTCGCCGCTTTTGGGATAGGTTATATAATAGGGTTTATATCAAGAGAACTTCAAACCTTGTTATATTATACCACCGTCTCAATGAAAGCTCGCAAACAAGAAGCTGCAAAAAGAGCTTATGATAAAGCCTATGATGATGCTATTCTTGAGGCGGATGAAGAAGAAAGAAGAAGTCTTCCAGACGATGATGCTGTAAGCAAAGATACTCCGGAACAGGAAGACTTAGATGAAGAAGAAAAGAGAAAAGGTATAAAAACATTCTTTAGTTAGGAGGCTGTAGTGATGGCTAGTAGCAATTATGCATGTCCGACTTGTAAAAAGGAGTATACCAGCAAGAAGAAAATGAGGGCTTGTTTATTTGGACACATGGCAGACGATGAAGAAGTAGAAAAGACTACTGAACCTACCGAAGGAGAACTTTTAACCGAAGAGGAACTCGACCCTGAAGAAGAGATTGAAGATGAAGTAAATGAACAAGAAGAAGATATTGTAGAAGACGATGAACCGGAAGAAGAGATAGAGGATGAACCAGAGGGAGAATATTTTGTTAAAGAACCCGTGGTAGTTCAAGCTTATCAAACCGATAAAAAACGGAAGATAGAAACTCTCGAAGGGACTATGACAGCTAATCCCGGAGATTATGTTATCACAGGAGTTGCAGGAGAACAGTATCCTTGTAAACCAGAGATTTTTGAGAAAACTTACAAAAGGTGTGACGGAGAAGTTAGTCCCACCATCATACCTAGACATCTTTGTCCCCAAGAACTAACTTATCTGGCTACGGGACAACCAGTATCAGTGAGAGTTCAGGGTACTTTAACCCCTGAATATGAGATTGATGTTAAAGAAGTAGAATTTGTAAGGAGGTAAAAATTATGCCTGATAGACATGGTGGAAGCACGAGGTTTAGATCAGGAACTAAAATAGATCATTCTCGTACTCAAGAACCTGCTTCCGGTATTCCAAGAAATCCTGGAAGACCCGATGGACGTAGAGATGCAATGCCTAGAAATAGAAAACCTAATAAAGACAAAGAGCGCGGAGTACCTTCTTGGGCAATTTACCTTTTACGAGGAGAACAACCCCCTCAAGCTAAAGCAGGACAACCCAGCCCAATGGCTCCTCCAAAACAATACGCACAACCTCAACAACAGGCTCCTCAGACAGGAAGTCCTGTTCCTTCTATAACCCATAGTCCCAGGGAGGCGGGTGCACATACAGGACCTATGCCTCAGCACCCTCAACCACAGCCTTCTTCTCAGCAGATGCCTCAGCCTGATCCACAAGCCCAACAAGACCAGCTAGCTCTAAGAAAAAGGTTAGCTATGTTGATGGGAATGAGGAGGTAACTGATTATGGCTGTTATAAAACTTTCATCTGAATCCCAAAACCTTGATAAACATTATGAAGAAGTACAAAAGTGTAGAGATTGGTTTGAATTGGATAAAGACCATAAATCTGCTATTACTGATGAGTTTGAAGAGATGTATAAGCTTTATAAAGGTGATCATTGGGATTTAACAGGACCAACAGGTCAAATCCTTAGAACTCCCACTCAAAAGAAGGCCAGACCTAATAGTGTAGAAAATATTAGCTTTGCTCTTATTGAAGGTTTAGTAGCAGAATTTGCGGAAGAGATTCAGTTAATAGACCACCCACAAAATCCTCAGGATGAGTATGGGTCTTCAGTTATGACTGATCTTAAAAAATTCCTGTTCTATAAGAATAAGTTCCAGGAAGAAAGAGCTAAGTGGTTAAGGTATTTCTTTAGTTATGGAACGGGGATATGGCATCCCTTTTGGGATCCTTCTTGGAGGGGAGGAAGAGGACCTAACCATTGGGAAGGTGAGATCAGGATTACCTCTCCACACCCAAAATCAATATTTCCTGATGCTAGGTGTTTTCAGAACATAGAAGAAGGACGCCGTATCCATAAAGCTTATTATCCCACACAGGAATATATTAAGGAAAAGTTTGGTGTGGAAGTAGATGAAGATTTAATTGATGATGATTTAATTATTGGAGAAGAAGTAGGAACTCTTGCTTTAGCAGAACATGGAGAAGGTAGAGCTCTTTTAGTAGAAACTTGGTATAAAGGTGAACCTCTTATCACTGAGAAAGGCGAAAAGAACGAGGGTACTGGTTTACACGTTATTTGGTGGGCCGGAGAAGAAGGTAAATATTTAGGACATGATAATTACGTTTATTATGAGCCAGATGAAGACCCCGTCTTTCCGTTTAATTTTAAAGTCAGATATCCTCGAGAAAATAGTGTTTGGGGGTTCGGCGAACTTTACGCTCTTAAGAATCCTCAAATGACTCTTAATAAATCAGCAGAACTTATCATTGAAGCTCACATGCAATCGGTTGTGGGTCAGACTCTTTACATGGAGAATGCTTTTACTCCCAGACAGAAGAAAATGATTGAAGAATACGGTAATATGCCTGGAGTATGGATTCCCGCTAAAGACCCCAATGCTGTTAATAGGTTGCATAGTAAGGGCGTTCCTGAGTCTTTACCAGGAGAAACTTCTAGGCTTCAGAATATTATGGAGACTTTAGTAGGTAGGTTTGATATTTCTCAAGGAAGAACTCCAGGAAGTGTAACTGCGTTTAGGGCGTTAGACCTTTTAGCTGCTAGAGCTCAAGTTAGATTAAGGTCAGCTGAAGAAACTATTATAGAAGGTTATCAGCAACTGGGAACATATCTTAATAACCTTATTACATTATGTTATACTGAACAAAGAGCATATAGAATCTTAGGTGAAGATAGGAGGGATGATGACCAAACAAGAGGTAAAGATGAACAAAGACCCAAATATGGAACTTATGACCCTAAGCAATTTAGAAAAGTCTATTTTTATGGACCTCCTAGTACTGACATGACCTGGGAAGAGTTTGAATCCTGGGGAGGACTTGAACATGCAGAACTTGAGGGTTATGAGCTGGGAGAAGACTATGAAATCTATTCTCCTCAATATGATTCTTTCTGTAAGGCTTCTACCACGATGCCTTCCGACCGGATGTTCTACTTGGAGATAGCCAAGGAATTGTTTGGAACACAACTCATTGATGAGGAAACCTTCTGGTATGTGATTGATCGTGGAAAGTTCCCGCCTTATGAGGATCTTAAGAAGAAGGCTATAGAAAGAAAACAGCAGATGGAACAGCAGATGCAACAGGAACAACAAGCTATGATGCAACAGCATCAACAGGAACAACAAGCTGTAGAAGTTGATGCTAATGCCGAAGCTCAAGCTCAAGCTGACCAAGCCTTAGAAGAAGCTGCTGCTGTTCATCTGGAAGCTTTATTTGAATCTAACCCAGAAACTGCAGAACAGTTTTTGAATCTTAGTGAAAATGAACAAATGAATGTTGTTAACTTGGTAAGACAGAGCATGCAGCAAGACCACGGCGGAAGCCGGTAAAAACATTTTATGCGCGACGGCGCTAAAACGGAGGTAAATCATGAATAAGTGGTTAAGTTTATTGGGTATTTTGTATGCAAACGGTGGCGGAAAAACAGAACAGCCAGAACCACCTGACACCGAGGTGGATGATGTGGATGCTCCTGAAGAAGATATTGATTATGAAGATGAGATATCGAAAATCTTTGGGAACGAAGAAGATGACGATGAAGGCGACGAAGAAGAGGAGTCTGATGAGTCCGATGAAGACGATGAATCTGGTGAGGATGAGGAGTCTGATGAGGAGGAAGAAGATGAGGAACCTGAAAAGGAGGAAGAACCTTCTAAAGAACCTCGTTATAAACAGACCCCTAAAGAAAAACCTGGAAAAACTTTCACCGAAGAGGATGTTAACAGAATAGTTCAAGATAGGTTAGCAAGAAAGGAAAGACAGTTTCAAGAACAATATAAGCAGGTTAGTGATAAACTAGGACAACTAGAAAGTATCACGGGAATGGATGCAGATAAGATAATTACTCATGTTCAACAGGCTCAAGTTAAGGCTAGAGCTGATGAATGGGGGATATCTGAAGAAGAAGCTAATCGTATCCTTGAAAATGAGCAGAAGAACCAGGTTATGGAACAACGTTTAAAAACCATGGAGGAAGAAAATCAGCAGACTAAAAACATGGCTCAATATGACCGTGATAAGCAGAAATTTATGTCTAATCCCATGGTTAAACAATATGAGTCTCAGATTGATGCTTTTGCTAAGAATGGAGCAGCCTTGAACTTTGAGCCTGCTATGAAATATGTTCTAGGCGAAGCTATCTTAGAAGGTAAGATTGACGTAAATAAGGACCTAGAACAAAAAGTACTGGCTAGTCGGAAGAAGAAAGGTAAGACTAAGCCTGAAGTACCTGGATCGGGAGGTGGGGCCGAAACTCAAAGTAGTACACTGACTAAAGAAGAAAAACAATTAGCAAGAAACTTGGGCCTACCTTTAAAAGAATATGCCGCTTCGAAGAAGCGTCTTGAAAAACAAAAGAAGGCTCGAGGAAACTAAACCCCGATGTGAGGTGACAATCAATGAGTTATGAAGCTGAAAGAACTACTGTAGGATTCGAGTTTAATTATAATAAGTTCGGATTCTCTGGCAACCCTGTTCCTTACGAACTTAAGCCTAACCAGGCTTTTAAGAAAGGACAGTTGGTAGCTCTTAAATATCCGGGTCAAGCTGCCACTGATTGTGGTAAACTGATCCCTTTTACTGATTCACAAAGAATTGATCAAGATATTCTTGTGGGAGTAATGGCCGAAAGTATTGCACAGGATGATAATCCTAGTGATAAAAAGACCTTTGGTATGGTCTATGATAATCCCGGGAATATCTATCGAGTAACTTTCACTAACGTCGAAGAAATTCAAGGCGCTAGTGATGGTACTACTACTCGTCTTGATCTTGCCGCAGTAACTAACGAAAATAATATCCGTGGTACTCTTATGTTTATTTATGAGGGTCCGGGTGCAGGACACGTTAGAACGATTACTGAAGCTGATGATAGTGGTAATACTATTTCTTGGATTGGAGCTATTGACTCTAAAACAACAGACGAAACTAAAGCTCTGTTGTTGTCAGCTGATGTAAACTCCGCTGGTATTAACGTAGGTTCTGTAGGAGCTAAAGTAGACTCTGATGGTCTGAAAGTAGATGTTGGTCAGGCTCTTAGTGCAACTGAGAACCCAATTAAGGTAGTAGGTGTTAATCCCAAAGCCAAGATGTTGGACGTAATGCTTAATGGTCCATTACATCTGTAAGACTAAATTAATAATAAGGTGAGGTGAAAAAGAATGATAATCTCAGATAACTGGGGAGATCTATTACTCCCTGGACTTAGAACTATATTCGACAAGCACAAGGATAATCTTCCCGACTTTTTAGATACTTTCTATAATATGGAAACGTCTAAAAAGGCTCAAGAATTTAGTCTGGGTGTTGGATCGCTTGGACTGATGGAGCCTTGGGATGACTCTGGACGTCAAGTAGCTTACGAGGATGTCTATAAGGGGTGGAAAATGACATACACCCACCGTAAGTTCTCGAAGGGCCTTAAAATCGAGCGAGAACTTCTTGATGATGATCTCTACGCAGAGATTAAGAAGAAGGTCAAGAATCTGTCTCAATCGATTTACTACACTCGTCAGTTCTATGGTGCAAGCGTATTTAACAATGCGTTTGACTCTCTCTATGCGGGTCCTGACGGGGCTGCTCTTTGTTCGAGCAGTCACGAACTGTCTCCGTCTAACTCCGATACTTGGGGGAATGCGGACGACCTTGACCTTAATGCTGACAACGTAGAAAAGGTTCGTAATAAAATGAAAGAGTGGACAGATGATAAGGGCAATTTACTTGCCACTAATCCAGATACTCTTATCGTGCCTCCGGTAAAACGTAAAGCTGCTCTGGTAATCGCAGACAGTGATAAAGAACCGGACACTTCGGACAATAATGTGAACATCTGGAAGGGTTCTGTGAATGTTATTGAATATCCTTTCCTTAAAAACAGTAAAGCCTGGTTTATGGTTGATCGCCAGAGGATGAAGAACTTCTTGACCTGGTTTGATCGCCGTAAGGCAGAACTCGAATCAGAAAAGATGTTCGACACTGAAGTGGCTAAGTATAAAGTAGTTAACCGCTTTAGTTTTGGCTGGGACGATGCAACCTTTATCTATGGTTGCCAAGCTTCTAGCTAGTAAATTAATAGAGTGGGGGCGGCCGATAGGCG
>SL_8KL_010_SEDDRAFT_10004240_pt1 | contig 11597 bp, 12 predicted proteins | sample SodLakKL_010_SED_4_FD_11160 | JGI IMG/M metagenome (IMG submission 11160) | reverse complement strand
TCCGGGAGGGATTCGAACCCCCGACCGATGGCTTAGAAGGCCATTGCTCTGTCCCCTGAGCTACCGGAACAATTTGAAACGCCGAGAGTATTATATAACAGCGTGCTGAAAAAGTAAAGCGTGCGCCATACTCTATCACAAATGAACACCGCACCCCTTTTGGTCTATAAGGGGTGCGGTCGTTCAGGAGTAGAATGATGGTTTCGTTACATGCACTTTGGCATGGGATTACTTGTTGAGTTTTTCTTTGATGTCCTGGTCAGGACGGAAATAGATGTAAAGACCGTATGCGATGGTGAGCAATGTACCGATGATGAGCGTCAAGTAGTAAATGAGGCTTCCTTCGGTGAAAAGCAGGATGATGGCGCCAAGGATGAAGATCTCGCCCAAGAGGGCGCAAATCCACATGCCGGCTTTGCCTCCGGGAACCTTGTAGGGACGCTCGGTGTCTTTATCCGTAAAGCGCAGTTTGACATACGCCGGGAAGAGCCACAAATACGGCAGCAAGAACACCACGAAGCTGAAGGAAAGCACCGTCCAGAACACATCGGTCGCTTCTTCGCCGAGGCCGAAGTTGAACACTAGCAATAACGTCGCAAGCACGCCCATGGTGATGTAGGAATAGTCGTAGGTGTCAAAGCGCTTATGCTTGTGGGCGAGCAGTTTCGATTGCTTGTCAAGGTCGGCCGCGCCCAAGACTTCCGTGCCGCCAAGGGCCCATGAGATCATGTTCGACATCAGCGTGAAAAGCGCGAACGCCATGAGGACCTTGAAGATGCCCGGTCCGGCGGAGCCGAAGACGGTGGTGAGTTCTTGCAGGGAATAGAAGAAACCATCTAGAGGGTCGACATCGGCCGCAGGAAGCGCGGAGAGGATGCCGAACGTGCCGAATACATAAACAAACGTGATCATAACGCCGGCCATGATGGTCATCTTCGGAATGTTTTTCGAAGGGTCTTTGATTTTGCTAGCGATGGAGCTGATCAACTCAAAACCCAAGAGGTTGTAAACGATCGCCGGTGCGAACACCAAGGTTTCGCTCCATTCCGGGCGGAACGCGGAGAGGGAAAAATCGTTGGCGAATCCGTTTTGGACGCCATAGACGATCCCGAGAATCCCGAAAATGACGAGGATCGCAACCTTGACGACCGCGGCGATGCTAGTGACTAAGACGCTTAGGTGCACGCCGCGGATGCCGATGAACACGACAACCCAGCAAAGCGCAATCGCCAGTGCGGCGCCCCAAAACACGGGCATGTTGGGGAAGTAGGCAAGTTGGAACCACCAAGAAAGCGCCACGAACACGGCGGGCATCCAAAACGCTACGTTGACCCAGTAAAACCATCCGACCATGGTGCCGTTTAAGCGTCCGAAAGCACGCTTGACCCAGTCGAAGATGCCGCCGTCTTCACGGTAGGTAGAGCCGAGTTCGGCGGTGATGAGCCCATAAGGGATGAAGAATAAAACTGCGGTAAGAAGCCAAATCGTAATCGAGCTGACGCCGATGGTGGCCGGGGCTACGAACGTGTCCAAGACGACAATTCCGCAGACGGTGAAGAGCACCATCTTGAATAGACTTACTTTTTTGTGCTTGATTTTCGCTTCTACATTGTCCATAATAATCTCCTTTTTATTTTTTGCCTAACGGCTGTTGTTGGGTGATGCAGTGGATGTTCCCGCCGCCTAAAATAATTTCGCGGGCGTAGACGCCGACGACATCGCGGTCGGGGAACACCTTTTGGAGCACTTCTTTCGCTTTTTGATCGTATGTTTCATCGCCGAACGTAGGGTAAATCACGGCGTCGTTGCAAATGTAATAATTGGCGTAAGAGGCCGCTTGGCGGTCGCCTTCTTCTCTTGGCAGGGTGCCTTCGACCGCATCGACGCCTTTGCTTTCCTCTTCGGTGATTTCCACTGTCGAAGGAATGTGGAGCTTGTGGATTTCTAGCTTCCGCCCTTTGGCGTCGGTGGTGTTTGCAAGCACTTCATACGCCGCTTTGGAAAGCGGGTATTGCGGGTCGTTTTCATCGTCGGTCCAGGCCAGGGTCACCACGCCGGGCGCGGCGTAATGGACGATGTTGTCGACGTGTTCGTTGGTTTCGTCGAGATAGATGCCGTTTTTGAGCCAGATGATCTTTTCGACGCCGAGATAGTCCCTAAGCATCTCCTCTATGGCTTCTTTCGACATGTGCGGGTTGCGCCCTTCGCTCAACAGGCAGGCTTCGGTGACNATCAACGTGCCTTCGCCGTCGGTGTGGATGCTTCCGCCTTCTAAGACGAAGCCTTCGGTGCGGTAGGAATCAATCTCTTCGATCTCGCACATCTTTTGCGCCACTTTGTCGTCTTGGTCCCAGGGGAAATACAGTCCGTCGACCAAGCCGCCCCAGGCGTTGAACTCCCAGTCCACGCCGCGAACGCCGCCTTTGTCGTTGACAACGAAGGTCGCGCCGGTGTCGCGCATCCAGGCGTCGTCGTTGCTCATCTCGACCACACGGACGTCGTCGGGCAAAAGATGGCGAGCGTTTTCATATTGCGCCGCCGAGACGACGACGGTGACTTTTTCGTAGTGGCTGATGGCTTGGGCCACTTCCACAAACGCCTTTTGCGCGGGTTTCGCGCCCAATCGCCAATTGTCGGTCCGCTCCGGCCAAACCATCCAGGTTTGCTTGTGGGGCTCGAATTCGCCGGGCATGCGGTAGCCGTCATGCTTCGGTTTCGTGTTCAAACGTTTCGCCATGGTTTCTCTCCTCTCCTAAAGCTTTTTCAAAAAGCTTTTCGCTTTGTTCTCAAAATGGTCCAAAGTTTCTCTGTCCGGTTCTTTGATGTATTTGTGGGTGAAATACACAAGAATCGCCATTTGCGCCGTCAGGCGGTTTTCCGCCTCGTCAAACGCCACACTGTAAGGCCCTTCCAACGCTTCCCGCGTCACTTCTTCTTGGTCGTTCGCCGGCAGGCAGTGCAGCAAAAGCGCACCCGGCTTCGCCTTTTTCATGAGTTCGTCGGTGATGACGTAATCCGGCATGAACGCGGCCAAACGTTCGTCTTTCTCTTCGAGTTGGGTCGTCCAATAGAAGCTGTCGCCATAAACGACGTCGCATTCTTTCACTTGTTCGACGTCGTCGGTGATTTCATAAGACCCGCCGGTCTCTTCGCAAATTTCATCGGCGATGTCGAGCCATTCTTGTTCCATATGGTATTTTTGGGGGCCGATTTGCTTGAACTTCATACCATATTTCGTGCACGTCAACAGCAGCGAACGGCAAACATCCGTCGCATCGCCCATGAAGGCGAGCGTCAAATCCTGCAAGTTTTTCCCGGCAGGCATGTGTTCTTTGATGGTGTAGAGGTCCGCAAGCATCTGCGTCGGATGATAGCGTGTATCGAGCCCGTTGATGACGGGAACCGTTGCGTGTTTTGTCAGTTCGTCGATGGTTTCGGGGTTGTTGGTGCGGGCCATGATGATGTCCGTCATGCGCGAGAGCACGCGGGCGGTGTCTTCGATCGATTCTTTCGCGCCGAGATGGATGTCGCGCGGGCTTAAAAACTGCGCATGGCCGCCGAGCAAGGTGGCCGCGGCTTCAAAAGAAACGCGCGTGCGCGTCGACCCCGCCTCAAAAATCATGGCGACGGTCTTGTTTTTGAAAAGCTGCGGAACCGCGTTTTCCCTTCTTGCGTCTTTCAAGATGTCCATCAGTTCGAACATCTCGTCGGTTTCTTCTTTGGTGAAGTCTTTCATCGAGACCATATGTTTCAAATCTTTTTTCTTTAATTCTGTCGCGCTTGAACTTGGCTGTTTCATAATGTCCTCCTCAGTTTTCGATGATGGTGCCCGTATTTTGTCGCAAAGCGTCGACCGCGTTTTCCAAAGAGGCGATAATGCCCTTGCGATTTTTTTCGCCTTCGACGAAGCGCAGCGCCGCTTCGACTTTCGGAAGCATGCTGCCTTTGGCGAAATGCCCTTCGTCGATCAAGGCTTTCAGTTCGGATACGCGGATGTCTTTCAAGTCGGTTTGTTGCGGCGTGTTGAAATGCAAGGATACATAATCGACGGCGGTCAAAATGCAAAGCACGTCGGCGTTTAGGATATCGGCGATTTTGCTCGAGGCGAAGTCCTTGTCGATGACGGCGGGAACGCCCGTGTAGCCTTCCTCTTTGTCAACGACCGGAATGCCGCCTCCGCCGCCGGCGATGATCACATGGCCGGCGTCGACCATCTCTTTGATGGCTTCTTTTTCGACGATGTCTTGAGGTTTCGGACTCGCCACCACACGTCGATAGCCGCGGCCGCTGTCTTCCACAAAGGTATGACCTTTTCGCTTGGCCAAATAGTCGGCCGTCGCTTGATCCATGAACGAACCAATCGGCTTGGTGGGGTTTTCAAACGCCGGGTCTTCTTTGTCGACCACGACTTGCGTGACGATCGAAACGACCGTGCGCTTGATTCCTCTTAAACGGAACTCGTTTTGCATCGCGTTTTGCAGATGAAAGCCGATGTACCCCTGGCTCATCGCACCGCATTCGGGAAACGGCATGTTTTCTTGTTCCATTGCGCTATGAATCATACCCACCTGCGGTCCGTTTCCGTGAGAAATCAGCACTTCATGGCCTTCTTCGACCACATCGGCGATGGCGCTCGCCGTTTTTTTAACCAGTTCTCTTTGTTCTTCTGCGTTACTGCCGAGCGCGTTTCCGCCCAGCGCAATCACTACTCTCATAGAACCTCCTTGAAACTTATTTGCGCGCGCTGATTTTATTATAGCAAAGCCGTTTCAAGATAAGTAAATATCATTTAAACGTTGCTGTTGGTGTTGCAAAAAGCAACTTCTTTTAAAGCAAATTGTTGATTTTGCAAAGTACATATCGCCTCTTTAGAACGAAGTTGTGTTACAATTATAAAGGGATGCACGCGGAGAGGAAAATGCTTATGCACAGTATTCCAACCGAACTGGTGAACCTTTGGGACATCGCTTGTCCGAATTGTCAGTCCGAGCTCTTAAACAAGAACGGCAAGTACAAAAACCGTCAACGATTCCTTTGCCTTGAATGCGGCAAAACGTTCACTTCCTACTCGAAATCCTTGCTCAACGCCTCAAAGATCAAGCGCAACCAATGGAACGACGTCGTCGCCATGATTTTAAAAGGATACTCCCTCAAGGAAATCGAAGAAGTTTCGGACATATCCTACGTTTCTTTGAGCAAAATCCGGCTCAAAATCTTGCAAGTCTTCGACACGCTGAACAGTTTTCATATACTTCTCAACCAGAACAAGGCGAAAAACGTCTTTCTTCAACCCTTCCAGAAAAACCGCCACATCCTCACCCTGCAAGACAAGAAGGGGCGTTGTTTCAGCCGCTGCTACGACGAAAGCGAACTCGACAAACTCAAAAAACGTGCAACCGAATTGAACCTTCGTTTCGTCGAAGACGCAGACATCGACGACATGGACATCACCAATTACCACGACAGCCTCTTGCACCATCTTTCAATGTTCCGGGGCATCAAGCACAAATACATCAACTATTACATCACCTTCCACGCCGTCCGCTATTACCTTTCCATCACCGAAGCGTTGAACTACTTAACCACCCACATGGCGGTATGCTTGAGCAGTTCGCACTTGGAAAAAATCAAAAAACAGGCCGTCAGCGCCGCATAAGACTTTCAAAAAGGCATCGCCCTCATCAGGCGATGCCTTTTTTCATCAATCGTACAGTCTTTCAAGAGGTGTCGCTTGGTCTTTGTGGCGCGTCAAATGACTGACCAATAGCAAGACCACAAGGTTCGTAAGCGCGGGCACAAGCGTGAAAAACTCCCAAGGTTCGGGCACCACGGTTCGTTGGGCGATGGCGCCGATCAAGTTGACCAAGAACCCGACGCTCATCCCCGCCATCACGCCGTAAGAGTTGACACGTTTGGATTTGAGCGCAAAGATGAACGGGAAAAACAAGATGCCAAACAGCAACGTGAACGCAAACACCGTCAAATCGTAAAGATTGTCGCTGATTAGGCCGATCAGGACGGCAAGCACGCCCACGAGCACGACGCTAAGCCGCGTCGCAAGGACGAGTTTGCGGTCGGTAATCTTTTTCGAAAGCGGTTTGTAGATGTCGTTTGAAACAATGACCGCCGTCGCAAACAAAGACGTCGACGCGCTCGATAAGACGGCCGCTGTCAAACTGCCCGCAAAAATGCCCAGCGCGACCGGTCCAAACAGCTTTTGCGCCATCAAAGGCACTAGCAGTTCACTGTCTTGGGCGATGTCGTTGACAAACGCTTCGGAAATCGCACCGGTTTCCATCATGGTGATGCCAATCAGCGCCAAGACGATGGGAATGAAGCCTACAGTCCAATACATGAGACCCGCAGTAATCATGCCGCGTTGCGCGGTCTTTTCATCTTTCGCCACAAACGCCCTTTGCGCGATGTCCGGCGAAGGAATATTTCCTAAAGCCATGCCCACCCACATCGCAATATAGGCAAGCCAGGAGACCTGGTTCGTCTCATTGGGCACAAAGCTCCAATACGAATCGGGGGTGTGTTCACTGATTACCGAGAATCCACCCACAAAACGCACGCCTACGACGATCAACATCGCAAGACCCGCCAAGATGATGATCATTTGGATGGTGTCCGTCCACACAACGGCAAGGATGCCGCCCAAAAACGTGTACGTCACGACAATGCCGGTGGCCACCAAAAAGGCCAATGTAAAATTCACATCGAAAAGCACGTTGGCAATCTTGCCCATAGCCAAAAGTTGAACCGCCGTCCAAATCAAATACGTGGGCACCATAAACGCGCTAGCGGCGTAAGATACGTTCTTTGAAAACCTTTTTTTGTACAACTCGCCAATCGAGTTCAACTTTAGTCTTCGCAAAGTTTTCACAAAGAACACGCCGACCAAAATTAGCGCAAGCCCGGCGGCGAAAGGATCTTCAATAACACCCATGACGCCGTCGTGAAAAGCCGAACCGCTCGCTCCAAGAACAGTCCCGGCGCCCCAGAAGGTCGCAAAGAGTGTACCAACAATCAAAATGAAACCCGAGTTCCGGTTGCCGACAAGCTGTCCTTCGCTGTCTTTCGTGCGGCGACTGGCAAGGGCGCCAACCACAATCATTCCAAGCATGAATAAGATTACGATGATTAAGGGAAGGTTCGATTCCATGTCTACACTCCTCATTATAGTATCTAGTTGTTTGTGGTCCCCGATCCACAAGCCATCCCTCACAAAAACGATTATAGCACCTAGTAAAAAGCAACCCATACGCTCATTTAAACCTATTTGTGGGTTGTTGGTGCGACACTATTGAAATGGCCACAAACCTCTCCCCATCGCATTCAATCGAGTAAGCCCATAAAAAAAGCCCCGCAGGGCTTTATTTGTTGTTGCCGAGTTTTTGGATGAAACAGGCGTCTGTGCTTTTGCACTTCTCTGTATCGTAATACCGGCAGGTGCCTTCGACGATAATCTGCAATTTCGTGATGTCGAAATTGCGGAAAATCTCGTGGTTTTTCAAATAGTCGAAGATGTCGGAATCGTTGATTTCGATGATGTTGTTGTTGACTTTGCATGTGACATGTATATGGGAATCGGCGCTGTGCGAAGCCTCGTCGATGGTGAGGTCGTAATGCTTCTTCCCATTTATAAAAATTTGCGTGACGATTTTATGATCGATCAAAAAGTCGATGTTGTTGTAGACGGTCCCTAGATTGTGAAATCCCTTCTTCTTGAGTTCTTGGTGGATTTCCTGAATCGTGAGGTGCTTTCCTTCTAACACATCGATGATCGCACGCCGTTGTTTTGTGATTCGCACATTCTGCTTGCGCAGCTCATTGAAGATGCGTTCTTTGATATCCATATCCATCACCTGCGAATATATTAACATTTTTCTAAATAAAAGAACAGCGGAACACATAAAAAAACGCTGCGTGGTTTCCCACGCAGCGTATCACTCGAATTTCTTCTTGATTCTTTCGATGATAAACGACGGGGCGAACGTGGACAAATCCCCGCTGAAGCGGGCGATTTCCTTGACCGCGGTGCTGCTTAGGAAGGAATATTTGTTGTCGGTCATGAAGAAGATCGAATCGATCGACTTGTCGAGTTCGCGGTTGGCGTGGGTCATTTGGAATTCGTATTCGAAGTCGGTCATCGCGCGAAGGCCGCGGACGATGTGGGTGGCGCCAAGTTCTTTGGCGTGCTTGACAGTGAGCGTCTCGCTCGTCCTGACATCGATGCGGTCCCCGAATTTTTCGACGCACTCCTTGACCATGTCGAGGCGTTCTTCTTTGTTGAAGAGGGTGCGTTTGTAGGGGTTTACGCTAATCAGAATGTAGAGTTTGTCGAAAATTTTGAGGGCGCGTTCGATGATGTCGATGTGTCCGTAAGTGATCGGGTCGAAGCTGCCCGGATAGAGTCCGATTTTCATATCAATCGCTCCATTTCAGGAATGTGACGTCGGTGACGCCGATTGTTCTTTGCTTGTAGACGGTGAAGGCCCCCGGAATCTCGAAGCGCTGGTTTTTGGCCGAAAGCGCGACGATCACCCCGTCTTCTTCTAGGTGTTCATGCAGCGCGATCAGCGCCAAACTCTCATCGAGCAAAGGCGATTCGTAGGGCGGGTCCAAGAAGATGAGGTCGAACGTTTTTTGCATGCGCTCAAGCGTTTCGATCGCTTCGCCGCGGGTGAGCGCGGCTTGTTCTTGCACGCCGAGGGCGTGCACGTTCTCGCGAAGAATGTTGTAGGCGTCGCGTTTGAGTTCGACGAACTCGCAGCGCTTCGCCCCTCTTGAAATCGCTTCTAAACCAAGCGAGCCGCTGCCGGCGAAAAGGTCGAGACACCGTTCGTAATGAAACATTCCGAGCATGTTGAAAAGCGTTTCCTTCACCCGGTCCTTGGTCGAACGGGTGGTGTGTTCGCTGACCATTTTCAAGCGGCGGCTTTTATGAATACCACTGATGATGCGCACAGACTCACACGTCGTAGGTGATTTTTTCGACGGCTTCTTTGTCGAGCGCCTTGACGACTTCGCTTACGAGGCGGATGAGCGCGTCGTAATCGTCTTCATGCATGATCGAAGTGTGCGAATGGAGATAGCGCACGGGAACGCAAAGCGCGATCGATGGAGCCCCTGAACGGGCGAGATGGATCATGCCGCCGTCGGTGCCGCCGCGCTTGAGATGGGTGAGCCGGTAAGGGATGTCGTGTTTTTCGGCGATGTCGACGACAAAATCGCGCAGACCCTTGTGCCCGACCATCGAAGAATCGGCGACCATGATGCCGACGCCTTTGCCGAGTTCGGTTTCTTTGCTGCCCTTTGGGAAGTCGTGGGCGATGGTGGTGTCGACGGCGATGCCGATGTCGGGGTCGATGTGGTAAGCCGAAGTCCGCGCGCCGCGGAGGCCGACTTCTTCTTGCACGGTGCCGACGCCATAGTAGACGTTCTTGTGGTCGGCGTTTTGCAAATCGTTCAACACATCGACGGCCGCCGCGCAACCCACACGATTGTCCCAGGCTTTGCCGAGGATGTATTTTTTGTTGCTCAATTCGACCGCTTCGATGTAGGGCGTGATCATATCGCCGGTTTTGACGCCGAGTTTTTCGGCTTCTTCTTTGTCCTTGACGCCGATGTCAAGATACATGTCGTCGATTTCAACGGGTTTCTTGCGGTCTTCGGGCGTCAGTATATGGGGAGGCTTCGCGCCGATGACGCCGCGGACCATCTTGCCCTCGCGGGTGGTGATTTCCATTTGCTGCGCGAGCATGACCTGTCCCCACCAGCCGCCGGCGGGCAAAAACTTCACGTAGCCTTCGTCGGTGATTTTGGTGACGATGAAGCCGACTTCGTCCATATGGCCCGCAACCATGATGCGGGGACCGTTTTCGTCGCCGACTTTTTTGGCGATGATGCTGCCGAGGTTGTCGTATTCAACGTCGGCCTTTCCTTCCATTTGCTCTTTCATGTACTTGCGCACTTCCCGTTCGTTGCCCGGGATCGCATTCAGCATGGACATGTCTTTCAATATCTTACGCATAATACCCTCCTGTTTGGTTGTGTAATGTTATTTGCGCTTCTTGCGCATTTTTTCTTCGATTCCAAGATAAAGCAAAAACGCTCCATAGCCAATAAGCAGCACGAACAAAATCAATTCCAACTGTTCGGTGAAGGCGTTGCCCGAAAACAGCACGTAAGCGCCCAATGTCAAAATGGCCATATAAAGCAAAAACTTGTCAAACCGCTGTTTGAGGTTTTGAAGCTGCATAATCAAAAAGTAGACAAACCCGCGCATATAAAGCACGAATCCCAGCGAACGGGCCAAGGGATCGCCCGTGATGATGAGGGCGGCCGCTCCCAAAGCGAGCGCGAGTTCAACGATCAAAATGAAGCGGGAATTTTGGGTGGTGTAACGTTTGAAATCGCTTGTGAAGCGCATCGTCGATAAGGCGATGATCAACACGGCGACGATGTAGTCGACCATGTCGGACAAAATGTCGGTCACAAACATCGCCACGATGGCGAAAGCGACAATCAATGCGCCAAGGACAATGTTCACGATGGCGTTTTCATGGGCGAATTTTTTCATGCTTTCCACCTACTCTTCTTCAAGCTCTTCAAGCTTGTTCTGCTGATTTTTGAGCATGGTTTCAAAAGCGTTCATGAAGTTTTTGAGTTCACGGTTCTTAACGCCATCTATCAACATTTTATCGATGTCTTTTTCCAAGGTATCCAATTCCTTTAACATCTCCGCCGAAACCTTTGAAAGCTGCACATACATAAGGCGGCGGTCTCTTTTGTCTTCGGCGCGGATGATCAGTTCGCGCTTTTCAAGACGGTTTAAAATGCCTGAAAGCGTCGCCTTGTCGGTGTCCAAATAAACAAGCATCTCTTTGGCCGTGAGCGGCTGGTAAGCCTTCACGGTCTTAAGCACCTGGTATTGCGCATAAGTGATGTCAAAACGTTCAAGCAACTTCGTCATGATTCGCTTGTGATTCAACGCGCTTTTGGCGATCATTTTCGTGACGTCTTGCTCCATGAGGCCTCACTCCTTCATTTAGGTTGCACACAAACATTATACCGCCTCTTGCCATATTTTGCAAACCCAAACTCTTTCATAAAAAAACCCGGAAAAATTCCGGGCCGTTTCAGCTGACAATGCGGTCGCGTTCGCGTTCTTCGTCTTTTTTGCCGGGCATCTCGATGTCTCGTTCCTCTTTGCCTTTTTCGGGTTGTTTGCCTTCTTCTAGCTGTTTTCTGCGGCGGTACATGCTATAGCCTTTGTATCCGTCGTACACAAGATAACCGCCGGAGAGGAAACTCAGGATGACAATCAAAATGATGAGGTCTGAAACATCAAATCCGCGAGCGATGATCAGCGTACCGATGACAAGCGTCGCGATGTGGAAAAAATACGTCAAATGGTCGCCTTTTTCCGCACCTTCGCTGAGGCCGTAAAAGTGCACCATGCCGCGAGCGATCAAAACGCCGGCCACAAGATAGCCAAACAACATGCCGAGCCCTTCTTCCGTCGCAAAGGCGGCGACGATGAAAATGGCCGCAATCAGCACATTGAGCGTAATCTCGATGATGTTGATGGT
>SL_8KL_010_SEDDRAFT_10004239_pt1 | contig 11597 bp, 12 predicted proteins | sample SodLakKL_010_SED_4_FD_11160 | JGI IMG/M metagenome (IMG submission 11160) | reverse complement strand
GTTGAGGCCGGCTTCGCCCTCGCCGTTGAGGCGAATGCGATCGCCGGTATCCACGCCGGCGGGGATCTTCACCGAAAGCGTGCGAGTCTCGCGCACGCGCCCCTCGCCGTTGCACTTGTGGCACGGCACCTTGATATGCTGGCCGGAGCCATGGCAGGTCGGGCAGGTCTGCTGAACGGCGAAGAAGCCCTGCTGCATGCGCACCTGGCCGTGGCCGGCACAGGTCGGGCAGGTCTCCTTGCTGGAACCCGGCTCGGCGCCCTGGCCGTCGCAGCGTTCGCACTCCACGTGACGCGGCACGCGGATATCGACGCTGGTGCCGGCCACTGCGCTCTCCAGGTCGAGCTCGAGGTTGTAGCGCAGGTCGCTGCCGCGGGCCGGGGCGTTGGGATGGCGACGCCCGCCACCTGCACCGCCGAAGATATCGCCGAACACATCCCCGAAGATATCGCTGAAGCCGCCGGCACCCGCACCGCCGAAGCCACCTCCGCCGCCGCCGAAGCCGCCGGCCTGGCCGTCCACGCCGGCATGGCCGAACTGGTCGTAGGCCGCACGCTTCTCGCTGTCGGAGAGCACCTCGTAGGCTTCAGACACCTCGCGAAACTTCTCCGCGGAGGTCTCGTCGTCCGGGTTGCGGTCGGGGTGAAATTTCTGGGCCAGGCGTCGATAGGCCTTCTTGATTTCTTTGGTATCGGCACCGCGCTCTAGGCCCAGCACCTCGTAGTAGTCACGTTTGGACATGAATCGGTCCGCCTCCGTCGCGGTGCCGCGGAAACACCAACGCGGGAGTCAGGCCCCCGCGCTGGCGTCATCCGTGGTTCAGATGCGTGGTTTACTGCTTCTTCTGGTCGTCGTTGACTTCTTCGTACTCGGCGTCGACCACGTCATCTTCCTGCTTGGCGCCGGCCTCCTGGCCTTCGCCACCGCCCTGCTGGGCCGCTTCGGCCTGGGCGGCATACATCTTCTGCGCCAGGTTGCCGGAGACCTCGGTCAGCTTGTCCAGCTTGGCCTGGATGTCGTCCTTGTCATCGCCCTTGATGGCTTCCTCGAGCTCCTTGGCGGCGCTCTCGATGGCCTCCTTCTCTTCCTCGCTGGCGTGCTCACCGGCTTCCTGCACGGTCTTGCGCGCGGCGTGGACCATGCCGTCGGCCTGGTTGCGCAGCTGCACCAGCTCCTCGAACTTCTTGTCCTCGTCGGCATGCGCCTCGGCGTCGCGGACCATCTGCTCGATCTCGTCGTCCGACAGGCCGCTGGAGGCCTTGATGACGATGGACTGCTCCTTGCCGGTGGCCTTGTCCTTGGCGGACACGTTCAGAATACCGTTGGCGTCCAGGTCGAAGGCGACCTCGACCTGCGGCACGCCGCGCGGTGCCGGCGGGATGTCGGCCAGGTCGAAACGGCCCAGCGACTTGTTGCCGCCCGCCTGCTTGCGCTCGCCCTGCAGCACGTGGATGGTCACGGCGGTCTGGTTGTCATCCGCGGTGGAGAAGGTCTGGGTCTTCTTGGTCGGGATGGTGGTGTTCTTCTCGATCAGCGGGGTCATCACGCCGCCCAGGGTCTCGATGCCCAGGGTCAGCGGGGTGACGTCGAGGAGCAGCACGTCCTTGACGTCGCCGCCCAGCACGCCGCCCTGGATCGCAGCACCCACGGCCACGGCCTCGTCCGGGTTGACGTCCTTGCGGGCTTCCTTGCCGAAGAAGTCGGCGACGGACTTCTGCACCATCGGCATGCGGGTCTGGCCGCCGACCAGGATGACGTCATCGATCTCGGACGCGGACAGGCCGGCATCCTTGAGTGCGGTCTTGCAGGGCGCCAGGGAGCGCTGCACCAGCTCTTCCACCAGCGACTCCAGCTTGGCCCGGGTCACCTTCACATTGAGGTGCTTGGGACCGGTGTTGTCGGCGGTGATGTAGGGCAGATTGACGTCGGTCTGCTGGGCGCTGGAGAGCTCGATCTTGGCCTTCTCGGCGGCTTCCTTGAGGCGCTGCATGGCCAGGTTGTCGCCGGAGAGATCGATGCCGCTGTCGGACTTGAACTGATCGACCAGGTAGTTGATCAGGTACATGTCGAAGTCTTCGCCACCCAGGAAGGTGTCGCCGTTGGTGGCCAGCACCTCGAACTGAGTCTCACCGTCGACGTCGGCCACCTCGATGATGGAGATNTCGAAGGTACCGCCACCCAGGTCATAGACCGCGATGGTCTTGTCGCCGCGAGCTTTGTCCATGCCGTAGGCCAGCGCCGCCGCGGTGGGCTCGTTGATGATGCGCTTGACCTCGAGGCCGGCGATGCGGCCGGCATCCTTGGTCGCCTGGCGCTGGCTGTCGTTGAAGTAGGCCGGCACGGTGATGACCGCCTCGGTGACTTCTTCACCCAGGTAGTCTTCCGCGGTCTTCTTCATCTTCTTCAGCACTTCGGCGCTGACCTGCGGCGGCGCCAGCTTCTTGCCATTGACCTCGACCCAGGCGTCGCCGTTGTCGGCCTCGGTGATGCCGTAGGGCACCATCTTGATGTCCTTCTGGACGACGTCGTCCTTGAAGCGACGACCGATCAGGCGCTTGATGGCATAAAGGGTGTTGGTCGGGTTGGTGACCGCCTGGCGCTTGGCCGACTGGCCAACCAGAATCTCGCCATCTTCGGTGTAGGCGATGATGGAGGGCGTGGTGCGGGTGCCCTCGGCATTCTCGATCACCTTGGCGCTGTCGCCGTCGAGCACGGCCACGCAGGAGTTGGTGGTCCCCAGGTCAATACCAATAATGCGTCCCATAGGAAATCCTCGTAGAGTCGTTGATGTGTATCCAGAGTCGTGTTCTGCGGCCTTAGCCGCGGAGTTGACTTCTATCTGGGGGCCGCGGGTGGCTTTTCAAGACCCGCGACCGGGATTTGTCATGTCTCAGCCGGCGGCCTGGCTGACGATCACCATGGCGGGGCGGACCAGGCGACCGTTGAGCAGGTAGCCCTTCTGCATCACTTCCATGACGGTATTGGGATCCAGCTCCGGGTTGGGCACCATGGCCATGGCCTCGTGGTACTGGGGGTCGAAGGGCTCCCCCGAGGGCTCCACGGCCTCGACGCCGAACTTGGCCAGCACGTCATGCTGCATCTTGAGCGTCATGGAGACCCCCTCGCGATGGGCCTCGGTGGCTTCGTCCGCCATCGCTTCCAGCGCCTTCTCCAGGCTGTCGACCACCGGCAGCAGCTCCTTGACGAACTTCTCCAGCGCGAACTTGCGGGCCTTCTCGGCCTCCTGCTCAGCGCGGCGGCGCACATTCTGAGCCTCGGCGGCGGCGCGCAGCGCCTGGTCCTTGGCCTCGGCGACGCTCGCCTCCAGCTCCTCGACGCGGGCAGCCAGCATCTCGGCCTCGGGATTGTCGCTCTCTACCTCAGCCTCATCCGGCACTGCTTGCTCGGCCGCCTCGACGGCATCCTCCAGCTCGCCTTCCACGGGCTGCGGCTCGGCCTCCTGCTCACGACGGGCAAGTTCCTCGTCCAGCGGGGTCTGGGGATCTTTGGCCATGGGTCTCTCCTGACAGGGAGGCGGCGACAACAGGTCGCCGGCTCAATAGTGAATAACGGAATGATCGATTCTGCGGGGTATATGGGGCCGGGGCTCAGGAACTCAAGGCGGGCAAGCCGGCGTGCATTGTTGGCCAACCTGGACTACTGTATAAACGCACACATGTTGTATGGATGACCAGTAGTCCTGACCCCAGGGCCGCAGACTTCCCGGGAGGCATCATGCTGACAGAGCTCGCCATTCGCGACTTCGCCATCGTCGACCATCTGGAGCTGGAGCTTGCCGCCGGCATGACCGCCATCACCGGCGAAACCGGCGCCGGCAAGTCGATTCTGCTGGGGGCCCTGGGGCTCTGCCTAGGCGAGCGCGCCGATGCCGGCAGCGTACGCCACGGCGCCGAGCGCACCGACCTCTCCGCGCGCTTCGATATCGCCGCGCTGCCCGAGGCGCGCGCCTGGCTCGAGGCCCGGGAACTGCCCGAGGATGACTGCCTGCTGCGCCGGGTGGTCAGCGCCAACGGCCGCTCCAAGGCGTGGATCAACGGCCAGCCGGCCACGGTGGCCGACCTCAAGGCGCTGGGNGAGCGGCTGATCGAGATCCACGGCCAGCACGCCCACCAGGCGCTGCTGCGCGANGAGACCCACCTGCGNCTGCTCGACGACTTCGCCGACCATCGCGTGGCGGTGGGCGANATGGCCGAGACCTTCCGGGCCTGGCAGGCCGCGCGGCGCCGGCTCAAGCGCCTCGCCGAAGACGGCGACGAGCTGATCGCCCGCCGACAGCTGGTGCGCTACCAGGTGGAGGAGCTCGACCAGCTGGGTCTGGCCGATGGCGAGCTGAAGGCGCTGGAGGAGGAACAGGAAGAGCTGGCCCACGCCGAGGAGCGCCTGCGAGAGGCGCAGCTCGCCGCCGATTGCTGCGACAGCGACGAGGGCGGCGCCATGACCCTGCTGACCCAGGCGATCAACCATCTGTCGGTGCTGCCCGGCAGCGACCGTGGCCGCCTGTCCGAGGCGCTCTCAATGCTGGGTGAGGCGCGCATCCAGGTCGAGGAGGCGGCCAGGGAGCTCCACCACTTCGCCGAGGGCACCGAGCTCGACCCGGAGCGCCTGGCCTGGGCAGAGCAGCGACTCGGCGAGGTGCACCGCCTGGCGCGCAAGCACCACGTGATGCCCGAGGAGCTGACCGAGCTTCACCAGCGGCTGCAGGGTGAGCTGGAGCGTCTGGAGGGGGGCGACGAAGACCTCGAGGCGCTGGAGGTCGAGGTCGATACCCTGCGCGAGCGGTGGCGGGGCCAGGCTCGGCAAGTGGGCGAAGCGAGGCGCCAGGCCGCCACGCGCTTCGGCAAGGCGGTGCAGGAGCAGCTCGCCTTCCTGGCCATGGGCAAGGCACGCTTCGAGGTCGAAATCCTGGAGCGAGACACCCCCGCCGCCGAGGGCATGGAGGGGGTGCGTTTCCTGATCAGCGCCAATCCCGGCCAGCCGGCCAGGCCGCTGGCCAAGGTGGCCTCCGGTGGCGAACTGTCGCGGATCAGCCTGGCGATCCAGGTGGTGGCCGCCCGCCACTCCACCATTCCCAGCCTGGTGTTCGATGAGGTGGACGTGGGGGTCTCCGGGGCCACCGCCGAGATCGTCGGCCAGCTGCTGCGCCGGCTGGGCGAGCAGGGCCAGGTGATGACCGTGACACACCTGCCCCAGGTGGCGGCCCAGGCCCACCAGCATCTGCATATCGAGAAGCACGCGGAGCAGGAGACTACCCTCACACGCATGGCGCTGCTCGACGAGGCCGGCCGGGTCAGCGAACTGGCTCGGATGCTCGGCGGGGTCAACCTCTCGGAGCGCACTCTGGCCCACGCCCGGGAGATGCTCGACGCCAGCCAGCGCCCCCACCACTGAGCCCTCTGCGCCAAGTTCCGCTACCGACCCTCGGAAACGCACGCGGCCCCGATCGTTGATCGGGGCCGCGTTGAATCACCAGCGGGCGAATCTGGGCGCTATCTTTTCTGCGACCCATCCTGGCGCGTCACGCTGGAGCCCTTGGGGCGCACATAGAGCACCAGGGCATGATCGACCAGGTCGAAGCCATGCTCCTCGGCGATCTCTTGCTGACGCCGCTCGATGGTCTCGTCAAAGAACTCGATGATCTCGCCGCTATCCAGGCACACCATGTGATCGTGGTGCTCCTCCTGGGAGATCTCGAAGACGGCGTGGCCGCCGTCAAAATTGTGACGCACCACCAGGCCCGCCGATTCGAACTGGGTCAGCACGCGATAGACGGTAGCCAGGCCCACATCTTCGCCGGCTTCCAGCAGGGTCTTGTAGACATCCTCGGCGCTCATGTGGTGCTCACCCTGGGCGCTGACGAGGATCTGCAGGATCTTCACGCGGGGCAAGGTCACCTTCAGACCGGCCTTGCGTAATTCATGGTTCTGGTCGGCCATGGTTGCTCTTCGCAGTATCGGGTAGGGTCGGGTATGATCGACCGAAACCACGATAGTGAAGAACAGGCGCAAATGCAAAAGCTGACAAGAATCGTCACCCTTTCCGCCGCCCTGCTGATGGCCAGCGGTTGTAGCTACTTCGGGGTCTACAAGCGGGACATCCCCCAGGGCAACCTGGTGACTGCCGACATGGTGGACCAGCTGCGTGCGGGCATGACCCGCGACGACGTGGTCTATGTGATGGGCCGCCCCCTGCTGGAGGCGCCCTTCGACGCCAACCAGTGGGACTACGTCTTCCGTCTCGACGAGGCCTATGGCGACGTGGAACGGCGGCGCGTGACCCTCTCCTTCGCGGACAACCGGCTGGTGGATATCCAGCAGGAGGGCGACCTGAGGGGCGACATCGAGCTGCGCTCCACCGACAGTGTCGGCCCGCAGGTGGAGGGCGCCGAGCCGTTTAACGTCACCCCGGAACCCCAGCCCGAGGGCGGCGCAACGGTTCCCGTGGGCGGCGAGCCGGCCAGCGATTTCTGAACCCGCCAGGCGTTGACGCTGACGCCCCGCTGCGGCCCTGCCGAGCGGGGCGTCAGCGATTTTCGGCGCTGGCCCTGACCCGCCGCGCGGCCTTGGGATCGATGATCAGCGGGCGGTAGAGCTCGACGCGATCGCCGGCACGAAGGCGGTGGCTGGAGGGCTCACGCAGCCGCTTGCCGAAGATTCCGAGGTCGGCCGAAGTGAACGTCTCGGGGGGCAGATCGGGGAACCGCCCCGGCAGATCGGCCAGGGCCACCGCCTCACTGGCAGTGGCACCCAGAGGCACCCGCAGGGAAATTACGCCCTGACGCTCGGGCAGGGCGAAGGCGACTTCCACCGCGATCTCGGCCATGGCTCAGCGGCCGTAGAGGTCGTCGGCGCGGCGGGTGAAGGCATCTACCAGTTGCCCCGCCACCTGCTGGAAGAGCTTGCCGAAGGCCATGCCCAGCAGGCGGTTGGCAAATTCGAACTCCATCTCCAGGCATACCTTGCAGGCGTTCTCTCCCATCGGAATGAACATCCAGCGCCCACGCAGGCGCTTGAAGGGCCCGCTGACCAGCGACATCTCGATGCGCTCCGGCTCGATCAGGTCGTTGCGAGTGGCAATGCTCTGCTCGATACCGGCGCGGCCCAGCGTCATCTCGCCGATCAGGTGGGCGTCGTCACGTTCGATCAGCCGGGCACGCCGACAGCCCGGCAGGAACTTCGGATAGCTCTCGAAGTCGTTGACCAGGTCGAACATCTGCTTGGGGGAATGCCGCACCATGGCGGTTCGGTTGACCGTTGGCATTGAGCTCTCCGCTGACTTCACCGTGCCCAGGGCGTATCATAAGTCGTTATTTCAGGTCCTGAATGGTATCACGCTTCCCCCCATACCAAAGGGATAGCTGCCACGGGCACGGACAAACACGAGGTTTCATGGCCAACAAGAAAGGCAAGGACAAGGGTCCCAGCAGCAACATCATCGCCCAGAACAAGAAGGCTCGCTTCGAGTACCACATCGACGAAACCTTCGAGGCGGGCCTGGTGCTGGCCGGCTGGGAGGTCAAGAGCCTGCGCGCCGGCAAGGCCCAGCTGACGGATACCTACATACTGGTCAAGAGCGCCGAGGCCTGGCTGCTGGGCAGCCATATCATGCCGCTCAACACCGCCAGCACCCACGAGATCGCCGACCCCATCCGCACCCGCAAGCTGCTGCTCCACCGCAAGGAGATCGCCAGGATCTTTTCGCGGACCCAGGAAAAGGGGCACACCTGCGTGCCGCTCAAGCTCTACTGGAAGGGCAACAAGGTGAAGTGCGAGCTGGCCCTGGTGACGGGCAAGAAGCTTCACGACAAGCGGGCCACCGAGAAGGACCGTGACTGGCAGCGCCAGAAGGGCCGCATCATGCGTGAACAAAACAAGGCGTAGGCTGTCACAACGTCTGCCATCCTGATAGGATGACGAGTTATGGGGGCGACATGGTTTCGACGCCGGTGACAACCCCTGCGGTGCATGCCGAGATTGTGATGTATCTCGTAAATCCCACATCACAACTGAATAGTCGCAAACGACGACAACTACGCTCAGGACGCGCTGGCAGCCTAACAGCTGTTAGCTTCTTGTCCGGCCCCAAAGCGGTGTGCCCATTCATCGCAGAGGGGATACGAGCTAAGAATGATGGGATCGCGATCGGTATCGTCCTCATGCCGTTCGCTAAACTTAAGAGGAATCGCGTCGCTGGATCCTGACCGTCGGAGCCAGAGACGTTAAATCAAAAGACGGAATCTAAGCATGTAGAGCCAATGGGCGAGTGCTGGCGGACGCGGGTTCAATTCCCGCCGCCTCCACCAATCAAGTCGAAGAATCAAGCGCCTACGGGCGCTTTTTTCTTTGTCCCATCCAACGCCTCATCCAAAGCCAGAGCGCTACCTAGCGCCTGAAGTGCCCCCCTCCAGAGCTGCACAGGCTATAGTGCAGCTCTGGAGGGGGGCACTTCAGGTCTGCGTAGAGCCTAGAAAAAGGGGCACAACCACCAGGAAGTGCCCCCGCATGACGTCGCCTGCATCGCTCAGGCCGCCTGCACCTCGATGCGTCGCCGCCGGTGTGTGTCGCGTCGCGGCAACGTCAGATGGACGACCCCGTTATCGATCCGCGCACTGATCGACTCGCTGTCGATCTCGTGGCTGAGGGTGAAGCGCCGAGCATAGCGCTGGGCGCGAACCTCGGCATAAAGTGGGTTCAGCCCCTCGGGCATGGGGATCGACACTTCGCCCTCCAGGCTCAGCACGCCATTGTCCACCTCGATGACCAGTGACTCACGGGTCACGCCGGGCATGTCGGCGACAATATGCACGGCATCGTTCTCCTCGTGGATATCCACCGCCGGCAGCAGCGTCTCCTGTCGGCGTGCCTCCTCGGCGAGCCGGGAGGCATCGGCGTCTCGATGGGTGATCTCGTTCATCTCACTTACCTCCTCCGGTTGGGTGACTCAACGCTCACGAGGAAAGCTTACGCCGCCTGCACGTCGATACGCCGGGGCTTGAGCTCCTCGCGCTTGGGCAGCACGACCTCACATACGCCATCACGGAAGCTCGCCTCGGCGCGATCGATGTCGAGCCCCTCGGGCAGCGCCACCGCTCGCCGGAAGTCACCGTGAAAGCGCTCCTGACGGAAGTGTGTCCGCCCCTCGCTCTCCTGTAATGGCTCGCGACGGCCGGCCACCGTGAGCACGTTGTCCTGCAGGCTCACCTCCAGGTCCTCGGCGCCGAGTCCCGGCGCAAAGACGTAGACGCGAACCGCATCGTCGGTACGCCCGACGTTGATCAGCGGGAAGCTGCCGGAAGGCACCGAGCGAATGTCGGCCGCTCCACCACTGGGGAACATCTCGTCGAACAGCTGGTGGATCCAATCCATGCCCTGGCGGCGAGCTGGATCCAAGCCTCTCGGGTCGCTGAACATATCGAGCACCTCCTTCTCTTCCAAGGACAGATGACGACCGGGGCCGGGCAGCACGAGGTCGACAGGCCCCGGTAATCTGCAAGATAGGAGCGCTTGTTCCGGTTTCAAGGCCTCGGAAACGACGTTATGCGGTTTATTGCACCTGGGCGCGACGCCTACCTCTATGCAGCTCATGGCTCCTGCCCAGCAGTAACGCATCGAAAAAAGGCCCGCGGCGGCACCGGTACTGATAGGCACGTACTGGCCGTGCAGGAAGCTGATCCCGGAGCCTTCATCCAGATCCACTGCCAGCTCGATGCTGTCCTCGCAGAGCGCATCCTCCAGGTACTCGTCACCCATGTCGAACTCGCCCTGCTCGCAGTGGCCCTTGCAGGTGCCGCAGACGCCGTCGGAGCAGTCCATCGGCAAGTTGACCTGCTGGCGGTAGGCGGCATCGAGGACCGTGTCATCTTCCTTGCAGCGAGGGAAGCGGATGACGCCGTCCCCGGAGCTGAGGGCAATGGTAGAGTATTGAGACGATGGAAAAATTCGAGGAGAGGATACCGATGCCACATGACGACAAGGATGACGCACTGGCGCCCGATGACCGCGATTTCGTTACCGCTCTGGCCAGCGGGCTCGAGGTGATCCTGGCCTTCGACGAAGCCCACCCGCGCATGACGCTGAGCGAAGTGGCCGCGCGCACCGGCATGAACCGCGCCCGTGCCCGACGCTTCCTGCTGACCCTCCATGCGCTGGGCTACGTGCGCAAGCAGCAGCGCGTCTTCGAGCTGGCACCCAGGGTGCTGCAACTCGGCTACGCCTTCCTCTCGGCAAACGACTACCGCAGCGTGATCCAGCAGGTACTCGAGGAGATCACCAGCGAATCGGGGGAATCCTCCTCCCTGGGCGTGCTGGACGGCGACGAGGTCACCTATGTGGCGCGCTCCTCCTCACGCCATCGCCTGATGGCCATCACCCTCTCGGTGGGCACACGCCTCCCGGCGGCGCATACCTCGATCGGCCGTGCCCTGCTGGCGCAGCTGCCCGATGACGAGCTCGATGCCTGGCTTCAGCGGGTGGAGCTGAAGCAGCATACCGACAAGACCATCACCGACAGGGCCAAGCTGCGCGAGTGCATCCTCGCGGTACGCCAACAGGGCTACGCCATCGCCGACCAGGAACTCGACTCCGGCCTGCGCTCCATCGCGGTGCCGGCCTTCGATGCCAACGGCAAGCTGCTCGGCGCCATCAATATCAGCACCAACGCCGCGCGAATCAGCCACGCCACCCTGATGGAGCACTACCTGCCCCTGCTGCAGGAGAAGGCCCGGATGATTCGCACCCACGTCAGTTGACCCCCTCCCCGCTCCAAGGAAGGCAACACCGTGCTGGAGATACTGGCCATTACCCTGCCGATCTTCCTGTTGATCAGCCTGATGGTCTGGCTGCTGACCCACTTCGGTCTGCTGCCGGTATAGCGTCGCACTCGCTTACAGCTTCCCCTGCTCATCCTGAGTTCATATCACAATCTTTGTCACAGGATCATGGACACTCTCAGCGAATACGCGGCGATCTAAGCCTGTGAATTCTCCAGGCATTGGAGAGCGCATCAGCACCCATTACGAGCACGCCGGGTATCGACCCAGCCTGCAGGTTGAAAACGAGCCACAGTAAACTACCCGCCAGCAGGGCGCCGCGCCGAGGCAGACCTTGAAGAAAGAACACGCCAACACTGCCAGCGACCACGGCAATCACCGGCAGGACATCCCAGGCACTCTGCCAGCTCACCCCTCCCGAAATCAGATAAAGCATTATGAACAGGGCAGCCAGGCAGGCACCTCGGTAACGAAGAGCAATTAGGTTACGCACCGCCGTGATGAGATTAAGCAAAGCGGCCGTCGGCTGGGCCAGCATCAGGAAATGCAGGCTCCAGGCCACGCAGGAGCCTGCCAGCAGCAGAAGCATCCTGACGTCTTGACGGCACTGGAACGCCAGCACCCCCAGCAGTGCCGCCACGCCACCGATACCCTGAGCCCATAGCCAGGTCTCGCTCACGCATCATCCAGGCGGGCAGGCAGAGTGCCCGGCGCCAGCGGAAGGGCCTGGCAGCGCGACCAGATACGCTCGTAGGCGGGACGCAGTGTCTCGGTAAGCCGTTCAGCCTCGCCAATGGCAGGCCTCAGCCGC
>SL_8KL_010_SEDDRAFT_10004237_pt1 | contig 11599 bp, 11 predicted proteins | sample SodLakKL_010_SED_4_FD_11160 | JGI IMG/M metagenome (IMG submission 11160) | reverse complement strand
ACAAGGCGTTACAATCAGGGGTTGACTCCACGCCGCACACGATTAGAATGCGCAGCACATCGACAGGCGCGTAGCTCAGCTGGTTGCGCCACCTTGACATGGTTCAAGGCCGCTTACAGTTGCATCAGATATCGTTCTTTAATCAGAGAGTTACGCCACGATTGCCCCTAGATCTACATAAGAGACCCAACAATTCGCGTATACGAAGGGCTCTTCTTTCGACGCACCTCAAGTTGCGATTAACCCACCCCATGAGCACCACCTCGCCCTCTAACCGGCTGCGAAGCCGCGGCTTCATCAAATAATACAGGAGCTGCTCGGGCGCCCCCCAAATCGAGAAACAGCACTAGAGCGAGCCCTTATCTCGCAGACCCTTCCCCCTTGAATCTTTTTTAGTGCGATCTCATCTTTTAGGGTTTCTCGATCTTAAAATCACAGCTACCCCAATTACGCTGAAACGGCCACGATCAGCGTGACGCCGAATGAGAAACCAGTGCTGGTTCATCCGGCGTCACGCTGACGATTATCACGGTTCTGCCCCCGGATAATTCACGGCAGGCGGCCAAATAGGTTGGCGTGACGCCGGAAGCTCTGGATAATCATGAAGTTGAGAGCTACACGAACCAGAGCCGACGCCACGCCATGGGTGAAACGCTACCGCTCTTCCAGCCATCGTTCAACAAGGCCCTTCGGGTCGAGGCTCGCCCCGAGCGGCTGAGTTCCGACGCCGGGGTGATCCTGCAGCGCGAGGCCCTGGAGCGCACGGGCCTCATCGAGTGGATGACCCAGCGTCTCCAGGACCCGCGCGATCCGCTCCGTGTCTGGCATCCGCTCAGTACGCTGCTGCGCGACAGCCTCACGATGATCGGCCAGGGCTGGGACAGCCAGGGGGATGCCGAGGCCCTCCGGGACGACCCGATGCTCGCCGCCTGCGGCAGCGACCGGCGCGGTGAGCAGGTCATCGAACGACAGCTGGCCTCGCAGCCGACGCTCTCGCGGCTGCTCGATATCCTCGCCGACGAGCAGAACCAGGCGGTGCTCGACGAGGCGCTGCTCAAGCTCGTCGAGCAGCGCGTCCGGGCCCGCAGCCAAGGCGCTCGGACCCGGACGATGACCATCGACATCGACGGTGTCCCGCTGCAGGCCCACGGCCAGCAGCCCGGCAGCGCGTTCAATGGGCACACCGGGCAGCGCCAGCATGACCCGCTGTTCGCCCTCTGCGCCGAGACCGGCGACCTGATCGGGGTGCTGCTGCGCCCGGGCAACGCCGGGCCGGCGAGCCAGGCGGCGGCGTGGATCCCGAAGCTGGTCGAGTACCTGCGCACGCACGTTGCCCGCCAGGTGCGGGTCCGGCTGGACGCGGGCTTCGCGGATGCCGCCACGCTCGCCGCCCTGGATGCGCACGGCATCGGCTACATCGCCCGGCTGCCACGCAACGCGGCGCTCGAGCGCCGCTTCGAGCCGCACCGCTACCGCCGGGGACGCCCCGCCAAGCGGGAGCGGGAGTGGACCGAGGCGTTCGCGTACCAGGCGAGCACCTGGGAGCGGCCCCGCCGCGTGGTCATGGTCATCCGTGAGCGCCCGGGCGAGCTCTTCCGGGACGCGTTCTACCTGGTCACCAACATCCAGGGCAGCCAGCGCTTCGTCCGGCGCCACTACCAGCAGCGCGGTAAGGCCGAGGCGCACTTCGGTGAGTATAAAGACGTCATGGGCGAGTCCCTGCCCTGCACCCGCCGAGGCCGAGCGACGGAGGCGCAGGCGTTCGCCCGCAGCCAGGCGCTGCTCACCCTCCGGGCGCTCGCCTACCAGCTCCTCCATGTGCTGCGCGACAGCCTGGAGCGCGGCACGGGCGACGGCTGGAGCCTGCGCCGGCTGCGCGAGCAGGTGCTCAAGAGCGCGGTGCGCGTCCAGCGCCATGCCCGGCGGCTGTACGTCATCCTGGAGCGCCGCGCTGCCAGCCACTGGCGCGCATTGCTCCGGCGCTTGCCCAGGGTCTACCCGGCCCCTGGATAGCTTGCAGCGCGAGGTACAAGCCAGCCGCGTCAGGCCGCTGGCGTGCCCGGCGGTGGGCTGTTATGGCCTCATGCCGCCGTGTAGCCTTCGGGAAACGGGAAACCGCCCCGAGAGAGCACCTGGAGAACGCCCCTGCAGCCGTGAGCGGCCCAACTGCTGGCCACGAACTGCCCAACCACCGACATCAACAAGGCCGCATCTTGGCTTTCACGGCCTTCTCGTGAATAAAACACGATGAGGGCCACAGGCGCCGCCACGGCGCCTCAGCCCAGCGAAGCTGAAGCAGAGATCGGTCGGGGTATTGGCGCTCATCCCCAGTAACTCGCACATGGGTGCGATTGAACCACCCCGACGCCCAGAGCGCCAGGGCCCCAAGCCCCATGCAGCTCGCGATGTCAACCGATACGGCTATGCAAAATCCACGCTGATAAAGGGTTTCAATGGTCCACTTGTCAAGCTAAGGCAGACGACAAGCATTGCGGAGACCTCCGCGAAGATACGACAGTTACGCAGGCAATCGAGTTGCTCACCCTCGACAGATCGGCCCCGGCGCTGCCCAACTCGCGGCAGCCTGGAGTCACCGCGGGACGGCAACCGCGCGCTCCAGACACTAGCGTTCCGGCAGCGGGTGGTCGTTGCGACTATAATCGTCAGGGGCGGGGAGTCGCCGACCGCCAACGCTGCACCCAACACCCAGGGGCCACGAACAGCCCCGCTGAACGGACCCCCATACCCCCAGGACCGACGGTGTCAGACACGGACCCTACAACCCCCGGCCCGGACAACGAGTACCCCCGGGTCAGCGTGCTCCTCGTCGAACCCGACCCCGAGAGCGCGCGGATCATCGAGGAGCAGCTCCAGTCCCATGGGGCCCACAAGGTGGAGCGCGTCGAGGACACTGCACAGGCCTTGAAACGCGTCGTCGATCACGGAGGCCGGCTGGACGTCGTACTGATCGGCCTGCCGCTGAGCCACGAGAGCGACCTGCGCGCGCTCGACCGGATACGGGGCGCACTGCCGGAGGCGCTCATTCTGCCGCTCGGTGAGTCGGCCACGGATGCCGATCAGGCCGACACGACCCCTGGAACCGAGGCCCGGCTGGCACGCCGCCGCGCAGAGGCTGCCTGGCTCCCCGAAGCCCTCCGGTTCGTAGCCCAGCGCAAGGCGGCGGAACGAACGCTGCAGCGGGCCGAAGAAGCGCTCTACGAGGAAAAGGAACGGGCCCGTGTCACCCTGAGTTCCATCGGCGACGCCATCCTAGTCACCGACGCGAAGGGCTGCGTGACCTATCTAAACCCGGTGGCCGAGGCCCTGACCGGCTGGCGACATCAGGAGGCCGAAGGCCGCCGTCTCTCCGAGGTCTTCAACCTGATCGATAGCACCAGCCGTGCCCCCGCCCTTAATCCGCTTTGGCGGGCCATCGCCGAGAACCAGGTCATCAACCTCGAGGCTAACCGCATCCTCCGCCACCGCGACGGCAGCGAGTGCGGGATCGAGGACTCTGCCGCGCCGATCCAGGACCGCCACGGCGCAGTCTCCGGCGGGGTCATCGTATTCCGCGAGATCAGCCAGTCCCGTGCCGTGACTCAGCGGATGGCCTACCTGGCGCGGCATGACGCCCTGACCGAATTGGCCAGCCGCACTCTGTTGGCCGAGCGGCTCACCCAAAACCTGCGCCTTGCGCAACGGCACGGACGGCGCCTAGGCCTGCTCTTCATCGATCTCGACGGCTTCAAAGGGATCAACGACGAGCATGGGCACCAGGCCGGCGATTGGCTACTGCAGCGCGTGGCGGCCCGGCTCCGGACCTGCGTCCGCGACAGCGACACCGTCTGCCGACACGGCGGCGACGAGTTCATTGTCCTCCTCGCCGAGATCGAGCAGGTAGCGGACGCGGAACGTGTCGCCGAGAAGATCCGGGGCACCCTATCGCTGCCCCAGGAGATGGGGGATCACACCCTACACGTGACCGCGAGCATCGGCATCGCCGTTTGGCCGGATCATGCCGATACCGAGGAGGCCCTTGTCCAGAGCGCAGATCGGGCCGTGTACCGGGCCAAAGCGGCAAGCGGTAACCAGTACGCGCTGCCGCCCTGACCAAAGAGCCACAGCGCGGCCTCACCCCCGCTGCACCGCCTTTTCATAAAGCCCGGGGAACCGCCCGTCGGGATCGCATTCGCGCTTGAGGGCCTGGTAAGCCTGGCGGTCGTAGTACCGCCAGAACGTGGCTTCGTCGTAGGTGCTACGGGAGTAAAGGCTCTTCTTGCCGCCGTGTTTCGCGACCAATGCCTCGACCCGGGCGTTGTAGTGGCCGTCGGGCTCGCTGGAACGGACCAGGTCCCAGAAGCCGAAGTTGATATACGGGGTATCGGTGCGCAGCTGGAACAACGAGAACCCGGCCTCGGGAACCACGAGCGGGCAGATCCAAACCGGGCGGATACCGATCTCGGCCTCGAAATCCGCTAGGAACGCCGCGGCGCTGGCGATCGGGATATCGACGTCCTGGATCACCGACTCGGTGCGCGGACGAACCGACCGGAGCAGGCTCAGCGGCCACCGGTGGCTAGCGCGCATGACCTTCTGGTAGGTCACGCTGGACAGACGCTTACGCCCGAGCAGCAACCGCACCGATGCCAGGTGGGCACCGAGGTTCTTGCTGCACCAGAACCAGTCGGTGTCCCAACGCCAGAGGTAATCATAAATGGTCAGGTAGTCCTCGCGGCGCTGGCGCAGGCTCCGCCAGTACTGGCGCATCCAGGTGTAGTCGCTGGCCCGGGCGCCCGGCGGCAACGACTCGATGAAGTGTGCGCGGGTCAGGACGAGCTCGCCGGGGGCGAAGTAGACACCATCCAGATAGGCACAGCCCGGCTGCGCGCACGCCTCGCCGATCGCTGTGAAGAGCGCCTCGGGGTCGCGAAACGGCGTGTGCTCGAGCCGTACATAGGGCTGGACCGGAATCAGGCGGACCCGGACGCGCGTGGCATAGCCGAGGCTGCCGTAGGAGTTCGGGAAGCCGTAGAACAGCTCCGGGCGCCGCTCCCGCGAGCAGGTCAGCACGCGGCCATCGGCGACCAGGACGTCGAGCTCATCCACCGTGTCGTGGACCAGGCCGTAGCGGAACGCGCTGGACTCGATGCCGATCCCCGTGGTCGCACCACCTACCGTGATACTCCTGAGCTCCGGAACGATGGCCGGGGCCAGGCCGTGCGGCAGCGTCGCATCCACCAGCTCAGCGTAGGTCGTCATGCCCTCGACGTCGGCGACGCACGCCTCGGGATCGATCTCGATGACGTGGTTGAGCGACGCCACGTCGATCTCTGTCCGGGCGACCTCCTGGCGGTTCCGGAACAGATTGCTGGTGGGCTTTCTCAGGCGAACCGGCCCGTCGGACCCGGCCAGCGCCGCGGCCATGGCCTCGACACGAGCACGGTGGGCATCCCAGGCCATCTTACTCATCGGACTGGCACATAGCGCGAAACATCCCCGTGGCTAAGCACAATCTGCCATAGATTCAAGCTGCGCGCCCGGAACGCGCCAGCGCAGCTTAGAAGGTAATAGCACCACATCCGGTAGAAGCGCTCGTCCAGCCCCTCGCTTTGCTCGAGCTGCGGCCAGGCGGCGACGAAGTTGTCGTACCAGCCCATCAGCGTGCGGTCGTAATCCGGGCCGAAATTATGCCAGTCCTCAAGGACAAGCAGCCCCTCCTTGGCCGCGGTGAGCTGAGCCTCGGACGGGATCACACCGCCGGGGAAGATATATCGCGTGATCCAACGGTCGGCGCTCGCGCGACTGCGGTTGCCGCCGATGGTGTGGACCAGCGCCAGCCCGCCGGCTTTCAGGCGGCCCCGGATCAGTTCGAAGAAGGCGCGATAGTTGCTCGGCCCCACGTGCTCCATCAGGCCGACACTCACGACGCGCTCGTAGTGCCGCGACTCATGGGCCGCCTCGCGGTAATCTTGCTCCCGGACATCGACCGGAAGCCCTTCACAAAGCCGTCTCGCGTACGCCACCTGCTGGCTGCTGATATTGTAGCTGTCCACCTCGCACCCGTACTCGGCGGCGAGAAACCGGGCCAGCTCTCCGAAGCCGCCACCGAGCTCGAGCACCCGCATGCCCGGCTCCAGGTGCAGCTTGCGCGCGATGAGATCAAGCTTGGCACGCTGCGCCTCGTCCAGGCCCGCGCCAGACCCATCCGAGCCATAGTAAGCGCAGGTGTACTGCATGGTCGGCCCGAGCATGGCCTCGTAGAGCCGGTCCGAGAGGTTGTAGTGCTGCTCCGCAACCCGCTGCGAGCGCCGCCGGCTCTGCTCATGGCCAAGCTTGCTCAGCAACACCTGGCCGAGCACCGCCGGCGTGCGGAGCTTGTGCTCTAAGCTGGCCCGGAGCACCTGGAAGAACAACTGATCGAGCCGCTCGGCGTCCCACCAACCGTCCATATAGGCCTCACCGGCGCCCAACGACCCCTCGGCCAGAATGCGCTGATACAGCCGCTCGTCGTGGATCTGCACATCCCAGGGCCGCTCGCCGCCGAGTTCGACATCGGCGCTGGATAGCAGCTCCCGGACTTGTTGCTTTGCTGACATGCTCGTGCTCCCTGCAGAAGGCAAATTGTTCTGGTCAAGTGAAAACGGACACCCGGTTCAGGCTGCAGCGGCCAGTTCTCGCTCAATCGGGGTCTGGTCGTCGAGGCTGGTGTGACCACGCCCGGCGTTGTACTCCCACTCGATGAAGTGGGCGATGTCATCGATCGCTTCACGCCTGGTGACGTAACGCCGCGCATTCGTCCACTCACTCTTCAGAGTGCCGAAGAAGCGCTCCATGACCGCATTATCCCAGCAGTCGCCTTTGCGGCTCATCGACGGCACCATGCCGGCGGCTCCGAGAGCCTTGCGGTAGGCGTCTGATCCGTACTGCGAGCCCCTGTCCGAATGATGCAGCAGTCCCGGTTCGGGGCGTCGCCGCTCGATCGCCATCTGCAGAGCATCCGTGGCCAATTCCGCCCGCATGTGTCTGGCGGCCGACCAGCCGATAATCTGGCGGTCGTAGAGATCCATCACGGCAGCGAGGTAGACCCAGCCGCTGAACGTCCAGACGGCCGTGATGTCGGCGACCCACACCCTGTTGGGGGCATCGACCTCAAAGGCCCGCTGCAGGAGATTTGGGGCGATTGCGTGCCCATGCCGGCTGTCCGTGGTCGCCTTGAACCGTCGACGCTGCTGACAGACCGCACCGGCTTCACGCATCAGGCTGCGGGCTCGGTAACGGCCCACGTCGTGACCCTGTCGACGTAACTCACGGGACATCCGGCGACTCCCCAGTCGGGCTCTCTTGGATTCGTGCAGCGCCCTGACGGCCTCCAGCTGGAGCCTCCGGCCCACATCCATGCTCTCCCTGCACAGCCAGTCGTAGTAGCCGCTGCGCGAGGCCCGCAGGACCCGGCACATCAACGCGATCGAGTGATTCGCCTTCTCCGCCGCGATGAACTGGTACTTCAGTTCTGCTCTCTGGCGAAGAAGGCCGTGGCTTTTTTTAAAACTTCCTTTTCTTCCAGAAGTTTACGGTTTTCTTCCCGCAGCCGCTGGATCTCCCGGTCCTTCTGGTCCTGCACGCTCTGTGTCTCCTGCGGCTGCTGGGTGCTGGTCTCCGGCGTCACCACGTCTTCGGGGAAGAGCTCGCGCTCCCAGCGTTCCACCATGCTGCGGTGAATACCGAGCCGGCGGGCGACATCGACACGGCTGTAGCCCTCGTCCCGATGCATGCCCACAGCCATCCTCTTGTATTGCTGGCTGAAGCTCCGCCGGGTCTTCTTCTTGCTCATCGCTAACACCTCCAGGTCGCCAGTGTGGCTTATCTGGGGTGTCCGCTACCATTCGACCAGAACACCGTACCTTTGCTGGACCTTGCCGATGCCCTGCTCGGCTTTCCCTTTCCCTTCTAGCTCCTCGTTGCCGACCGTTTTGCCAGCAACTTCCTTGGCCTTGCCTTTGGCTTGCTTGCCTTGGCCCTTCGCTTCATCTTTGTTCATGACGTTCTCCCGCTATGCAGTGGCGTTGAACGTGTTTCCTTTCACGTAGCGTAGCCAACGCCTCGGTCAGTAGTCGTCGTCCCGACTCATGTCGTCCATTGTGTCGTCCATGTCTTCACCGGCGTCTTCGACGGCATCTCCGGCTTCATCGACGGTGTCATCGATGCTCTCGCCAGCGTCCTCGGCCGGACCGCCGCTGTTGCAGCCGGCCAGTGCGACGAGCATCAGACTCAGGATCAGGGCGGCGCCCATCGCTTTTATGAGCTTCATCATTGCCTACCTCCAAGTTGTGACTGCTTCCGGACCTGGAAGCACCTATGCCGCTAGCACGACGCTACGGCGCTCCCATCCCCCTGTCTGTTTGACACCGAACATAGCCCGATTGGTGCGACGCCGTACCGACGGGCCATCCGGCTGCGCGTACGGTCGTAGGTGGATCAACGGGGTCACGCAGTGCAGCATCGGACCCGTCCACACAGAAAAGGGCAAGCTCATGAATCAAATTATTTGGATCGTCGGCGCCATCGTGATTGTGCTGTTTATCCTTGGGTTTCTCGGGCTTCGGTAGGGAGCGGCTCCTACCGACCTCCCGAGGGATTCCCTCGCCAGGTTTCATCACGTAGAGGAGGCGTCACCTTGTTCCGCTTGCTCGAAGGGGACGAGGTGTCGCCGGTCCTCGTCCCATAAAGCGAGCCGCGCATACCGGAGGCTTTGGCGCAGTGTGATCCGATTGATTCCTTCGAGCTCTGGGTGATCCTCGAGGACCTCCGGCAATCGGTAGAACGGGATACGGCTGGCGAGATGGTGGACGTGATGCACACCGATATTCGCGGTGATCCAGCGCAGGGGCGCGGGTAGGTCGTAGTAGGAGCTTCCATGGAGGGCCATTTCGTGGAAGGACCACTCGTCATTACGGGCCCAGCGTGTGTCCTCAAATTGGTGCTGGATATAGAACAGCCAAACCCCGATCGCTCCGGCCAGGAGCGTGATTGGAAGTTGGACGATGAGAAAGTTTGCTACCCCGACCAGGGCGATCATGACGGCGGTAACAAGCACGATGGCCGCATTGGTGCCCATGGTGCTTACCCAGGGCATCCACCCTGCACGCGTAAACCCGATCGGCACCCGGTTGTAGAGAAGGAATAGATAGGCAGGCCCCAGTCCGAACAGGACCAGCGGGTGCCGATACAGGCGGTAGCGTAGGCGCTTCGCCCGCGGCAGGGCCTGGTAATCGCGCACACTCAGGGTGTCGATATTACCTACCGGCGCGCGATCGAGATTCCCAGAGCGCGCGTGATGCTGGGCATGCGTGTAGCGCCAGAAGTCGTAGGGTGTCAGCGTCAATACGCCGATGGCCCGTCCCACCCAGTCGTTGGCGCGGCGCGAAGGGAAGAACGCCCTGTGCCCGCAGTCGTGCTGGATCATGAACAAGCGCACAAGGAACCCGGCGGCGGGAATGACCAGCAGCAGACCCAGCCAGTAGCCGGCGCTTACGCTCGCCCAGGCTAGGAACCAGAAAAGGCCGAAGGGGATGACCGTGATGGCCAGTTCAAAGATGCTGCGGCCCAGGCGCGGCCCACGATAGGCGGCCAGTGCGCGCTGTAGGGCTCGCGGGTCCGGGGTGGTTTCTAGGTCGGGTGCTTCTTGATTCATAACTAGCCTCCGGGAGGGGTCCGCCACGACGCCCCCGGGGGGGGATTCCGTCGCCGACTGGATACCCGTTGATGGGAGTCCCAGGTGGAGATGATGGCCCTGCCTGCGCCTGGTGTATGTTCGGTGACGCACCCTGGGCGCAACATGCCGCCACAGCCGCGCGGAGGCTCGCGCCAGCCGGTCCCGAGTCATCGCCCACTCCGCTCGGTCTGCAGAGATCCAGCTACACTGGTCCACGGAGAGCCGAAGATGACCGGTGGAAAGAGCGTTACGTATGCAATCTTCCCCTAGAGCGAATCAGCTTCTGGCCCTGCTGCCGGATCGAGACTATCGGAACCTTCTCCCCGGCCTGGAACAGGTCCCGCTATCCTTGGGGCAGGTGGTCTATGAACCCGGCACCCGGCTGGATTACGTCTACTTTCCCGTTGACGCCATCGTCTCCCTGCTCTACGTCACCGAGGAGGGTGACTCGGCGGAAATCGCAGTGGTGGGCAGAGACGGCGTGGTAGGGGTCGCCCTGTTCATGGGGGGGGAGAGCACCTCCAGTCAGGCGGTGGTGCAAAGCGCCGGGTATGCCTACCGGCTTAGCGCCCGGCGCCTCAGGGAGGCGTTTTTCCGTGTGGGGGGGCGTCGCCGGGGGGTGGTGCACGATCTGCTGCTGCGTTATGCCCAGTCATTGCTCACCCAGATGGCCCAGACGGCGGTTTGTAACCGCCACCATACCCTGGATCAGCAGCTATGCCGTTGGTTGCTCCTCTCCCTGGACCGGGTGCCAACCTGCCATCTCCATATGACCCAAGAGCTCATCGCCAATATGCTTGGGGTCCGGCGTGAAGGGGTCACGGGGGCGGCCGGCAGATTGCAGCGGGACGGCCTCATCCGATACCACCGCGGGCATATCACGATCCTCGACCGTGAGGGCTTGGAAGCCCGCAGTTGCGAATGCTACGCGGTGGTCAAGCGCGAAAGTGATCGGCTCCTTGCGGAATCCCCAGCCTGTTGCTCATCCAAGGGCTAAAAGGTACGCCGACGCACAGAGAACACGCCCTGGCTCGAGGCAGCATGAGGATCCTATTCCCACTATGGAGTGCCTCATCATGAGCCTTGCGATGATCCTCCTAATCATCATGCTGCTGGTCCTTGGCGCTATCCAAATCTGTGTGGGTGACGGCTTCATCAGGTCAGGCGGCGGCAGCACTAGATGTTGTGCGATAGGGTGAGGCCGGAAGATGGGTGAGCTTGCCGCAGACCAGGTAGCTGATCGTGATCAGATTCCGCAGATGACGGAAGCCGCGGGCACGCGCCTTAGCCGCTTGGATCTGGGCGTTCATCCCCTCGACAGCGCCGTTCGACAGGCGCGAGTCGAAGCGATTGAGGATGCCCTGCCAGTGGGCTTTGACGGTCAGGGCGAAGCGCTTGAACGGCTCGAGGTGGCAGTGTCGGGCCCAGCTATACCACTTCTTGAGCGCCCGCTCGGCTTCGTCACGGTCGCGGGACTTGGTCAGGATCTCCCGCAGCATCTCCTTGATCCGCCATGCGCGGCCGGTCTTCAGGCGCATCCGCGAGAGGTGGTGCAGCTCCGTGATCTGGCGGATAGAGAAGCGATAGGCGTCCTTGAGCCAGAGCCAGCGGGTGCCCTTGAGGGCGGACTCGCTGCGCACCTCGGCGCGGCGGACCTCGTCGACGGCCTCGTTGGCGAGCTTGACGATGTGGAAGGCATCAAAGGTGATGGCCGCCTGCGGCAGGTGGCGTTGTACGCCGGCAATGTAGGCCTTGCTCATGTCGATACAGGCCGCCTCGATCCAAGCCGGCTCGCCGCCGTGCTCACGCAGGTCCTCGGCAAAGCGCGCCACCGTGCTCTGGCTGCGCCCCGGGCAGGCGAAGAGCAGCCGGCGGGCATCCAGGTCC
>SL_8KL_010_SEDDRAFT_10004233_pt1 | contig 11606 bp, 9 predicted proteins | sample SodLakKL_010_SED_4_FD_11160 | JGI IMG/M metagenome (IMG submission 11160) | reverse complement strand
TCTTCTACTGCAGCTTTAACTGCAAAATCAATATGATTGACACTACCTGCATTTCTTATAGTAGTAATGCCCTGTTGCAAAGTTTTTTCCATGTTGTGGGCAGTCCTGATTGCTCTTAGTTTATCTTCAACATAGTTTTCATCGTTTGTATCAGACATGCCATGTAGATCCATATGGATGTGACAATCTATCAAACCAGGGATAATTGTTTTGCCTTGATAATCGCAAATCTCTACTTCTCCATGTTGAGAAAAACCATCGGCCTTGCCGGCATATATTACCCTATCGCCTTCAACTGCCAGTATTGCATCAAAAATTGGTTCGCCGCCATTTCCATCAATCAGCACAGCACCTTTGAAAACTTTGATCATTGTGGCAAGCCCTTTCCTTTTAAAGATAACAGGGAGCAGGAGCAAAGAATCCTGCTCCCTGTATAATATGGGGGGTCTATCTTTTAGTAACTTACATCGTGGGCCAAAACATTACCCAGGGAATCGAGTTCAAAACCACTGATATCACTTAATACAACTGCCGTATAATCACTGTGAGCTATTGGAATCATGCCCACATCGCGATGTGATATTTCCTGCATTTCACGGTAAAGCTGTGCCTGTTCTGCCCGATCATAGCTTGACAAGGCTTGATCTGAGAGAGCAATCAGCTCATCAGGCCTGTAATGACTATCAACAGCTCTAAGCAACAGTGCATTTAAGAAGTTATTAGGATGCGGCACATCAAACCAGCCGACATATCCAATATCATGTCCGTATTCTCGAAGCAAGCTGCGGTGAGTTCCCCATTCATTAACGATTACTTCTGCATTTATACCTGCTTGCCCAAGATAGGCACTCATTATTTCAGCAGCATCAACCGGCCGGCCGATATAACCCCTCGATTCGGCAAAAACATGCAGGGTTGTATCAAAACCATCGGGATAACCGGCTTCTTCCAGTAAACTTACTGCAGTTTCCACGCTGTACTCATAAGGCTCGATATCATCATTGAAGCCAAAAATCGTTGGAGGCATCGGGGTAATTGCCCAGGTGCCCAGGCCTTCATAGAGAGTATCAATTAGCTCTTCAAAGTTAATGGCATGCATAACAGCACGGCGCACCCTGACATCATCAAAGGGCTCCGCTTCATGGTTTATGGCAGCAAAGAAAAGGTTAGCACCTGGTTTTTGCAGCAGCTCTAAGTTATCGTCACCAGTTATTGTATTTAACTGGGCTGGCGCTATCGATTTAATGGCATGAACCTGGCCAGCCTGTAATTCCATCAGGCGGGTCGACTCGTCTGGCACAACTTTCCATATAATCGATTCAATTTCAGGCTGCTCACCCCAGTAGCCATCAAACCTTTCCAGCTTAATATATTCGTCCCTTCTCCACTCAGCAAACTTAAAAGGTCCGGTTCCCGATGGATTACTGGCAAAAGCTTCACCGTGTTCTTCTACCGCAGTCGGACTAACAATATATTGTGAATACATCCCCATGTAAGTCAAAAATGGGCCAAAAGGCTCATGCAGTTCAAATTCAACTACATACTCATCTACAGCCCTCACTTCAGCAACAGCACTGCCCAGCAACCAATCCATATAAGCCAGGCCCTGGTCTCCAAGACCATAGTAAGGATGATCTTCATCAAGGATCCTCATAAAGCTAAACTCTACTGCATCTGCTTTAAATTCACTACCATCATGAAACTGTACTCCCTCTCTTAAATTAAAGGTCCACACTGTTCCATCTTCTGACACTTCCCAATCAAGGGCCAGGGCCGGCTCTACGTTAAGATCATCATCTGCAAACCTAACAAGCCCCTCATAAATGTGATACATTAAGTCGATTTCACCTTCATAGTACGCATAGCCGGTATCCAGGGTATTCGCATCGGTACTCCTGGCAATTATAAAGCTCTCAAGTGGATCTTCGGCAACGACTTCATCCTCTGCCGGGTCATCAGCCACTGCATCTTCATCATTAACATCAGCAGTATCTGTCCCGCATCCTACAATCAGGAACAGGGCCAGCACCAAACAAACCAGCAATAACAAGTTTTTATTCATGCCTGTCATCATAATCCCTCTTTTCAAATGTTTTTGCCTGCAAAACTCTTGATAACAATCTGTCAGCCAACCCCTCAATCGATGAAAACCCTGATCTGCTGCCAGCGTCACCTCCTTGATTGTTGATAAAACACAGTTATAATCTCATAGGCACAACATGTGGTTATGTCGTGCCATCGCTTTTATAAAGGTGGCAGGATACTTCATGGCCCTTTGCAACAGGCAGTATTTCAGGCGAAATCCTGCGGCAAATATCCATCACTTCAGGACAACGGGGATGAAAAGCACATCCTGCTGGTGGATTAATCGGGCTTGGTATTTCCCCTTCCAGGGATGCCAGTTTTGTATCCATTTCGGGATCAGGGATGGGAATAGAGCGAATTAAGGCTTTAGTATAAGGATGCTTGGCTTTTTCAAATAGGTCATCTTTGCCAGCCAGTTCAACAATTTTTCCGAGATACATTACAGCAACCCTGTCGCTGATATGTTTAATTACATTTAAATCGTGAGAAATGAATATATAGGTCAGGTTAAGCTGCTTTTTTAAGTCTTCAAAAAGGTTTATGACCTGGGCCTGAATCGAAACATCGAGGGCCGATACCGGTTCATCGGCAATAATAACCCTGGGGTCAAGCGCAAGAGCCCGGGCAATAGAGATTCTTTGTCGCTGTCCGCCGCTGAACTCATGAGAAAAACTATCAGCATACTCTTCACGCAGTCCCACAAGTGACATCAACTCTTTTACTTTTTCAGCCCTACTTTTACGATTGCCTAGTTTATGGATAGCCATGGGCTCAGATACCAGTTTTACCACTTTCCATTTAGGATTTAAGCTCGAGTATGGATCCTGGTATACGGTTTGTACATTACGCCTGAATTCTTTCAGCTCAGCTTTACTCATCCTAAAAATATTTGACCCATGATAATAAACTTCGCCTTCTGTCGGCTCTTCAACGTAGAGCAGCAGCTTGCGTGTAGTTGATTTTCCGCAACCTGATTCACCAACCAGTCCCAGGGTTTCACCCTCATAAAGGTCAAAACTAATTCCGTCAACAGCTTTTAGCAAATCATACTTTGTAAAACTGTCTACCTTTTTTATCGGGTAATGCATCTTCAGGTTTCTCACTGATATCAATGGTTCCATATAATATCTCTCCAGAACTTAATTGTATAACCAGCAGCGCACCGATCTTCCCCTTACCTCTGTAACGGGCGGCGTTTTTTCAATACAAACAGGCAGGCGTTCACTGCATCGATCATTAAAGCGGCAGCCCGGTGGAACCCGGGACATATGGGGAACAGTCCCCTTGATCTCTTCCAAGCGCTCCTGTTTCCGGGCAATCTGCGGAATCGTGTTTAAAAGCCCCCTGGTGTAAGGATGCAGGGGATCGGCAAAAAGTTCTTTTACCGAAGAGTATTCCATAACGTGACCGGCATACATTACCACCACATCATGAGCGACCTGGGCAATAACCCCAAGATCATGGGTTATCATCAGTAAACTGGTTTGCATCTTTTGCTGCAAATCATTCATCAACTCAAGAATCTGGGCCTGGATCGTAACATCAAGAGCTGTTGTCGGTTCATCAGCAATCAGGATATCCGGTTCACAGGCCATAGCCATGGCTATCATCACTCGCTGCCTCATACCTCCACTTAAGCGATGAGGAAAATCTTTCATTCTGCGCTCCGGGTTAGGAATACCAACCAGGCTCAGCAGCTCAATAATCCTGCTGCGAGTTTCTTTCCTGTTCTGACCTTTATGCAGGGAGAGTACTTCAGCCATCTGGTATTCCACGGTGAAAACAGGGTTAAGTGAAGTCATCGGTTCCTGAAAAATCATTGCCAGCTGATTACCGCGGATACTGTTCATTTCCTTTTTACTTAATTGAAGCAGGTCTTTTTCTCGATAGTAAATATTTCCACTAATTCTGGCATGTGGAGGCAGCAGGCCCATCACAGCAAGAGCAGTTACACTTTTACCACAGCCTGATTCCCCGACTAACCCCAGAGTTTTACCCTTGCCAAGGGCCAGTTCTATACCATCAACAGCCAGGATTTTTGCACGATCTGTCTGGAATTCAATTTTTAAATTTTCAACCTGCAGTAAAGGCGAGTCAGACAAAAGCGCAACCCCTTCCAAAGCTAACTATAAACGGAGCTTAGAGTCTACGGCTTCCCGCAATCCATCACCAAAAAGGTTGAAAGACAGAACAGCCAAAAATATCATGATGCCAGGAAATACCGTAATCCACCACTGGCCAAGAATTAAGAAATCTTTTCCACCGCTAAGCATAGCACCCCATTCCGGACTGGAAGGGTCAATACCGACGCCAAGAAAACCAAGTGCAGCGGTGTATAAGATGGCATCACCGAGCAGCAAAGTTAAATAAACTATTACAGGTGTAATTACATTGGGCAGTACATGGCCAAGTATTATCCATATATTACCACCACCCATGGCCCGAGATGCTTCTACGTAAGGCATTTCCTTTACAGTTAAAACAGAACCACGGACAATGCGGGCCAGACTGGGAATATAGATAATGGCAATAGCCAGCATGGCCCGATCCAGGCCTGTTCCAAGGGTGGCAGCGATAACCAGGGCCAGGAGCAGCGGTGGGAAAGCCAGTAAGATATCAATAAATCTCATAATGACAATATCGACAACACCGCCAAAGTAACCTGAAACCAGGCCAATAAACATACCTGCAACAGCAGTGATAGCAATTACTGCATACCCTACGCTCAGAGAAATTCTGGCACCGGCAATAATTCTCGAAAACATATCCCGACCAAGGTTGTCAGTCCCCAGAATATGTTCAGTATTACCTTCCCAAAAACCGGGTTCGAATCTTTGCGAAAGATTGATTTCGACCGGATCATAGGGAGCAATGTACGGTCCAGTAAAAGCCAGCACCATTAAGATTAAAGCAATAAAGAAGGCTGCAACAGCCAGTTTGCTTTTCTTATAAACTGTAATTATTTGTTTGAACTCACTGTTCAAGTACTCACCCCACCCTACATTTACTTCTATTCATAGCGGATCCGGGGATCCAGGTAAGCATAGAGCATATCGACGATAATATTCATAAATATAAAGGCAAAAGCAACAAAAAGAACTACACCCTGGACAACGGGGTAATCTCTAAAACCAATGGCATTAATCAACAAACGGCCAATTCCGGGCCAGGAAAAAACAGTCTCAGTTAAAATCGCCCCACCCATTAGTTTAGCCAATTGTAAACCAATAACGGTTACCACTGGGATCATGGCATTTTTTAGGGCATGGACATAAACAACTTTTCTTTCTCTTAAGCCTTTTGCCCGGGCAGTGCGAATGTAGTCCTCGCTTAAAACATCTAGCATACTCGAACGAGTCACCCGGACTACCAGGGCCAGGGAAACCGTGGCCAGTGAAAACGCCGGCAGCAGCAGATGCTTTAATGCATCAACAAAACCACTAATATTTCCGCTGAGCAGGGCATCAATAAGGTATAGCCCGGTGAGAGATGGAATAGCTGTGCCCATGGAAAGGCGACCTGATACTGGCAGCCAACCCAGCATGACGGAAAAGAAGAAAATCAGCATCATTCCCAACCAAAAAATAGGGATTGACACTCCAAGTAGAGAAAATCCGATCATAGACTGGTCAATAATTGTATTTCTATGCCTGGCGGCTGTAACACCAAACAAAATACCAAATAAAACCGCAATAAAAAGAGCAACCAGGGTCAGTTCAACAGTAGCTGGCAAACGATCCAGGATCTCTTGAAATACTGGCTGACTGCTTCTAATTGAAATGCCCAGATCGCCCTGCATTGCACTGGTAAACCATTGCCAGTACTGCACATGTAACGGCAGATCGAGACCGAGTATTTCTCTCATAGCTTCACGGGCTTCGTCAGTGATACGATCACCCATCATAATATCAATCGGATCGCCGGGGATCATATGTATGAGCAGGAAAACAATAATACTAACACCTATCAATGTTGGGATGGTTAAGGCTAACCTCTTGATAAAATACTTGTATAAGGTCATTCAAAATCCACCTTTAAGTATTTTTAATGACACCGGAGCTGAAGAAATATTTATTACACTATACCATACTGATGAATTAATTACAACATAATATTATGTGAAATATATATTTCTACGATATATGCCCTTTGCATAAAAACTTCATGCTAGATTATGCCTTGACATACAGTTAGAAGAGGTTTATACTGGTGTTACTATAATAATTTTTCGTGTTACGCGGATAGGGTTAATATTTACTTTTTAGACATTCGGGGCCTAACCTCCCCTGTCACCCTTGGAATCATATATTTAGAGCGGGCCATATTGGCCCGCTCCCTTTTTCGCAAAACTTAATATGTCTATTTATACGATCGATCTCCGGATAATTGAAGCTCCTCAGTTATAAAGCTTTTCAATTTGCTCGGCATAATTATCGATAACCACCCGCCGCTTCAACTTCATGGTCTGAGTCAACATCTTATTTTCCACAGTAAAATCTTCCTTCAGGAAGAGGTATTTTTCCGGTATTTCATAACCGCCGAAAGTATCTTTTAAGTGATCCTTTATGCTTTTAGTTAAAGCAGCCTTAAAGTCATCACTGACCAGTAAAGTATCAGGATCTGCTGNAACGCCCTTANCCGCAGCCCACCTTTTTGCCACTTCAAAATCAGGAAGGACCAGGCAGATATTATAGGGCTTTCCATCTCCGTAGACCATGGCATTAGCAACTTCGGGTATCAGCTTTATTTCTTCCTCTATAACTGCAGGGAATACATACTTCCCATTAGACAGCTTGTACTGTTCCTTGATTCTCCCGGTAATCCACAGGAAGCCGTCCTCATCAAACCTGCCCCGGTCACCGGTGCGAAAACCACCGTCAGGCATAAGTACTGCTGCAGTCTCTTCCGGCTTGTTATGGTAACCCTTCATTACATTGGGGCCGTAAACGATTATTTCTCCGTCATCTGCCCCTTCCTCCGAGACAGATTTATCAATTTCCACCCTTTGCCCGGGCAGGACCTTGCCGACACTGCCAATACGCCAGTCCTCGGGGCTGTTCATGGTAACAGCGGGCGATGTTTCAGTCAAACCGTAGCAGTCGTAAGTTGGGATACCAATATCGTAGAAGAATTCGGCAATTTCCTTGTTCATAGCCGCACTGGCTGTAAGCGATCCTTCGACCCTGCCGCCCATGGCATCTCTTACCTTGGAGAAAACCAGTTTATCAAGCAGGGCATGTTTAATATTTACTGTGGCACTGGAGCGCCCTTCCGCCGCCATTTCCCTTTTCTGCTTAGCTGTAGCACAGGCAGCATCAAATAGCTTCTTTTTCATACCGCCGGCATCAGCCATTTTCATGTTGATACCATCATAGATTTTATTGAAAACACGCGGTACAGATATAACATAAGTAGGCTTAACAATAGTAAGGTCTTCAGCCAGGGTCGTTACATCCCGCATGAAGCCCAGTGAACCGCCAATATGGATCCAGCCATTTAACTCGGCACTGAAAGCATATGAATGAGCCCAGGGCAGCATTGATATGCCTACCTGGTTTTCATCAAGATCCGGATATAAACTGAGACCTGTTCTAGAGCAATAAGTCAGGTTGCCGTGGGTTAACAAAACTCCTTTTGGCTCTGCAGTGGTACCCGAAGTGTAGATTAAAATAGCTACATCATCGTAATGCGGTATTTCAGGCTCAACCGGATTTTGTTCTCCCATCTTTTCCAGTTCAGCCATGCTGTTTTCACCACTATCTCCAAAGAGGTAAATATGCTCGAGAGAATCTATTTCATCTATAAAACCTTTAACCAGATCATAGATCTCCTTGGAAGAAACCATTAAAAATTTTACAGAACTATCTTTTATTATGTACTTCCAGGTTTGCAGCAGTTCCTTTTCATACATGGGAATGTAGCGACCATTACGGCCATAAGTAGCATAAGATAGGATCGCCCATTCCGGGCAGTTTGGGGCAATTATCCCTACCGCATCCCCTTTACCAATACCCAGCTGGGCCAAACCGCCCCTGGCATTGGCAATCCGTCGCCCGATTTCTTCATACTTAATCGGGTTAAGCCCCCCCTGGCCATCATGCACCCAGAACAAAACATTGTTACCAAACTTTTTTTCACTTTCCTTCCACCATTCGACTAAGTTGTCTGGCTTTTCATAAGTCCACATCTTCAGAAATCACCTGTCCCTTTGTTTTTTTTAATCTCTGTAGTCTGTATATCGCAACAATTAAAACCTGGCAAATAAAACTACTTCAGCTAAGTTTAAATAGTTCGCCATATCTGTCAACAATCCTGCAAGATTGCATATTAGCAATATTCCGAATAAATTTCATGCAAAACTTTCATCACATAAAACTTCTATCTCTTTAAANAAGAGGCCAATAACTTATTTCAATATTCACCCTGGCAATGATCGCTTTTACGTTGACTTTAAAGCAGCAAAGTACCTATAATTAGTGTTGTAGAATTAAATAAATACTAGCTGAAGCAGGTGTTAACTTGAAAAAGAATCAGATAGAAACCAGCAAAGCTGTCGGTCAGTTAATTTGCCACGATATCACAAAAATTGAAAAGGGTGTTTATAAAGGAGCAATCTTTAAAAGAGGCCATCGCATCAGAGAAGAAGATGTAAATACGCTTCTTGATCTTGGCAAAAACCATATTTTTACCCTGGAGCTTGAAGAGGATGAATTACATGAAGATGACGCCGGCCTGCGGCTAGCTGAAGCATTAGCAGGCCCGGGACTTAGTGTGGGCAATCCTTCGGAAGGACGACTTGATCTCTGTGCCGTACACAGAGGACTCTTGAAGGTGGATGTTCCCCGCCTGATGCAGATCAACAGTATAACTGATGTCGTGGCAGCAACCCTGCATAATAATACGCCACTTGAAAAAGGTGAGAAGGTTGCCGGGGCAAAAGTTATACCTTTGGCAGTAAAAGAACATACTGTTACTGCTGTAGAAGAAATCTGCTCAGGAGAAACACCTGTCCTTGAAGTAAAACCTTATCGATCCTTCAAAATAGGAGGAATAATCACCGGCAGGGAAGTATTTGAAGGGCGCATAAAAGACGGTTTTGCTCCTGTTCTGGCCCAGAAAGCGGCTCGGTTCGGTCAGGCTGAGCCGGTAATCAAATATTGCCCTGATGACCTCAGCCAAATCTCAAGCTTAATTAGTAAGCAAGTCCAGGAAGGCTGCAACATGATCATAGTCACCGGGGGCATGTCTGTTGATCCCGATGATGTAACGCCTACTGCTATTAATAGGGCAGGTGCAGAAATAGTAAAGTATGGGGCACCCGCCCTGCCCGGAGCGATGTTTATGCTTGCCTACCTGGGGCAAGTTCCAGTTATCGGCTTGCCGGCCTGCGCGATGTACTACGAAAATACCATCCTTGACATTTTGCTGCCTCGCATCCTGGCCGGTGAAAAAATTACAGCCGAAGACATTGCTGCCCTCGGGCACGGAGGCTTGTGCCAGCGCTGTGAAACCTGCACTTTCCCGAAGTGTTCATTCGGCAAAGGAAGCAGCCTGAACTGTATTTAGTATAGAAAGCACCCGGAAAGCATCGCCGATGTCTGCAGCAAGCGCCTGGTTGGTGTGCCCTGCTCCAGCTCAATTCCAGGTGAATAAAATAAGCTTTAAAATTTTTAGCCACATTCTGCTGATTTTTGGCTGCTGAAAACCCAAGCTTGCCGATCGCTTCTGCAGGAACTGCACCGGCCTTTGCAATTACAACCACTTGTTACGTTAACCTAGAAAATCTAGTAAGGTTACCTCTGGCGGACCGGTTACTGCATTTTTTATTGATTCTCTAAATTCAAGATAATGCGGCAGCTTGCGGTGCTCGTCAAGTGCCTCAATGCTCGTATATTTTTCCAATATATAGAGCTCTGAAGGGTTATCCTGCGCAATAAAAGGATCATAGAGCAGGCAATCTTTTTCCTCTTTCCTGACAGTCTCCGCCATTTTAACAGCTGCTTTTTTTACCTTTTCTTCCATACCAGGCTTAATCCTTAAAACTGCCACCAAGCCGATCATCAAATCAACCTCCTTGTAGTTATTTAACTACCCATAATATGATATCCACAATCCACGTAGTGAATCGTTCCCGTCACTGCTCGCGACATATCAGCGGCAAGGTAAAGCGCCGTATCCGCAACATCTTCTGCAGTAGCCAGGCGGCGCAGTGGCGTTTTTTCCTCTATCCCGTCTAACAAACGGTTAAAGTCTTTAACCCCCTTGGCTGAAAGGGTCTTGATTGGTCCGGCTGAGATTGCATTAACCCTGATGCCATGAGGGCCCAGATCTGAGGCCAGGTAACGGACACTAGCTTCCAGGGAAGCTTTGGCTACACCCATTACATTATAGTTTGGGACTACTCTCTGCGAACCCTGGAATGTCAGGGTAACTATGCTACCGCCTTCCTCCATCATGGGATAGAGCCGCCGGGTCACTGCAACCAGGGAATAAGCGCTTACATCCTGGGCCAGTAAAAATCCTTCACGGCTTGTTTCGGCAAAAAGTCCGTCCAGTTCTTCCTTTTTAGCATAAGCTATACTATGAACCAGGCCGTTTATCCGGCCCCACTTGATCTTAAGCTCTTCTGCCATATTATCCAGTTCAGCATCTTCGGATACATCGCAGGGTAAAAGCAAAGAACCCGGCATATCTTCTCCGACCAACTTTTCCACTTTATCCTTAAACCGATTATTCTGATAAGTGAAGGCCAACTGGGCCCCCGCATCATGATAAGCCCTGGCAATTGCCCAGGCGATACTACGCTTGTTAGCCACACCCATGACAACTATTTTTTTCCCATCAAGCATACTGCTTTTCATTACCGAACAGTCACCTCACTAATAATTATCTGCATTTACTATTACCAATTCAGACATGCCCTGCTATGGTAGTTGATTAAAGAGAACTGCTTATTTTTATAGCTTTACAAACTGAAAATTATCAACATCAAACAAGCCGCGGTCGGTTATCTTAAGCGAAGGAATCACCGGCAGCGCCAGAAACGCTAGAGATAGAAAAGGTTGGTCTAACTTAGTTCCCATCTCTTTTGCCGCTGAAAGAATTTTATCCATTTCCGACGCAACCACGGCAGCCGGTTGATCCGACATCAGGCCGGCTACAGGGAGGGGCAGAGTTGCCTGAACTTTGCCCCTGCCGTCCACAACGGTAAAGCCGCCGCCAACACGAGCTAATTCATTAACTGCAGCAGCCATTGCCTTTTCTTCCACTCCGGCAACCAGGATATTATGGGAATCATGAGCGACACTTGAAGCAAGCGCTCCCTTTCTGAGACCCATTCCTTTAACCAGGGCAACGGCCATTCTACCACTGGCTTTATGCCTCTCTATTACTGCAATTTTTATAATATCTTTATCAAGATCTGATTTTAACTCCCCTTTTTCGTCTGCAGAAAGATCCAGCACTAACTTTTCAGTGACAAGTTGCCCGGGAACCACTCCAATTACTGGCAGTTTGTTTTT
>SL_8KL_010_SEDDRAFT_10004231_pt1 | contig 11610 bp, 10 predicted proteins | sample SodLakKL_010_SED_4_FD_11160 | JGI IMG/M metagenome (IMG submission 11160) | reverse complement strand
ATGCTTTAATTAACATCCTCTTTTTTTGGTATTGTTTTTTTGTCTATAATTACCAAGACTAATTAAAAAGTTATATTAGGTCGTCTGCAATACCTGCAACCATAGGTAATCTAACCTTATTACCTTGGTAAGCCATGTACATCAGGTATATCCAAAGCACAAAAGCTATCAGCGATATTAACATGCTCAGAAGGCCAAGCAGTAATGAAACTATACCGAGTGTAATTCCACCAAAGGCCATACCTCCTCCCAGTACGCTTAGTGCTATGCTTATCACGAGCAATGCGCCAAAAACAACCGTAGATTGGGCTGCGTGAAACCTCACAAATTCGCTATCCTTCTCTACTAAAAGCATTATTATACCAGTTATAAAACCAAGTAGATATGCTGCGGCCCCTGCTATATTTTCATCTAACCCAATACTAGTTTCTTTACTTTCAGTTACATTTTCTTCATTCATTTTTTATTCTCCTTTGGTTATGAATGAAGAGATTAAAACTCGGGCTTACCATATTTTAATTTCTTATGATTTATTGGCAAAGAGCTTAATCTCTTCAGTTGTTAGATAAGATGTAAGTACTATATAAAACCTAGCATATAAAGAATACAAGAACGATTCAGAACTAAATTTAGTATGTATAATACAAAGTTAGAAAATCATCCACACCCTATTAGATAATTGATAAATCGGCAGAAAAGACAACACTAAATGAATCTATATAATCCTCATTCAATAGATAGAGAATTGATGGAAGAAGAGGAAAAAAAGTATTTGAATACTCGAAGGATGAAGGTTGGAGATTGAAAAGAACCTTTACTGAATTAATAAAGAAAGAGTTAGATATTTAAGATTACTAAACCTATTCAAGTCTTATTGGTCAACCTGACCAAAATTAAAAAAGATATACTCAATTAAAGGTATGATAACTTCAAAGGTATTTGCAGGTAGAAGAGGATGTCCTTATTCATACTTAATAAAATAATGGAGAGATTTTATTGAAGGTAGCATATCATCAAGACTTTCTAAAGCATAATACTGGCAACCATCCAGAGAGAAAAGACCGACTTTTAAGAATAATACAAACACTCAAAGAGAATGAGGTTTTTGAACATGATAATTTGACAAGTCCCAATAAGGCCTCGGAGGAACAAATAAAACTTGTACATAGTTTAGAACATATTGAAAGTGTTAAATCCACTTCTAGGAAGGGTCGTGGAAGGCTTGATTCTGATACTATCGTTTCTAAAAATTCATTTGAAGCTGCAGTGCGAGCGGCTGGGGCAGTTTGTGATTTGGCTCAAGAAGCTGTTAATAATGGAGAAAATGGATTTGCATTAACAAGGCCACCAGGGCATCATGCGACCCACTCTCGAAGCATGGGGTTTTGCATATTTAATAATGTGGCAATTGCTGCTAGATCGGTTTTAGAAGATGCTGAAAAAATTGCAATTCTTGATTGGGATGTACATCATGGTAATGGTACTCAAGATGCTTTTTATTCAGATAAAAATATTCTTTATATATCAATACATCAGAGCCCACATTATCCAGGCACTGGCAGGATTGAGGAAACAGGCTCAGATGAAGCCTTAGGAACTACGGTGAATATACCTTTAAGCTCTAGGAAATCTGATAAAGATTATATTTTTATCTTCAAAAATTTAGTTTTACCTCTAATTGAAAGATTTGATCCTAATTTACTTTTGATATCGGCAGGACAAGATGCCCATAAAGATGATCCTCTTTCAGATATGGAGCTAACTTCTAGAGCATATCAAGATATGACGGAACTAGTTAATGATTTATCAATCCCAATCGTATTTGCACTCGAAGGAGGATACAATCTTGATGCCCTTTCCGAATCAGTTCTTGCAATTTTTAAAGGGATGAATATTGACTCAGAGTTTGATGGAGAAAAGTCTAATAAAAAAATAGATGATCAAACATTTGATACTTTAAACAGAGTTCTTGATGTTTTACATAGAATTGGATATTAGATTTTTTCTTATGATTTCAAAAAATAAGTATATAAGGAAAATCATAATAATAGTTTAGAGAATTTTTCAGGAGTTTATATATGGATAATAAAAAAGAAAGAGAGGAAGGAGAAAAGATTAAAGAGAAAGATGAAGATTTGGATATTGAGATTTTGGAGATTTTAGAAAGTGATGGAAGGGCATCGACTCAGGAGATTTCAGATATGCTAGATATCGAACCGGAGAAAGTTCGTGAAAGAGTATCTAAACTAGAAGAGTCTAAGGTTATAAAAAAATATAAAGCATTGGTGGATTGGTATCTGGCTGGAAGTGAATTTGTTTATGCCTCAATAGATTTAAAAGTTGGTTTAAGCAGGGACAGAGGATACGATAAAATAGCTGAAAGGATAGCTGGATTTCCTGAAGTTAGATCTATAAGGCTTATATCTGGAGAATATGATTTACAGGTTATCGTTAGAGGAAAATCAATGGGATCTGTCTCGTCGTTTGTTGCAGAGAAAATATCTCCAATGGAAAGTGTAAGAGATACTGTAACTCATTTTGTACTTAAAACATATAAGGAAGATGGCGAAATTTTTCAGAGTTCTGAAGAAGATAGTAGGTTAGATATTTCTCCTTGAGATTAGATTTTTTAATTTTGATAAGAATGAATATATCTAGTAAAGTTGATAGGTTACCTCCCTCAGGGATAAGGGAATTTTTTGAAATTGTAGTGGGGATGGATGATGTTATATCTTTAGGAGTGGGTGAACCAGATTTTAATACACCTTGGCGAATAAGAGAGTCCGGAATCCACTCTCTTGAAAGCGGATTTACATCTTATACTTCGAATAAAGGCCTCTTAGAACTAAGAGACCTTATTTCAAAAGATATAGATAAAACTAGATCTACTTACTATGATCCTGAGGATGAAATATTGGTTACTACTGGTGTAAGTGAAGCATACGATCTTGCCATAAGAGCACTTGTTAGCTCAGGTGATGAGGTCATAGTTCCTGAACCCTGTTATGTTTCCTACGCTCCCTGTATAGAACTTGCAGGTGGCATTCCCCAAAAAATTGATATGGAGGAAAGACACGGATTTGTGCCAAAACCTGAAGATATTGAAGATAAAATCACGGAAAAAACAACTGCAATAGTTATAAATAACCCAAATAATCCTACAGGATCTTGTATTGGTAGTGAACTCATGGGTGAAATATGTGATATAGTAAGGAAAAATGGAATTTATTTTATTGTTGATGAAGTATATTCCAAACTTACATTTACTGATGATTTTTCTAGCCCACTTAATTACGAAAATATGAAAGAGAGAACCGTACTTTTAGATGGCTTCTCCAAATCTCATGCTATGACTGGATGGAGGGTAGGATTTGCAGCTGCATCAAAGCAGATATTAGGTGCAATGAATAAAATCCATCAATATACGATGCTCTGTGCACCTACAATATCTCAAAAAGCCGCAATAGAGGCCTTAAAAAATTGTGAAGAAGAGTTACAGAGCATGATTAAAGAATATGACAGAAGGCGAAAGTTTATATCGAAAAGCCTCAATCGGATGGGACTCCCATGCAACGAACCTAATGGGACTTTTTATGTATTTCCTTCTATAAAAAGTACAGGTTTCACATCTGAGGAATTTGCGAAAAAACTTCTTAAAGAAGAAAAAGTAGCTGTTGTTCCAGGAACCGCATTTGGAGGAGCAGGGGAAGGGTATATAAGATGTTCATTTGCAAATAATATAAATAAATTAAGAGAAGCATTAAAGCGCATAAGACGTTTTATTAATGCTGATTGAATTAGAACTCAGTTATAATTATAATAATATTCTCCTACCTTTTTCTGCTCTCTGTCTAACTTAGAACCTTCTTTGTTAATTCGAGGTCTATTACTATCTTCGTCTCTTCTGAAAGTTATACCTAGGTTTTTTAGGAATAAATTCATTCCTCCTCTCATTTTAAAGGGACCTCTTGCTACACCATATGAGCTCGGGTCACCCTCAAAAACCATTATTCTATCACTCAATAGGTCGATCATGTATATGTCATGGTCTACTATCATAGAAGTTTTATCAGAATCCGAAGTAACCCCTCTTATTGTTTTTGTTGCCATCGTTCTTTGCTCTACATCTAAGTGAGCAGAAGGCTCATCAAGGATATAAAGGTCCGCATCACGGCTTAAACAACTAGCTATAGCCACTCTTTGTAGCTCTCCACCACTAAGATCTTTAATTTTTAAATTCAGAAGATTCTTGATAGAAAGAGGCTCTAGAATCCTAGTTTTATAATAAGATTTCTCTAATATATTTTTGCTAGTTACATCCCTCAGAAAAGATTCAACAGATCCTTTGTAACTTGTTTCAAGATATTGAGGTTTATATGATATTTTAATATCTAGATTGATTTCTCCTATTGTAGGTTTTACTTTGCCAGCGAACATCTTCATCATAGTGCTTTTGCCTATAGCATTTGGCCCAACTACCCCAATAGTCTCTCCTTTGTATAAGTTCCCTCCATCAATTTCCATCTCAAAACGTTCGTAACACTTCTTTACACTAGGAAACTCCAATAATTTATTGCCTGTAGGTTCTTTAGATACACCTTTTTCAAATTCAATGCTTTCTTCCCGTATCCTGAGGTTTTCATCTGGTAGAAATCCAGTAAGGTATTGATTTATACCTCTCCTGGTTCCCTTTGGCTGGCTTATAATTCCGTATACACTAGGCTCACCATATGACAGATGAATGGAATCGGCAAGTAGGTCGAGTATCGCCAAGTCATGTTCGATTATAAGAATTGGTTTCTCTTCTGAAAGTTTTTGAATAACTCTTGATACGTTTATTCTTTGATATATATCGAGATAAGGTGTTATTTCGTCAAGGATATAAAGGTCCGCATCACGGCTTAAACAACCAGCTATAGCCACTCTTTGTAGTTCTCCACCACTAATGGCACCAATATTTCTGTTTGTTATGTGGTCTATTCCAATTTTTTTGATTATATCATCTAGTCTTTCTGATTCGTCAAATTTCTTCAAGAGATTTTTAACTTTACCATCATAAGAATTAGGAATCTCATCTATATATTGAGGTTTTAGAGATACTTTTATATCGTCTTCTTCTAGATTTTTAAAATGTTGCTGCAAAGCAGAACCTGCAAAATTATCAGCTATCTCTTCCCAACTCTGGTTTTTATTGCTTCCTAAGTTAGGTTTTATTTTTCCTGTAAGTATTTTTGCTGCTGTTGTTTTACCTATGCCGTTTGGTCCAAGTATTCCAGTAACCCCTTTATTTCCCGGAATTGGTAACCTGTATAAAGCAAAACCATTTTTTCCGTACCTATGTATAGCTTCCTCTCCTAATTCTTCGGGCAAGTTTATAATAGATATAGCATCAAATGGGCATTTTCTTACGCAAATATTGCATCCTACACATAGATCCTCACTTATTATGGGTTTACCATCTTCTCCTTTTATTATTGTTTCATCTCCCGCCCTAACCCTAGGACAGAAATTTATACATTCATATGAACATTTTTTTATTTGACATTTCTCCTGATCAAGAACTGCTATCCGCATTACTTATCACTGAGGTTTGATGGTTTTTATTTAAAGATTAAGAAGCAATACCCAAATCATGTATGCAAAGAAAAACGTCATCATACCAATGAAAGCCCAATCTTTGCCTGAGAATTTTTTTGCATCTACACCTATAAATGGAAAAATACTTTGCTGGATCCATATAAAAAATAAAATTGAAATTAAACTTATCCCCTCTCTTTGTAGCATACTGTCAGGACCTGTAGCGATGAAGAATGCAACTACCCCAGCTAGAACACCCATTATACTTGATAAGGCTGTTTTTTTTAGTGCAGTAATGTATTCAGAATTACTCAATAAATGTTCACCTTCCTTTAATAAGACTTAAGTTCTATCTTCTTATTTTTTAATTTTTCATACCTATAGGTTTTATGATTATATAAAAATTAAAAAATTACTAAATTACCAAGTGAGGTTAAAAATATCATAAGAATATAAGAAACCGTTTTAATTGCACCTCAAATTTTTGTAATTTTTATCTTAATAGTTGGATGCATCTCCTCCTTAAAATGAGAGGTTTTACCCAACTGTTGAGATAAATAATAACATAGAGAGAAGATTAAAGGGAAAAGATGTAGGATAAAAAGTAAAGAATCTATAGGGAGATTTTTACTGGAATGTGAATGAAAATGAAGAAAAGAATGTCAAGCGTCGATATGGCGGCATCTGTAGAAGAATTAAAGTGTTTAGAAGGTGCAAGGATTGAAAAATCATATCAACTTACTGAGGATGAGATATTAATAAAGATGTACCATTATGATCATGGTAAGTTAAATCTGATTATAGAAGCAGGGAAAAGAATACATTTAACCGATTACCCTAGGTCTGCACCTGAGAGACCTCCGGATTTTCCAATGGTAATGAGAAAACATACACAAGGTGGGACTTTAGAAAACATTAATCAATTTAATTTTGATAGGATAGTAGAGATAGAGATAAATAGAGGAGAAAAAACCGTATTTTTGGTTGCTGAATTATTTGGAGAAGGAAATGTTGTGTTGTGTAGGGAGGAAGAAGAAAAAAGTGAAATAATTTTACCTCTTAGATGGACCCGATTCAAGGATAGGTCCATAGAACCAGGTCGTGTTTATACTTACCCTCCTTCAAGAAAAAATCCTTTAGAACTGAGTTTTGAAGAGTTTGAAAAAACTATTACTTCTTCTGAAAAGGATTTGGTTAGAACACTTGCAACTAGTATGAATATAGGTGGGACATATGCAGAAGAAATCTGTATAAGGGCTGAAATGGACAAGGAAATAAAACCATGTGATATGAATAGCCAAGATATAGAAAAAATATATTATGTATTTGACAATCTATTTGAACCTTTAAAAAATAGAAATATTTCTCCTCAGATTGTAAAAGATGAATCTGGAGAGATGGTAGACGTAGTACCTTTTGAGCTGGAACTTTATAAGAAAAAGGGTAGGGAAACAGAAGAATATGAGACTTTTAACGAAGCCCTTGATGCTTTTTTCACAAGTAAAGAAATGGACATGCTTGAAGATAAAAGAGATAATAAATTCAAGGAAAAACTAAATCGACTAAAAGCAAGGAAGAAAGGTCAACTTTCAACTGCGAAAAAATATAAAGAAGGTTATAAAAAAGGTATTGAGAAAGGAGATCTAATTTACCTCCATTTCCAAGAAGTGAAGAATATTCTTGATACGATTAATGAGGCTAGGGATAACTATAGCTGGGGTGAAATTAAAGAAAAAATCGAATCAGGTAAGGAAAAGGGGATTAAGCATGCTGAGTCTGTTAAAGAGATTGACGAGAACAATGGGATAGTTAAGATTGAACTAGATGGGTATGAAATTCCACTCGATATCCGAACCTCAGTAGAAAAAAATGCTGAAAGAATCTATGAAAAAGCTAAAAAATTGAAGAAAAAATCAAAAGGTGCCGTAAAGGCCGCTGATGAAACTGAAAAACTAATAGAAGATCTTAAAGAGGAAGGTAAAGAGTCTTTTGAGGCAAGAGAACCCCCTCAGAGAAAGGTTAGAAGAAAAGAATTTTGGTATGATAAGTTTCGTTGGTTTAAGACATTCGATAAATTTCTTGTTATCGCAGGTAGAAATGCCGACCAGAACGAGGAAATAGTTAAGAATCATATGAATTCAAATGATTTGTTTTATCATACTGATATGGAGGGAGCTCCTGCTACTGTTCTCAAGGTTGAAGGAGAAGAAAAAATTCCGAGTACTACTTTGGAAGAAGCCGCACAGTTTGCGGCATCAATTTCTAGTGCATGGAAGAAGTTTTATTCAGCTGATGTATATTGCGTAAGTGGAAACCAAGTTACAAAAACACCTGAGAGTGGCGAGTATATTGGAAAGGGAAGCTTTGTGATAAGAGGTGATAGGAAATATTATAGAAATGTGGAGCTAAAACATGCAGTTGGAATCGAAATAGATAAATATACACGACTTATAGCAGGGCCACCTTCAGCAGTAAGCCATCATTCAAAGTATTATGTTAAATTAAAACCTGGAGATAAATGCAGATCTGAAGTTGCTGAAAAAATTTCCGCTTATTTTAAAGACATTGCAGATCAAGCAGATCAAAAAATAGTAAGCACCCTTACAAAGTCTGATGACATTGAAAGATTGTTTCCACCAGGTAATTTAAAAATCATAGACATGTTAAAAAATGATAATTAAACATAAGAACTTAGAAGAGGACAAAATAACTCTTTTGCCCGAGGATCCTGACGATTTCTGGGCGTTAAGGCAGGTTCTTGAGTGTGGAGATTTGGTTAAATCTCTTACATTTAGAAGTCCAGAAAATACTTCGGATAAGATAAGGCCCGAGTCTAGAAGCAAAGAACCAGTAGTACTTACTATTGAGATAGATAGTGTAGAGTATCAGGATTTTTCGGGACGGCTTAGAGTGAGTGGCTTAGTTGTTGGTGGTAAAGAAGATTATATCGGTAGACATCATACAATAAATCTTGAGGAAAATAAGAAAATTACTATAACGAAGGATCAATGGAAGAAGGATCAGGTTGAGAGGTTAGAAGAAGCTACCGCTCATTCAGAGATGCCAGAAATTGCTATACTTTCTATAGAAGAGGGTGAGGCAGTCGTAGCAGTTATGAGACGCCATGGCATCGGAAAAACTTCCACTATAAGGTCAGGATCTGGAAAAAAAATGAATGAGGAAAAAAATCGTAGGAGAGAATTTTTTGGAGAGGTTTATAAGACTGTTGAGAGAATGATAGAATCGGAAGATATCGAAAAAATTATACTTGCTGGCCCTGGCTTTACTAAGCATGACATGGAAGAGTTTATGGAAGAAAAATCAGATGTAATAGAGAATATGTTATACATAGAGGATACTTCTTCAGGAGGCATTACTGGGGTTCAAGAGGCGGTACGGAGAGGAGCAGTAGAAAGAGTGTGGAAGGATGCCAGAATAACTCGTGAGTCCAGATTGGTTGAGGAACTCCTTGAAAGAATAGCAAAAGGAAATAAAGCTACTTATGGAATGAATCAATGCTTACGTGCTGTAGAATTAGGTGCTGTCGAGAAGCTTTTGGTAACAGATAAAATTTTGAGAAAGAAGAGAGAAAAAGGCATTGAAGATATTGAAAAACTTATAGAAGAAAGTAGACAAAAAGGAGGAGAAGTAATGGTCCTTAGTAGTGAATTTGAGCCTGGACAAAAAATAGATTCGTTAGGAGGCATTGCTGCACTTTTGAGATTCAATGTTAATTCCCAGTGAAACAAATTTAGATTTAAATTTTTTGTATAGAAACATGTTTAAAGTGATTAGCATTTTACTCCTCAAAATAAACCTATTAGTGTGATAGAATATAATAGATAAAAATAAACTATATACTTTTTAAATTTTATGTTTTATCTAGATAGTCTTCTATAGGCTTAATTTTTTCTACATCCTTTTCGGTTTTTGATACTTTGTCTAAGATATTTTTTTTAACGTATATGTCTATATCTCTCCTTGTTGCTATTGCTATACAATCACTGGGTCTAGCATCTATTTTGTTTATTCCTTGATTTGATTTTAAAACTAATTGAGCAAAGTATATCCCGTTCTCCAGATCATCTACTATGATATGCTTAATTTCAACATCAACTTTGTTTAGAAAGTTCAGTATAAGATCATGAGATGAAGGTCTTGAAGTGTCCTCTCCTTTTAAACCTATATTTGCAGATATAGCCTCCGCTAATCCAACATATATGAATAAGTATTCTTTTTCATTTCTTCTTTTGAGAACCATAAGTGGAGCTATTCCTTTAGCCGTCTCAGAGATGCCTACGTCATAAACTTCTGCAGGAATTCTATCTTCTATGTTATTCATATGCAATATCCCTATCTTTACCTTATACTTTCCGAACAAATAATCTAGTGATTTTTTTACCTAGTAATACATAAATAAATGAAAAATATAATTTAAATCGTATACAATTGAGACATTATAAACCTCTTCAATCTCTCAATTTTCATATTTTTTCATTTCTCTAATTTTACTTTTTTTAAATTTTAAAGGTTTAAAAAGTTTAATTTATTTAAAAGGAAACAAAATAGCTCTATTTAGTTTAAAAACCTCAAAATAACTTTTAATCCAAATTAAAGTAATCAGTTCAAGTTTAAGAAAATATAAAAATAAAATTTAAGTTATGATATTTTTTTTTGCTAAGCATATGGCATTTAAGAGAATTTAAGTAATCAAGTCTTAAAAATTCATATTTTAGAAACAACTAGTTAGAGATTTTTTAAAAAAACAAAATTTTTTAACCAAATTCTTATTTATTATATTAGTTTTATTATGTTTTCTCTTCCTTTTTGTATTTTCTTAATCTTATCTTCTTCAGCTAGCGATTTGAGTAAGTATGAAACTTTAGATTTAGAAAAACCTGTCTTCTCAACAATCTCAGATTGGAATACAGCTCCATCTTCGCCTTTTATTGTATCGATTATGATTTCTTTATCTGATTTAAATTTTTCATCTATTTTCGATTCAGTTTTTTCTATGCCTTTACTTTTTTTCTCTACCTCTTCATCCTTCCCTCTTTTTTTGCTTTTGTATAAGAATCCGATTGTAAGTAGTGCTAAAGCAATAACACCGAGTGATATAGCTAATAAATTAATAGATATCTCTTCATCGACGTCATATTCAATTATTAAGTTTGGTTGTTTTTCTTCAAATTCTTTTGGACCATGCCATGATATGCTATTTTCTCCTTTTTCATCTGGATCAGGAGCATGAGATGTTACACTGTATTCGCTCGGAAATTTAATTATAAAGTTATCTTCTTGAGCTAAATAGAATCCGCTAACAAAAACATCTCCAATTTTAATCTCGCCCTCTTCATGATTTGTTTCGGAGAACCCTTCCCATTGAAATTCATAAACTACATATCCGAATCTCCCAATTGTTGTGACCTCTTCATAAATACTAAGATTAAAATCCTTGGCTGTCATGTCTCGATCTGTTTGCACTGATGCAGAATTAACCATCTCGTTTACTGTATTAGAAAAATATTCTAGTTCTTCTTTATGCGTATCCTCAAATTCATCTTTGAATTCCCTAAAATCATCTAAATCTTGCTCTGTGTCCAATGATATTCGATTCTCAATAGTCCATAAAGCTGAACCATCTTGTTCGATTTCGATATAATAGTTGGTTTTAAAATCAGGATTTGATAATTCCTGAGCTCTACTTGTACCTCCCAAATTTAAGAAACCAAATACTATCAAAGCAAATATAAGCAAAACCACTGCTAACTCATACTTTGTTTTCTTCATCAATTTCACATTACTTGGGTTTTTGTGTTTAACTTATGATTTTCCAAGAATTTGGAGTTTATTTACAAATTGAATCTACTTTTTAATTGAACTGTACCATCTTAGTATATTTTTATCTGTATTTATTAAGGCACCTATTTTATTGAGAATATTGACATCCTCTCCACCCTGAAGGATGGAGAATCCATCCCGCACTCAAAAGGAGATGCCTCTTTTTCAAAGCTTCACTTACCAGCAGAGGTC
>SL_8KL_010_SEDDRAFT_10004229_pt1 | contig 11611 bp, 9 predicted proteins | sample SodLakKL_010_SED_4_FD_11160 | JGI IMG/M metagenome (IMG submission 11160) | reverse complement strand
AATGCATGATTTTCTGATTGACCGTGCGCACGGTTTTGATGGTGACCAGCCATCCTGCCATGCGCACGGTTTTTCCTTTGTACCCGGTCATTTCTGCGGCACTGATGTCTCCCCTGAAAGATGTCTGCAGCAATCCGAAGGGAGATACGGACACAGGAAAGCCGAGTAGTTCGATCTCGTCGTAAGCATCCTGTACAGGGCTCGTATCCGGTTCAGGCAGTTGCAGCTTGCTTGCCGGTGGCTCAAAAAGTGCGGGGGAACCTGGTTGTTTCCTGCCTGTAAGCAGGTGGGCCTGCCACAAAAGCTTTGCTTTGGATTGTCCGGTAAAACGAAAGCAGCCTGCCCGTATCAGCAACAAAAGAGCCTCCAGCCCCTGTCCTGTGCGACGTATGAAATCTTCCAGTCCCCGGTACTCCCCGTTCAGCATGCGCTCATTGATGATCTGCAGTACCGTCCTCTGCTCCAGTTGCCGGATGTGCACCAGTCCGATGTACATGTCGTTCCCCTTTAAACGGGTCATATGACGGCTTTGGTTGATGCACGGGAGCCTGACATTGCCACCGAGTCGTCGTGCCTCATGAAAATAGACCTCGCTTCGGTAAAACCCGCCAAAATTGTTGATCACAGCGGTCATAAATTCCAGCGGGTAGTGGGCTTTCAGGTAAAGACTCTGAAAGCTTTCCGCCGCAAATGAGGCTGAATGGGCCTTGGAGAAAGAATAGCCGGCAAAGGATGCGATCTGTCTCCACACCTCCCGGGTAAGCCCATCCGGATACCCTTTGGCCCTGCAGCCTTCAAGGAATCGCGTGGTCAGTCTGTCCATTTCCTGTTGTGAGCGATATTTTCCGCTCATGGCACGCCGGAGCACATCCGCATCGGCGAGGTCGAGGCCGGCAAAATGGTGGCAAACCTTGATCACATCTTCCTGGTATACCATTACACCATAGGTTTCCTGAAGAAGTGTCTGCATGACCGGATGCAGGTAATGTACCTTGTCCGGCTGATGCTTGCGGCGGATATATTCCTGCATCATGCCCGAACGGGAAACTCCGGGCCGGACAATGGAGCTGGCGGCCACCAGTCCGGAATAATCATCGCAGTTTAGTTTTTTCAGGAGGGATCGCATGGCCGGGCTCTCAATATAAAAGCAGCCTGTTGTTTCCCCGCTGCGCAGCAGTGCTTTTGCCTTCGGGTCCTCCCGGATGTGGGCCATATGGTGAATGTCCACGTGCTTGCCACGGTTTTCAGCTGCGATGCGCATGCATTCATTGATGTGTCCGATGCCCCGCTGACTCAGGATGTCGATTTTTTCAAAGCCCAGATTTTCGGCGGTGTACATATCCCATTGTACTACGGGCACCCCTTTGGGTGGAAGATCGAGGGCTGAGTAGCAGCAGATGGGGTCTTCCGAGATCAGTACGCCGCCGGCGTGGATGCTTCTGATATTCGGAAAGCCATCCAGCCGGTCTGCCATCCCGAGGATTTTTGTTGTAAGGCTGCCGGGGGACGGGTTATCGTATTCCCGGGCGATTAGCTCATCGATCTCTGCTTTGGGAAGTCCGTATACTTTCCCCAGCTCTCTGATGGCCCCGCGCCTGTGGAAAGTGGAAATGGTTCCCAGCATGGCGGTGTGTTCCCGGCCGTGGCGTTTGAAAATATAGTCCAGCACCTGATCCCTGGTTGTCCAGCAATAGTCAATGTCAAAATCGGGCGGAGAAGAGCGCTTTGGGTTGATGAAGCGTTCAAAATACAGGTCCAGTGCAATGGGGTCCACATCGGTGATGTGGAGGCAGTAAGCGACAATGCTGTTGGCGCCGCTTCCCCTTCCCACATGATGGAATCCCTGTGACATGCTGTAGCGGATGATGTCCCAGGTGGTCAGAAAGTAGGCGGCAAACCCCAGTTTGTGAATGATGTCCAGCTCCCCGTTTACGCGCCGGAGTGCTTCCTGATGTTGTCCGCCATAACGCCGTGTCAGTCCCTCGAGTGCAAGTTTCTCCAGCAGTGCCCTGTCGTCGCTGCGGCTTCCGGTAAACGTCTTCTTGTTCTTCATTTCGTTGAAGGCGAAGTGGATGCTGCACTGTTTGAGGAGGGCTTCCGTGTTCTTCAGGATATGGGGGAACCCGGCATATTGTTGTTGCCTGGTTTCAGGAGGTAATATCATTTCTGCCGGACTGGCTGTGTGTACATTTTGTAACCGGCTGAGCAGGGTGTTGTGTTCGATGGCGCGAAGGTGAAGGTGCAGATGATGATCTGCTTTGTTGCGGAAGGTTACCGGCTGCAGGGCCACGAGTTTGTCCGGAGTGTGACGCAGGGGGGAGGTGGTCAGCCGGGGCAGTTCCTCCGGCCTGATGCCTGCGAATTCGTGGGGATGTGGAGGAGGCAGGTGCCGGTCATCAGTGTAATGGCTGTTCTGTGTATCAAAGGGGTAGATGGCAAAGGTATGCGGGCATACAGGGAAACGAAGCGGGAGGGATTGTTGTTTCATCCGGTGCCGGGTCAGGAAAGCATTGATCCGCCGGAATCCCTCGTTGTCGCGTGCAAGTATGATATACAGCAAGTGTTGGTCCTGGCGGAACTCCATGCCGGCCACCGGTCGTATCCCATGTTTCTGACACTGCTGCACAAAAGCCGGCATGGCCGTGCAGTTGTTAATGTCAGTGAGGGCCATGGTGCTTACTCCCCGGCCGGCGGCCATGCCGACCAGTTCCTCCGGGGAGAGGGTGCCGTAGCGCAGGCTGTACCAGGTATGACAGTTTAAATACATATGATCGGGGCTGACGCGCCTCCGGTTAACGGGTGCTGCGCACCCTTGGTTAGTCGGAGGCTTCGCCTCCTCCAGTTAACGGGTGCTGCGCACCCTTGGTTAGTCGGAGGCTTCGCCTCCTCCGGTTAGTCGTGGCTTCGCCACTCCAGTTTGTCGGAGGCTTCGCCTCCTCCAGTTAGTCGAGTGCTTCGCACTCTCCAGTTAGCTCAGGGCTGACGCCCTTCGCGGTTAGTCGGTGCTGCGCGCCTCCGGTTAACGGGTGCTGCGCACCCTTGGTTGGTGGTTTGGTGCATATTCCTTTGGTGATGGTTTGGGAACCGTATTTTCTGCGCATTTTATCCATGGCCTGGTAGAGGCGGGCCATTTCCGGGCTGTCTTCAAACATGTTGAGCTGCTGTACTCCGCGTATGAGCCGGCTGAACTGAAGCCCGACAAGACGTATACGCATGCGGCGTTTGTAAAGACGGCTGAAAAGTGTTTTGCATACGGGAATGAGCATATGGTCAAAGGCTGTATAGGGCAGTTGTTGTTGTAGTGTATGGGTGTCGAAATTGGTATAGCGTATTTTAACGGTTAGGCAGCCTGTGAGTTGCTGGTTGGTCCGGAGCCGGAAGCTAAGTTGTTCACACAGCCTGATCAGGGTGTGTTCAATTTGGCTGATACAGATGGTATCGTTGTCAAAGGTGGTTTCGGAGCTGACAGAGCGGTGTTCACTCCATGCCCGCACCGGGGCATGGTCAATGCCGTTTGCCCGCTTCCATATCTCTTTCCCGTTTTTGCCCAGCATGCGTACGGGAACCTCCGGAGGAAGGCTTCGCAGGGTATGTATGGTGGCGATTCCCATGGTGCGGAGCCTTTGGTAGGTTTTTGGCCCGACCATGGGAATTTTGCGTACAGACAGCGGATCAAGAAAATCCCTGACAATATGGTGGTCTACGTACATCTGCCCGTCGGGCTTGGCTTCTCCTGTGGCGATCTTGGCTACTGTTTTGTTTGTTGAGAGCCCCATGGAGATGGGCAGACCGGTTTCCGCAGTGATCTTCCGGCGGAGTTCGACTGCCCACTGCCGGCATCCGAAAAACCGATCCATCCCGCTCAGGTCAAGGTAATGTTCATCAACAGAGGCTTTTTCAAACAAAGGTGCTTCATCAGCGATGACAGCCGTGACCAGATCCGAGTACCTGGTATATATTTCCATGTCGCCGCGGATAAAAACAGCCTCCGGGCAAAGCCTCCGGGCCAGCTGTATGGGCATGGCTGAATGAACCCCGGACTGCCGGGCTTCGTAGCTGCAGCTGGCCACTACACCCCGGTCGCCGGCACCGCCGATAATCACAGGTTTGTGGTTCAGGCTGCTGTTTCGCAAGCGCTCCACGGACACAAAAAAGGTGTCCTGATCCAGATGTAAAATGTGCCGGGTATGTGACATATACAAAATAATTATTCTTGCCGGGTTAAGGTAGCCGCTTGTACGACCAGTTGCTGGCTGTACGACCAGTTGCTGGTTGTATGACCGGTCTCCGGCTGTATGACCGGTTTCCGGCTGTAAGACCAGTCTCCGGCCGTCTGACCAGTCGCTGGCCGTCTGACCAGTCTCCGCTTGTAAAGCGGGGCGGATGCAAAATCACGGGCAAATGATTAAAAAATAATCAAAAATATGATTATAATATAAGCAAAAATATTTAACTTTGGAGTCAGTCGAGGGCTGACGCCCCTCTGGTTGTTGTTTCTCATGGGCGGAGGATGGTGGGAGTGGCCTGTGACCATGGGGCGGGGCGAAGTGGTTGTGGGTTCGTATGGTGATGAGTTTTTTTTGGGGTTGGGGTATTTCGTGGTTGAGTGATGGAAATTATTCATAATAAGATGGAAATTATTCATATGAACTGACAGATATGGGTCTTTTTGGATCAAACATTAAGTTGTTGCGTAAGCGACGGGGGCGCACCCAGGATGATGTGGCTGTTGCCCTGGAAATGAAACGGTCTACGCTGAGTGGTTATGAGAACGAAGTGGCGCAGCCGGGGTTGGAGGCACTGGTGGCTTTTTCCAGGTATTTCAATGTATCAATTGATACCCTTGTCAAAACCGATCTTTCAACACTGGCTGAAAGTCAGTTGTCTCAACTGGAAAGGGGATACGATGTATTTCTTACCGGGAGTAAGCTGCGGGTTCTGGCCACGACGGTGGACCGGGAGAACGAAGAAAATATCGAGTTGGTATCGGAAAAAGCCAAGGCGGGTTACCGTGCAGGGTTTGCCGATCCGGAATTTATTAAGGTGTTGCCCACCTTCCAGATGCCGTTTTTGTCCAAACAGAAAAAATATCGCAGCTTCCAGGTGTCCGGCGACAGCATGTTGCCCATCCCTGACGGAGCCTGGGTGACCTGTGAGTTTGTCCAGAACTGGCAATTGATCCGGAACCGTCATGCCTATGTGGTGCACACCCTGGATGACGGGGTGGTTTTTAAGGTGGTGGAAAACCTGATCCGCAAAGAAGGTAAATTGCGCCTGCATTCCCTGAATCCGGCCTATGAACCTTATGACGTGCATGTGAATGATGTCCGGGAGGTGTGGAAGTTTGTCAATTACATCAGCAATGAAATGCCCGACCCCGACCTTCCGCATCAGGAGCTGGCCCGGCAGGTAAACCGTTTGCGCGATGATGTGGAAGCGTTGAAGAAAGGAGAAGGCCGCTAGCGCCGACTAAATCTCCTGTATAAGTTCCCTGAACAGCAAGCTCATTTTCGAGGCAGCTTCTCCGGCTACCTGCTGGACTTCTTCGTGGGTCGTGGGTTTGTCCATTTCAGAAGGTTCAGACAGGTTGGTAATTACTGAGATGCCAAAGCATTTCATTCCGGCATGGCGGGCCACAATTACTTCCGGAACGGTAGACATACCGGTGGAGTCAGCACCAAAAATGCGAAACATTCTGTATTCAGCAGGTGTTTCGAGGGTGGGGCCCGGACTTCCTATGTATACCCCGGACTGGAACCTGATTTTGTTCCGCAAAGCGATCTGTTTGGCCTTGCTGATGAGTTGGCGGCAATAGGTTTCACTCATTTCCGGGAAGCGTGTTCCCAGTTCATCAATATTTGGCCCCCTCAGCGGATTGTCCGGAAAATGATTGATATGGTCGCGGATGATCATCAGATCTCCGGTCTCAAATGCCGGGTTCAGACCACCTGCCGCGTTGGAGACCATCAGGGTGTGGACGCCCATCAGTCGCATTACACGAATGGGAAATGTCACCTTTTGCAGGTCATAACCCTCATAATAGTGAAAGCGGCCCTGCATGGCCATCACCTGTTTGCCTCCCAGTTCTCCGAAAATCAGTTGCCCTGCATGGCCCTCCACTGTGGATGAAAGAAAATTGGGAATGTCAGCGTAGGCCATTCGGTGAGACACACGGATCTCATCGACCAGTCCGCCCAATCCGCTTCCCAGTACAATGCCAACTTCCGGGGCGGCACCTGTTTTCTCTTTCAGAAAAGCTGCTGTTTCTTTCAATTGTTCTATCATGGTTTTTGATTTTGGTTTTACGAAGTCTGTTTGCTTATCGCTGCCTGCCAGGTTCTGCTCTATAACCCGATCCTTTCTCTTGTATCTGCAGGAATGGCGTCTTTGTGCACCATGATGCCAATGGTTTTTTTCTGTACGTAAGGAGCCGACATATAAAGATATCCGCCCATGTCATTGCCATCAGCACCATACGAGTTTTTGGTCAGGTAATACAGTGTATCGTTCTGGTCAGTCGCCATCCCGGTAATGTGCATCAGGTGGTCGTCTGTGGTGGAGAAGTTGTCAAAATGCTGTTGGCGAAGTTCCGGTGTAACGATTTGTTCCTCATGGGGAAACTTGAACAAATTGCTTCTTTCCTGATCGCTCATTTCTGCCCATGGTGTGGCTGGCAGCACTGCCAGTGCATCCCGGTGAGAGAATCCCCGTTCACTGACATCGCCATCCCAGGCAATGGTATAGCCATTTATAAGGGCATGATTCATGACTTCCATCAGTTCATCAAGCGGAAGGTTGTAATACAGTGCATCGGCCCAGTTGTCGGGGACCTCCAGCACAAACTGTTCATAATAAGGGTGATGTGTAAAGGAAGTCAGCTCCACATAATTATCAGGATCAATGCCCATTTCAACGGCAAAACTCTCGGGGGTGTAGGTTTGCCCCTCATACTCAAAAAATTCCGGGACTTCCCCCAGGTAGGTGTCCAGAACACTTTCATAGGCATCAAGCCAAACATCGGTGAGCAGCCCGCTTCGCCTGCTCAGAACCCCGTCCAGCATACCGCTCAGAACGGCTGCCAGTTCACCGTGGTTGTGTGTATCCATGCCGTAATTCAGGCCGTCATAAACCGATTCGGGAACCATCCCGTGATTTGCGATCACCTTCATTACATCATGCGAAAGGCTGCCCTGTCCGAAGTTCAGATTGCCATGACGGCGCACATAGCGTCTGGCTTTTTCGGGGTAAACATAACGGACCATATACATCTCTGAAAGACGGTGCGTGCCCTTATCAAGCCGGATCATTTCTGATTCGATAAATGAGATGGTGGCATAACTCCAGCAGGTGCCTGTCCGGTACTGGTTTTGCACAGGCCCGGCAGGGAGGTCAATGGTCTTTGTAAATTCATATGACTCCTCTGTTTGTGCAACAGACAGGGACGCGATGAATATCAATGAAAGAATAAACAGAAAACTTTTTCGCATGATTTTTTGTTTTTGTGGATGGATGAGGAAATGACAGGACCAATATTACAAAAATTCCGGATAGTTCCCGCTTCTTTTTTGTGGATTATTCCGGGCAGATGCCACTCCCGGTTTTTCGGGTTCGCTGATTATTGGTTAGCTTTGCAGAAAACAAATTTTATGGAATTTCGTCCCGGCTCCGGCAACGATTCGCCCGAAAAAGCTGATGTGCTGATCCGCAACGCCCTTGTGGTGACAATGGATGCTGAGGCCAGTGTGATTTCAAATGGCGCGGTGGCTGTCAGGGATAACCTGATTGTCGGGGTGGGTGCAACCAGGGATCTGGATGCCTCTTTTAATGCATCAAATGTGATTGACGGCCGGCGGAAGCTGGTGATGCCCGGGCTGATCAATACACATACCCATTCCCCCATGACCATTTACCGTGGGTTTGCGGATGATTTGCCGCTTCGGGACTGGCTCTATGACTATATCTTTCCTACTGAATCTGCCTTTACCAGTCCGGAAAATGTGCGGGCGGGAACCAGGCTGGCCATTGCCGAAATGCTCCTATCGGGTACAACCACTTTCAATGACATGTATTACTACATGGGTGAAATGGCGGAAGTGGTTGATCAGGTGGGGATCCGGGCTGTGCTGAGTGAGAGTCTGATTGATTTTCCTGCCCCAAACAGTCCTTCTCCCACCGAAGGGGTGTCCAATATTGAAAGACTGCTGGAGCGGTGGAAGGACCATCCCCGTTTGCGCATTGGCGTCGGGGTTCATTCGCCTTACACGGTTTCTCCCCATTGGCTGAAGCGAGGCAAGGAACTGGCTGATCACCACGGATTGCTCTACAATGTCCATCTGGCCGAAACCCGCTGGGAGTTCGATCATATACAGAAAAAATTCGGACACTCTCCGGCAAAACACCTTTGCCTTACAGGAGTACTTGATCATAATGTGGTGGCAGCCCACGGGGTTCACCTGACTGATGAGGACATCCGGCTGCTGGCGGATCATGGAGCAGGAGTCGCCCATAACCCGCAGTGTAACATGAAACTTGCCAGCGGTGCGGCACCTGTCCCTCAATTGATGAAGGCGGGAGTAAGGGTCGGGATCGGTACCGACGGAGTTGCCAGCAACAACGATCTGGATCTTTTTGACGAGATGCGAACCATGGCATTCATGCATAAGCTCAACAGCGGTGATCCGACGGTGATCAGTGCCAGGGAAGCCCTGGAGATGGCTACCATGGGCGGGGCAAGGTTGCTTGGGCTGGAAGGAGAGATCGGGTCGCTGGAAAAAGGGAAGAAAGCTGATCTGATTGTATTGGACATGAATCAACCACATGCCCATCCGGTGTACAATATATATTCCCTGATCGTATACAGCCTGCGGGGAAGCGATGTGCAACACGTCATGGTAGACGGGCGATGGTTGCTTTTTGATCGTAAGCTATGCACCCTGGATCTCGGACGGTTGTATGATAAAGTAGAAGGGATCGCACACAAAATACGGGAAGAAGCGATGCGGCTCGGTATTTTCAATGGCCATTAGTTCTGTTGCAGTTTATGGCCATCGGTTCCCTTGCAGTTTATGGCCATCGGTTCCGTTGTAGTTTATGGCCATCGGTGCCGTTGTAGTTTATGGCAATTGGTGCCGTTGCAGTTTATGACCATTAGCTCCGGGGCAGTTTGTCTGAATTGGGATGCCAATTGCCTGATTGTCTCCTGAATTTCTCTCGGCTGCGGCAGCTAATGTCTTTCCACGGGTTTTCAATAACTGGCCTTCGGGTTTTCAATACCTGGCTTTGTTTTCCATCCTGATCCAGTGATCAAAAGGCTGGTTGCGTTCGCTGTCTTTGAATTGAACAGACCGGACAGAGCGATCTTCGCGTGGCAATGCAAATTCACGGTAAATGAATGAATCGTCGAATCCTGCCCTGGCAGCATCCTTGTTGTCGGCCGCAAAATATATTGTTTTGATTCTGGCCCAGTATATTGCACCCAGGCACATGGGGCATGGTTCGCAACTTGCATAAATAACGGCATCTTTCAACCAGTAATGCCCGATATTTTTGCAGGCATCGCGGATGGCTTCCACTTCAGCATGTGCGGAAGGGTCATTGTTCCCGGTCACCCGGTTGACACCGCGACCGATTACCTGTCCGTTCTTCACCACAAGTGCCCCGAAAGGCCCCCCTTGTCCACTTTCCACATTATTTCTTGCCATTCTGATGGCTTCCCTGATGAAATCTGCGTGTTTTGTATCCATACGTCCGGTTTGTCAGAACAAATATAGGAAAAGAGAAGGGATGAACCCTTATGGCGGGGTTTTTGTTTAATTAAACATGTCAAACCAAATTGTCTCTTGCTTTCATGCAGATGATGATGCAGCAAAAACTAAGACTTTTTCTGGAGGAAAAAGTTTCTCAATACAATCGTCCCGGCTTCATTCAGGACGACCCCATATTCGTTCCCCATCGGTTTGCTGAAAAGGCTGACCGTGAAATCGCCGGCTTTCTTTCCGCTACCCTTGCATGGGGCCGGCGCAAAAGTATTGTAAATAACGGCATGCGCCTGATGAGACTGATGGACAACTCCCCGTCGGATTTTGTCAGGCGCTTCTCTGAGAAAGACTTGCAGCGGTTCAACGGTTTTGTTCATCGCACCTTTTGTGCCACGGACCTCAGCTTTTTTCTGTATTCGCTCAAAAATATTTATCAGAATTACGGAGGGTTGGAGGCGGTTTTTCATGAGGGGGCATCCCGCGGAAGCGGACTGAAAGATGGTATTTGCTATTTCCGTGAGGTGTTTTTTTGTTTGCCACACCCGGCCAGAACGCTCAAGCATGTGAGTAATCCGGCTGCCGGTTCGGCGGCCAAGCGGTTAAATATGTTTCTCCGGTGGATGATCCGAAAGGATGAAGGCGGTGTTGATTTTGGAATCTGGGATGCCTTTGAACCCCGGGATCTGTATTGTCCGCTGGATGTGCATTCGGGCAGGGTGGCCCGCAGACTCGGGTTGCTATGCCGGAAGCAAAACGACTGGAAGGCGGTGGAAGAACTGACTGCCAGCCTGAAGCAGCTTGACGCGGATGATCCGGTTCGTTATGATTTCGCCCTTTTCGGGATGGGTGTTTTTGATCCACTTGGGGTCTGACGGCATGGTGTTACCATTATTTGGTTCTTGTAACCGGTTGGCGTTTATTCTGCCGGCAATTCCTGAATGACAATGACATACTCTATTTGCTGTCAGCTCTGGCAAAAATGATGGATAAAACTGTATTTTTGCAAAAATGATTCCCATGCGCGTTGATATCCTGACCATATTTCCGGAGATGTTTGCCGGGCCCTTTTCCCACTCCATCATCAAGAGGGCAATGGAGAAGAAGCTTGTGGAGATCCACTTGCATGATATTCGTGATTATTCGACTGATAAGCACCGCAGGGTAGATGATTATCCCTTCGGTGGAGGAGCCGGAATGGTGATGATGATTGAACCTGTTGAGCGCTGTATAGAGGCTCTGAAGGCGGAAAGGCTGTATGATGAAGTCATTTATATGACTCCTGACGGCGACAGGCTGGATCAACGCATGGCGAATCAGCTTTCGGTGCAGAATAACCTGATCCTGCTCTGTGGACATTACAAGGGAATCGATGAGCGTATACGGGAAAATCTGATCACCCGGGAGATCTCTGTGGGAGACTATGTGTTGTCGGGCGGGGAGTTGCCGGCTGCTGTGCTCACTGATGCAGTGGTGCGGCTGATACCCGGTGTCCTTGGCGATGAAACATCGGCACTGTCAGATTCATTTCAGGATAACCTGTTGTCGCCGCCTGTATATACGCGCCCGGCTGACTATAAAGGATGGAGGGTGCCGGATGTGCTGTTGTCGGGCCATGACAGGAAGATTGCTGAATGGCGTCATGAAAAGGCTGTGGAGCGAACCAGGGAGCGAAGACCCGGCTTGCTGGATGATTGAGTCTGTCCGCACGGCAAACAGTGACCGGGTTCTGATGGTGGGATGAAAATAAAAATTGCTTTCCGCTATTATAGTTCCAAATAATTCCCTAAATTTGCACTCCATTTCAGCGAAATAGCACACACAAAAATACAATACCGATGAACCAGACGGAAACA
>SL_8KL_010_SEDDRAFT_10004225_pt1 | contig 11614 bp, 10 predicted proteins | sample SodLakKL_010_SED_4_FD_11160 | JGI IMG/M metagenome (IMG submission 11160) | reverse complement strand
TAATCCCGGATAGACTTGTGATTAAGCATCGTTTCAATAACTTTATTGTCTTTAACCAATATAATCGCTCCCTAATTAAATTTATGGTCCCTTTCAGTAGGCTTCTGGCTAATATTTACTTAAACTTTCTATAACTATATCCCAGAATCTCTCTTTATCTAAATCAATAGCTACTTCAGCATTAGGCTCTTTTTTAGTCCGATTATAGAAATCACAAACATTTAAAGTATTCTTTACTGTTTTTGGCAGAGTCTGATTACCTGCCACAACTGTTATCCCTCTTAAATCAATTTTATCAGACCTAGCAGCCACCAAAATTGCAATCTCATCATCATGTCCAGTATCAACATCTAAAATAATCTTCTCTTTTTTACTCACAGAAATCCTCCTTTATTAAGTATAATACCCATTTGCTTTTATATTTTAAATCCCACTTATATTATCTTATTAAACAAACTTTCATTACTGTCATATAACTCTTTATGGAACGAATATAGTTGATTATACTTTTCAACCAATTTCTGATCTGGTTCTTTAACCAACCTTCTCTTATGGTTAAAATCTATTGCATTATAATCATTGTAAAACCCTAAAGCTACTGAACCTATAATAGCTGCTCCTAAAGCTGCTGCTTCTTCATTTTCATGAACAATTACTCTGGCATTAAATACATCAGCAAGCAACTGTACCCAGGGTTCTGACTGAGTAATACCTCCATTTAAGATAACTTCATTACAGATATTGCTATTAGCCTCCAGGGCCTCTTTAATAGTTCTCATCCTGTAAGAGATACCTTCAACTGCTGCCTTGATAATTTCCTTTTTTGAATGATTATAGTCCAGGCCAAATATGATTCCCCGGGCCTTAGGATTCCAGTTAGGTGATCTCTCGCCAGTCAGAAAGGGCAAAAAAAATAAACTCTTGCTGCCTGGAGGAACTTCCTTTATATATTGATCAATTAATCCATAATAATTGTCTGTCAATTCAAAGCAATTTTTCTTTAACCATTCTAAAACAATCCCACCATTATTAATGGCACCACCAGGTAGGTATGTATTATTATCCAGCATATAACACCAGGTGCTCTGATTATCATCGTCAATAACTGGTTTGTCTGAAAAAACTCTAATCGCTCCACTTGTACCTAATGTGGCTACAAACTGGTTCTCTGATAATGCCAGCTCACCTAAATTAGCTAAAGGCCCATCGCCACCACCAATAACCAGCGGAATATTCTTAAGCCAGTCAATATTTTTTGATTCATAAGTATTGTAACTATCAACCAATGGCGATAGTTGGGCCTCATCAATCCCAAGATAGTTTAATAGTTCCTTATCCCATTCTTTGTTCTTAATATTTAAGAGACCGCTTCCACTTGCAATTGAATAATCGACTCCAAATTCTCCAGTCAATTTATAAATTATATATTCTTTAATACTGATAAATTTATCTGCCTGACTAAATATTTCTTTCTGATTATCTTTAAACCAGTATATTTTAGCAGATAAATATAGAGAATGAAGTGGACAACCTGTTTTAGAATAAATATTCTTTTCCTGATAAAAGCTTTTTAATTTATTGCAGATATCTTTTGCCCTTGAGTCAGCCCAGGTTAAACAGTTTGTCAGTGGCTCATGATTCCCATCTAAAAAAATTAAAGAATGCAGAGCAGAGCTAAAAGAAATAAACTCTATTTTATAATTATTATTCCTGGATTCCTGAATAGCTGTCTTTAAAGTTTGCAACACAGCTTCATAAACTTCTTCCGGATCCAGTTCAGCCTGATTTTTCCTATTACTTATAAGGTTGTATTTCTGAGAGAACTTCTTAAGCTGTTTAAAATTCTCATCATATATTACTGTTTTAACTGAAGATGTACCAATATCAGTTCCAACATATATATTATCCATCAATATCACCTCTAGATTCAAATAAGCCATGCTCCCTTAAACTTTTTTCTTCTGGATTAAGTTCAAATCCATAAAAACCCTGACCAGCCGCCGGTAGAGATTGATTTATACTCAACCAGAATTTTAATTGTTCCGGTTGAATAACTGCACTCTGAACATTCCTCTGGTTGCCGATAGAATGAAAACCATATCCTTCAATTTCAATTTCTTCACGGTCATTAAGAATGTTAATTACATCCTGGCGGTTCATCTTTAAGTCATTTTCACTACCTTCAACATTTTTTTTAGTATATTTTTCTAACAATTCTTCAGCTCTATCCTGGCGAAAAACACTGCTCTTAAAAAGAAGATCATTTTCAAGTTCATTAAAATGGTTTGCAACTGCTATAAAATTCTTTCGATCTGCTGGTCTTCTTCTATAAACTTCAGCTGGAGATATTTCCATAACAGAAGCTTTCTGCGAATAATCTGCAGCAACCAGCAGATTATTCCCGATGGTTCTTGAATTTTCTTTGAGCATGTCTTCTGCATCATCGAGACTGGCGGCTGATTCCATAATCATCCGATAAAGAATACCTGTAGGAACCCCGTCAAGGGACGTTTCTTTAGCCTGGGCCGTTAAGCTGCCCAGAGCCAGCCCCTGTTGGTTTAAACCAGTTAAAACACCTATATAGCCAGGGAAATCAGCAGCTAAAAACTGACTTCCTTCTTCAGGTATATAATAGGTTAAAATCTGTCTGTCATACATAACCTCAGGGTAATAATAATCGAGATTTCTGCCCATTAATAATTCATTATTATAAGAACTTTCCCCCCAGACAGCTAAATTAGTGCATCCAACCAGATTAAAGAGTTCATCATACACATTTATCAAAAGAATATCATAGAGAGGAAGATCAGCTCCATCGGCAACACCCTGCAGCTCCTGTCGGAATCTTTCAGGAATCTGATCAAAGAAACTGAGTGCTGCTCGCCGCATATAAAGCTTACCCAGTAGTCTCCTGGGTAGAGTTTCCTCCTCAAATTCTAATGCTTCTTCATACATTAAAACTATTAAATCCTCAACTTCGTCAGCCAGTAATTCGCCATGCTGATAACCAATTTCATATGGACTTCCCTCAAGTTTTATCACTTCTACCGGTCCAACCTGATATCTATTATCTTCATCTACATAAATCTCTTCTTCCTCTAAATCGATATCTACACTTAATGGATAATTTAAGTAATAATATCCACCGGCAAAGGCTGCCAGTATCAGGATTATTAAAACCAGGGCAAACCGTTTTAATAACATTGTAATTAATTCCTCCCTAACTCAGAAGATAAAATCCCTAATTACTAAAAAGTCCAGGTTCCAGCCTTTTCTCCAACCAGGAGCTGGCAAAAGCTAAAATAGTACCTGTTGCAACTCCCTCTACTAAGACAAATAGGTAGAAGCCAGCCTGAGTTCCACCTGCCAGAGAGGTTAAAGCCTGCTGAATCGCTGTTCCTAAAATAATGTCTGTAAGGTAAATGGCTATAACAAACGAGAATGCTGCTCCTGAAATCAATATAATTATACGTAGATAGATTTTTTTGCCAGCAACAACTGAGAGCAGAAAGGCCAGCAGTCCGTAGGTTACCATAAAAAATATCTGAGTGCCAAAAAATATTACCACCAGAATAAAAGCAGCCAGGATTGTGGTCAGCCACTCACGGAACCTGAAATCCTTCAGAAATATATAAAGTGCCAGAGGAACAATGAAACTATTGAAAATGCTGGTTGTACCTCGAAAGAGCATAAATGAAACTACTATTAAAGCCAGGGTAAGTGCACCCCGGGCTATCTTACCGGTTCTCATATATTATCCTCTGCCCATTTAGCCAGCTCATCGGCATTCTCTGCTGTTACATCTGCCCCCCAGCTCTCAGAAAGATGAGATGCCATACTAAAAGCCCTGCCTCCTACTGCCACTTTAATACTCTTAAATTCCTCGTTAGCCTTAATTTTCTTTACTGCTTCCTCACACTGTTCAAGATAAAATGGCATAGTCACAGAAAGAACTACCAGGTCAGGTTTATGTTTTTTTAGAGCAGTCAAAATATTTTCAACAGGGATAGCTGCTCCGAGATAAATGTTATTCCAGCCTTTAATCTCCATTAAATCACAGAGAATACGGACTCCCATCTCATGGAGTTCATTGCCAATAGTGCAAGCCACCAGGCTTAACCCGGTTTTTTCACTATCCATAATCCGGGGCCAGAGCTGCATCATAAAATTCTGGGTCATACTGGTTATATAATGCTCTACATCTACTGTGATCTGATTGGTATTCCAGAGCTCTCCCACTTTGACCATAGATTTCTGAAAAATTTTCTGATAGATCATTTCTAACGAAATATTCTGATCCAGGGCTTCTTCCACTACCTTCTGGGCCTGATCTTTATCAGCATCCAGTAGCGAGTTGAGATATTTAAACTGCAATCTATTAAGCTCAGCTTCTTCTATATTGTCAAAAGTTGTATCCTGGGAAGTTTTCTTCTCCAGGTCAACTTCTTCTGTAATTTTAATAGCATTTTTAAGATGGTTCTCTGCTTTTTTATAATAATCCTGGCTAAATTCTTGCTCTATAACCTCGCCAACTATTTGATAATGACTAATCATCTGTTCCCTAACTCTCTCAGGAGAAATATCTTTCATCCTGGAATAAAGAAGCTTTATCAGCCAGTCAACATAATCATTGAAAATCTCTTCAGCATCATACCTGACAGCAACATCCAAAATTTTTAAGTTATATTTAATATCCCTGAACATCTTAGATTTTCTATAATCATCATATTCCTCTTCCAATTTATTCTCTCTGGCAAACTGAAGTTTAAAAATTCGTTCAGCTATTTCTTCTAGTTTATGATCGGTAACATTAAGAAGCAGACTCATTCTATTTCACCCTTTCAGTTCTTTTAATTGCTGATACCCATTTTATTCCTACATTTTGTTCCTATTAGTATCTTTAGCTCTATATAAGTTTTTATCTGCCCGTCTCAAAAACTCACCTATAGATTCCTCATCTCTTAATTCCGCCACCCCAAAGCTGGCTGATAGTTCATGGGAAATCCCATCTAGACTTAATTCTTCAATCCCTAATTTAAACCTTTTAGCAAATTTAATAGCTTCCTCCTGTTTAGTTTCTGGAAGTAACACGCTAAATTCATCCCCACCTATTCTGGCAGCCATATCCTCCTGACGGATATTATCTGCTAACAAATTGCCTACTGCTTTCAAGACTTCATCACCAGCTTGATGCCCGAAGGTATCATTTATTATTTTAAAATTATCCAGATCAACTGTAACCATTGACAGAGAAGAATTATGTCTTTTGGAAAGAGAATAGATTTTCTTTAAAAACTCCATAAAAGCCCTGCGATTGGAAATACCGGTTAATTCGTCCGTTCTTAAAAGTTTTTCAATTTTAGCCCGGGTTTTTTTCAGCTCAATATTTTTTTGAGTTAGTTCCCTGGTTGTATTGGTCAGTTGATTATTAAGTTTAGTCAGTTCTTTAAAATATTTCTCTCTTTCAGGGAGTTGATAACTGCCTGACAGTAGAAACATATTATCCTCATTAATTATATAGCAGTTAAAAGGAAAACCCAGCCATTTCTCCTGAGCAATTACTTCCCTTTTAAATTTAAGAACTTGCTTACTCGTACTCCCCTGGTGAGGGAGTCTTAATTCTATATCTTCCTCCAGTAATTCAGAAAACTTAAGCCCCTTAATTTCTTCTTCTGAATAAATTAACATCTCCGCAAAAGCCTTATTATACTTTTGTATTATTAAGTTACTATCAAAAATCACGATAACCATAACTACCAGATCAACTAAAAGTCTGTTTAAAGCTTCAGGACAATATTCTAACAGACTGTCCTGTTTGCTTTCTTTTTTTTGAGACATATNATCCATCTTAATCCCCCTNTATAATACTTTAAGATAAACTATTTATTTAGAATTTAAAGTTTTTATTTCATCATTTCAACAAATTTTTCAGCTAATTCTGGAGCAAATTGGCTGCCNGCACAATCTTTTATTTCTGTTATGGCTTCTTCTTTGGAAATAGCTTTGCTATATGGCCTATCACTGGTCATTACATCAAAAGCATCGATTATTGATAATATTCGAGCTAAAAATGGGATTTCTTCTCCCTTCAAACCATTGGGATATCCACTGCCATCCCAGTGTTCATGGTGAGCCAATATTTCTTCCGCTATCAAATCAAATTGCTCAGAAGCCAGAGCAATCTTATAGCCCTGTTCTGGATGTTTTTTCATCAATTCCCATTCTTCTTTATTTAAGTCTCCTGGCTTATTTAATATTTCTTCTGAAATTGAAGTTTTACCTATATCGTGCAGAGTAGTTAATAATGACAGTTTGTTAAGCTCAGAATTAGAAAGGTTCAACTTTTCCCCAAAGTTAAATGCCAATTTAGTCATTCTGATTGCATGTTTTTTTGTTTCAGAGCTCTTTGCACTTAAGGTATTTAATAAACTATAGACAATATCACTTTTACTACTTCTGCTTTCTGATAATTTATTCTGATACATATTGTCATCTGCTATTTGTAAAATATTATAAATATTTTGCTCTGGATTTTCTTTAGTAGCTGAACCCATTGTTAAAGATATAGGAATATCTCTATCTTTATTTTTCATTTTCACTTTATTTTTAATTCTTTTTATTATTTTATTTACTTGCTTATTATTAATATTTGGTAAAAGGATAGCAAATTCATCCCCACCCTGACGGGCCAGAATATCTTCTTCTTTTAATACAGTTTTTAATATTTCAGCTGTTTTTACTAATAACTCATCTCCTTTTTCATGTCCATAGCTATCATTAATAATTTTTAAGCCATTTACATCTGCCATAATAATACTTAAAGGAAGTTGTCTATTAACGTCCAGCCTCTGCATTTCCATTTCAAAAAAGCGGCGGTTATATAGATCAGTTAATCTATCATGAAAAGCTTTATATTTTAATTCTTCCTGGTAATATACTCTTTCTAAAGCTGCTTTAGTATTTGAAATAAGAATCTCAGCAAGTTCTAAATCTTTCTGACTAAAATCATTCTTCTCATTTGAAACTGCCTGAAAAACACCTATGTCCTGCATTGGTATAGTCATGCCAGACTTATATGTGCTTCTTATTGGTTTTGCATCAGGTTCTTGTTCTATATCTGAATTTAAATAACTTTCATTATTTTTAAATGCTTTTCCCAAAATTCCATAATCTAAAGGCAGTGATTCAAATTCTATTGGTTCAGACGAAGCTACTTCAATAAAATTATTATCTTCAACCAGAGCAATGTTACACATATCAAAATTCAATATTTCTCTAGCTGTTTCAATAGTTTTCTGACAGATTTCTTCTTCATTATCAAGACTTTGAAAAGCAACTGCCACTTTATTAAGCTCTTTTATTATTTTTTCATGTCTTTTCTGTTCTGAGATATCAACATTAATACCAAAAACTTTTAAAGGTTTACCATCATCTGTCCAGGAAGTAATTTTCCCCCGTCCCAGCACCCAGACCCAGTGTCCTTCTTTGTGTTTAAGTCTTTTTTCGCAACTATAAATATCTACTTCACCATTTATATGTCTTTGAAAAAGTTCATCAGATTTCTTAGCATCATCTGGATGAATTAAAGAATTCCAGGTTTCAATAGTTGAAGGTTCAAGTTCTTCTAATGTATATCCAAGCATCTCTGCCCATTTTTCATTATAAATAGTTTCTCCTGTCTGAATATTAAACTCCCAGGTCCCTAAATTTGTTCCTTCAATAATCCAATTTAATTTATCTCTTTGCTTTTTTAATTCTAATTCTTTTTTTGATGTTATATCTAAGCCTATTATAATAATATTTTCTATTTTACCCTCTTTATTTAATTCAGGCATAGCTTTTATCTTCCATTTTCTATCATTGTAATTATCCATTATACCTTCTTCTATCTCTTTTGTTTCTTTTGCTCTAATTATTGGACAGCACTTAGATTTAACTTGATTATTACACTTTTCAAAAAAAATTTGACCTTTTAAATTTTCTATATCTGCATCAAAATATTTATTAGCTGCCTGATTTGCCCATTCAATATTAAGATCTGCATCTAAATAAAAAACCAACTCAGATACATTATTTAAAGCTTCGATATGACATAACTTTTCATTCTGCATTTAAAAACCTCCTCTGATTCAGAAATATCTAAATTAAAATTTAAACACAGGCAAAATATTATATTTCAATGTCTCATAAAAATAAAATTATTTTATTCTTGTATCTATATTATATATCTTATAATTATAGATAACAAACTATATCCCTGCTTAATTAAAAACTTATTTATGCTATAAGATTCTCCGGAAAAATAATTGACAGATATTCTATCCTGTGTTATAATTATTTTTGTTGGACACAAAATCTAGTTTCATCGTCCAATGTAGAAAATAGGAGGAATTTATTTTAATGATTTACACAGGTACAGTCAAATGGTTTAATGATCAAAAAGGTTTCGGTTTTATTGAAAGAGAATCTGGTGATGACGTATTCGTACACTTCTCAGCAATTCAGTCTGACGGTTTCAAAAGTCTAGAAGACGGCCAGGACGTTGAGTTCGAGGTAGTCGAAGGCGACCGTGGACCACAAGCTGAAAACGTTGTTGCTATATAAATAAGTATATAATACTTTAATATAAAGCAGAAAACGTAAGGCCCCCTACCATTCATTTGGTAGGGGGTTTTTTTGATTTTATTTTAAACTTTTATTTGATATATGTTACAGTGTATTGACAAATTGAATAATTAGGATTATACTAGCTATATAAATGCATGTTAGTCAATATGTATACATGCGCAATAATAAAATGAAAAGAGGAGATTGCCATGAGCAAAATATTAGGAATTGATTTAGGTACTACTAATTCCTGTATGGCAATTATTGAAGGCGGAGAGCCTACCATCATTAATAATAAAGAGGGTGGCCGGACTACACCTTCAGTCGTTGCCTTTAACAAAAAGGGTGAAAGAATTGTTGGCGAGCAGGCTAAGAGGCAGGCTATAACTAACTCAGATCAGACTGTAACATCTATTAAACGTCAGATGGGCAGCGATTTTAAAGTTAATTTGAAGGGTACTGAATATACTCCCCAGGAGATTTCGGCAATGATCTTGCAGAAATTAAAGTCAGATGCCGAGGATTATCTTGGTCAAGAGATAAAAGAGGCAGTTATAACTGTTCCAGCTTATTTTAGTGACAGTCAGCGGCAGGCAACTAGAGATGCCGGGCGAATAGCAGGCCTTGAGGTTGAGAGAATTATAAACGAACCGACAGCTGCTGCCCTGGCTTATGGTCTTGATGATAAAAAAGATCAGACAATCATGGTCTATGATCTTGGAGGAGGCACCTTTGATGTTTCTATTTTAGAGATAGGTGATGGGGTTTTTGAAGTTATAGCAACCAGCGGTAATAATAAGCTAGGTGGTGATGATTTTGATGAAAGAATTATAAGTTATTTGGTTGAGCAATTCCAGAATGATTATGGAATTGACCTCAAAAAAGATAAGATGGCTTTACAGCGGTTAAAAGATGCANCTGAAAAGGCTAAAATTGAATTATCTAGCGTACAGGAGACCAGCATTAATTTGCCTTTTATCACCCAGACTGATGATGGACCTAAACATCTCGATATAAGCCTGACAAGAGCCAAATTTAACGATTTAACAGCTGATCTGGTAGAGGCTACTATGGGACCGGCAAGACAGGCTATGAAGGATGCCGGTCTTTCTACCGGTCAGATTGATGAGGTACTACTTGTTGGTGGCTCTACTAGAATTCCAGCAGTTCAGGAGGCAGTTCAGAAGCTGGCTGGTAAAGAAGCTAATAAGGGAATTAATCCTGATGAGGTTGTTGCAATTGGAGCAGCTATACAGGGTGGTGTACTTGCTGGAGATGTTGATGATCTTGTACTCCTTGATATTGCTCCATTATCTCTTGGCATTGAAACATTAGGCGGTATCTTTACTAAATTAATTGAGAGGAATACGACTATTCCTGTTTCCCAGAGCAAAGTATTTTCAACAGCTGAAGATAATCAAAATTCTGTTGATATTAATGTATTACAGGGTGAAAGAAAGATGGCCAAGCATAATAAGACTTTAGGCCGTTTTCAATTAACTAATATTCCACCAGCTCCAAAAGGGGTTCCGCAGATAGAAGTGACTTTTGATATAGATGAAAACGGTATAGTAAATGTTTCAGCTAAAGATAAAGGGACAGGAAATAAACAGGCGATAACTATTAAATCGAGCAGTGGACTCAGTGAAAAAGATATAGAAGATATGGTAAAGGATGCTGAGCGCTATGCAGAAGAAGACAGGAAAAAAGTTGAAGAAATTGAGACAAAAAATGAGGCTGAATCGTTGATATATTCAGTAGAAAAGACTTTAAAGGAATCTGGAGAAAAAATAGATTCTGGCTTAAAAGATCAGATCAATGGTTCGATAAAGGAACTAAAAAAAGAACTGGATAATGAGAGCATAAATGTTAAATCTATTAAAGATAAGATAGATGTTCTTTCAAATTTTTTAACAGATTTAAGCCAGCAATTGTATCAGCAACAAGAAGAAAAAGCTGAAAAATCTAAATCTGGAGCTAAAACTAAAGAAAATTCTAACCAGGATAATGATGATGCTATTGATGTTGATTTTGAAGAACTGTAACAAATATCACTTATTTTTTTGGTAATCTAATGTATACTAAGATTATCAAGTTAAATAGGGAGATGTTATTGTGAATAAATTTAGATTAGATGATTATAAAATAGAACCAGAAAATAAAGTTGCTAAGAGAGTCATTTTCAATGATGGCCAGACTATTGCTTTTATTCTTAATATAGCAGAGGGGGAGCAACTTCCACCCCATACTCATTATGAAAGCACAGTTATGCTTCAAATATTAAAGGGTAAAGCAGAGGTTATAATAGATGGCAACTCAGTTCTGGCGGCAATAGGTGATTTGATTCAGATAGATGGCCAGGAAGAGATGAGAGTTAATAATATTGGTCAGGAGACCCTGGAACTTTATGTTACTATTGCACCTACCCCATCTGATGAAAAATATACAGTTGATGCTAATCTTTAAGAGTATTTACAAAAAAATATGAGTAAAAAAGGGCCCCTCAATAAGAGGGGCCTAAGTTAATTCTGTTATTTATTATAATGAAACTTAATTGATTTTTAAAATTCAAAACTTCCGTCTTCATTAACTGTGATTCGTCCATCGAGATAATAAACGTTTTCGTAACCCATCTCAATAAGTGTATCAACTACACCTCTGGCTCTTACACCGGCGGCACAGTGGATCACAATGGTTGCTTCCATATCTTCAGGCAGGAGATCAACGAACTCATCAGGATTTTCATTGATTTCCCCACTAGGAATATGGAGGGCACCATCGATTAAACCACTGGCTTCAATTTCATCATCATTTCTTACATCTATCATTGTTGCGCCTTCTTCATATAGCTCTCTAAATCTTGTGCTATCAATACTTCTATCAACCTGAGGCTCGCCTAAATCAGCTTCGGTTGCGTCGGTACCGAATAGAGGTAATTCATGAGCTTCCCAGACAGGAACTCCACCAGCCAGTACTTTAACATCTTTAAATCCTTCGCTTGCCAGAA
>SL_8KL_010_SEDDRAFT_10004222_pt1 | contig 11620 bp, 10 predicted proteins | sample SodLakKL_010_SED_4_FD_11160 | JGI IMG/M metagenome (IMG submission 11160) | reverse complement strand
AACAAACAAAATCATACTATATGTTGTACTTAATTGATCTTCAACCTACTATATATTGTAGCAAGAATAATTCTTAAACCTTTTTGTGGTCAAACCACTATATAACTTGAAAAATTATTTCCGGGCATTCCAGCTCTTCTGGCTGTATTTGTTTCGGCTGAGTTCGGCAGCCAGCTGTCGCTCGCCCTCAGTTAAACTTCCGGGTCTGATTTCGACGGCAAAGTGCTCTGACAGCCCCCGGACCAGATATTTTTCCAGGGTTTCAGGAGAATATTTTTTTTCGGTATGCTGATAGAGTCCGGTGGAGTGCTTTAAAAAAAATCTTTTCAGTTTTTTTCTCCGACGTTCATTATCTATCTTAAAGAGATCAAAGATAAGGTCGGCATCCAGAGTCAGAGGCAGAGAGCCATGCTGCAAGAGGGTATCCCATTTGCGGGTCTGGGCGCTGCCGATCAATTTTTTCCCGTCGATAACAACCTCATACCAGGAGGGAGTGTCAAAACAGGCAGCCGAATCACCCCGGGGGGCTTTCTGACCCCTCTGGTGCGGTGTGAGACTGACCGGAATATCAAGTTTCTTCAGGCCTTTTACCAGGCCCTGACTGATTTCCCGGTAGCTTTTTACTATCGAGGAATCAAGCAGATTAAGCTCCTCCCTGACTGTCAGGCTGTAGGTCAGTTCCCGGTCGTGGAGAATTGCGCGGCCGCCGGTCAACCGGCGGACCACATCAATCCCCCGGGCCCGGCAGCTTTCCCTGTCAACTTTTTCTTCCAGGCTCTGAAAATAACCCAGGGACAGGGCCGGGGGTTCCCAGCCGTAAAATCGGAGGGTGGGAGGAGTTTTTCTCTGGCTGTGAATCCGCAGGAGGGCTTCATCCACTGCCATATTATTGAAACCAGTATCTGTCTGGTAGGACAGCAAGCGCCATTCAGTCATTGTCAATCCTCCTGTCTAGGGTCATCTTATAATGCCATCTTATAATATCATATCTTAAAAATATGATAAAATCAAAATCCAGGCACAAAATCAGAGAATTATCCTGGAAAATCCTATGCTTACTTTTGAGATCAACAAGATTTGAAAATAGAATGTCATTCTTTCAAGTTAAACTGCCATGCCCTTTTGAGGCACAACAAGAAATGAAAATTAATGAACCAATTTTCAAGGAAAAGGGGGTCACACTTTAACAGATAGATTAATTAAGAGAAAATCAGGCGTAAATTTCAATGGAGGTGGAGATCAATGTTAGAAAAAAATCAAAGGATTATGAGTGTCACCAAGCCGGAGGGCGACGGAGCTAAGGTTAAACGGCTTTTTCCCACCAAAAATTTTGACAGTCTGGACCCCTTTGTTCTGCTGGATCAATTTTTTGTTGAACCTCCCAATGAATTTGCCCCCCACGAGCATCGGGGCTTTGAGGCGGTGACTTATATGCTGGAGGGTTCCTTCTGGCACAGGGATAACCAGGGCAATGAGGCTGAAGTTCAGGCGGGCGGCGTTCAGGCCTTTAATGCCGGTAGTGGCATTGTTCATTCCGAGTCACCCGGCGAAGGCGATCTGAGCCGGGGTATTCAGCTCTGGGTAAATATTCCCCGGGAGGAAAAGGATTCCGATCCCTATTACCGCCGGATTCCCGCCAGGGAAGTCCCGGAACAGAAACAGGAAGGCTTAACGGTCAGGACCGTTGCCGGTCCCGGTGCCGGACTGGTGCTAATAGCCGATGTTATTTTTCAGGATGTTGAAATTGCTGAAGGGGGATGCTTTAATGTTCAGTTGAGCGGTGAACATCAGGGAATAATCTTTGTTATTGCCGGAGAAATTCAGACAGGAGAAACGGAAGAAGAACTTAAGCAAGATGAAGGTTATCTGCTGTCAGCTGGCAACACTCTGGAGATCAGACCCCTTTCCACGGAAGCCAGATTTATCTTTCTGGCCGGAGAACCTCTGGGAGATCCTATCAGAATCAGAGGTTCCTTCGTAGAATAATCATGGATTCAAAGGGAGTCTGCCGGTATTTATTATTTTTTTCTAAACCAGCAGGGGGCAGCCTTTAGACAAACTGAATTCAGGAAAGGAAATGGTTATGCCGATATTATTTGAAAGAGCCGGTCTGATTCACCCCGATATTTATCCTGAAGAGGGTTGGCTTATTATAAAAAATGAAGAAATCGAAGATTTTGGCTGCGGTCAGCCTCCGGTAGATTTGAGAGAGGCTGTCGCAGGAAAGGGCAGCCGGGTCGATCTTAAGGGAAGCCTGCTGGGCCCGGGCTGGATCGATATTCATGTCCATGGGGCCCGGGGTCATGATGTAATGGATGGCAGCCGGCAGGCCCTGTCTGCCATCTCGGATTTTAAACTTCAGCAGGGAGTAACGGGTTTTCTGGCCACCCCGCTGACAGCGGGTCCGGAGAAACTTGCCCGGGTTTTGAAAAATATCAGGAAATATACCCGGGAAAATCCCGGCTCGAATCTGCTGGGGGTCCATCTGGAGGGGCCCTTTTTGAACCGGGAGAAGGCTGGTGCTCAGAATCCCGAGCATATCAGAAATTTCTCCCGGGAGATATTTCAGCGCTGGCTTGATATTCTGGGAAAGAGTTTAAAAATCGTTACCCTGGCCCCGGAAAGGCCGGGGGCAGGGGAGCTGCTGGAGATTTTGCAGCAAAAGGGAATAGTGGCGGCAGCCGGTCATACCAGGGCTGATTATGAGACCATGCAGCAGGCCTTTAGCCGGGGCCTTTCTCATGCCAGCCATCTTTTTAACGGTATGCTGGGCCTGCATCACCGTCAGCCCGGAACTGTCGGGGCTTTTCTGGATAGCAGTCAGGTCACCGTGGAACTGATAGCAGATGGCATTCATCTTCATCCTGCAATTCTGCGGTTGACAACCCGGGTCAAGCCCCGGGAAAAGGTAATTCTGGTGACAGATGCAATGAGGGCTGCCGGAATGCCGGAGGGCCGCTATGAACTGAGTGGCCTTGAGGTAGAAATTTCTGGAGGAGAAGCCCGTCTGGTAGACTCCGGCCAGCTGGCTGGCAGTACCATAACCATGAAGGAAGCGGTTAAAAAAATTTTTCAAGAGACAGAGCTGACGCTCCCGGAAGCCTGGAGGCTGGCCAGCCTGAACCCTGCTGAAAAAATTGGACTGGCAGAGAGAACCGGAAGCCTGGCAGCCGGGAAAAGGGCTGATCTAATAATTATGTCACCGGACTGGAAAATTGAAGCGGTCTGGCACCGGGGAGTTTTATCTGCCGGAAATATTTGATATCATTAAGGTGCCGGAAGCTAAATGTTAAAACAACAGAAAATGATAAATTTTTAGAACCTGGATATTTTATCCTGATAACTGGAGGAGAGATAATGTCTGACGATAGAGCCATTGACTTTGAGGATTCTGAGTTAGAGAAAAAATATGAAAAACTGAATAATATCCTGGCTGAAATGGAGAGTGCTGCTGTAGCCTTTTCCGGTGGGGTGGACAGCACCCTGCTGTTAAAGGTAGCGCGGGATCAGCTGGGGGATAGGGTGGTGGCAGTAACCTCCAGATCAGAGACCTATCCCCGGGAACAGCTGGAGGAATCCCGTAAAATAGCCGATGAAATCGGAGTCGAACAGGTTTTACTCCACACCGAGGAGCTGGCCAGTGAGGATTTTGCCAGCAATCCACCTGACCGCTGTTACCACTGCAAAAAGGAGCTTTTTATCTCGGTGCTGGAGGTGGCCCGGGAGCGGGAACTGAAATATGTCCTGGATGGTTCCAACTATGATGATCTGGATGATTATCGCCCCGGCCTGAAAGCTCTTAAGGAACTGGGTATCAGAAGCCCTCTGCTGGAAGCCAAGCTGACCAAGGATGATATTCGCAGACTGTCAAAAAAGCTGGAACTGTCGACCTGGAACAAAGCCAGCTTTGCCTGTCTGTCATCCCGTTTTCCCTACGGGGATAAAATCACCCGGGATAAGCTTCTCAGGGTCGACAGGGCTGAAAAATTTCTCAGAAAACTGGACCTTCAGCAGCTAAGGGTTCGCCATCATGATAAGCACACGGCCCGAATAGAAACCAAACCTCAGGATATGCAGTTATTTCTGGAAAGAAGGGAGGAGATAGTGGCAAAATTTCAAGAACTGGGTTATACTTATATTACCCTGGATCTGGAGGGATATCGCACAGGCAGCATGAATGAAGTTCTGCCGGAAGAACTCAAAGTTTGACTGCGAGAATACAATCATCAGGAGGTGGCTGACGTGGCTCAGGTATTTAATCCTGCTCAGCGAGACAAACTGCACTCTGATAACAGAAAGAAATCTTTGCCGGCCAAAAAGATACTGACAGCCTGTGGTCTTGGAGAGGACAAAGTTTTTCTGGATGTGGGCTGCGGCAATGGTTATTTTTCCCTGCCGGCAGCCGAGATTGTCGGCTCCGAGGGCGAGGTTCATGCCTTTGATATTTCCAGCCAGATGCTGGAGGATTTACAGGAAAGGGCTGAAGCCAAAAAAATTGGAAACCTCAAGCTCTATCAGGTAAATGAGAGTGGGGTTTGTGAGGATAATGTTCAGGGGGAACTGGCCGGAAGTGGAGATATGGTGCTGATGGCAAATCTGCTGCATGAGGTCAGCGGCCGTCGAGAATTTATCCAGTATTATCTTGAGTTTTTAAAGGATCAGGGCAGGCTGATTGTAATTGATTGGAGAAAAAAAGAGATGGAAACAGGCCCGGATTATGAGCATCGCTTGGCAGTGGACACCGTGCAGAACCTGCTCAGTGAAGCTGACTTGGAGCTGGAATACAGCCGAATTTTAAATGATAAATATTATCTGATTGTAGCCGATAAAAAATCCCGTGACTAATCTAACTCCGGAATTTGTTTTGCGGGAGTGAGGGGGAATCTTTTTGCAGCTGGATCTGATAATTTATGATACCGAACTGCTGACAATGGAGGATGGAGGAGTTGGTTATTTAGCTGATGCTGCTCTGGGCATTAAAGGCGATAAAATTGCGGTGGTTGGTAATTCTGAGGAAATTCTGGCCGGGCATCAGGCTGACCGCTTGCTGGAGGGTAAGAATCTTCTGGTGATTCCGGGACTAATTGATGCCCATATTCATACGGGTATAGCTCTGCTGCGGGGCCTGGCCCAGGATATCAGCGGCTGGATGGAGGAAGGCCTCTGGCCCTTTTCCCGCCATCTGGACCGGCAGGCTCGGGAGGCAGGAACGGCCCTCAATATTATGGAAGCAGTTCGGAATGGCACCACCCTGCTGGCTGATTTTGGCAGCAACCTGGAAGGAATGGTGAACTGGCATCAGCGGATCGGGACCAGGGCCCTGCTCTCGAAAACCATCAATGAACTGGACAGCAGCAGCGCGATTATTCCGGGTGAGCTCTATCCCTTTGACCGCAAGAAGGGAGAGGAGGATCTGGCCGAAGCTCTGAACTGGATCGAAAAAGAAGAACTGCCGGAGCGAATCAGCTTTTTTCTTGGACCTCAGGCTCCCGACATGGTCTCGCTGGAGCTGCTTAAAAGAATCTATGACCTGGCCGGAAAACTGGAGACCGGAATTCATATGCATGTAGCGCAGGGAGAGCGGGAACATCGTCAGATGAAAATGCGATATAACAGCCGCACCATTCCCTGGATGGCCCGGGAGGGTTTGCTGGACTCCAATCTCAATGCTGTACATCTGACTGAGGCTACTCCGGAGGAAACCCGGCTTTTAGCCAGAAGCGGAGCCGGTCTGACAGTCTGCTCGGGAAGCATCGGTATTATTGACGGTCAGATTCCTCCCCTGCAGGAGTTTTTAGAAGTAGCTGATCGGGCTGCCCTGGGTTCGGATCAGGCTCCGGGCAATAACTGTAATAATATGTTTAATGAGATGAAATTGACCGCTCTTTTTAACAAGATCAGGAATAAGAGCCCCCTGCCCCTCCCGGCCTGGAAGGTCCTCCGGCTGGCTACCATTGAAGCTGCTGGATGCCTGGGGCTGGGAGATAAAGTCGGTTCCCTTACTCCGGGTAAATTTGCTGATCTAATTACTATTGATTTAAAGAAAATCAACCTTTCTCCCGTTATTCGTCATCCTCTCCGCAACCTAGTGCCCAATCTGGTTTACTCGGCCAGAGGAAGTGAAGTGCGGGATGTAATGGTGGCTGGTCGCTTTATTTTTCGGAAGGGCCGGATGGTTACTGTCGAGGAAGAAGAGATCCTCAGGCAGGCAGACCGAGCGGCAGCCAGGATTATGGAACGGGTTGATGAGGAAAAACTGGCCCGGCTTTCACCGCTCTATCAGGCTCAGCGGGAGGGAAAACTGTAATAAAGTTTAACAGGAGGGTGGCAGAATGAGAAAAGTAATGGCCGGACTGATAATTTCTCTGATTATTCTGACTGCCCTGTATTTTTCCACCTCTTTCGGAGAAAACCCGGTTTCAATATTTGTGCTGGACAGCGGTTTCAGTCCGGTGGTGAGAGAGGGCAGCAGACGAACCCTTAGGGCTCTGCCCGGCCACGGCCAGCTGGTGCTGGAAATAGTTTCTGATACCAAAAGAAGGGCTCCAGCTGAACTTTATGCCCTGGAGGTTGTTTCGGGACCGGGGGAAAGCTCCCGGCAGAGTCTGAAAAATCAGTTAAGAAGAGTCCGAGATTATGCCCGCAGCAATCAACATACCCGGGTTTTCGTTAATATCAGTCTGGCCTTCTGGGGAGAGGATGAAGAGGAAAGAAGATTATTTCAGGAACTGCAGCAGGCTGGAGTTATTGTGGTGGCTGCTGCCGGCAATACCGGTGACAATCAGGTGGCCTATCCTGCCCGTTACAGCCCGGTGCTGGCTGTCACAGCGGCCGGATCCCGGGGCAGGGAAACCTATGCCAGCTATGGTGAGGAAGTTGACCTGGCAGCTTCAGGAGATGTGACCCGTTATCTCCCGGCTGAGTTCAGTTCCTATTCTTTAAATCCCTACCGCTCCACAGGAACCTCCTTTGCCGCCCCCCGGGTGGTGGGAGGACTGGCGGAGGTTGCTGCCAGTCTTGGTCTGGAGGTTTCTTCCGCAGAATTGATTGATCAGGCTCTTGATTTTGCATCCCCCATTGATGATCCTCTTTACGAGGAAAATCTGCTGGGAGCNGGTTTTTTCGAAAGAGAAAAACTGCTGCGTTCTCTGGCTCCGGGCAGCTACTGGCATACCAGGATATTCTATCTACTGCTGGTAAACCTGGCACTTCTTCTGCTGGCTGGAGGAAAGCTTTTTCAACAGAGGAGGTTTTCCCGTTCTCTGGCCGGAGCGGAATCGGTTCAAAAGGTTGTCAAGCTGGCAGGTCAGGCCGGAGAAAAACACTGGCCGCAAATAGAAGCTAAGCTGGAGAGCTTTTCCGAGCAGGAGAGGAGCTATTTTTCCCGGCAGAGCTTTCAACTTGAGGCTGACAGTGCCATTCTGCAAAATTACTGGCAGCAGCAGGAAGAGGAGTTTTTAGCAGAGACGCTGGCTGAAATTTTGCCCCGGAAGGAAACAGATCCTGAAAAACTGGCAGAAAAGGTATTTGCTGCTGTTCCCCGGCAGGCATCGCGGCTGGCCTCAAAGCTAGAGGAAGAGGAAATTTTTCAGAGTATTCACCCGGATAACAGCGGCAAAATTCTTCGTTTCAGGCTGGCACTGCTGCTGGCAGGCAGCAGATACAGTCAGGCTCAAAGGCTGGCCCGGGAGATATTGCAAAAAAGCCAGCAGGTCTGGGTGCTCTATTATGCTCTCTATGCCCTGCAGGAGACCGGGCTGGAGGGTTTAGATAGTTCTGAGCTGGAAAGGATTCTGGACGGGATTATGGCAGGACCCGAGCCTCTTCTGCGTCAGGAAGCCAGAAAGTTAAAGAAAAGGCTAACCCAGCCGGAATCAGAGTTTAAGTAAAAGCGCTGGCGATTAATTCAGACAACAAGGTTATGATAATATCAAATACCGGTGCATGGGGTGAGGTCCGGGCAGGCAATTTTACAAATATATTTGAATATTTTGCTGAAAAAATCTAATTCAGCCTTTTTAGTCCTGATGATTCTCTAAGGAGAGCACAGAAATCACTTTGAAGCCTGATAATGCCAACAACTTAAGCGGAGGTGAAGCCGATGAAGGAGATCGAAGTAGGTCAAACAATTCTGCAGCTTGTTAAGGGTGATATTGCCAGCCAGGATGACCTGACGGCGGTGGTAAATGCCGCCAATGCTCAGCTGATGCCGGGCGGTGGGGTAGCTGGAGCCCTGCATGGAGCTGCCGGACCGGGCCTGGCGGAGGAGTGCCGCAAATATGCACCGATCAGTCCTGGCGAAGCGGTAATTACCGGCGGCCATAAGCTTCCCAACAGCTATGTAATTCACTGCTTGGGACCGGTTTACGGCAGGGATAAGCCCGAGGAGAAATTGTTAAGAGACTGTTACTGGAAGGCTCTGGATCTGGCAGTTGAGAAGGAGATTGACAGCCTGGGATTTCCCGCAATTTCGATGGGAGCTTTCGGGTATCCCCGAGAAGAGGCTTCCCGGATTGCCCTGAGCACCGTTAGGGATTATCTGGAAAGGGGAGTTGAGCTTGAGCTGGTCCGATTTGTGCTTTACACTCAGAAGGATTTAGATTTATTTTCCAGGCAGATAACCCAGCTGCAGGAAGGAGAGATGGAAAATGGCTAAAGTAGTTGTACCGCTGGCCCGTGGTTTTGAAGAGATTGAAGCAGTTACTGTTATTGATGTTTTGAGAAGGGCTGACCTTAAGGTGATTTGTGCAGGCCTCGATGAAATTACTGTCAGAGGTGCTCACGGTATAAAAATTGAAGCAGATCAACGGTTAAAAAATATCAACCACCGGGTTTTTAACGGCTTGGTTCTTCCGGGAGGGATGCCCGGCGCAGAAAATCTCAGGCGGGAGGAGGCTATCCTGGCACTGGTTCAGGAATTTGCCGCTCAAGAAAAGTTGGTGGCGGCCATCTGTGCTGCACCTCTGGTCCTAAAAGCTGCCGGGGTTCTGGATAAAGTTCGCTGCACCAGCTACCCCTCCTTTGCGGATGAATTTTCTGCCTATAATTATCTGGAAAAATCGGTTGTTAGAGATGGCAATATTATTACCTCCCGGGGACCGGGGACAGCTCTATCCTTTGCCCTGGAAATCGCGGAATATTTTCAGGGAGAGAGTGTCAGGCAGGAGCTGGCTGAAAACATGCTGGTAAAATAAGGGTTTAGCTAGATTTGATAGAGCATTTCGTAATAATTTTTCAGCATTCTCCGGGCAGAAAATCTATCCTTGGTGGTCTTGATACTGTACTGCATCATCATCAGCCAGCGCTGCCGGTCTTCATAGTAGGTGGGAACAACCTCGTTTAGCAGCACTTCATAGAGAGCGTGAAGGTCATGCTCATCCTGCCCCTCTCCCACATAGCCGTTGCCAAACTGCCAGCCGTTGATTCCGTGCTGGCAGTTTTCTGACCACCAGCCATCCAGGGTGCTGAAATTCAGCACGCCGTTCATGGCGGCTTTCATTCCGGAAGTTCCGCTGGCTTCCAGGGGTCGGCGGGGGTTATTGAGCCAGACATCGCAGCCCCGGGTCATAAGACGGCCAATTTTAATGTTATAATCCTCCAGGAAGGCAACACTCTGAGGATATTTTCTGGAGATGGAGACTATGTGAGCGATGATATCCTTGCCAACATTATCTCCGGGATGAGCCTTGCCCGAGAAGACAAATTGAACTTTCTGCTCTTCCAGCAGGTGCCTGATCCGGTCCAGTTGCCAGAAAACCATGTCAGGCCTTTTATAACTGGCTGCCCGGCGGGCAAAACCTATCAGCAGACGGTCCTGATTGAGCTGCTGATCATTTTCCTCTTTAATATAATTCAGCAGTTTCTGCTTGTTTTCTTTATGAAGCTTGGCTATTTTATTTTTATTAAACAAAACCTCCAGCATTCTTTCATCGACCCAGCTGTGGTGATGAACGCCGTTGGTTATTGAAAGTATAGGAGCCCGGTTATCGACATGCTTCCACATGTCCCGGGCGGTTATTCCGTGTAGCCGGGCTACTCCATTGGCCCGAGAAGCCAGGCGCAGGCCGGCAACGGTCATATTGAAGGGATTCCCTCCGATCTGCTCCATTTCTTCCTGAGTTAAACCGTTGAAGGCTCCCACCTCCTTTAAATTTTCAATGGGGTGGGATTCATTGCCTTCCTCCACCGGGGTATGGGTGGTAAAGACAATTTTTTTCCGCAGCCTCTGACAGGCTTCCTGAAAATCATAGCCCTGATTTATCAGTTCCCGGATCAATTCTGTTCCGGCCAGCGCGGCATGACCTTCATTAAAATGATAGATATCCACTTCTATCCCCAGCTTCCGCAGGGCCCGGACTCCTCCAATACCCAGTACTATTTCCTGGGCAATTCTTTCTTCGGAGGAACCCATATACAATCTGTCGGTAATCCATTTCATATCCTGATTTTCTTCCAGGTTGGTATCCAGCAGATAAATCGGCCTGTTGTTAAATTTATCGGCCTTCCAGACCCTGCACTTTACATCCTGCTCTTTGACCCTGACGGCGACGGTAATTCCTGTATCACTGACATGCTCATAATTCTGACCTTCGGGGGCATAGTTGTCATAGGGTCGACCGTAATCATCTATTAACTGACGGGTGTAACCCTTATTCCACATAATCCCGATTCCGGTTACGGGAAGTTCCAGGTCCCGGGCGGTTTTCAAGGTATCTCCGGCCAGCACACCCAGACCTCCGGAATAAATCCGAAATTCCTCGTGCAGACCGAACTCCATACAAAAATATGCTACTTTAACTTTGTTATCTAAGTTCATAATGGCTGGTAATCCTCCTCAATCGAAATTCAAACCTGATTGGATATTTTATTTATTATATCCTATTATTATGTTTAAGTAAAATACACTAAGAACAAAGACAAGAAGAAGCGAAGAAGAACAACAACAATAACTCTTTTAATAATTACCCTGTAGTAATTTTCCACTAAGGACAATATTCTCGGGGCCCGACAGGTTTTCAAAAACTGAGCCGGAAAATGCTGAAAAAAAGGATTTCGCCAAGAAATTGAGAATAGTTAATAGTAATAGATATTTTTGTTCCCTTGATGTTTTCTTAAGGAGGTAAACAATTGGTGGCTGACAGGTCTTTTCTCAATGCTGCGAGGGTATCGGAAACAGAGGAACGGACTGCTAGAAGACCGGCAGCCTGGTTCAGGCAGGAACCGGGAATTCTGGCAGATAAAGATAGCACAGGCTTCAATTTCTGGATTAAAAATACCGACCGGGCAGCGGTAAAAATATCAGAATTTGAGACAGGTGAGTTTCAGGAAGAAATAAAGCTGGAAGAAACAGCCGAAGATTACTGGACTGCCTGGACTGCCAGGAATCTGCATGGCAGGTATTATCTGCTGGAAATTGAAAGAGGCAGTTCCAGAATCCTGACTGTAGATCCCTGGGCCAGGGCTGTGGCTACCAACAGCAGGCGGGGATTGATTGTGGATCTGGAGTGCACCGACCCTCCGGGCTGGCAGGAGGACAGCAATCCTGCCCTGGATTCTCCCGTAGATGCCATAATATATGAAGTTCATGTTAGGGACTTCAGCTCTCATCCTGAATCGGGCC
>SL_8KL_010_SEDDRAFT_10004216_pt1 | contig 11628 bp, 10 predicted proteins | sample SodLakKL_010_SED_4_FD_11160 | JGI IMG/M metagenome (IMG submission 11160) | reverse complement strand
TGGGCCATAACTGTATTGGCGTCACCGAAACGCAGCTTGGTGGCAATCAACACATCTGCTCCTGCGTCATTCGCAACCAGGGCTGCCGATGCACCGGCGCCCCCGCCCCCGATTATTAAAACATCCACATCATAATCGGGTTCGTCGCTTAAATCAAGATCAACCCCGCGCAACCGGCTCCATGCTTCGAATACATCGGCCATTTCATTGGTTAAGCGTGCACCCTTGTTAACCCCTACTTTAAGTTCGCGGAAGCCGTCTACAATATAGTCGGGGTGGAACTTTTCCAAAACATCACGCCGCTCTTCCTGCGTCATGCGCGGAAAATTGACGCCGACCCGGGAGGGCCTGGTCTCTTCTACTTTTTTCATCAGTTCTCGTAACTGTGGTGTGTAAGTCAACTTTTTTGCTCCTCCTCTCCAGGTCTATTTTTCAATTTCGCGGTCATTGTATAGCTGTTGCAGTTTTTCATTCGCAGCATTGACCAGTTCATCAATTTCAGCATCCAGTTCGCCTTCCCTGATTGCTTTTGCTCTTTCCTGCAAGAACGGATCGGGCTTGGCAATATAGCGGCTGTAAAGTCGGCGAGCTGTTAGCGCAGCGTTATAGTGAACAATATTTGCCGGACAGCGCGAGACGCAAAGACCACAGCTCAGGCAGTCAAAAGAAATATCTGCAGCCTTGGTAAAATCACCACGCTGGCAATAGGCAATATATTGCATTACATCAATATCCTGGGGACAAACCTTGTTACAGGAACTGCAGCCCAGGCAGCGGTATACTTCGGGATAAAGCTGGGCAAAGTGAGCCACTGAGGGCGATATTTCATCCAGGTTGAATTTTGCTTTACGGCCGGGGAAAAAGGGAATCTGGGCCAGGTACATCCCGTCTTCTACCTTCGCCTGGCAAGCCAGCCCGACTTTCAATTCATAGTCATCGGCCATCCGGTAAACTGTCGCACAGGCTCCGCAGAAACCGGCCCGGCAGCCGCAACCGCGTGTTAGAGTGTAACCCGCATACTCCATCGCATCAAGTATGGTCAGGGTATCGGGCACCTGGTAGCGTTTGCCCATCAGGTATATATCAACCATTTTTACTTCTTCCGTCATATTATCCTCCTAAGTTATTCGGCAGGTGGTGCCGGAATAAAGCCCTGATCCATCGCCGCCTTAGTTTGATCCTGGGCTCTCTTGATCGTTTCTTCAGCTTTCTTGTAGACTTCCTCACGGCTCGGCTTGATCCTGGCCAGACCCTCTTCAATTGCTTTCATGGCAGTTGCTGTTGCAACTCTTGGAAATACTTCCCACATGTCCATGGTCGGCAAAATCTTTTCAGGATTCATTCCATCATCGGGAGCGCAGGCAGCCAATTCTTCTGCAGCGGCAATACACATTGTGTCTGAAATACTGGAGGCCTGGACATCTAAGACACCGCGGAAAATAGCGGGGAAGCCAAGCGAGTTGTTAACCTGGTTCGGGAAGTCAGAACGGCCGGTAGAGACGATTTTCGCCCCGGCTTCAAGAGCTTCCCAGGGGTATATTTCCGGAATCGGGTTGGCACAGGCAAAAACGATAGCATCTTTTGCCATGCTTTCGATCCATTCTTTCTTAATTGTATCAGGACCGGGCTTGGAAAGACCGATCAATACGTCAGCATCTTTGCAGGCATCTGCTTCATTTGTGTCCAGGTTTTTAGCATTGGTTCTCTGGGCCAGTTCCCACTTGACCGGATGATCCTCTTTAAGCTCGGTGCGCCCTTCATGGAGGAGCCCCTTGCTATCTACCATGATGATCTTGCCCATATCGGCGCCGGCAACTTCAAGCAGGCGGATAGTACAGATATTAGCTGCTCCTGCACCGAGCAGAACGATCTTAGCATCTTCGATCTTCTTATTAACAATCTTCAGGGCATTAATTAAACCGGCCAGGGTAACCAGGGCCGTGCCCTGCTGATCGTCATGAAAGATTGGTATATGGCATTCTTCCCGTAAACGGTCAAGGACATAAAAACATTTTGGACTGGCTATATCCTCAAGGTTAACACCACCGAAACAGGGCTGCATCATCTTGACAAATTTAATCAGCTCATCGGCATCCTTGGTATCTACACATACAGGGAAAGCATCAACTCCGCCTAAGTATTTAAAGAGAAGGGCTTTTCCTTCCATAACGGGCATGCTCGCTTCGGGTCCGATATCTCCTAAACCGAGGACCCTGGTTCCATCAGATACAACTGCTACAAAGTTTGCTTTATTGGTATGCTCATAAACAAGGCTTTTATCCTCAGCTATTGCTTTACAAGGTTCTGCCACACCCGGTGTATACCAGATGGCAAAATCATTGATATCGCGGACACAGCACTTCAGGTTAACTTCAATTTTCCCCTTGTAAAAGGGATGCAAGCGCATCGCATCCTGGGCCGGCTTTTTCGCCTTGGCCAGTAATTGTTCTTTATCCATGGTCATTATCCTGTCCCTTCTTTCCACTTGATTATTGTCTTTCCCGGGCACGGCACGCCGTGCCCCTACATTTTGGAGGTCAGAGGTTGGAAATCGGATANCCAGTAAAAACATTTCCGCAATTCCTAAAAACTCTGCCTCAACATGATCATACATTTATTTCTTANTATTACCCCGGCACGGCACGCCGTGCCCCTACATTTTGGAGGTCAGAGCCNGGAAGTCGGAAGACCAGAAAAAACAATTCCTCCATTCCTTAAAACCCTNCCTCAANATGATCATACATTTATTTCTTAATATTACCCCGGCACGGCACGCCGTGCCCCTACATTTTGGAGGTCAGAGCCTGGAAGTCGGAAGACCAGAAAAAACAATTCCCCCATTCCTTAAAACCCTACCTCAACATGATCATACATTTATTTCTTAATATTACCCCGGCACGGCACGCCGTGCCCCTACATTTTGGAGGTCAGAGGTTGGAAATCGGATAACCAGTGCCACCGGGCTTGGCACGCCAAGCCCCTACAAAATCCGTCTCTTCATTATAAGATAAGACGTGCCGCTGCTACCTTGCGTACTGCTTGGCGCCTTCTTCATACAAATCATTGCCGTAAGCATCATTTACTACGGTTGCCGGAAAATCTTCCACCTCAAGACGGTGTATTGCTTCAGGTCCCAGTTCAGAGTAAGCTACAACTTCGCTTTTCTTAATTTTCTTTGACAGCAGGGCACCGGCCCCGCCGGTTGCTGCCAGGTACAGTCCTTTATGCTCTTTAAGGGCATCCTTAACTGCCTGGCTGCGCAGTCCCTTGCCGATACAGGCTTTCATGCCTTTTTCAAGCATCTTAGGTGTGTAGGCATCCATCCGACCGCTGGTAGTCGGACCGGCTGATCCGATAGCCTGTCCGGGCTTGGCCGGTGTCGGTCCCACATAAAAAATAAACTGGCCCTGCAAATCAATAGGAAGATCCTCACCTTTATCCATCAGCTCAACCAGTTTTTTATGAGCGGCATCCCTTGCGGTATATATAACTCCATTAATCAGGACTGTATCCCCCGCTTTCAAAGCCATTACATCATCATCAGACAGGGGAGCTTGAATTTTTTTCGGTTCCATTAAATTAAACCTCCTTTCTGATAGGCACTTTTATAACTCAATTTCCAGGTGCCTGCAGGCATGGCAGTTAAGGTTAACTGCTGCAGCCATGCTGGCAATGTGCGAAGGATAGTCTTCAATATGTACAGCAAGGGCAAATGTTCTGCCGCCAAAACCCTGCGGCCCTACTCCGAGATCGTTAATCTTATCCTTGATCTTTTTCTCCAGCTCGGCAAACCGGGGATTGGGGTTGCTTTCCCCTACCGGGCGGAAAAGGGCTTTCTTGGAAAGCACGGCAACCTTGTCAAAGGTTCCCCCAACACCTACACCTACCACGATAGGCGGGCAGGGGTTCGGGCCGGCTGTTTTAACCTGGTTAACAACAAAATCAACGAAACCTTCTTCACCATCCGAAGGCTTAAGCATTTTAACAGCGCTCATGTTCTCGCTGCCGCCGCCTTTCGGGGCAAATGAAATTTTCACCTTGTCTCCCGGTACCATATCGGTATAAATAACTGCCGGGGTGTTATCTCCTGTATTCTTACGATCGAAAAGCGGGTCCTTGACAATAGACTTACGAAGGTAACCTTCATCATAACCTCTTTTTACCCCGGCGTTAATCGCCTCTTCAAGCGATCCACCGGTTAAGTGAACATCCTGGCCCCATTCAACAAAAAATACAGCAAATCCCGTATCCTGGCAGATCGGAATTTGCTCGTTGCGGGCAATTTCCACATTCTCAATCAACTGCTTTAATACTTCCTTACCGGTAGGCGATTCTTCCGTTTCCAGGGCATTTTTCAAGGCAGTAAAAACATCCTCACCCAGGTAAATATTCGCCTTTTCACACATTTCGGCTACTTGATCCGTAATAGTTGACGCGGCAAGCTCCCGCAAAACCAGACACCTCCCTGTTAATCTAAAGATTATTGAGTTTTAATATTACTCAATACTCTATATTTTTCTGTCTTTAGTCCGGAATTCCTGCCGGTTAATTATAAAATTTACTATAATTCTAAAATTTATTTTCTAACATGACGACACAACGTCAATAATGACCATAATCCTCCAATTATGGTTGTTAATCACTACATTTGGTGGCCTCAATTTTTTCCAGCAGGGCCTCCCAGTCATGATCTACCTCTTCCTGTAACGCTTCTATTCTTATATCTTCCATCTGCTTAAAACGACGCTGGTTTTGCAGGTATTCCTTCAGCGGTGTTCTTTTCCCTTCCGGCTGACAGGTCATCTTCCAGGAAACACCGTTTACTATTTCGTAGAGGGGAAAGAAACCGGTATTAACGGCCAACCGTGAAAGGTGAATTGTATCTGACGAATCTGTACCCCAACCCGGCGGGCAGGGCGACAGAATATGCATAAAACGAAAACCCCGAATTTCCTGGGCTTTCTTCAGTTTTTTCTCCATATCTTCGGGAAAAGCCACCGTTGCAGTGGCAGCATATGGTATACCATGGGCCGCCATAATCTGCATAATATCTTTTTTCTGACCTTCCTTAAAGAGGGGGTAAGGTGCAGTATTGGTCCTGGCTCCGAATGGTGTGGCCGAACTGGTCTGCATGCCCGTATTCATATAAGCTTCATTGTCGTAACAGACAAAGAGATAATCTTCATTGCGCTGGGCTGCTCCTGAAAGAGCCTGCAGTCCGATATCAAAAGTGCCACCGTCACCGGCCAGCACAACAACAGTTGTATCATGCTGACCTTTGGCGTTTAGACCGCGGCGCACACCACTGCCGACCGAGCCGGCACTGGGAAAAGGACAGTGCAGGATTGGGCATTTCAAAGCTGTCAGGGGAGGCATCCCGGCAATTATACTCCAGCAGGAAGCGGTTAGAACAATAGCCAGGTTAGGTCCCAGGGCCCTGGTCAGGTAACGGACAGCCAGGGCTGCCCCGCAGCCCGGACAGGCATTATGACCGGGATTTAACATTTCCGACTCCTGGTTTAACTCTTCAATTCTCATCGCAGATCAACTCCCCATTTTTGTTCTACCTTATCTACGCTAGCGGTTTCCGTCATTGCCCTGATCAGCATATCCGGGGTTAAATCTATTCCACCGGCCAGGATCAAGTCTTTAACGGCCGGCGGTTTTTCCATACCATAAATTGCTGCCTGCAGTTCCTGGGCCAGTATTCCACCCATTCCGGTTGAACAGTTACGATCAACAACAACAACCTGCTCAATATCATGAGCTTCGAAAAGATTACAAATATCTTCCCGGGGAAAGGGCCTGAACATTCTCAGCTGAACCATCCCGGTTTCTTCCAGCTCAGGCAGCGTCCAGCGAACAGTTTCAGCAGTCGCCCCGGCAGCAAAGATTACCCTTTTTGTTCCCGGGGGCATAACTGAATCAATTACACCGTAACTGCGCCCGAAAGTTTCTGCAAATCGCTGATTTATCTCTTTGAATACTGCCGGTGCCCGCAGCATCGTTTTATGACGACTTCTGACCAGGTCTGCCTGCATATCTCCTGTAATCAGGGCATGGATATTGGCAGGTTTTTCAGGCTGTACCTGCGCGGCAAAGGTAGGGGGACCGATAAAAGCCCGGGCCTTTTCAAGATCAGGCACATCAACCGCTTCGTAGGTGTGAGAAATATAAAAACCATCAAATACTACCATGCAGGGCAGCAATAATTCTTCGCTGAGCAAAAATGCCTGCATAACGGTATCAAGCACTTCCTGGGCTCCCGAACAATATATCTGCATCCAGCCTGTATCACGCTGGCTTAGGCTGTCTCCCTGGTCCGGATCGAGAGACCACGGTGCACCGATTGTCCGGTTAACATTAACCATCACAATTGGTACGCGAGCCCCGCTGCACCAGTGAATCATTTCATGCATGTAGGCCAGGCCGTGCGAAGCCGTGGCAGTAAAAACCCTCGCACCTGCAGCTGCTGCACCGTAACTGCAGGCCAGGGCGGCGTATTCCGATTCAACACTGACAAACTCACCACCCAGTTCTCCCCGCCCTTCAAAATTAGCCAGGGTTTCCACTATTGCCGTCTGGGGGGTAATCGGATATGCCGCAACCAGGTCAACTCCAACCCGTTGTACTGCAACTGCGGCCGCCTGGCTGCCGCTCATTAATTCATAAGCCATTTTACTTTCCCCCTTTCAATACAAGGGCCCTTGAGGGGCATTCCCTGTAACAGATGCCACAGCCCTTACAGTAATCCATATTCAATTCGTAACGGCCGTCTACTATATCAATCGCCATATCCGGGCAGAAGAGGTAACATATTCCGCAGGAATTGCAGGTTCCGCAGCCCAGGCAGCGCGATGCTTCTTTTTCCGGCATTTCCTGCTGGTCCTTTATATCCAGGTTAACACTGGCCTCCAGGTAAAGATCTTCAAAACTAACCGGATCTTCCAACGGCAGGCATAGTTCCGGCTCCGGCAAATTTTCCAGCCGGGCGATCATCGCTTCGGCTGCAATCCTGCCTGCCCGGATAGCCTCGGAAACGGTAGCCGGGCCGGTAACCAGGTCACCACCGGCATAAAAAGACACGTCTTTTTCAAGGCTGGAGAAGATTGAACTATCCTGCTCCTGGCCCAGGGCCATAATTAATGTACCGCAGGATTTATGGAATGAACTGGTTTTATCGACGGCCAGGCCCTGCCGGTTAGTTTTACTGTAATTAAATTCTGCCCCGCTGATCTTGCCATCAACTGTTTCAATTTTTCCAGGCAGAGCATTGAAGATTAGCTCAACACCTTCGTTTTCCGCTGCCTCTACTTCCGGCTGGTAGGCAGGCATTTCCGCCCTGCTCCGGCGGTATACCAGGGTTACATGGTTAATACCGTTCATGCGCAGGGCACTGCGGGCACTATCTATAGCTGCATTGCCGCCGCCGATAACTATAACCGGATCTGTTACCTCCGGCTGCCTGCCGCTGTTAAATTCGCTTAAGAAATCGAGAGCATTCCAAACTCCCCGGCTTTCTTCTCCGGGAATACCTGCTTTGCGAGATTTCCAGGCTCCGGGAGCAAGGAAAACTTCGCTGTACTTCTCATAAAGATCATCCAGGGACAAATCCTGCCCGATTTCACAACCGGTTACAAACTCCACACCTTCCTCTTTCAGCAGGTTGAGCTCTTTATTAAGAATGCTGCGCGGCAGCCTGTATTCAGGTATGCCAAGGGTCAGCATTCCACCAATTTGATCCGACTTTTCATAAACGGTTACCCGGTAGCCGGCCCGGTTCAGGTAATAGGCGCAGCTTAAACCGGCCGGGCCTGATCCGATCACAGCAATTTCATCTTTCAACAGATCCCTGTGCCGCCCCGGTTTATATTGATCCAGGCGCCATAGACCGATCGCCTTTTCCACGGAAGGAATATCTATACCGCTGTCCAGTTCGCTGCGATTGCAATTTTCGGTACAGGGATGAAAACAGGTATAACCGGTTAAAGCGGGAAAGGGATTGTTGCGGCTCATGATTTGCCATGCTTCTTCCCACTGTTCTCTTTTAACTGCTTCCAACCAGGCCGGAACTTCCCCGTCCAGCAGACATCCCTGGCGGCAAGGTGAAAGTCCCGGCACTCTTTCCGGGGTCAGAAAGCGCCATTCGCCGGTTTTATTTACCGCGCTTGATTCGGTTCCATATGCATATACCGGTTTCTGCGTTGTTATATCAGGTAACAAGGCGTTCAACCTCCTTCGCACTATCATAACCTTCAGCTGCTGCGTTGATATTGGCATCAAGCTTAGCTGTTACTCTTTTTTTGATTGATGTAACAAGGCTGTCCAGCGAAGCCAGACCGCTGATCGCTCCCATTGCCCCCAGCATTACCGTGTTAACCATGGGGAAGCTGCCTACGGCAAGCTTATGCTTCCAGGCAATTCCGGTTGCATCAACAGTGTAAACTTTAAAATTGGCATCCATCTCAGTATTAATGACCAGGTTGCCACTATCTTCTTCACCCCTGTTAATCAGCAGCGTTCCTCCTTCTTTTAACCCTGCCAGAGAGGTATCCATATTCAGGCTGGAATCAAATACTACAATATAATCGGGGTTATATATCCGGCTGCGAGGCATCAGGCGGTTTTTCCCGGCCCTGATAAAAGCAGTTACCGGGGCCCCCCTTCGTTCTGCGCCAAAAAGTGAAAAAGCACGGGCATAATATCCATCAAGAAATACTGCCTCGGCAAAAATCGAGGCTGCCACAACAATACCCTGGCCACCGCGGCCGTGCAGCCTGAATTCAAACATCTGATCCATGAGCGCTCATCCTTTCTTGCACTTTTTTGCAAGTTGAAATTGTTTGCGTGCAAAATATTGCATGGTTATTTTGCTATTTTTTTATCTGGACCGGGATAAATCCGCTTTAACCTGCAGGTTTTCTTCAGCAATTACATCGGCGACCCGCTGGGGCAGCAGATTTTCTTCCCGGGCCCTTGTGAATAAACCGGTAAGGCGCCCTTCAATCCTGTCAATTATTTCCCTGATTTCATCGTGTGTTTTCCCACCCTGCCGGCTGTATTCAACAAAAATGATCCCTCCGGCATTAATAATATAGTCGGGAGCGTACAAAATACCCTGTTTATGCAAAACCTCACCTAAATGGTCTTCCTTTAAAACATTGTTGGCGGCGCCTGCTACAACCTTACATTGCAGCACTTCAACATTATCTGCGTTGACTGCCCCGCCTGCTGCACAGGGGGCAAAGATATCGCATTTCTGGGTATGAATCTGGTCATGCCCTACTACTGTAGCATTCCAGAGATCTTCCGCTTTAGCTGCTTTTTCACCGTCAAGATCTGTGACGATCAACCTGGCTCCTTCTTCAGCAAGGTGCCTGCAGAGCGCTGCGCCAACAGTACCAACGCCCTGGACTGCCACTGTCATCCCGGAAAGGCTTGATGTGCCGAAAACTTCATTAGCGCAGGCTTTCATACCTTTCCACACCCCGTAGGCCGTAAAAGGCGAAGGGCTGCCGAGCTGCGATCCACCGACAACATGATCGGTCTCCAGGCGTAGACAATCGAGATCCTTTTCTTCTGTTCCCATATCTGCTGCTGTGATAAAGCGGCCGTTCATCTTTTCCACAAATCGACCGTAGGCCCTGAAAAGCGCTTCGCTCTTATCATGTCGGGGGTCGCCTACGATCACACCTTTGCCGCCACCAAGGGGTAGTTCTGCGGCTGCAGACTTATAACTCATGCCCCGGGCCAGGCACATCACATCCTCCACGGCGGCGGCTTCACTGGGGTAGACCCACATCCTGGTACCTCCCAGGGCCGGTCCCCTAACTGTGCTGTGAATGGCTATTGCCGCTTTCAATCCCGTTTCAGCATCATGAACAAGGACCACCTCTTCAAAACCCTGCTCGGCCATTCTGGCCAGATAATCTGACATCAGCTTTCCCTCCCTGCGAATAACTTGTAAACTACAAAATATTGTTGCAATATTCGTACCATGTCCCCCAAAGCCGTACATAAAAACTTTATAAAGTGAAAAAGGTGTCAGGGTAAATTTCACTTTAGGCGATCACTGAATTAATGGTCAGGAAAAGCTGCTTAGATCAGCCTGTGCTGGTGAAGCTTGTTGTAGAGATTACGGATAGATATATCGAGGACACGAGCGGCTTCGGCCTTGTTGCCACCGGCCTGTTCCATTGCCTGCTGCAAAATCTCTTTCTCCCAGGCCTGGTGCATCTCTTTTAAGGAACCCTCAATCGGCTCGGGTGAGCTGTTTGCCCGTACTGAGTCTGAAACAAAAGGCATAACCAGGTGCCGTTCTTCAATTATCATCTCGTCACGGTCAAGATTAATTAAAGCGCGGGCTATTACATTTTGCAGTTCCCGCATATTGCCGGGCCAATCATATTGCTTAAGACGGCGGTATACAGCAGGAGTGGTTTCCACCACGGTTCGCCCGTATTTTTCAGCATAGCTGGATATAAAGTAGTTGACCAGCAGCGGAATATCACTTTTAATCTCCCGCAGCGGGGGCAGTTCAATGGGAAATACATTGAGGCGGTAATAGAGATCTTTACGAAACTGTTCTTGCTCTACCATCTGCTCCAGGTCTGCATTGGTTGCGGCAATTACCCTTACATCGATCCTGCGGGTTTTAGATTCGCCTACCCGCATGATCTCGCCTTCCTGGATAGCCCGCAGCAGCCTGGCCTGGGCGTCGGCATTCATTGCCCCGATTTCATCAAGAAACAGGGTGCCGCCCGAAGCTTCTTCAAAATAACCTTTCCGCCCGCCCTTCTTAGCCCCTGTAAAAGCGCCGTCAGCATAGCCAAAGAGCTCACTTTCCAGCAGGGTATCAGTTAAGGAAGCACAATTAACCCTGACAAAGGGCTTATCAGACCTGTCGCTTTCATGGTGAATGGCATGAGCAAAAAGCTCCTTACCTGTACCGCATTCCCCGCGCAGCAGGACACAGGCCGGTGTAATAGCCGCCTGCCTGGATCGCTCAATCACCTGGTGGATCTGTTCGCTGTTGCCAATTATATCGTCGAAGGTATAGCGGGCTTGCAGTTTCCTGACCAGGCGGCGGGTCCGTTCCAGCTCCTCCATGACCCGTCGCAGCTCGGAAATATCATGAATTACCCCAACGCTGCCCTTTAGTTCGCCCTTGATAACCAGGGGAGCACAGCTGACGATTACCTCCCGCCGGAAGGGCCCGACTTTCATCCGCACACCCTTAATCGGCTTTCCGGTCTGTAATACCCGCATATGGACCGATTCACCCTCGGCAATATCGACGGTAGCCGGTTTTTTCAGGACCTGGTCTTCGGCAAGGCCGGTAATGCGGGTATAAGCCCGGTTAACCATGATGCCGATTCCGTTTTCATCGACCACGGAAACAGCATCTGAGAGCGAGTCAATAATCGTCTGCAGCAGAAGCTTGTTTTCGTTGTCACCGGCCAATGATTGAAATCTATCTTCTGTCATATAATTACCACCTGAAAATCGAAAGATTAATTTAACTTTACATCAAATATAACAAATAATGCAAGTGAATTAATAAATTTCTTATTTCACCGAGAGTTTACAACTTTACAAACATAAAGCTGCGTATTACAATGTATTGCA
>SL_8KL_010_SEDDRAFT_10004215_pt1 | contig 11631 bp, 11 predicted proteins | sample SodLakKL_010_SED_4_FD_11160 | JGI IMG/M metagenome (IMG submission 11160) | reverse complement strand
AGAGCGCTTTCATATCACCCCGAGAAGCCTCATTTTGAATTTCTTGTAGACTCTCATACTCTCCTTTGTTGACATATTCTCCTATGTCTGGGTTGAATTCCATATGACAAAACCTTCTTCTCAAGGCAACATCCATGAGAGCAATGCTTCTGTCTGCTGTATTCATCGTCCCTATTATGCATAAGTTGTCAGGTATTGAAAAATCATCGTTCGAGTAAGGTAGTGTTGTTTTATCCCCTCGTTTATCATCTTCCAATAGTGTTATTAATTCTCCAAAGATTGAAGGTATATTACCTCTATTTATTTCGTCTATTATCAAGAGATAATCTTCGTTGGACTTTCTGGCCTTGTTGCACCATTTCTTAAATATACCATCCTTTACTCTATAGTTGACCTGTCCTTCCTCTTCCGTTTCAGCCTTAATTCCCTCAATAAATTCTTCATAAGAGAAGGAAGGGTGGAAAGTTACCTGTTTATATCTCTTCTTGGAAGGCCTTTCTATTTTTTCTGTTTCGTCCACCGCAAATTTAAACAGCGGGAGAATACCAGTTTCAACTTCTTCGGCAATCTCTCGTATTACCGAAGTCTCGTTTCCTTTTATTTCTTCTGGTTTTATAACTTTGCTGAAATCAACCCTTACCGTATTTTTTTCATTTACAATCTCTCTCACTCTCTCTAAATCCGGTTCACCTTTGTAAATGTTATCGCCATCCTCTGTCCTTACCCTGACTTCATCCAAGAACTTTATATCGTCTTTACTGGCCTTTGCAAGGAATCTATTCAGACTCTTCATATTCTCTTTCTTTGGCTCGTACCATAGGCTTATTCTTATACCTTGCTTGTTTATGTAAACCTGTAGTTGTTCTTCTTCAGAATACTTCTCATCGCCCTCATGGATACTTAACCAAAACCAAGCCTTCTCTTGGTTATTTCCCTGATTATAAGGAGGAATATAGGTTTCGTATTTTTCTATTCCGTTGACATTTTCCTGTAGATATTCCAAGAGGTTACGCCATGTTTCTTTAATAGTTTTTATTTTTTTCTCTGCCTCTTTCCCCCTGTCTTCATCTTCATATCCCTTTCCTGTTCCGGGTTTCCCGAACTCTTCATTTATTTCATCTATTTTTTTCAGATCTTGAAAGAAGCTGTGATTTATTTTGAAGTTGGGCTCTCTGAATTCTTTTTCTGAACCACCGAAGTACTTCCTTGCATACTTCTTTGCCCAATATGTCTTACCAGTTCCTGGTGGTCCGTAGAAGATAACTTGTTTCTTGTCTTCGAGGAGTTTTTCTATCGAATCGAACTTTGAATTTTGAATGTTATCATCTCCTAAATCTATTTTCTTTTTCCCAGTTATTTTATTTTGTGTTTCCTCTGGCAAGGCTTCCCAGAAGGAATCTTTATCGTGTACCTCGGTATGCCCTCTAAATTGTTTTGGCGATTCAACGTTAAATGTGTCTATTTTGTCTAAAAAATAAATATATTCAAAGGCTTCGCCCGCATGGTCTGACTGCTTACTCTGACCCCAGAGCTCCATAGCCAGTTCCTTATCGTGTACCCTTCCCACAATCCTGAATACCCCTGTCAAGTTTTTCTTTTGGTAGGAAAGCACAAAATGACCTGCTCTCATCTTTTCCTCCCAGAGAGGCGTGTTTCTTTGTCCTGGCGTAAGTCCCCAAGCGTAAATATCTGAACCATCCAGCCGATTTCTCAAATCATTGACTTTCTCAGGTATGTATTCTTGTAGGGTATCCCAAGAGAGGGAATCTTCAATAGTGTTGCTGTAGTGTTTCTGCGCTTGTCTGCCGGAAGCAGTAAAGACAAAGACTCTTTTATCTTCTTCCTCGAATGGGTTTGACATAGTTTTCAATCCTTCTCCAATTCTGTATATTTTTTAAATTCACCTTTGCTTTTTTCTTGAGGGTACTTACTTTTGTTTTTATCGATCTTGTTTTTTATTATCTCAGCAACATCCACATCAAGCTGGTTAGCTAAACTTAGACAATAAATTAGGATGTCTGCAAGCTCTTCCACGGCAGAATCAAATTTTTCATCGTCTTTCAAAAGTTCCTTTGCCTCCTCATTGGTCTTCCACTGAAGCATTTCCATAAGTTCTGAAGCTTCTACAGTTATTGACATAGAAAGATTCTTAGGGTCGTGATAGTCTTCCCAATCCCTTCTTTCGATAAAATTTTGAACTTCTTTTCTTAACTTCTTTAACTCAGAATCTTCAGTCATTAAACCCCCACATTCACTAAGTATTAGTCTCAGGAATTTATAAGCTTTCTTTCTGGGAATTTAGTGCCTAAAAAGTAGGAAGAATTTAAAATACCTTAGTCAGACTTTGAAGTGAGGGGGGCGGGGGACTAATGAAGGTCAATTCCAAGCTTTAGATAGAACTACCTCAAAACTCATCTTCCGCTAATCTCCAGTCACAGTAGTCGCAGTCCTCGCTATGGTCGGGTATGGAATCCTCTAAGATCCTTACCGCCTCCCTAAGAGTTTGTTTGGCCTTTTCTACATTTACTTCGACCTCCTTTATTTGGTCGTGGAAAACGAAGTTGCCGTTTTCAAGTATCTCATCGGGGTAGTAGTATAGGAGGTAGCCGTAGTCTTTAGTTTGGTTGCCGTTTTCTCTAAGAATTAGGTTGTAAAAGTTTATCTGTCTAGAATAGTAGTCTGGTGTTTCTTCCTTTGGTGAATAACCACGGGTCTTGTAATCAAGCACAATTATTGAATCGTCTTCGGCCCGGAGGAGTTCATCGACCCCTCCTCGAAGTAAAGCTCCTGTCTTCGGATCCTTGTATTTCGGTTCTCTCCTCCAGCTTCTGCAGTTGTCCAAAAACTCCTGATCCTGAAGCAAATTAGCTTGGACCTTACTTTCTACAAGTTCTGGGGGCTTCTCTCCTCTTTTTCTGAAGGAATCGAAGTGTTGTTTTAACTTTTCATCAACACCGCTCGGAAGGGAGGGGAATGGCCCCGAAGGCCTTTTTATCCCTTTATTCATCTTAAGCCAGAAACATCTTTTGCACTCCGCGTAGAGGTTTAGGGAAGTAGGAGAAAGCTTGATGTTTTCTGAAGCCATTTTTATCATTAATTGTCTTTCTTCCTTAAATTACACTTCTTATAGAGTATTTGGATATTTTCAACCCGACTCCCTCCTCTTGGCAACGGAAGTTTATGGTCGAACTGGGGAGTTCTTCCGAACCACATTCCATACATCTGAAACTAGAGATTTTATCACCAAGATAACTATACATTTAATTTGTCCATAAATAAATTTAAAATTCTAAAACAGATTTCAATCTTTTTTTATTTTAAAAATTATATTATTTATTATGTCTAATGAGGGGGGAAAATCCGCGGAGATAAAGGAAAATGAATTGTATAGTTTCTTCACTAAAAATAGGGATAAAATAACATTACACAAAGATCCCAACACTTACGAGCATCCAGAAATTGATTTGCACCCCCAAGAGAAAGACTGCGCTGTTACTAAAGATAAAAAATTGGGGTTCCTTAACAGCAGTTGCTTATTATGTTTTGACACGGAAAAGAAAGAGATTTTGTGGGAGAAGAAAATGCCGTGGAGCGCTCCCAAACTGAAACTCGATGAAGAAAATGAAAAACTTATATTACAAGACCTATCGGAGCCCAGAGCCGCTTCTTCCCCAAAAATGAAGATTACTTTGAACTACGATGGAGACATAGTAGAAGTAAAAAATTTCACTATGGAAAAATTCACTAAGAGAGAATACGATGACCCAATTCTCGAGGAGAGACAAAAAACAATCGCCTCGTGGTTGTATAATATATTGTATCTGAAAGACGATGACCTTAGAGATATTTTGTCAACAAAGGAGGAAGTTAAGAAAGATTTTAATAAACATAAGACATCGTCTGATGATTTCTTGAAAAAAGAAGAAAGAAGATTGTTGGAACAGTATGGGAAATCAAAGGGCAAAGAAGATAAAATAGACTCATTGAAAGAATTTCTTCCTGAAGATTTCGAGGGGAAGGTCATCAAGGAATTTGAAAAAAGAAGAAATCTTGAATCGATGTTACGAGGATCCTGGAGATTTGTGAGAAAAGTTGTGGGTTCTGAAAAATATAAAGAGATAAAAAATGAACTTTCCTTTCCAATCGGTAATCTTTCTTCTCATTACGTAGGGAATATAATTGCTAATTATTTAAGTGAGAATGAAATAGAGGGTGACGGGGACAATGAAATAAAAAAGTGCGAGTATTGTGGGAGGTTTTTTTACCCCTCCTTAATATCCTCTTATCTAAGAAAATACATTCCAGAGGAAATTAATATTGGGGATATTCAATTCTGTCAAAGTTGCCTGAAATCAGCCCTTTTAGGACGCTACAAAAGAAAAAAGGACAAGGAAGAAATGATAAGAGATTTGGAAAATTTAGTTGAAAAGTTGGGTTTTATACCAGACCAAAATTATTTCTTAAACAGTAACTTTACACGAAACTTATCACCAGAACTTTTCAACAAAGCGATCCCCGCACTTATTGAAATTCTTCCTTATAGAACAAACGATAAAATGCTCAAGTTCTTTTCTGTTTCCTCAGTTCCCCTTGATGGTAAAAATGAGATTAAAGAACAGTTTGAAAAAAACACTTATAGTAATATTTTCGGTTCTTGGTTGAAATCCCTCCTTGCGACTGACTTATTAGAAAACGGGGTAAGGGAAACTCCGAGGGGGTATATGTGTTTAGCTGAAGATGGTCATGAATGCAGGTCGTTGGGTGAAAAAAATGTTGATGACTGGCTCCATAGGGAGGGAATAAGTCATAAAAAAGAGCCGAAATACCCAGAGGACGAAGAATTAAATCCAAACGGACGGATGAGAGCTGATTGGAAAGTAGAAGATGCCCTTATCGAATTTTTTGGTTTATCGGGTGATGTAGAGTATGATAAAAAAACTGAAACAAAGAGAGAAATTTGTGAAAAGTATAATATATCCTTGATAGAAATTTTTGAGGAAGATTTAGGTAAATTATCTAAAAAATTAGGTAAGTTGAAATAACTTAAACCTCTAAGAATGTAGTGCCTAAAAATCTACCTGAGCATGCTAACTTTACCTATGCTGAGTTCGTGCTGTTCCTTCTTCGCCGCCCAGACTGCAAAACAAAGGGCATCCGCATGGTCATCACTTCCCCCCTCGGGATGGTGTATCTTCACGTTTCCGCTGCTTGTGTTCTCGTATCGAAGCATCTTCAGTTCAGTCAAAAGTTTCCTTTCCTGAGGTATGGTAATTTCCCCGTTCTCGAACCTGTTCCTGAGTTCCTCGTAAGCCTTTAACTTCCCTTGAACGGTGGACTTAAACCTCTCAACGTTCGTTTCTACTTCGTCTTCTAACCTTTCTGTCGGCTCTATACCCAAGCCAGTGTACTCGCTCACCACTTTCTGGAGGTTGAACTTACTATTAAGGTAGACTATATGGTTCACGACCTCCTTCGCAGGGGTCTCATCGAAGGACTTGAGATACTCGACCTTGAGCTCGTCTGCCTTGTCCTTCGAAACCACAACGACTACCGAGGAGTCTCTCACACGACCCCAGTCAACTCCAGCGTAGTACTTTTTACCTTCTTCCTTCTGCCTCGTAAAGTCATACTCTTCTGAAGCTTTGTCCACGTTCTTGGAGTTGAGCCAGACGTTCTGGGCGTCCATGAACTGTGCCTCGTACTCGCTCTGGTAGGTTATGTTTGATGTGGAAGCCTTCCTCTTCTCGAGGAAATCTTCGGGTATGTATTCGTTCACCCTGGTCGGGAGCTGTATCTTGGCGTACTGCGGGTTCTTGAAAGCTTCGTAAAGCACCCCTGTAGTGCCTAAAGGTGTGGACATCAGCGTAAGGTAACCGTTCTTTACGGCGAGCATGGGCTCTAGCACGTTCTCCACAACGTCGTTCCCGAAGCCGTGGGCGACCTCGTTGCAGTAGATCCTATCGACCTCCGTGTAGCCCCTTATCCTCCCCGTCGAAGGGAGCGGTACGATTCTACTCTTGTTCTTGAAGACCATCTTCTCCTTGTTGGACTCCTGAACAGACCCCGATAGCTCGTCACTCCTGGCGACGAAACCGAGTATTCTATCGTAAAGTTCGTCAGAGGCCCGTTGCGAGTTGCTTACTATGAGCTGCTCGTAGTTGGTGTTGACTATAGCCATCCATAGAGAAAACACGCTTATTGTGAAGTCCTTCCCGACCTGTCTGCCCATGACAAACACAGAGCGTCTCTTTGAGAGCATAAGATAGACCATAGCGAGTTGGAAATCCTGTAGCTCTTCGTCGAGTACTTCTTGCGCAAACAGGTTACACCCGAGGACTTTCTTGGCGACTTCTCCATCCCATTTAAGTTCGCTGTTGAGCTCTGAGACGTATTCCCATATCCTTCTCTTGAGGCCTCCGACCTTCTGGGGCGAGAACCCTTGACCTATGAAGCGCTTGAGTTCTTTGTCACTGAAGGTCTTCTCAGGTAGTTCTATCTCTATGTCTTCGCCCTTGAGCTGGCGGATGCGGTTTGCGATATCCTCCTCTTTCTGCTTCTGGCTCAGTTTACTGGAGTTCTGACCCCCGTTTCCTCGTTTTATCCCTTCTCTGTGCATTTTCTGTCTGACCGCATCCGCCGTAGTGCCTAAAATATTCCCTATTTCACTGCTCGATTTGCCTTCCTCTACCAGACGCTCAAGGTGCTTCACTTTCTCTTCGTTCCAAACTTTCTTTGGCATGTCACATCATCGTTTTTGTCACAGGTTTTCGTTAGTTCTCAGGCGAAGGTCTGGACTAATTCCTTCGCTAGTTTCAGTCCTTCTTTCAAGTCCAAAGACAGCCAGACTTCTTCCCCGTTAGTGTACTCTTCGTCCATCGTGACTTCGATGTACTTTACATCTCCGTCCATAGCTTCCCTTGCTTCTATAGAGTCCACGGGTCCCTTGAAGAGCCTGCCGTCGTTACATTTAACTTCCATACTTTCACCTCCTACAGTTTTCATTTCACTTTTTTGATTTCTACATATTCTCTTCGAAGAACGATACTGATGGGTATGCCCTCTCCATGAGCCTCAGTGTCCCCCTGTATCACAACTTCGTTGTCCTTTACTTTCACTATTGCATCGAAGGGAAAGGGAGGATGACCGTGTTCAATCTCACATGGGTCAGTATATTTGTGGATGTACTTCATGTCTCTCAATTGCCTTCTTTCTTCCTCGTCATCAAATATGTCCAGAGTGCCGCCGACTTCTAAGATGTATTTCGCTTCATTCATCATTTCCATTTCAATCACCTCCTTGTCTTTCTATCCCGTAGATTTCTTCAGCACAGTCCATACATATCTTTACATTTCTACCCAGTTCTTTGTCCGTAACACTCAGCCTTTTCCCCTCTTTGCTGCATTCTTCACACTTCCCGCTTAATGCTTTCGAATAGTTGTCTACGTTACCATTGTTACCAGAGTCACTAGTGTCCTGAAGGGTAGTATCACTCCCCTCCCTCTCTTGGGTATTAGTAATGTTGGTAACATCAGTAACCGACTTAGTATACTTTTTGAACTCATCGGGATCCTTGACCGAGAACATAACCTCACCCTCCAGTTCCTTGATTTTAATGCCGAAGGCGTTCTTGAGGTGCATCCTTTGTTTTCTGTTCATACCAGTAAGCTTGTCCCTTACGTGGGCCCACTTCGTATACTTGGAGCCCTTGGAAACACCTATATCTTCTTTGTTGTCTAGGAAGGTGTCCCTCACAGTACCCAAGGGTATGAACGTATTGTGCTCGATACCGTCCTTCTGGTCCTTCAGGGCGACGGAAACCACAAAGTACCGGGCGTAGAGTGGAGAGAAGCTCTCCAACTTGGACTTGGCTATTTTCTCCTCCTCTTCCTCGGACATCCGGGCCATCTTCCTCAAGGACTTCAAGTTGATTTCCTTTATCCTTTCAAGCTCTTTTTCTGCGGTAGCCTTTATCTCTTCTACTGGTATTTGACCGTTCAGTATCTCAGACAAATGCTGGAGGAAAGCGCTTCTAAGGGCGTGTCCTCGTGTGTGCCTGTGAGCGTTGAGATGGTTCGTCCAGAACTCCTTTACGTTGGTAAATCCTATGTCATTGGCCCTTTTTCTTATCTTTTTCATATACTCTTCGTCAAACTCCTCTGAGAGCCAACTACTGCACTCCTTTACAATCTCCGAAAACTCACCGCTCACTTCGTCCATTAAACAGTGCACCACCCGGCCCAGTTTCCAGTTCCTTTCTCTGTCGCCACCCTTACCTGTGACGGTCTCGAAGTCCTCCCTGAAAACCACCACCCCAATCCTTGAGCCGAAAGCCCCATAGTTGTCCCCGAGTTTCTCGAGTGTGTTCATGAATCTCTCTATTAATTTCTCGTTTCCTTTCTCCCTCTTGGGGTTCGACATTATTACGAGGGGCGACCAACTCCTGGTTCTTACGTTTGCCATTCCCGTCTCCGAGTTGAACTCTCCATCTTGGAATAAGGGCAAGGCCCTGGACAGGAGATTCTCACGCTCATCCTCCTGGAACTCGTCGCAGAAGACGGCTTTGGACTTGTTGTTTAGGAACCCCTCGACCTTCTTGTCGGCGCCGGCCCATCCCAGTAGTTTTGAAGGGCTGATGCGGTCTTTCTTGTACCCTATCTTCTTTGCAGTGTAGGACTTCCCTACGGCGGAGTTTGTATATAGTAGACCGTGTGGATTATGGGGCATTGCCTCCTCGTGAGATATCTTATGTTTGTCGTGGCGAAGGAGGTACGGCTTTAGGATGTATAGTAGTTCTTCGTCCTTCTCGAAGCCTTCCTTGAGATATTCATCGATAGCTTCGTTCAGCTCCCTCGAGGACAGCTTACTTAACTTTTTCAAGTCTTCTTCCGGAACGGCGCCCTTCTTTCGGAAGAAGAGAGGGTGAAATCTCTCGACTACTTCTCTCGGGTTCTCGGCGTCCCTTATGCCTCTTTCCCTCAGGACATCCTCTAGAAACTGCTTGTCAGGTTCCTTCTTGAGTTCGTCCAGGTGGAGGGACTCAAGAGTAAAAACGTTGTCGCCAGCCGCAACAGGTTCCTTCGGATCTGCCACGAGATATTTCCCTTTCTCGCCCCTTCCAACCTGAAACTTATATATAGAGTGGTGTTTTTTCACGCTGTAGGGCGAGTTGTGCTCGGTCAGGATATCTTTGATGTGGCCTCTCACGTAGACCTCTGTCGATGGGTATAGGTTTATTACGTGCTTCCCAATCTGTACGGTCTCAATATCTGCGACATATCTTTTTCCCGCCTCTGTAGTGGGTTTTATGGTACCGTCTACGTTCTTGTAAAGGCCGTCGAAAGTAATATCGAAGTCCTCTCCGAACTCCTCTCTTACCTTGTCCACGTTTTCCCCACCGAATATGAAATCCACGAACTCCTTCTTGTACTTGGGTAATTCCATCATCTTCTAACCCCCTCCTTAAGGTACTTGACCTGTTTTTGGAACGGCTCGAGAAGGTGGTTTTTGAAATGCCACCGCGCACGGTTGAACTTATCCCAAACCACATCGTCTTGGAAGTCTCCTTCAGTAAGCTCAAGTATACGTTGAAGCTCCTCTTTCACTTCCTTCAACTCAGAAGACATCTTTACTAGAATAGTCCATCGGAGATTTTCCGGTATTTCATCGTTTAGACGGTTCTCGAGTGGGACCTGTTCCAGTAGTTCCATGTATTTCTTAAGGGTGAGGTTTTCTGCCTTGATGAGGTCACCATCTTCGTACGTTCTCCTCCACTCATACTCAGACATTCCTATCCCTCTTTATCTTTAGCCCGTGGCAGTTTAGCTCGACCCTAGAATAGCGATTCGAAAGCGCCTTTAGCAAGGCTCTAATATCTTTTTTAGATATAGAAAGTTGTCTCCCCAGGGCCTTGTTGAGATCTTTCTTCTTGATGGTTCTTCCCATCATAACTTTGTCGGGGTGTTTGGACTCGATTAGATACATAATCCTTTCGAGAAAGAACTTACCCACCATATATTCCGGCGAAGTTTCACCCATCTCGCATATATTTAAACCGCTACCTTCCTCTTTCATGTAAGTCACCCGTCGGGTCGGAAGGCTCGGCGGCTTCTCCTATTTCTTCCTCAAGTTCTCTGAGAATCTCAATCCACCTCGGTTTTTTCATCACTCTCACCTTCCGGTAACTTTTCCTGTAGTGCTATTTCCACAAGACCAGAAAATGTCCTCCCCGTACTTTCTGCAAACTCCTTCCCTTCCTTGTGTATTTCCTCGTCGATAGATATACCCACTTTCTTCGACATGGTAGAAACTTATTGACCTTTATATATGAGTATTACACACATTTGTGTGTGTGCTATGACCGCTGGGGATTTGGAACTAAAAGAAAGGGAGAGAGAAGCCTTGACCGCAATTATTGGAAGAGGTGGAGGATGGGAAGATGTCAGTGAACTAAACGAGAAAAACTTCAGAGAAAGACGAAAAAATATATTGGAATACTTTAAACATGACAACACCGGTAAAAGAGCGCTCGACAGTTTAGAAGAAAGGGGGTTGGTCCGCAAGGTGAAGGAGGGATACAAGGAGACGTATTACGAGATACCTGAAGATTATAGGTTTCGTTCTATGCGTGCGGCTTATAAGGGAAGAGACAAACGGCTTGTTGAATCTTTCGATAACGATGAAATAATACATATGGGCGGGAGGAGGAGAAAGACTGTAAATATTTATGGTCTCCCCTCGCATATTTTCAGAAGAACTGAGGAAGAAAATATCCTTGTTTTTTCTAATAAAGAAGAGACCTACAAATTAAGGGAAGGCATAGAGGCTAGGGAACTACTTGGTGATGACTTTGGAACTCCTCCGGGAGTTGCTTCAAAAAATTCCCTAGAAGAGACCACCAATGATGAAATTATAGAATCCCAAGTCGAATACTACAAAAGTCGGTTTGAAGAAGGAGCTAATTTTGAAAATATTTTAAGGCGTATTATCAAGAGACATAGAAACGAAAGGATTAAATACCATGATGTCGGCGAGAATTTGGTTAATAAGCTAACAGAGCTTTGGCGAAATTATTGCAAGAAAGAACTCAAGGAGAGAATGTCCAAAATTTTGGAAGGAAATCCAGAAGATACACCGGAGCGGTGGCTTCAACAAGATGAGATCCAGAAGGTAAAATCTAAAATACATGATTCTGACTGCTCTGAGGACATAGAGGAAATCATAAAAGAATTTGGAGATTACTTGGCCGGGGTGATATTTTATAATGGGTCTGACAAGGAGCGCCTTAAAAATTGTATTTTCGTTCGCCATGGTTATGGGGTTGGTGGCTATGACATGAGCCCACCAGACGTTAAATCAAAATCTGAAAAAACACAGAACTTTAAAGATGCTCTCAAGGAGATAGATTACAATGGAAAGGAAACCCTTTTGGATATACTTTGGGCTGCAGAAAGAGAATATTTACACCGCAAAAAACTTGCCTTTGTAGCTGGTAAACTTCTTATATCTGGTTTAACGACTAATATACCCTTAACAAGAGACAACCTTGAGGAAGAAAGTTGAGGTATTATTTTTTGATTTCTTTGTTCAAAATATTCTTCATAGTTTCCTTTATCTCTGGTCTTTTCATCATTT
>SL_8KL_010_SEDDRAFT_10004214_pt1 | contig 11631 bp, 8 predicted proteins | sample SodLakKL_010_SED_4_FD_11160 | JGI IMG/M metagenome (IMG submission 11160) | reverse complement strand
TTTATTTTTTATCTCAAAAAGCTTAAATTAAAAAAAGCATGTTTGGATATCGACTCTTTTTGATTACTAAGTATTGTATTACAGGGATATATTATTTAAAATTACTAAAAATTACTTGATACATCTTGTACTTGTATAAACTTAAAAATCATTATACAAACACTATTAATTTGGTAACAAAATACTAATCTTATTCTCCTATTGTCGTGTCCACTCTATCTCCAACATTTTCTGCGTAATCTGCAATCCTATCCATTTTATTGGTTACTTTAAGTAGGTGTAAAGCCGTCATTGGATTTTCATCATAATTAAAGAGTTTTTTAGAAATTTTCTTTTGTATTTTATCCGCTTCATGTTCCTTTCTGCTAAGCTCCTGCTGCAATCTCTTTATCCTTTCTTTTGGCTTCTTGCTGAAGGTTGAGTCGAGTACCTCAGTAAATCCTTCCATTAGGACCTCAAACTGCTTCACAGATTCGAAAACCTTTTCAGAAAACATTTTAAAATCTTTTTTTATAATATTAGGTATCTCTTCCTCTCTCATAGGGAGAAGAAATCCAACATCCTCAGCAGTATCTGCTATGTGATCAGATTCTTTAAGGAGGCTTAGAAAGTCCCCACGTGTTATAGGCATAAGTATGAATCTTGGTAAGTTTCTTCTTATATAGATTTTAACCTTATCTGCATCATGTTCTATTGTAGAAACTTTATCAAAAGATTCTTGTGCCTCATCAAATTCCCCATCTACATAAAGCTTAATTCCTTTTTTAAGCTCCTTAGTAGTCTCTTTGACAAGACAAGAATGTTCTTTTAAACCCTCAAAGGGCGAATCAAATACCACATCTTCAAACGGTGTTCTCTTAAATCTTGGAGTCATTTCTTCACTTTATATATCTACTTTAGGTAATTTAACACTTTTCCTAAATTAGAATTAAACAGGTATGGGCTTGTTATTTTCTAAAATAGAATATGGGGTATAAGAAAAATCTGGAAATCTTCTTATTAGGTTATTATAAATTTTTGATGATGAAAACTTAGAATTAAACTAAATAAGCTGTACAATACTAATATATATAAATACACAAGTTATTGCAGCTATTGGAACAGTTATGAGCCATGATATAGCTATTCTTTTTAAAACGCCTAGATTGACTCCTCTTATTCCTCTCGCAATTCCTACCCCAACAACCGCCCCAACTACTGTGTGGCTCGTTGATATGGGCATTCCCACCATAGCTGCTACAAGCATGGTTGTAGCAGCTCCAAAATCAACAGAAAAACCTCTAGTGTTAGTTAGGTTTGTCAATCTAAATCCTACAGTCTTTATTACTTTGTATCCCCAAGTCGAAATTCCCAAAGCTAATCCCATACCACCTATGGCCAAAAGAATCTGATTACTTAAAAAATAAGGCATTTCCGTGTATCCAATAGTGTTTTCGATTATCAAAGCTATAGGTCCTACAGCATTTCCTACGTTGTTAGCTCCAAAAGAAAATGCCACATAGCATGAGGTGATTACTTGCAGTCTTTTAAATACTTTCTCGACATCTTTTACGCCATCGTTTTTTTCTACCCCTTTTAAAATAGGATATTTACCGAAAAAGCCAACAATTGATGCTGGTATTATAGATATTAAGGTCGCTTGCCATATTCCTAAACTCTTACCAAAAACTCTAACCGAGAGCGTAGTTTCGTACAAAAGAGATAAAAATATTATAAAAAAAGTTATCCCTAAAAAATAAGGTGTTGCTTTTTTTGCAGTCATGAAAGGGGTATCCGAGTTGAATATTAGTTTAACGATGGAAAATTTAAAAACTAGAAATGCTGCAATGCCGCCAAATATTGGAGAGGTTATCCAACTCAAAACTATACGAATTAGCGTAGACCAGGAGATTATATCGATGCCGCCTATCAGCAATCCAAAACCAAGCATACCTCCGACGATTGAATGAGATGTCGATATAGGGAGTGATTTCCAGGTAGCAATAGTAATCCAAATTCCGGCTGCCAGAACAGCAGAAAAAGCTCCCAAAGCTAAAACATTTGGGTCGGTAACTGCCGATGTATCAAATATACCAACCTGAACGGTTTTAGTTACATGTTCTCCTGCAAGCATTGCACCTAATACAGCCATCACAGACGCAATTACGACTGCTTGGCGATGAGTTATCGCCTTGGCACCTACTGCAGAAGACATCGAATTAGCCAAATCGTTAGCCCCTATATTCCAAGCCATATAGAGGCCAGCTCCAAGACCAGCTAGAAGTATCGCAACACTGATTGATGTGATTCCGAACATCTAACATTTAATTCTTCTGTATTTTTAATAACGTTATCTAAAAATAGTAGATTGAAGCAAATTTTTATATCCTAATTTCTTTTTTGTAATCATAAGTTAAAAATTTTTTTAAAAAATACACTAATTTAATTCACTTATATTTTAGATTAGCATGCTAGATACCAAAAAACCTTCTTAGCCATCTCATAACTTTGTATTCCCATTTTTTCACAATTAAGATATTACATTTAGCATCCTCTGCAACCCTATCTGGTATAGAGCCAAAAACTATATTCTTAACAAGCCACTTCCGAGAGGATCCAAGAATGACAAGATCGAATTCTTCACTTTTATCTACTATAGTTTTTGCAGCATCCTTACCCTCTAAGATTAGCTTTTTAGCTTCAATATCATTCTTGTCAATATGTTTTTGCATATATTTATATATATTATCAATTTCACTCTGAGGAGTTTCTGATGGTTTTACGGATAACAGAGTAATTTCTGACCCAAAATTTTCCTGCAAGCTTGCAGCTATTTCAATTCCGATCTTTTCATGTACGCTTTTTCCAATAGGGACAAGAATGTTGTCATATTCGTCATTTCGGCTTTTTAGCACAGCGATATCACAAGGTGATTTTTTAAGTATCTTCAAGCCTCGGCCCTTTCGACTTTTACCGGACTTCATACCTTTGTGCCATCCCATAACCATCAAATCTGAATTTTTCAATTTGGCTGCAGCTATTATAGTCCGATCGATACTATGAGAAAAAACTGCTTTGATTTCGGTAGGTAAATCAAAACTCGTTTGTTTTTGCATCATCTGTTTAAGCTGTTCATTTGCTCTATATTTTTTTTCCGCCATCTTTTCCCGAGCAATGGAGATAGGCACCTGGTCAGGTATTGGAATGATATTAAGAGCGGTTAAGTTTCCTTTCCTAAAGCTAGATACACTCATACCAATATCCATTAATCCTTTCTCATCCAATGGCTCCGCAACAGGAACAAGAGTGTGATAGTCTTCACATGGTTCACCTATCTCCTCCTTATTCACTTTTCTTGCTTCTTTTTCTAAATCAGCTACGCTTCTTACATTTGTCCGGCTTTTTGAATACAAATAATACCATACTACACCAAAAGCCAATATCAGGGCTCCAGCTATCTGTTGGGTAGGTCGCATAAGTGCCATTAACCCAAATGAAGTTATTATACCAAGTATCTGGACAAATGGGAATCCAGGACATTTAAATGATGGGTCGAAGAAATCCGGATCGCTCTTACGTAGCACAATCAGAGATATGTGAACGAGGATAAATATTGCTAAAAAGATGAAGCTTGCTATTTCTGCAAGGGTGTCCACTCTCCCTACTAATACTAACGAAAGTATTACAATACCTGTTAGGAGTATGGAACGGTACGGAGTTAAAAATTTCTCATGAATTTTATCTATCCATCCAACAATTACTTTATCCCGGCTCATTGCTAGACTTATCCTAGAAGCTCCCATTATGGATGCATTAGCTGAAGAGAGTGTAGCAAGTACTGCACCAAAAGTCACAATCGAAGTTCCTAATACGCCCATAAATTGTTCAGCAGATAAAGATAGAGGTATATCCGATGCAATAAATTCAGATAGAGGTACCGCACCCATTGCAACAGCAATTATAGCTAAATAAAACAGTGTTGTCCCTATAACAGAACCAAGCATTGCCCTTGGAATATTTTTATCTGGTTGACTTATTTCCTCAGCCACGGTAGCTATTACATCGAATCCTAAAAATGCGACAAAAACTATTCCTGCAGCTCTAACTATACCGCTAACTCCATGAGGACTAAACGGAGTTAAATAGCCTGGATTGAATACGCTAATTCCAAGAACTGCAAAAGAAGCTAGTATAGCAATTAGAGAACTAACAATCAAATTTTGTAGAATTCCACTTTCCTTTGTTCCAGTATAATTCACAATAATTAATACGAGACCAACCATAAAAGCACTTAATCTAACAGGCATTCCAACAAAATAAGTAAGGTACTGGCCGAACCCAATCAAATAAAAGGCCGTCGCAAAGATGCGGCCTCCTAACATTCCTACTCCTACTATTGACCCAAAAAAAGGGCCAAGAGTGTTGATAACATAATAATAATTACCTCCGGATTTTGGCATACCGACAGCAAGCTCTGAGAGGGTGAGTGCTGTCAATAATGCAATGAGTCCACCAATAAGATATGAAATTATGGCTGCGGGACCAGCCACATTAGCAGCCACGTCTACTAGAACATATACGCCCCCTCCAATCATAGTACCTACTCCGAGGGCCATTGCTTCCATTAATCCTAAATCTCGCGAAAGTTCTTCGTCAGATATGGATATCCTCTCCTACATATCTTCCATAAATCCAAACATTGGAAGTTAAATTTTCGTTAATTGAAATAAATCTTAAATCTAAATTGCAAAAATCTGATTCCATAAGATGAGATTGTATATTTCTTTAACCCTTAATACTTAAATGGTTTTTTGGAATCAATTTATTCCTCAAAAGAATTAGTTTAATGTAATAAAAAATCATTAAAATAATCCTAACTAAATCTTAACCAATATAATGATTATAATACCTATAACAAGAGCTTCGAATAAAAACTGATTATTAATATAATGGTACAAAATAATTAAGGATATGGGATGAAAGGTAGAGCAAAATTTGAAGTACAAATAAGATCTAAAGATAAAGTTTTAAATCGAAAAGATATAGAGCTGTTAGAGTCGATTGATGAATATGGTTCGATAAATAAAGCTTGTAATAAGTTAAACAGATCTTTTTCCCATGCTCAAAGGCGTATTGTGGGGCTTGAAGAAGATTTCGGAGAATTAGTAATAAGAAAAAGAGGCGGAAGTAGCGGCGGAGGAAGCAAACTTACTAAAACAGCTAAAAATCTCTTGAACAGGTTTAGAACTTTAAACCTTGAATTTGATGGAGTTTTAAACACTGATAGAACAATTACAAAAGGAAAAGTTTCTAGTAAAGAGGGAGATATTGGAATCATAGATTCGGAAATAGGCGACATTTCAGCTAAAATACCTGGAGACATATCCAAAGGAGATAGTGTATGGATTTCGATTAGATCAGACGTTGTTACAATTAAACCTAAGAAAAACGAATATTTGGATTTGAAGGAAAAAAGAACTAGTGAAAGAAATATATTTGAGGCAAAGGTTGTTCGGATTGAAAAAATGGACAAAAAAAATGGGAGAAACATAGCGATTATAGAAGGAGATATAGGAATGGGCCCCAATCTCAAATCATTAGTCACCATAAAAAGCATCAAAGACTTAAATGTAACAATAGGGAGTAACATTCTGATGTCGTTTAAAGCCACGTCTATAACGATAATTCCATTCTCTTGAAATGTTTTAAAGTGCTGGCGATATATAAACCTAAAAAAACTATAGGTTCTTTAAGATTTTATAGATCTATGTATAAAAATTTAAACCGTCTTAAGTACAAATTTAAAAAGCCAGCACAATTAAAATATCTACCTAAGATATTTGTATCGCATATATATCACACATATTAGGGCCGGTAGGGTAGCCTGGTATCCTTCCACCCCGGGGCGGTGGTAACTCCGGTTCGAATCCGGACCGGCCCACTTCCTTAAATGGTTTTTTTATTTCTTGAGAAAAATATCTCTAAGTTGGCAGGGTTAAGGATTAAAGGCCTCGCTACCATAAAACATGTACAATGCTTTCTCCTTCGGAAACTACACGCTCTTTCCGGATATAAAGAACGTGGCCTGATACGGGAGATTTTACTGGTTTCTCATCTCCAAACAACTCTTCTATTCTTCCAATTAGTTCACCTTTCTCTATATAATCATCAAGTTCAACTTCAGATTTGAAGAATCCCGAGGAAGGAGATGGTATCTTAACTTTATTCATCAATATTTCTGGTTCAATTTTTTCTACATTTCCTTCTATTGCATTAATTCCTTTGAGTAGATTGAATATTCCTCCAGTAACACTTTCAACAAAGCTATAATCAATCTCTCTACCTGCCCCCATTTCGATCAACATTGATCTTATACCATTTGTTTCGCAGGCTTTAACGAGATTTCCTTCGGCTCCAACCCCAATATTCACATAAGGAAGTACTAATGAGGCTTCATTTATTCTATTCCTGTTTGTAATACCTACATGTGGTAGGTACTCTCCTGGGCCCCCACTATGTAAATCTATAACATAATCCATTTTAGAAAATATATTTTCGAATAAAAGCTTTCCAAGTCTTTCAGTTGGTTTTCTGTAACTCCCACTAACGTAAGTTCTATTCAAATCTATATTATCTGTACTAGATACTCTAGACTTCTGGTTAAAGGCTGGCGGATTTAGTATAGGTAAAACAAATATTGAGCCTAAAGTATCTTCCTCTGAAATCTTTGAATAAATCTTGTGTGCAGTATATATTCCATTCCACTCATTACCATGCTGTCCTCCAACTATACATACTCTTAAATCATCTGTTTTGGATACAATTCCACAGGGTAGATATACAATAGATCCGTCAGCCAACTTATATGTACCAATTTTAACAGCCTTTTTTCCTTGAAAGCTCGTTAAATCGAACTCATCTACTGATATTTCATCATAAAAAACCTCTCTATCCTCGCCTAAACCTAAACTAAATGGTTCCGTCATCTCTTTCCCTCAAATAATTAGTTATTTTTTTATCTTAACAGTTGGGTAAGATCTCTTCTTTCGGGAAGGTTACATCCAAAAATTAAGTAATTTCGGTGCAGCTTGAAGGTAACGAGTTCATGAAAAACTTGAGATAAGGTTATCGTTTGAGTTCGATTCGGATAAGGGCGTTAGAATCCCAAGGACTGATTCCTTAATGTAGAGTGAATCCTTCATGAGCTGTGGACAGGTATAAGAAGTGTCCAAACTGTAAACTCTATAGTGAGACCTCTGCACAACAAGTTGATAAGAGGAGGAAAACCTTAAAAGATGGTCAAGAGAGGTCGGTAACTCTTCACGTCACTTCCACGGTAGCACCTCAACCTTGGACTAGAAGGGTGTGAATGGTGGAAGCCTCTACCCTCAGGTAGAGGAGGATGTCACTTGCTTAAAAACTATACTGAAAGAAAACCTTTCAAAGATCTTAGCTATACTTCTTTTAAGAGTTCATCTAAATTCTCAACCATTGACCTAAAGAGTACAATGGAGGCACACATCAAATTAACCAAATCTTCTCGATCCAATCCCATTCGATTTAAATTCTCTTGGTTAATAGGTATGCCACGTTCTATTTGAAGGGATCCATGTCCTGATAGGTTCACAACCACGCTCTCCCTACTACTCTCTCCTTTTGGGGCCAGAGCCGATCTTGCAAGTCCTCCACATGGAATCAACCTACCATTATTTAAAGCTACATATAACCTCAAATCAAAATTTCTCTCCTCTCCCATCCATTTAACCGGCCTAGAATCTATTTTCTCAGATACAGTATATGGAAATCCATCATCGCCTGTATCAGAAGATTCTATAAAACTCAGCAGGCTATCTTCTACCTTACTCTCGATTTCTTCTTCGTTCTCGATTATCTGTATCCCTCTTCCTCCACTTCCTCCATGTGGTTTAATTACTGTTCCACCTGTCCCTAAATATTCTCTAATTTTTTTTATTAACTGATCTTTAGTTTCTACCCTACTATACTCAATTGGATCCACTCCATATTCTTTGAGTTCATTTGAAGCTATATCAACTGTTCTATATGTCAAAGATTTATCATCCGTTATGGGAAATACATGATTAGCCAGAGAAGAAGATATTTTACCTTTTTTTCCCAAATCAACCAATGCTGGAATCCTTCTAGCAACTCCATCTCCTATTATCCCTCCTATCTTTTCATCATTGAAATATGGTGTATTCTCTCTAACATCAATATTAGAAATAATATCTTTATACGAACCAAATATAATTCCACTATCTTCCTTAAAATCTTTAGGATGATAAAATTCCTCATCGAGAAAATCAACAATTAACTCTAGCAAAAGAATTTTTTCATACATTAATACATCATTGTTAGGATGACCTATCAGAACGTTATCAGTGCACCCTTCCAACATTTCAAGGATGGCTTCGTAGCAACACGACCAAAAAACTGATGGAATCGATGAAATCCCTCTACTACTTCCACCGTTAGCTTCTATGATCCTAAAGCTACCATCTAGATCAATCATAAAATCCACTGAACCAAGGAAAAACCTATCACCTTTCACCTTATTCCTATCACCAATTTTTTTTAGACAGCCTCTGGCCAAATCAAGACTTAAGTCCGTATCTTGGTTCTTTCTAATGCCTTTTACAGTTTCCATCTCTTGGCCGAGGTATTGGGAAAACCTTATCAGGGATTCAACATCTGCAATATCTTTCTGATTTACTAAATCAGTCTCATAAAAACGGTTAGCTGGAGGCATTATTTTCAACCTTCTTTCTTTATTTTCTTACAAAATTGGTTTATATATCATAATTTTAATGAATCTCGTTATATTTTTACAGTATATCTCTGATTTAGCTCTGCAGCCACTTCACCAAGCTCCCATTCCTTAACCTTCTGCAATACATCCAAACCTCTATAATCATATGGGAGCTTGGACGGATTGGAAAAAATGTAGTTACTTTCGTTGCCTGACAACCTGAACAAATATTCTTCTTCAAAATTAAATGAGCACGGATTGTGGCCATCTATCCTTAATTCGTAACCTCCGCCATGAGGTAATATGTTAATTCCAGTAAGATTTTTTGAAATCGTATCCGAAACTTCATGGTTATTGTACATATCATCTGATATATTTTCTTTTCCTTTAAGCAAAAACACTGGGAGGTCAGGCCTCAAAGATAGGGGGAAGAACTCTTTATCATTACAATCGTACAGCCCTAATCTAGCTTCATTTCTCTTGAAAAGGCCCTGGTGCATTGGATTGCTCACCACTTGATGCTCTCTAAATATCAAATCAGCGACTTTCAATCTTTTATTCTTAGAGGCTTTTTCGAGATTTTTGAATTCCCTATAATATTCATCAGCAGTATCATCCCGTAAAACTAATAAGTCTCCGAACGGTGTATCAATCCACCCACCATGGTCTTTTGATCCCCATCTTTCAAAATTATACATGATGTCCTTCATTTCTGAAGGAGAAGTATGCAATAAAGCAACGGTATCTCCTCTCTCTAGTTGGCTGGATTTGCACTTATCTACTTCAAGTATTTCGATAAAATGATTGCTAGAGCCAATATCCCAATTAAGTTTATTCGATCCAATCTGTGGAGGGTTTTTCCTAACTTTTTTTATTCTTTCTAAAAGTTTATCTTCGCTTATAGGTTCTTTTAATAAAGTTATCAGCATTCCACAAGCATTTGGCTTTATTTGAGGGAAAGCAAAGTTAGGATCAGGCCATCGAATCACACATCCATATCCAAATCCACTTTTCCATCTTTCATAATTCCTAGTTATGCCTGCATCAGGGCCAAAGACCGCAATGGGAGGTTTATCTACGCCTAATTTCTTAAGAGCGTGTTTAATCTTAGCTAAACCGCGCTTAGTATTTAAAATGCTTACCTTGGAGCTGGTATCGCCAACTGCGGTAGAAAACATATATTTTTCTATATTGCTCATATCTTCTTTCAAGGGTAACACCCTTTTTATTTTATATTCAAATAGGTTTTTATTCGAATTCAAATTTTATTTGAAATCCTAATTGCTATAACAGATTTATTCTTCAGTTTTATCTTAAACATACACATACATTTTATATGTTACGCCCAAAACTGACAAAATCACTCAACATCAAAATAATATAACGCTTCCTCTACATTAGAGACACCAATTACTTCAATATCTTCAGCTTCTATCTCTTGCCCTTCAGGAACTAAAACAGTATGAGCCCCATACTCTCTTGCTGCATCTACTTTCTCTTCAATACTCCCCACTTTGCCTATATCTCCATCTTCCTCAATTGTCCCAGTTATTAGAACGTCTTTCGTTAAAGATTCATTTTCAATAGCATGGATTATTGAAACCGTGATAGCTGCTCCTGCACTAGGACCACCTATCTCAAGTAATTCCTCATAAGGGTTAGATATATGGACTTCGATTTCGCTATCATTCATTTGATAGCCTGTATACTCTTTAGATACATCAAAAGCTGACCTTACAGATATTTGTGTATCTGTTCTGTATATCACTCTAGTGATGTCCACTAATACATTATCTTCTCCTCTTTCCATTTTAATTTCAAGCTCAACAACAACCCCTTCGTCATCCTCATCAACTGCTAAGATAGCATACTCGGATGTTTGTATTTCATAAAGATTTTTTAAATACTCTATATCTTCTTTAGCCTCGTGCAAGTCATCTTTGGTTTCATTAAGTGATTTTTGTAGCTCATAAACTTCTAAATTTGTTTCTTCAAGTTTTTTCTCCAGTTCATCTACTTTGGACTCAAGCGCGACTATGGTCTCATTTTTTTCCTCAATCTGAGAGTTAAGTACGTCTATATCTTTTTCGGCCTCTTCCAAATCTTTTTTAGTATCTTCAATTTCCTCATTGAGATTGTTTACTCGAGATTGTAATTCTTCTATGTCCTGTATAAGTTCTAGATTTTCCTCATTGAGATTGTTTACTCGAGATTGTAATTCTTCTATATCCTGTATAAGTTCTAGATTTTCTGACTCTAAATCGTCTATTTTGTCGGACTGGCTTGTGGCTTCTCCATAGAGCATAAAAGTGGTTCCAGAAAGAAAAATGACAAAAACAAAAAGTATAACAAATAAGGCTTTAGATGTAGATTTCATCTTTACATAGCCATCCTTTACATATTATTAAGAATTATTCGTTCTAGAAATTTTTAATATATTCCTAATGATTTTTATAACTAATACAACTATACCATTTTACTATCCTATAGTTATAAATCCACCTCATTAATTAGGTACTGGGAATATATTATCAGGGATTCAACATCTGCAATATCTTTCTGATTTACTAAATCAGTATTATAAAAAATGGTTAACTGAGGGCATTATTTTCAACCCTTCTTATTTATTTTCTTATAACATTGGTTCATATACCGTGACATCCTACCCCACCTAACTGTTGGTTAGGAAGAGGCTTCCAGCCTTTCAAGGGTTCTCCTCCGCTGTTCTGACTTGATTTACAGAGGTCAGGTCATCGCTATGGAGTTCGGGCTATGCCACGGTAGCCCCTGCACCAAGCATTGACCTTATCTCAGGTTTGCCGAGTGCCCGCTTGGATATGTTCCAAGCACCGTTTACATCTGCATTTATCTCAGTTCCGTTACAC
>SL_8KL_010_SEDDRAFT_10004211_pt1 | contig 11641 bp, 10 predicted proteins | sample SodLakKL_010_SED_4_FD_11160 | JGI IMG/M metagenome (IMG submission 11160) | reverse complement strand
AACCAATCTTTTTTGCTATTCTAGAGATTTATAAGAATCAAACAAATCCTAAAGAAGATGCACGAAAAAAACTGGGTAGAAAGAAAAAACAAAACAAAGAAGAAACCGGGGCCGCCTGCGCTGGAGTACAGGTTGGAATCTACTATAATAGAAATATTTAACTCTTAGCTAAAAGAACTTAAAAAGAAATCTTGCTAGAATTAATGTTTTAGTATTTCCATCCTTCTCTTCTAAATAATTCGAATATACTAATACACTCTATACCGAAATGATCACAAACGTAAGGTATTTTAACTTTATTACCATTTAATTCTTCTTCTGTAACTACCACAGCTCTTCTATCTGTAAGTTTTCCAGAAGGGCAGAGGATCTTCTGATCTTTTTTGTTTATCTCCATCGCTACTGAGATTAAAACCGGATCTACTCCTATCTTATTGTCTACTAGTGCCTGAAAATCTTTAGTATTCATAATTTTCCTAATGAACTTAGCCTGCATTTTAGTAAAGTCTAAAAACATATTTTTGTTTTGATTTGCCCATTCGTTTAACTTATCATTCTTCTTTCTTATTTCTTCCTTAACCAGTTTTGGAGTTACAATTCGTCTCTTACCTATTAAGTTTTCAATATCCCCCCATATACTAGAAAAAATATCATAAGGATATCTTTCTGGGTTAAATTTTATTAATGAGGATGTATCTATTACATATATACATTTAGACATTATACCAATTTTTTATTGGATTTGAGTTTATCATAATGTTTTGATTTAGTAGATAAGTATGTTAAAGCATCATTACGAGTTATAACATTTTTTTCATCCGCTTTAGAAATTAATGAAATTAATTTATCACCTCTATTCTTTCTACATCTTTTATCTCCAGACTGGTGAGGGAAAAATTCTCTCTCTTCATCCTCTGGATAAGGTCTCTCAAAAAACTCTTCCCGCTCTCTACTAGAGATATAGTCTAATTCTTCCATTTTATATACTAATACTGCTTTACTTACTTTATATTGATTCGATAAGCTCTTAAGGGTTTTTGAATGGGTGAGATTTTCTCTATTCTCATCAAATAAATCTCTAGCTAAATTATCTGGGAATAAGAAAGAAGATGCAAATTTATCACACCATCTTTCGATTTTATATTTATTACTATCTCTAGATTCAGTCTTTAAAGTGTTTCCTGGTATATCTATACTGGTTTTATTTAATAAGATATGACCAAATTCATGTATTAGGGTAAATATTCTTCCGTTAATATCATCTTTCGAGCTTATAATAATTATATAAGGAGGCTCATCTGCTAGAGCTAACCCTCTAGCATCATCTGGATCTATCGAAAATTGAAATACAAATATATTAGTTTCTTCTAGAATCTTTCGTATCTTCTCAAGAGCCTTGTAACTATCTCTCCATTCTTTCTGAACATCTGCGTTAATATTTAGTTTGCTCCTTAATTTTCTTGAAATCTTTTTAGGATCATCTTCTACTCCTACCTTAGGAGCTTTAAGTTTCATATCTAAGTTTAGATCTTCTGCAATCTCCTTAATAGCCCTCTTGAGTCTCATTGCCTCTCTGACTTTGGAGATAGTTTTAGGTTCAAATTCACCTTCCTCTTTTCCAGGTAAAGTCCTGTAATCTTTAGGTAAAGATTCTTCGGGGGGCTCTTCCAGAAAAAATTTAGCAATTGGTCTATCTAATTTGTTAGCTAGTTTTTCTAATTGTCTTATAGTGGGTTTTCTTTCTCCATTGATCCATCCCTGAATTGTTTTTTCTTTAACTCTTATTTTATCGCTTAATTCTGATATTTCATAACCTGATCTCTCAATAAACCATTCAATTATTTCCGGCTCTACTTCCACTCCAAAAGACTTAGGCATTTTTTATCACAGAACTATTTTTATTAGGTATTATATGAATATAAATCCTTATTTTTTATATAATTTTCATTTTTTCATTATGGTAGAATATTTTATGATTTACGCGATACTTAAACATCCCTAAACCTCTCCAAAATATCTTTTTTTATAAGTCAGTAGAGCTAAACAAAAGCACAAATCGCTTAGATCATACCGAACTTTTATAAGGGGTCAGGTGCAATAAACTTACGTGTGGTTAGTGGTGACAGACGTGATCGAAGGCAAAAACCAACTCAAGGTGCTATCTTCAATAGCATCTTTCCAGTTGAAGGATGAGGCACCTAGACAAGCAGACATCACAGATACAATTACTCTAACCAAAGGAGCAGTCTCAAATAACTGCAAAAAACTGGAAAAGCAAGACATAATAACTGAAAGGAAATCTAAATACGAAATAAGGGAAGAAAAACTACTCAAACTATATAAAGAACATTTAGATAATTATCTGACGAGAAGTAAATCTAGAAAAGATATTGAAGACAAAATAAAAGCTCTTAATGAAATAAGAACTAAAACTAAATCCAACCTGGAACAAATAACAAACTCTGAAACAGGTGAAATGCTAAAAGAGTTAATTATCAATGTTTTATCTAGATCTAACAAGGATGGAAATCTCAATACTCTAAAAGATGTTTTCCACAGAGTAGACCAATCAGTAGTAAAACTGGGAGAAATATCAATAAAATCTGAGAATCTAAATGAAGAAACTAAAGAAAATCTAATGCTCTTAGCAGCTTCAATAGACAAAACCTATGAAACAATACCTAAAATTAACGGAATAAAAGAAGAAATATCTAAAGTAGAAACAAATACTGATAAAATAACTAAAAAATTAAATGAGGTGCTATAATGACCGCAGATAAAAAACCAATGGATTTAGAGGAACTAAGAGACCACCTGTACAAATGTGCCGACATAATAAGAGACAGAGTGGACCCAACAGAGTACAAAACCTACATACTACCCTTAGTATTTTACAAAGCAATAGATGACACTTACGAAGATAGATATCAAGAGAAATTAGAAGAATTAGAGGATGAAGAACTAGCAAAGAATGAAGCATTCCATGATTTCCAGCTACCAGAAGAATACCGATTTGAAAAAGCACTAGAGAAAACCAAGAGAGTAGATAAATTCCTGGATGAAGCTCTACAAGAGATAGAAAAAGAAAATCCAGAGAAACTCAGTAATATATTTAAAGTAAGATATACATCTACAGACTCTTTAGACCATGACACGCTCCACGAATTACTACAACATCTAAACACTAGGAGTCTAAGCCTAGAAAAAGTAGAACCAGATATACTAGGAGAAGCATACATGGACTTAGTATCTGACTTCGCTCAAGAAGAAGGAAAATCAGGAGGACAGTTCTTCACTCCTAGAAATATCGTTAACTTAATGGTTAGAATACTAGATCCAGAAGAAAAAGAATCCAAAATATATGACCCTACTGTAGGATCCGCAGGAATGCTAGTAGAAATGGCGGAACACTACAGGGGAAAGGACGATAAAGACCCAAAAAAGGACCTTATCTTAAAAGGACAAGAAGTAAACCACACAATAGCACCAATAGCAAAAATGAATCTTTTCCTACACGACCTAGACGGAGAAATAGCTAGAGAAGACACACTACTCAACCCACAATTCACAGAAGATGGAGAACTCGAAAAATTCGACTACGTACTAGCAAATCCTCCCTTCTCCGCAGATTGGAAAAAAGACAAATGCAAAGACGATGAATACAATAGGTTCGAATGGGGAATGGCAAGAGCAGATAGGGCAGATTATGCTTTTATACAACACATGATACACTCACTAAACGAAACAGGACAGATGGCTTGTGTAGTACCTCACGGAGTACTATTCAGGAAACACGAATCCAAATTTAGAGAACCAATGCTAAAAAATGACCTAGTAGAAGCAGTAATAGGACTACCCGAAAACCTGTTCCAGAACAATTCAATACCTTCAGCAATACTAGTGATAAACAAGGACAAACCAGAAGAAAGAAAAGGAGAAGTTCAGTTTATCCATGCAGGGGACAACAAAGAAGACATCCAATTCTACGAAGAACTCAGCAACCAAAATAAACTAACAGAAGAAGAAGGCATACAGCACATAGTAAATAACTTCAAAGAATGGAAAACTGAAGAAAGAGTATCGAGAACCGTGCCACTAGAAGAAATCCAGGAAAACGACTACAACCTCAACATAGCCCTATATGTAGACACCACAGAACCAGAAGAAGACATAAATGTCTCAGAAGAACTAGAAAAACTACATGAACTCCAAGAAGAAAGAAAAGAAATCGAAGAACAAATGCAAGAGCATATGGAGGTGTTGGGGTATGAGTAAGAAATTTCTCCTTGACAATAACATCTATAAGTATATTGCCGGAACTGCAGGGGAAGAACAAGAGATAGACCTGGGTAAGATGAAGGAATCAGACCATGAGTTCTTCACTACCCATGTCGAGAAAGATGAATTTGAAGACGCAGATCAAGAAGTTAGAGACGAACTCTTCGATGTAATCCAAGAGATAGAGAGTGAAGAGCTGCCAACTGAATCTTTTCGACCTGGAGCTTCTCGGCTCGGGAAAGCCAAGCTAGGTGATGGAGAGAAGCAGAGAGATGTCAGAAAGAGGCTGGGAGGAGGAAGTAATGAAGACAAGGACGCACTGATCATTGAAACTGCCATCCAAAATGACTTGGTATTCGTCTCCGAAGAAAACAGTCATAAGGAAGCAATGAATCAGATGGACGAACCTTTCATGAATAAAGACAAATTCAAGGAGGAGATAATGAATGCCTGAACAAGTAAGTCTCGGAAATATTTCAGAGAAGGATGAGAAAGAGAGGAGAAAGAAAGAAGAAGTAAATATGACAATCTTGGGAGAAATTCCCAGGGATTGGAATTGTGGTTTGGTTGAGAATCTTTTTTCCTTAACAAACGGATCAGCGAGAGAAAATAGAAGTAGCAGCAGAAATGTCTCCGAAACAGATGGAGAAATCGATGTTTACGGAGCCAACGGAAAAATAGCGAAATATAATGGGTCAAACTTAGATAAAGGTCTTGTTATTGGAAGAGTCGGGACTGTAGGATCAGTTTATGAGATTGATGAACCTACTTGGGTCTCAGATAACGCAATTAAGGCGGAACTAGATACAAAAAACAATCTCAAGTTTCTATACTACGTGATGAAGAGAGCAAGGTTAGACTCATTAGCAAATCAAACAGCTCATCCGCTGCTAAACCAGAGCATAGTTGGATCAGTAAGATTGCCATTGCCAGAATTCCTAGAACAACGTAAGATAGCTTCTGTTCTCTACAATGTGGACCAAGCTATCCAAAAGACGGAGGAAATCATCGAGCAAACTCAGCGAGTTAAGAAAGGGGTGATGCAGGACCTATTCACAGAAGGATACTACAAGCACGAAGAATTTCAGGAAACTCGGTTAGGCCCAAAGAAAATTGAGGTACCCAAAGAATGGAAAATAACCAGATTTAGTGAAGTTTCAGAGGTTCAACAGGGTCTCCAAATCGCTAAGTCTAAGAGATACAAGGAAGACGGAGAAAATAGGTATAGATATATTACTGTTCAACATCTGAAAGATCCAGAGGATGAAAAACAGCGTTGGTTTATTGAAGATCCCCGTGAGAGAGTTATTTGTACAGAAGAGGATATTTTGATGACTAGGACAGGTAACACAGGCCAAGTGGTTACTGATGTTGAGGGAGCTTTCCACAATAATTTCTTCAAAGTAGATTTTGATAGAGAATTACTGAATAAGAAATTCCTAGTCGCTTATCTGAGATCTGAGATGGTTCAAAACCTATTAATTTCGTATGCAGGGATTACAACCATTCCAGATTTAAACCACGCTGATTTCGGCAGAATTCCCCTACTTGTACCTCCAAAAAAAGAACAGGAGAAGATTGCAGATTCCTTAATCTCTCTTGAGGAAAAAATAGAACAGGAGAAAGAACAGAAGAAGCAACTTCAACGCTTGAAGAAAGGCCTTATGCAAGATCTGCTGACTGGTGAGGTTCGAACGAAGGATAAGGATATTGAGGTGTTAGATGAAGTGATGGAGGCGGAGGAACAATGAGCTTGATAAATAGTATCATAGCTCCTGAGTTCACCTTATTAGGAGCTTTTATTGTAGGTATGTTCTATATCTATGGTTTTTTTGTTACCAGGCCTGAGCCAAGGTATAAAGATAGAAAAGAAACGCTAATAGAAGGATTATTCTTCACTTTGTTATTCATAGGAGCTCCATCTGTCCTTATTTATGCATTTTCGAAATATACAGGATCTTTAGAGTTATTTAACCATCCTCTTATCCTCCTAAGCTCATTTCTCATAGTCTCTTTCACGGCGATATGGCTGATAATAAAGCACCAAAAAAGAAATAAAAGAAGACTCGAAGAAGAGCTTCCTTCAGAGTACATACTATTCCCACTTACTCTGATTGGCATAGTAGCAGTAATATCTTCTATATCTACAGGGGAAATACCTCTAATCTTAGCTTCCTTGATAATCTTCCTATTCTATACTCTCTTAATCGCAAATACCTTCGGGTACAAGAAAAGGATAATAAACAACGTTACCATAGAAACAGAAGACGGATCTCGCTACCATGGGAAACTAGTTGACGAAGATAAATACACTTATTCCCTAATCACCGTAGAGGGACGTTTAGAAATAAATAGAGACAAAGTAAAGACACTGAAATATACCTATGGTAAATCTAGTGAAGAAGCTGATGTACTACAAGAAGCCGTGGGGTACAGAGGAGAGTTCAACATAATAACAGGGAGAACCACTAACAAGAAAGATATAACTCAAAATATAGAGGAGCTAAAAACATCAATGAAAAACTGGCTGGAAAATGAAGTTTTTGACGAATATAGAGATAAAGATATTGATGTAGCTATAGTTTACCATTACTCCGACCCAGACCACGCTAAAGACCTAGACGAACTATTAAAGCCAATAATAAGCACTCTAGACAAAAAAGAAGACGAAGAAGAACCCTATCTAGTAGAAGACGATAGCCAAATAAAACAAATACTACTGAAATCAACAAAAACAAAGAAAGGAAAATCAGGAACTGAACCATATAAAGATGGACATGGTTATATAACCATCTCATTCAGAGAACATAATCCAAAACCAATGAAACTAATCAAACCTAGAGTGATATAATGAAAAAATTCACGGAGTCCGGGCTTGAAAAAAAGATGTTGGAATGGTTAGAGGAGGAAGGATGGGAGACTTACGGAGAGCCCGAGGAAGACAAACGGGGATCCAGTATTCTAGATCAGAGATATGATAGAGAAAAAGCTGATGTAATATACTGGGATCTCTTGAAAGAGAAGATAAAGGAATTGAATTCTGAAGTAGATGAGGGAGAAGCAGGGGAGATAATTAGGAAACTAAGACGAAAGATCAAATCAGAGAGCCTAATAGAAGGAAACAAAAGATTCTACAAAATACTGAGAAGGGGAGTTAAACACACAATAACAGAGGAAGATGAAAGCAAAACTGTATATATAGATCTCATAGATAATGAAAACAAAGAAAAAAACACATTTCAAGCAGTAACACAGTTCGAAGTAATAAGAAAAGAAAAAATAAGACCAGACATAACACTATTCATCAATGGAATACCCATCATACAGATAGAATTAAAATCAACAGCAGAGGGAACAACCGTAGAAGCAGCAATCAAAGAAATAAAAGAATACGAAGAAGAAGAACCATTACTCTTCATACCTGGACTAATGAATGTTACATGCGACGGAGAAAAATTCAGATGCGCAGCAGTAGGAGCAAAAAAGAAATTCTACTTCCCCTGGCACTCAGAAAACTTTGATCCAGAAGAACATTACGAGCCAAAAGACTCAACCAAATCACTTCTAAACCCAGAAACAATACTAGACATACAGGAATACTTTGTCTTCTACGAAGGAAACCAACAAAAAATAACACCAAGATACATGCAATACAGAGCTACAAACAAAATAATAAACAGAATAAAAAAAGGAGAACCAAGAAAAGGCCTAATATGGCACACCCAAGGATCAGGAAAAACATTCACAATGCTATTCACAGCATACAAAGCAAAAAAATCACCAGAAATAGAAGATATGCAGTATCTAATAGTAGTAGATAGACAAAAATTGAATGAACAGCTAGAAGGGATACTAGAAGACATAGAGTTCCCAAGCTACAAAGTAGCTAAGAGCATAAACCATCTAGAGGAAACTCTTTCAGAAAATAAGAGTCAATTAATACTTACAACCATACAGAAATTCCAAGATGTAGAAAATGAAGTAAATGCACAAGTAGACATGGATACAGTAGTAATGATAGACGAAGCACACAGAGGAGTAGAAGCAAAACTAGGAAGTAAACTAAAAGCAGCAATACCAGAAATGTTCTATTTCGGATTTACTGGAACACCAGTAAAAGACGGATCCTCTGCAACCGACAGAAATACATTCGAAGAATTCTCTCCTTCTCCAGAAAAATATCCAGAAGCAGAAGACTACTTAGATAAATACTCAATAAAAGATGGTCAAGAAGACGAAGTAATTACAGAGGTAACCTTCGTAGTACCGGAAAAGATTGAATGGGAGATACCCGAAGACCTAATAGACAGAGAATTTGAAGGAGAATTTAGGAATTTACCTAATGAAAAAAGGCAAGAAATAATTAGAAAATATATAAATAAAACTGCCCTCTCAGAAATAAAACCAAGAGTAGAAAAAATAACCAAAGACATACAGGAGCATTTTAAAGAAAAAATAGAGCCAACAGGATTCAAAGCAATGGTAGTAACACCAAGCAGAAAAGCAGCAGCACTATATGGAGAAGAACTAATAAAATACAGGGACCCAAAAGAGGTAAAAGTAATAGTATCTCCATCAATGAATAAAGAAGGAGGAGAAGATCCAGAAATAATACAAAGGCATTATCTCCCCCCTCACGAAGAAAGGAAAGCAATAAAAGGATTTAAAGAAAAAGAAAATCCAAAAATCCTTGTAGTATGTGACAAACTATTAACAGGATTTGACGCTCCAATCCTAAAAACAATATATCTAGACAAATGGATGAATAGCCATAAGCTACTACAAGCAATAGCAAGAGTAAATAGACCAGAAGAAGACAAAGGAAACGGAGAAATAGTAGATTATCAAGGGATATTTAGAAACATAGAAGAAACACTAGGATACGAAAACGAAATAATCATAGAAAGAGCAGTAATACCAGAAGAAAAATACGTAAAAAGATTTAAAAAGAAACTAGATGAACTAATGGAGATCTTTAGTGATATCGAATTTGAAGGAGACCCCAAAGAATTCCAAGAATGCATAGTAAGATTAGAGAAAAATAAAAACAAGAGAATAAAATTTGAAAATACTTATAAAGAAGCCCAAGAACTATATGAATCCCTACAACCTCATAAAGAACTTGGAAAATCAGAAATTGACAGAAAATGGTCTATACTCACACAAATATACTCAAGATACAAGAAAACAGAAAAAGGAGAAGAAATAGACCAAACAAACCTAGGAGACGAAGTAAGAGAAAAAACTAGAAAAATACTAGAAAAGCATCTAGAGGTCGAAGAAATAGGAGAAAAAAAGAAAATAACTTATGAAATACCAGAAAGAGAAACCAAAACTGAAGAACTAGAACAAGAAGAACCTGAATATGGATTCATAAAGAGAGCAATTAATCAAAGAGAATCTTTAGAAGAAAAAAGAGATGAAAATAAAGCTTATCAGAAACTAAGTGACAGGGTAAAAAGCCTCATACAGAAATGGGAAAATGAAGAAATAAATATTGAACAAGGGAGAGAGAAACTGAGTGAGATAAAAGAGACAAAAGAAGAAATAGAAGAAGAAAAGAAGGAACTTGGTCTTGAAGAAACCGGTTACTCTGTATACAAGCTTCTTTTAGAGGATTATAAAGATAAAATTGAAGAAGATAAAGCTATTGAACTTTCTAGAAGCGCAGAAAAAAGAGTAAAAGACCTAGAGATAAAAGGAAATCCAAGACAAATAAGAAAAGATATTAAAAGAGAACTAATAAGAGCCTTTGTAGACCAAGAAGAAAAAGAACTATGTAAAGGTAAAAACAAAAAGATTTTAGGAGAAGCAACAGACTATATAATCGAAAACAGGATCAAAAATGCCTAAAACCAAATTAGACGGAAAAGAAATAGAATATAAAGTCAAAGAAAGCAAAAGGGCTTCGAAAGCAAGGATAGACATAGATATAAATAAATTAAGAGTCGTAGTTCCTCAAAAACGTTCATTAAATCCTGAAAAGCTTCTAAAGAGAAATAGAGAATGGGTACTTGAGAAAAAAAGCAAATATGATTCCTACAGAGAACAAATTCCAGACAGAGAATTCAAAGAAGGAAGTAAATTTCCTTTTCTTGGAGAAGATTACGAAATAGTAATTTCTGACAAGAACAAATCTTCTATTGAGGACGGAAAGATAAAAATATCGAAGAAAAAGATAGAAAAAAACTCAATAAAAGAAGAAATAGAAAATCTATACAGAGAGGAAGCAAGAAAAAGAATTAAAGAAAAAGTAGAAAAATATACTGATCAACTAGGTAAGGATCATAACAAGGTGTATATAAGAAATCAAAAAACCAAATGGGGTAGCTGCTCAGGAAAATCTAACCTAAGCTTCAACTGGATGTTGCTTATGGCTCCTAAATATGTTCTAGATTACGTAGTAGCCCATGAGTGTGCTCACTTGAAAGAAAGGGGACATTCAAAAAGTTTCTGGGAAAAAGTTGGGAACTTAGTGCCAGAATACAAAAAAGCAATAAACTGGCTAAAAGAAAACAGTCCAAAACTTGTATTTTCACCTGAAGTACCTAACTAATATCATTCTCTTCTTTGAGACTTACAGAATCTTCTTTATTTACTATTATATGATCTAGAAACTTAATATCTACTTTTTCAATGGTTTCTTTTATTTCTTTTGTAAGTTTAATGTCTTCTTCCGTGGGTTTAGCTTCTCCTCCTGGGTGGTTATGTGCTAATACTACTCCTGCAGCATTTTCTTTCAGAGCTTTCTTAACAATTGCTCTAAAATCTATATTTACTCTATTTACAGATCCGCTAGAAATAATCCATTTATCAGTGTTCTTTGAAATTACCCTATTCTTACTATCTAAACAAATCATTATGAATATTTCTTCCTCTTTATCGCTAAGAAATGGCTTTACGTAGTTTAACGCGTCTTTAAAGCATTCTATCTTACCATTAGTGTCTTTTTCTTCTCTTGAAAGTCTTTTAAACAATTCAAATACGGCTTTTATCTGACCTGCTTTTACTCTGCCTATTCCTTCGAGACTCTTCAATTCGTTTAATGAAGATTTACCTAGGTTGGAGAGTTTGAAGTTCTTTAAGATTTCTCTTGAAAGTTCTATTACGTTTTTATCTCTTGTTCCAGATCTAATAACTAATGCTAGTAATTCAGAATCACTAAGAGCCTTTACACCTTGTTTTTCAAGCCTTTCTCTTGGTCTTTCATTCTTTGGAAGATCCTTTATCTTATATTCCATTACCTTAAAATTAGTAGACTATAGAATTAACCTATTCTCCAACACTTTTCGGTTAATTATAGTTAAGAAATGTGGACCAGTCGTGTTGTATTGTTAAATCTTCCAAGATATTTATNATTTTT
>SL_8KL_010_SEDDRAFT_10004207_pt1 | contig 11643 bp, 8 predicted proteins | sample SodLakKL_010_SED_4_FD_11160 | JGI IMG/M metagenome (IMG submission 11160) | reverse complement strand
TCAAAACTTCCCCTTTTCTCTGCCTTTTTCTTTCTGATTTCTTCTAATTTATTAAATTCAACCTTCTCTTCTTCTAAAATAGATTTAATAACCTCTAAAATATCAGCTAACTCTTCGATATCTCCTGATTTAATGTATTCTTGTGTTTCCTCTAATAACTTATCTTTTAGATATTTTTTAAATTCATGATCTTTCATCTTTTCGATTTCATACTTTTTACCATCTGATTCGATGATCTGAGGAATTTTATCTCGAACAAGTTTGTCATATCTTTTCATAAATATCAGCCACACACTAACATTATGTTTAAACTATTTATTAGGTCGATTATTTACAATTATTTCCAGGATAAGTATAAAAGAATATCATTAAGTAGATTATAGGTCCATTTTCTGTTTAACTATCTTTTTATCCCGTTCATTAAACCATTTTACTTTTTTCCCACTTAATAAAGCCTTTATTAGTCTCTTACGATGTTTTTTATTTTCAAGGAGTTCTATCAATTCATTTTCTAGGTAAACTTTTTCAATTCTCTCCTTCAAATTTTTTAGGGATGGATTATTTTTATCTTTAGGGATAGGGGATAAAAAATCATTTCTAAGTTTCATTTTCCAAAAATCCTCATCTTTCAAATAGTAAAAGGGTAAAGCAAAATTAAATCTTCTTTCATAACCTAAATCTCTCCATAATTCTTTAGAAAATGCTTTAAGATCAGAATTGCGTGTCAAAACTATTTCTGGATCAATATTAGATAGATCTAATTTACCTTTTTCATATAATTTAATCAAAGAGAGTAAAAGTATCGGTTTGTGAGGTGCACCGTCTGCATTATATTTATTTTTTTTAGCATTAGCCACCTTTAAATTTTTAAATTGATTCTCATATTTTTCGATAGTTTTAATTGTTTCCACCAAAGATAAAAGCAAATGAGCATATAATATATTTTTCCTATCAAGTTTTTGTTTGAGTCATTTGTTCAAATGAAAATTATTTATTAGGGGGTATTTAAAAATAGATATGTCAATCATATATTTTTTCAATCTACAAAAAAATAAGTATATTAAAAAACGGACACAAAATATATTATGGATAAATGAATTAGCTAACAGGATTTAAAGATGAGAAAGGTCGAAAAAAATAATGTAGATAATATATTGATTAATCAGGCTAGACCTGAAAATTGTGCAGCTATTTTATTATCTATGAAAAAAGGGGATTTAAGAGAAGAAAATGAGATCTATAAAAAAATAAATATGAGAGATGTGGAAATTGATAGAATAATATACTTGAGGCGTAATTTTTATAGGTTAACAGATTTAGGATTACTTGATAAAATAAAGGAAGGTAACAAAATAAAAGGTTATAAACTCACTTCATTGGGAAGTAAAGCTAAGAATTTATTGTTGGGGAATGAAGATCTATTTTACGAATTTATGCATTATTTACATGTTAAGTCCGCTTTTGAGAAAGAAAAAGATGGTTATTTTTTAACATATTTTTTAATTTTGAGAGACATATATAACAGGGGTGAAGTAAGAAGGTATAATACGATTATATCAGACGTATTTAATGAACTTGAAAATATATTAGGAGCTGAAATAACTCATAAAAAGGGTCAAGATAATACTTCAGTTGGAAAGGCAATGTCATGGGTGAAAGATCCATTAAATCCACCTTTTTTAACTAATGATAATGAAATAAACTACAGAAAAAATGTAGACCCTTTTGTTTTTATTATGAGCTTGGATTCCTACTATACTAAAGAAGGGATACCATATAAAAGTCCAATAATACTAAATAAAAAAAATAAAAGGGGAATCTCTATGATGGGGCTTTTAAATGAAAAATATTTCTCAAAAAATATTGAAAGGATATCTAATATATTTGATGAATTGTATATTCGAGATACTGTAAATGGTAAAACAATTACTCTTAGAAAAGAATTTGACATAGGGGAAAGTGTATGAGTAAATATATTGAATTTGTTAATAAGGTTAAAGAAAAATGTGATCAAAGTTGGCTTACCCCATCACAAAAAAGGGCTTTTAAATTAATTAAAAATAAATCAACTAATCATAGAGTGATTAATATATTTGGAAAAGAGGGTGTTGGTAAAACTTTTTTAGGCTGGGTTCTTGAAAAAGAAAACATATCGAAATATTTTGTTGACGGTGAATCAATAGAGAGTAAAGATAATGTTGTTATTACTGTAGATAACTTCCCTTCTAGTAGAAACGAACATAGGGATTTTAGGAGACGTATGGGTATGATGGGAATTAAAAAAGCCATATTGATAACAAAACCTTTTGCAATATCTGATGATGTTAAAAAAATCGAAATAACTTTCAATGATGAGGATAAGCAACAATTCAAAAGTATATGCTCAAGAAAGTTAAGAATTCAATTTAAAGATGAGAGTCCAAATTATAACATGCATGAATTGTTGAAGAAAAATATTTGGAGCTGATAACATGATGAAAGAATTAGAAAAGATCTTAGAAAAGGATCCAATTATTGCAACAGCAAAAGCAAGAGATATAATTAATAATCCCGCACATATTGAAGATTATTATTCAACTCAAGCTGTAACACATATGCCTATTGGAAAAACTGATGATTATTTACAAAAAATCAATAGATATTACAGCAAAAATAAAGGTACATTTATAGGTGGAGTTTGGGCAGATTACGGACTTGGAAAAACAAGCTTATTGATTTATTATTGGTATAAAGCTAAAAAAGATAATATTTTAGCGATACCGCCTTATGCATGGGATGATTTTGAAGATAATCTACATGTTGCATATCATTGGTGTAAATATAAATTGATTGATGAAAATAAAAAACTTCTTGAAGATATTGAAGAGTTATATGAGACATATAGGACAAATAGTATTGAAGACGAAATAGAAAAGACAAAGAAGGAATTAGATATAAATTTTGAAAAAGCAGAAAAATATGTTAAAGAAAGAGTTGAGAGTGGGAGATTGAAATTAAGTTTGACAGGAAATGAATTATTAAATTTTTATGAAGAATTAGCCAAGATAATAAAGAAAGGAAAATATGAGGGGCTATTAATCTTTATGGATGAATTACAACAAACTGTTGATTCTAGTAAATTGACATTTAGAGAAATGGCAGGCCACCTATTTGATTTAGCAGACGGATTGTTATCAAAGAATGGAGATTATGGTATATTCTTTGGAATGCCTTATTCATTTCATGCGCGATTAAGAGAAACTAGATCAGATGTTACTGATAGAATTGATGGTAGGGATTGTTTTATAAATCTTGGTGAAATGTATTCTAAAGATTTTGCAGAAAAATTGTGGAATAAATACGTGGATAAATTTAATTTAAATGAGGTTGAAAATGAAGTTGTAAAATATGAAACTTTGATATCAATAGGTCATATTTGTGATAGTACAAGAAGAGACTTAGGTAATGGACCTAGATCTGTAATTTCTACCTTTAATATGATGGTTTCATATTACAAAGAAAATAACTCCCCATATACCCCTTTTGACTTTATTGAAAATTGTTTAGATGGTGAGATTAAACTTGGGGATAAATCTACCTTAGTTGAAAGGATTAATGATTTATTATCAGAGGACTACGTTAAGAATAATTATGAGTTTGAAAAAGTGATCAAATTCCTTTCTGCTTTCCCTCAAGGAACTACTAAAGATATTGAGAAAGAATTTGAGATTAGAGATAGCATTCAGAAGTTTATACAGCAAACCGGTGGTTTGGGAAATGAAATATCTCCGAATGTAAGGGGGGGACATATATTAAACAAATTAAAACCACCAAGAAAAGATCAACCTATGGATGATAAGTTAACGCAACAATTATCATACTTTTATCAGAACTATGCTATAGATAAAGAAGGTTTGGAAATAATTAAAAAATCTTTTATAGAAACGATATTAAATGAATTATTTCCAAAAAGAACAAAAGCTAAATTACAGGGTTGGAGGTATCTAGATGATTGGCAGGAACGAGACAATATCTATATTAATAAAATAAAAGGAACATTTGAAAATTCAAGAAAATATCCGAATAGAAATATTAAGCTAGAGATATTATTATCTGAAGATGAAGAAAAACTAAGAGGATTTGACCACTATGATTTTTATTACAAAAATGCAAAAGATCCATTAGATTTCGTTTTTAGATTCATTTTAAATTCGATGGCTAAAGAAGATGAGGATAAAGGGAAAATAGAAATTGACAATGACTATAGAATTATTAATTTTTACATCAATCCATTTTATTATAAAGATAATGTAAATATACCGAATATAGTTGAAAATGTTATTGAAAAAAGAGATCAAATACCTTTCATGTTCTTAAATTTATTAGATTATATGGATGAGATTGATCTTCAATCTGATGATGCCGATAATTGGAAATATTGTAAAGACCAAATAATTAATGCAGTAATTAAAAATTTATTTAACGACGGTTTATTAGATGTACGAGGAACTGATATAGAATTAGATAATATGGGTAAATTAGTAATTCAAGATCTATATTATTATATATGTAAAAAAGTATTTCCAGAATATGAAACAATAATGCTTTCCTCAAGTTGGGATAAGAAAGTGAACCAATATGTAAGTGTTCTTTCAAGAAATGATATTCCTTTAAATGTAAAAAGGGGTAATAAACCACTTGAGTACAAAGATGAAGCTCCTCCCCAAAAATCTTCTAAAAAGTTTAGTAAGACTAAGATAGCTGAATTATTTGGTCTAAAAAAATATTCTACTTTTGAAAACTGGATTGATGATCTTGGTCCGCTTGTTGATGCAGAAAATTTTGATATGGGCGAGATCTATTTACAAAAACATCCAGTCGAAGAAGAAATAGTGGATCGTATAGAAAAATCAGATAGAAAAGAGATGTTCAAAGGTGAAGAATGTAGTTATATCGACGGAAAAGAATTCTTAAATAAAATCATGACCAAAGGTTATCGTTATGATGAAATTAAAACGATTATTAAAGATATAGGTACATCTAGAAAATTATATGATTTTAAACCTGGTAGAAAACACATTAAAATATACAAAAGACCTGTGAGTATTGAAGACAAGAAAAATAAACTTGAAAAAAACCTCAAAAAATTATCAGAAGATAGAGAAAAATTAAGTAATGAAATACCCGGATTTGAAAAGAAGCCTATAAGAAAAATTAGATCTAGAGTTGAAAACTCCCAGAATGAGGAAGAAATAGAAGAAGCACAAAATGAACTCGATAATAGAAGGAGTTTCATTAATAACTTTGTAGAAAACTATTTAGATAAAGAATTTAGCGAATTAAAAAACAAAAGCAATAGATTAAGTAATGAGTTTAATCCAGATAAAGGAAAAATCAAAAGAATATTAAACTCAGAATTCACTTCAGCAGCTAGTTGGCGAGAGGAAATTGAAAATATTAAAGGGCAACTTAAAAAACAAAGGTTTGATATTAATAGAGATATTACAGAGTTGAAAAGGGATACAGAAAAACTATCGAATAAAATTTTAAACTATAAGGAAAAATACGGCGATAAAAATATTGATGTATTTATTAATATAAGAAATCAGATTAAAGATCAATTAAAGAAAGCAAAAGATCAAATCGAACCCGAAGTTCAACTATATAACTCGCATATAAATTATCTAGAGAGTTTTTTGAAAATTGACGGGTTATATGAAAAAGCTTTCGAAAAGTCTACGACAATTGAACAAAATCTTAATGATGAAAAAATAAAAATGAAATACAAAGAGTTATCTGATGAATTAAGAGACAAACTAAAAGAGAAAGGTAAATCTTATCTAAAAAGACATGAAAATGAAAAGGAAAAAATAGAAAATTTAATGAAAGAAGCCCAGTCAAAAATTAAGAGGTTTAGGAAGGAATTTTTAGAACAAAAAGAGTTTTTAAAAGAAAAGATAAGAAAATTGGATTCGTCTGTTTCACCAATAAGAACTAATTTCTCTGCAGAAAACGTTGAAGAGAGTTATAGAAGTTTAGGTGAAGAAGCAAATGAGAAATTTGAAAACATTATAAACAATAGAATTGAAAAACTTAAAGAATTAAACACTGAAATAGATTATTCAAAAAATATTTTAGAGTTAGAAGATGAAATATCAAATAATAAAATGGAAGAAAAAGTTAAAAAATTGGAGGAACATCTTGAAGGTATTACGGAAAAGATAAATCCAGATATTCTCTCTGATACTGAAGATGAATCTAGAGAACAGATTGAAAAAGTTATAAAAGAATTAGATGATGGTTTAGATATATATAGGGAATTGATAACAGATATTAGGAAATTACAAAGACCTAAAAAAGTAGATACACAATCAAAAAAGATGCTGAATTTAATTTCCCAAGGGGAGAAAGAAAATCTAAAGGAAATAATATTAATCCTTTCTCAACAGGAAAAAGAAATAGAGCTTGAAGAGATTCTTGATATGTTGAAGAAATGTTTTAAGAAAAATCAAATTAATATTATAGTTGAAAAGGGGAAACAATAAATGGATATAGATAAAATTAACTATAAACTTAAATGTGGACCCCATATTATTGACAGAACTAACTTGAATTGGATTTATTTTAATAATATTAAGTTTTTCAATCAATCAGAGAATTTCGATAGAATGATTGATAACTTACATAAATTTTTACCTATTGATAAAAGAATTTTAATAAATAATAACTTTAGTAAACTTTCAAGGAGAATTCCATTTATCGACATAGGTAGGGAAATAAACCGAGTTGAATTAAATAAAGTAATTTTTCAAAATTATGATACTGCTAAAGAGATATTAGTAAACCAATCAAGATTATATGAAAAAATTTTAGAGGTTCCTGAATATGAAGCTATTTTTTTGATTGTAGTGGACGGATTATCTTATGAAAGAGCAAAAAAATATTTTGATTGTGAACCAATTTTAGTGGATGGAATTTCTAAAACAGAAAACGGAATGAAGAGAATAGTTGGTAAAGATTATACATTGGCTGCTAGAATGTTGGATCAAGGAAGGGAAAATGTATATGGTTATTCATATTGGTCTAGAAATGAAAATGAGTTGACCGAACCTATTTTTGCACCTATACCTGAAGAAGACCTTTTTGTGTACAAGGAATTTAGTGAGGTAGTATCAGACCTGAAAAAAAAGGATATAAACCAGGGTTACGTACAAATAATTCTTAATGGATTAGATAGTATTAGTCATAGGCATAGAGATAAACCTTATCTCGACCATATCCTAAAAGATTTAAAAGAGAAACTACGAATGATTGAAAACTTATGTAAAAATAAAAAAATAAATTCAACAATATTTATGACTTCAGATCATGGTATTCTATGGACTAAAAATAATGAGTTAAAGGTTAGTGACGATTTTAATTTAAAGGATAAAGGAAAAAGATATACCTCTGGGAAGATACACAGGAGAATAACTAAAGTATTTGATAACGAAAATTTTACTGCTTTAAAATACCCTTACATTACTGAAAAAATAAGAAGGAATGAATGGGGAGTACATGGAGGTTTATCATATGAAGAAAATGTAGTCCCTTTAATAAAAAGGGTGGTTTGAAAATGATTGTAGGAAAAAATATCGAGAGTGGCGAATTAAAGAAGATTAATGACGAAAAATCAAGAAGAATTTTGGTCTGTGGAAAAACTGGATCTGGGAAATCATATACTATTGGAGTATTATTGGAAGAATTAATAGGTGAAGAGNATGTAATTCCAATAGTTATTGACCCCCAAGGTATTTATTGGACAATGGCTCAACCTAACCATGAACAAGAATCAACTTTATGGGAATGGGATTTATATGCAGAAGGTGAAAAAGTAAACTTACTGGTACCAGGAGATCCCGTTAAGAGATATGGGGGAGAAGACATTGTTAAAAAACTTGAAGAAAAAGGAGTAGAGATAACCTCTTTAAAAATAAATCCATCAGATCTTAGTAACGAGATGTGGGTAGATCTTTTTGATTTAGATATTAGTGAATTAATGGGTTCAGCATTGTATAAAGCTGTTAAAAAATCTAGATCAGAAATGGGTAAAGATTTCATGATAGATGATATAGTTGCAAACATTGAAAAAATAAAAACTCACGATAAAACTAAAGAGGCAGTTCTGAGGAAACTAGATATTGCAGATGAATGGGATATTTTTGAAAAAGTTAGTTATAAGGAAATAGAAGAACTTATAGATCCAAATGCTATTAATGTAATAGACTTACAACCAGTTGAACCTTCACGATACGGCTTGAGAAATTTATTTGTAGCAATATTACTGAAATTTTTGTTTAGAAAAAGGTCCATTGCAAGAAGAAGAGAAGCATTAGATCTAGGTTCGGGTATGAAAAAAGTTTGGTTAGCAATAGATGAGGCACATAATTTTTGTCCCTCAGGCAAATCAACATTATCAAAAGATATTTTAATTAGGTGGGCAAAGGAAGGGAGACAACCAGGATTATCGCTAATTGTTGCATCACAACAACCTTCCTCTATAGATTCAGAGATTTTGACACAATGCGATGTAAGAATAATCCATAAATTAACTAATAAAAAAGATATTGGTTCAATTAACGCTTTGTCTGAAGATTATATTTCTAATGATATTAGACATTATATTAAACAATTATCTCATATTGGTGAAGCTGCAATAATAGACGATCAAAAAGAAAGTGTTGATCTATCTAAGATAAGACCTCGAAAAACTGAACATGGTGGATGGGGTGCTTAGATTTTTGAATAGATCGATAAAAGTTTATACAATTATAACTTATTGAATTAAAGTGGTAATATGACAAACATACTTTTAGTTGAACCAGAGTTTCCAATACCCTCTAAAAGTAAAAATCATAAGGATTTTTTACCAATTGGGTTGTTAAAAATCGGTGCTATGTATCAAGACAAGAATGAAAATGTCAAATTAGTGAGAGGGAATCTAGATAAAAATGAGATTAAAAAAGCTGGTGATAAAGATTGGAATAAACCAGAAAAAATATTGATTACGTCTTTATTTACATACTGGAAACCAGAGGTTGAGGAAACTGTTGAGCATTATAATGAAGAATATCCGGAAGCTGAAATAATAGTCGGTGGTATCTATGCTTCATTAATGCCAGGAGATTGTGAAAAAATTTCAGGAGTCGATAAAGTTTATGAGGGTGTTCATTCGGAGGCAGAAAAATTTGAACCGAATTACGACTTGATAAATCATAATTCAGAACCCTTGGATTATCAGATAATACATACATCACGTGGCTGTCCTAGAGAATGTGATTTTTGTGGAGTATGGAAGATCGAACCTAAATTTTCTTGTGTATCATCAGTAAAAGATAAGATATTTGAAGATAAAAAAGGAGTTGTTTTTTATGATAATAATTTGCTAAAGAACCCTAATATAGAAAATATTCTAGATGAATTAATACAGTTGAAAAAAAAAGGTGAAATAACCTGGTGTGAATCACAAAGTGGATTTGACGGTAGAATTTTGATAGAAAAACCACATTTGGCTGAAAAGATTTACAAAGCAGGTTTCAGGTATGTTAGAATAGCATGGGATTGGGGTTATGAACAAAAAGATGAGATTAAAGAACAAATAAATATTTTTATAAAAGGAGGTTACAGACCTAAAGAACTATTCATTTTTATGATATATAATTGGGAAATACCGTTTAATGAATTAGAAAAAAAACGTGTTAAATGTTTTGAATGGGGTGTTCAGATATCTGATTGCAGGTATAGACCTTTAGATCAGACATTTGATAGATACAACCCACATAAATATAAAAAAGGTCAAACAAAAGATGATTATTATATTCACGATGAAGGTGGGTGGACTGATCCTAAAATTAGACAGTTTAGAAAAAATGTGAGGGAACACAATATCTGTATTCGACATAATAAAGAATTTTATTCCCCTGAATTTGAGAGAAAAAAACTACCAAAGGAGGAAATCATTGGAATTTATGAGAAAATTAGCAAATTTGATTCTAAGGATGAAATAAAAAATTATTTAGATGAGAGAGGTATAACATATTTTTTCCCAGATGAAACAAGACCCGCAAAAAATTATACAAAAAAAGTAGAAGATTTCCAAAACTAGTTATTTTTTAAGATGAAAGAACAGACCTAAAATTAATATTAGAAAAACTCTTTACTATTTTGAGGTAGGAAAATGGATATCGAAATAGAAGAAGATATAATAAAGGTAAAAAATCTTGAAATCAGGGATCAAGATGTAGTTGATTTTTTTAGAGATCTTGAAGAAAAAGAAAGAGAAAAACAGATTATTGCAGCATTCAAGATCGGTACTTTAGGATTAAAAAACAGTTCTACCGCAATAGATGTGAATTACGTGGAAAAAGAGTTCCAAAAATTTAAACAACATGTAAAAGACGAATTCGAATCTGTCAAAGAAGAATGGGATAAAGATATCAAGGATGTCTTTGGTGAAAAAGGTACATTGGACGAAACTTTCGAAGAATTAGATGAGAATTGGGAAGAAAATATTGATAATGTTTTCGGAAAAGATGGAAAAATTCAAAACTTATTGGATCCACACGAAGAAGATTCACCTATCTCTAAATTGAGAAAATCGATTGATGAAAAATTCACTGAATTGTACAAGTCATTAGGTATAGAGGAAGGTAAAGAAAAGGAAAAAGAAAAAGGTACGAGAAAAGGAAGGGAATTTGAAGAAGTCGTTTGGGATTATATTACAGATATAACTTCTGTATTTGGCGATATACCTGATAAAACAGGTGATATACCTGGGATTGCTAATAGTAAAAAAGGAGACATAACTGTCACTATAAATCCTGAAGAGACTCACGACATAGAAAGAAATATTGTGTTAGAAGTAAAGAATAAAAGTGTTCAATTTGGTGGTAAAGGATGTATAACAAACGAACTTGAAGAAGCAAAAGAAAATAGAAAGGCAGATGTTTGTTTACTAGTGATTAATGAAAAACACGAACCCTCAGAAACCGGTGCGTTCTCAAGATGGGATCCAGAAACCTTTGTTTGTACTATTCCAGAAGACGGAGATAGACCTATCGCATTGGAAGTGGCATATAGAGCAGCTAGAGTCAAAACACTCTCTAGTATATCAGGAAAGGATATCGGTTTTGATCAAAAAGAAGTAGATCGATTATTGGTAGAACTTAAAGATAAAATCAATTTGAAAAGATCAGTTTACAGTAATTTGACAAGCGCTGAAAAAAGTTTAGAAAATGTAAAAGAAAATTTTGATCTAATGGTAAATGAAATAAATGATGTAGTTAAAGATCTAGAATCCTGCTTTATTCCGGAGTAGTTTGTTTCCTAACAGGCAACTAAGTATCTTATACTTTAATTTACATTAATAATCTATGGTTTGCCAAAGATTCAAAGACTTACGATCCATTAGGCGATGTTTTAAAAATATAGGAGTGAAAAACAGCTAAAGAATAATGACATTTCATCTCCCAGTGTCTATTTCTAGGTCTTCTAAAAATGTTAGAAAATAATCAAACCATGGATCTGGGACTGAAAGGTTGTCTGGATGTACCTCTTCAATTTTATTAAACCTCTTGAAGGTTTCAATTATATCTTTTATTTTGAGTTTTCGTGGAGGCCTATCAC
>SL_8KL_010_SEDDRAFT_10004206_pt1 | contig 11644 bp, 14 predicted proteins | sample SodLakKL_010_SED_4_FD_11160 | JGI IMG/M metagenome (IMG submission 11160) | reverse complement strand
TTTATCAGGATAAAGAGGAGGAAGAAGAATATGAACTCAATTGAAATAAAGGAAAAGGTTCTTAATAAAGGAGAGATATGCGACCCTTGCCTTGGGAGACAGGTAACTTTAAAATACCAAGGAATATCTAACGGAACAATAGGAGCAGCCTTGAGGAATTCTGAAAGTGAAGAAGAGATAAATAAAAGAATAGAGGAAAAACCAAGTCCTGAAATCAAAGAAAACTGTTTTATCTGTCAAGGATTACTATCAAAACTCTCTGAAATGCAGTCAAAATTATTTGAAGAAGCGGAAAAAATTGAATTTGAAAACTTTCTAATAGGTACTAAAATACCTGGAGAAATAGCTGAAAAAGAAGAGTTAATCTGGACTGAAATACCTCCTGAAAATACCGAACCAATAAAAAGGCAAATAAATAGGGAAACAGGAAAGAAATTAGAGGCTAAAACAGGTAAAAAAACAGAATTTGAGGATCCTGAAGTAACATTTATTTTAAATTTTGAAGAGGATAAAATAGAAAAACAGATTAAATCTATATACTTCTACGGAAAATATAATAAATTGGAGAGGGGTATTCCCCAAACTAAATGGCCTTGTAGCGAATGCAAAGGGAAAGGATGTGAAGAATGTAATGGGACTGGTCAACAATTTCCTTACACAGTAGAAGGTATAACTGCAAAGCCTCTTCTAGAAGAAACTAAAGCTGAAGAATCAAAGTTTCACGGTCAAGGTAGAGAAGATAGAGATGCATTAATGATTGGAAACGGAAGACCTTTTATTATTGAGGCAGTTAATCCTATAAAAAGAAATATAAATGTTAAAAAGCTTCAAGAGAAAATAAATAAGAATGCAGAAGGAAAAATCAAAGTTAAAGATATGAGATATTCAGATAAAGAAGAGGTAGTGAGTCTTAAATCAAGAAGAAGTGACAAAATATATGAAATCTGGGTTAAATCAAGAGCAGAGATAAATGAAGAAGATATGAAGAAACTTGAAGAAGTTTTTACTGAAAAAGAAATTGAACAAAGAACACCAACTAGAGTAAATCATAGAAGAACGGATAAAATAAGAAAGAGGGAAGTAATAAAAGTAAAAGCAGAGAAGATAGATAAAAATATGTTCAAAGCAAGAATAAAGGCTGAAGCTGGAACATACATAAAAGAACTTGTTTCCGGTGATTACGGAAGAACAAGACCAAGTTTCGCCGAGATAATCAAAAATAAATTAACTCCTGATAAATTAAACGTGGTGAACATAGATGAACCCAGTGATAATTAACTTAGCAATTCTATTAGTTGGAACGAGCATAGCAGCTTACACAGATTATAAATCAGGAATAGTCCCTGATAAATTAAGTCATTTCATGATAATTTCAGGGGTGATTTTAGCACCTATAGTTTACAATGATTTATTATTTGTATATGGTGTCGCAGCTGTTGTATTTGGTTTGGGGTTCGCAATGTATTCCTTTGGACAATTAGGTGGAGGGGATGTCAAATTATTCACAGCTATAGCTTTACTTGTTCCTTTTTATCCTGAAATAATGCAACCGGTTGTAAGAGCTATAGGTATTTCTCCCGCTCTTCCAGTATATCCATTTATAGGATCCGTATTTATTTTAGCGGGTTTGATTGGTCCAATGTTTGTGATACCTATTAGGACTCATCTTAGATTAATTAAAAATAAGAATAAAATTCCTGATTTTTCTAAAAAGATTCGAAAAGGATTTTTATTGATTTTTATTTTAATTCCTCTTTTAATACTTTGGTTTTCATTAGCTCCTGCCTTCATAGTTATTTTTATACCTATGGGAATAACTATATCTTTGTTACCTTTCAAAGAAGATATGATACGTCTTTTTTACAGTGAAAAGAAATTAATAACTGAATTGAATGATGATGATGTTTTAGCTCTTGAAGAAATTGATGAAGAAATGAAAGAAGATTTAGGCCTTTGGAGAAAAACCTTTACTCATCCAGAACTGGAAAAAATTAAGAAAAAAGCTGAAGAGAAAAACTATGAGGAAATAAAAGTCTGCGAAAACCTACCTATTTTTGTACCTTACATATTATTAGCTATACTAATTAATTTGTTCTTTGGAGATGCATTTTTTTACTTGGTCAGAATCACTGTTTAAATGTTTCCTCTACCTGAACACTTAATAGAACCTTTATTTAATTTGAATTTGCAATTTAGCATTTTCTCCGTTACTTCTATATTGGTCTTTATGTGTTGCGTAATTTTTCTCGGTTTTATCTCTGATTCTTTTTCCATATATCCCATATAAGGAATTAATTGATCAGCTGTATTTATATCAACAGATGAATTAGAATTTAATTCTTTTTCAAGTTTACTAGATGCATCTATGCCAACTTCCTCGCTCGATTTTTGTTTTTCACCTATTTCATCTACTCCTATTATACTTTTTTCCGTTTCTGCTTTTATGATTATCCCGGATCCTGGAGATGGTGATTTTACATATGCTGATTTTATTTCTGGTTCTTCAAAACCTATTTTTTTCCTTATGTATCTTTCAGCAGCTTTTTTCTGTCTTTCAGCCACTTTAGGTTTTTTTAAATGTTCGCTCGCCTTTGAAATGCCATTTATTTTTTTTATTTTTCCCTTTTCTCTTATTACTATATTTCTTAGTTTTCTACCATCTAAAGTAGAATCTATTTCTCCTCCGCCTATTGGATAGTATCCTTCTTTTTTAATTTCAATGTTTCCTTTGTATCCATATTTTTTTAGTAGAGGAAGAAATATTTTTGAAATATATTCCACGGGTGGAGACCATTTTACATGTGTTCCTCCACCTTTCACGGTTAACTTTATTTTTTTCTTTAGTGCTAAAATCTGAAATTGTTGTAGAATTAAGCCAATTGATCCAGCTGTCCGTATATTTACTTGAACCTTCGAATTGATTTTGTCTCCGGGGATAAACTCTATTTCTCTTGATCCTTTTTTATCTCCCTTTAGTTCTCCATTAGTTATCTCTTTTATTCCTCTAATCCCTTTTAGATGCTGTTCTTTTAGACCTGGGTTTGGTCTAGCTCCCCTTATGTTTTTTATTCTAATGGGTTTTTTAGTTATCGCTGATAATGAAGAAGAAGTCCTTATTATCTGTCCTCCTCCTCTAGATCCATCTATTTCGATCAATTCGCATCTCCTTATCTTCTTATAAGGTTTTTTATTTTCCGGACTTTGTTCCTTTTACTATTTCTCTTATTTTCTTCTTTACATCATTTGTTTCTTCTGCTATTGTTCCTGTTACTATTATGTCTGCTCCTGCTTTTACTTTTTCTTTAGCGGTTTTTCCGTCTCTTATTCCTCCTCCTACTATCAGAGGTATTTCTGTTTGACTCTTTATTAATTTTATTGTTTTGTTTGGAACTGGTTCTGCTGCTCCTGATCCTCCTTCTAGATATGCGTAGTCCATTCCCATGTATTGTGCTGCTAAACAGAATGCTGCTGTTATTTTATGTTTATCTCTGGGTATTATATTTGCGTCTCCGTAGAATTCCACACTTGTTTTGTTACTGGATTCTAAGATTAAATATCCTACTGATATTGGCTCTAAACCGGCTTTTTTAACGCTGAATGAGCCGAATGCTTGCGCCATAGATAACCAGTATCTTGAACGAGAATTTAATAGAGACATGAAAAATATAGCATCAGCGTGTTTGTTTATGCTCGATGTGTCTCCAGGAAATATTATTTTTGGTATGTCTGTAGCTTTTTTTATGGCTCTGCATGTTTTTCTAGTTGAATCTTGATCTACTCCTGATCCTCCTATCATTATTCCATCTGTTCCTGCTTCTTCTGCTTCTTTAGCCATTTTTACTGATTCTTTAGGTGTTTGCTCATCTGGATCTATTAGTGTTAAGTGGCATGCTCCTTCTTTTTCTATCATCTCTTCAAATTTTTCCTTCACTTTCATTTTATCACCTTTGTTGCTTTTAATGTATTTTCCGCAATTTTTCTATCTATGTTTATGTGTTCTATAATTGTATATCTTTTGGGTTTTATTTTTTTTGCTTTTACCATTGCTTCTATCATAATATCGTCGCTTATACCTAATTCTTTAGCTGTAGTTGGTGCTTCTGCATCTTTTAAAGCGTTCCTTATTTCTCTCCAATTTTCTCCTTGTAAGTAGCTCATTGCAATTGACCCCACTCCACACTGTTCTCCGTGTAGTGCTGGTCTGTCTGCTATTTTATCTAAAGCATGACTGAATTTATGAGCTGATCCTGAGGCTGGTCTAGAACTTCCTGCTATTCCCATTGCTGCTCCTGAAGATATTAATGCTTCTGTAAGAGTGCTTAGTCCTTCTCTATTTCTTTTCCTTATTATTTTTGCTCTTTTCTTTACTAGTTCTCCGACCATTTTCGTAAGTGATGAGGAGTAATCTCCGTAGTATTCTTCTTTTAGTATGTGTCCCAGTTTCCAGTCCTTTACTGCTGTTAGATTTGATAAAGTGTCTCCAACTCCACTTCTTATTAATCTATAAGGACAGTTTTTTATTATATCTGATTCCACTATTACTGCTTCAGGAGGTTTTGTTGATTTTGATTCTCTTGTCCCGTTATTTGAATCTATTAATGACGCCATTTGACTTGCTATCCCATCATTTGCTAAAGTAGTAGGAACTGAAATAAATTTTTTCCCTGCTTCGTAACTTCCTTTTTTTGTAACATCTATTACTTTTCCTCCACCCACAGCTACGGTTATTTCTATTTTATTTTTCTTTATCTCTTTTTTTACTCTGTCTGACTCTTGAATGCTGGGTTCTTCCACTATCAGTAAGTCTGTTTCCAGTATTTCAGCGGCTCTTTCTCCCGCTATTTTTCTGGTTTTGGGTCCCGTAACTACTAAAGTATTTTTTTCTTTGAACTTTTCAAGATTATTTAGGGAGTTTTTACCTATCCAGAAATTTCTCGGTAATTGTATGTGTTTTTCCATTTTCTTCTCTTTTTCTTATTTTCTTTGTTTTATTAATCAGTTATTGTTATTTTTGTTTTGTAGAATCTTTGAATGTTCTTTATTCGTCAATCGTGGTATCTAGAACCTTATATTTTCTCTAGATTTCTTTGTTTTTGGGTATTAGAATTTGTGTGTTTTTTTAAATTGGTTTTTGTCATTTTTTACTTGAATTGTTCTTCTAATTGTTTTATTTTTATGCCTTCTTCTGTTATATCCATTGCTGCTTCGTCTTCGTAGTGGTTTGTTCCTCTCATTTTTTCTACTTTTAGTGTTCTCTTTATGTTTCCTCCAGGATATCTCAATAATATTACGTTGTCGCTCAGGAATTCACTTACATGGTCTGCTGACATCCATTCACTGTTTTTCTTTACTTCTGATATCAATAGAGATGTGCAACCTGCGTCTCTTACTATATTTATTAATTTATGCATCTGTAGCCTTATCAATAGGTCTTGTTGTATTCCTATTGGTGAGAATCTATCGAAATCGGTGGCTAGTCCGTATTGAGATAATTCTTCAAATGATACTGGTAAATTTGATAAGGGTGTTAAAGAATCGATTACTAACCTATCAGGATTGTATTTTTCTATTTGTCCCTTTATAATATCTACATATGTTTCATTTTCTCCCAGCATTCTTTTTGTTATGTCATTATATATTATCTTCAGTTTTCTAGTTGCTTGAAGTTCTTTAGGGTTCCAACCAAATCCTTCCGCTTGATTTATTATGCTTTCCGGCTCTTCTTCGAATGAAATATATAAACATCTTTGATCTTGGTTTTTAGCTCCTTCTTTTAGGAATTGTAATGAATATATTGATTTTCCAGTTCCTGGAGATCCTGAAATTAAGGATACGGAGTTTTTAGGTATTCCTCCTTGTATTAATTTATCCATTCCAGGTATTCCTGTTGGTTCTCTTTCCATTTTTTTTTACCTTTGCAATTTTGTTATTTAATGTAAAGAGGTTTTTCATTTAAAAGATTTTTCATTATTTTTTCTTCAAGAAGTTCGCCGTTAATATTGGAAGTATTGCTGTTGCTTCTCCTGGAATTGTAACATGTTCTGCTTCTGATTTTAGCTTGTTCCAAGATATTGCTTCTTTTAACCTTGCTCCTGAAAGTGAACCGTCCCATTCTGGAGCTGTTGTTATGTATACTGCTCTGTCTAACCCATTTTTGAATTGATTCCACCATATTACATGGTGTTTACTTATTCCTCCTCCTATCATTAATGCTGAAGTGTCTTTTTCTTCGAAAACTATATCTGCTAATTCATCTTGATCTTTCCATAGGTTCACATTGAATTCTTTGTCCTGTTGATATGTCCATATCTGAGTTCCCACGGCACCGTCGGTTATACCTGGAATGTATGTATTTACTTCTTTTTTCGCTATCCAGTGCAATATACTGTCTTTATTTTTTATTCTTTTACCTATTTCTCTTACTAATGTGTTTGTTGATAGTTCTCTGTATTCTTCATTTATTTCTTTTAGTATTGGCTGTAGATTTTTTTCTATTACTGGTCCGTAACATTCTTGTGGGATAAATATGTTTCCAAGCCTATGTATTTTCATTTTTTGAAGTTCTTTATCACTTATTTTGAATGATCCTTTGTAGTATTCCTTCCAGGTTCTTGCTAAATCATGATCTAACATTCCACATGTTGTTATTACAGTGTTTATTTCTCCAGTTTTAATTAGTTCTTTTATAACTCCTCTTGTTCCTGTTGAAGTTATACAGGCGGGGAAAGATAAAAAGAAATGTGTTTTTTCACCTTTTTCTTTTATTTCTTTCATTATTTCATCTGCTTGAGCTATTAAACTGGAGGTAAACCCTCCACTATTCCTGTATTGTTTTATTAGTTCCTTTGATCTTATTTTTTTTGGATCTATATCTTTTACTGGTTCTAATTTTTCTCTATCCATTTTAATTACCTTTATTCAGATTTCCAAAGCTACATTTGAAGTGGTCTTTATTTTTGAGAAATATTTTTTGTTTCTGAGGATTAACTTAGTTTTCGAGTTTTTTAGTATTCGTATCCTTTTTCAGGCGGTTTTACTTCTACTCCGCTGCTGGTTATTTCCATTGGTAATATATCTTCAGTGTGTTTTGTTCCTCTCATTTTTCTTATGAACATTGATCTGCTTGATTCGCTTCCTATTCCTAGGTAATGCATCATTATTACTCCATCTGCCGCGTATGCTTCAACATCATATTTGCTGAATTTCATTCTATCTACTTTTAGACTTTGTTCTGGTACTTCACTCGTCATTATAGCAGTTACATTTTCCTCTGAGAACATGTAATTCATTTTTAGTATTATGTTCCTTATTTCATGTTCGTTTTCTATCTGCATTCCTAGTCCAGGAATTGAATCTAAAACTATTCTTTTTGCTCCTATTTTATCTATTAAACCAACTGCTTTTAGTATTAATTCATCTACATCCAATCCTATTTGAGGTATTGAGTATTTTTCACTGGATGTACGGCCTACTTTTGCGGATGATGCGTCCAGTATTGCTATTTTTCCCTCTCTTTCTAGTTCTTCTATATCAAAACCAAATTGCTTCATATCTTCTCTTATGCTTTCAGGTCGCTCATCTACAGTTATGTATACTCCCGGTTCTCCATTCTTTGCTCCGTAGCATATGTATTGCATTGAAAAAGTCGTTTTTCCTGTTCCTGTAGCTCCTGATACTAATATCATCCGGTTTTTTGGAAATCCTCCATCTATTAATTCGTCTAAACCTTTTATTCCTGACTTAATTCTTTCCATTTTTATCTCCAGTTCTTTTCAATGTCTTTTTCTGCCTTCATTTTAATTAAGTGTGCTTTGTTTAAAAACTTTTCTAAATCTTTTAAAATTGTTCCATTTTTTTAAATATATATTTCACCGTGTTTCCTATTTGATAGAGGTGTTTTTTTGCAGGGTAGTTATGTTTTGATTTTAAAATGTTCGTCAAATGTTTGTTTGCCTATCGGTTCTCTCGGTAAACGATGTTTTTCGAAAGGCATCTATGTTTATGTTGGTTCTGCATTTGGTCAGAATCAATCTATAGAATCAAGAGTGAGTAGACATGCTGAGCTTTCTTTTTCTGGTAAAGGTTCGATCCATTGGCACATTGATTATTTGTTGAGTTCGGATGAATTCGAGTTAATTGGATATAATGAGTTTCCTTCTGATAGTAGAAATGAATGTGATGTGGCTGACGAATTAATGAAGAAATCTGATAGTTTTTTGTCTGGATTTGGTTGTAGTGATTGTGGTTGTAAGAGCCATTTGTTTTTCTTTGATTGCTAGGTTTACCCTTTTATTACTGCCATGGGTTCTACTTTAGCTACTCTTCTACTTATTCCTGCCTTTTCAACCGATTCAGCTACTTTGTTTATGTCTTTGTATGCTCCTGGTGCTTCTTCCGCTGCTCCTGACATTGAATGTGCTTTTATAATTATGTTTTTATTATTTTTTAGTCTTTTTACAACGTCTTGGCCCCAGTATTCCTTTTTTGCTTTTGTTCTACTCATTTTTCTTCCTGCTCCATGACATGTTGATCCAAATGATTTTTCCATTGCTTTTTTTGTTCCTGTTAGTATGTAGGATGCTGTTCCCATTGTTCCTCCTATTAGAACAGGTTGTCCTATTTTCATGTATTTTTTCGGAAGTATTTTAGATTCTGGTCCAAATGATCTTGTTGCTCCTTTTCTGTGTACGTATAGTTCTTTTTTCTCTCCATTTAGCATGTGTTCTTCTTTCTTACATGTGTTATGGTTTATTTCATACATTGTTTTCAATTTTGCTTCTGGGAGTACTTGGTCAAATGCTCTTCTTGTTAATCCTGTTATAACTTGTCTGTTTGCTGCTGCTAGGTTTATCGCTGAATTCATTGCTTTTATGTATTTTTGGCCTGTATCTGAATTTATTGGAGCTGCTGCTAGTTCTCTATCAGGTAGTTTTATGTTATGTTTTCTCGATGATTGTTTCATTTTTTCTGTATATTCCGTTGCTACTTGATGTCCTAGTGCTCTTGATCCACAGTGTATCATTATCATTACATCGTTTTTTTCTATTCCAAGAATCTTTGCTTTTCCCTTATCGTGTATTTTCGTGACTTTTTGAAGTTCTAAATAGTGGTTACCTGATCCGAGAGTACCCATTTCTTTTTTCTGTCTTTCTTTGGCTTTTTTTGACACGGTTTTTGGATCGGTGTTTTCCATTCTACCGTTTTCCTCTATGTATTCAAGATCTTCTTTTGTTCCATATCCTTTTTCTACTGCCCATTCAGCTCCTTTTATTAATACTTCATCCATTTGGCTTATATTTAGCTTTATTTCTCCTTTACTGCCTAATCCAGCAGGCACCATGTTATAGAGGGTTTCCGCTAGTTCTTCAATATTTTCTCTGACAATATCTTTCTTCAAACCTGTTTTTAATGCTCTAACACCACAAGAAATATCGTAACCGACAGCTCCCGCTGATATTATTCCTCCTTGTTCTGAATCAAAAGCTGCTACGCCACCTATTGGGAACCCATACCCTCTGTGAGCATCAGGCATCGCCATTGCTGCTTTTTGTATTCCCGGAAGTTTTGCAACGTTTTTTATTTGTTCTATAACTTTTTCATCCTTTGATACATCTTCAACTATTTCTTTTGATCCGAAAAATATTCCTGGAACTCTCATTTCTCCTTCTTTTGGAACTTTCCATTGGTAATTGTCTATTTTTTCAAAATCCATTTTAATCATCATTTATTTTCTAAACATCTACTACGCATTGTACTATCCATAAATTATTTTCTTTTTTTATTTCGAGTTGATTGTAGGTTATTGCTTTTATTATGTCTCCTGACCCATGTTTTTTGGGGTTGTATTCTTCTCCTTTTGCAATTGCTTTTAATTTGTTGTTTTTTATATTTACTTTGAATTCTTTGTAGATATTTCCTTTAACATCAAATAGGTAAAGTAATTCGTTTAACCAGTTTATCAGTAGTGATTCTTCATCTATCGCCTTAATCTTTACTTCATCTTCAGTTTTCACTTCTACTTTCTTTAGGTCCGCCATTAAAGATTGTAGTGCTTTTGCTATTTCTTGAAATGCTTCTTCCTTTGTTTCTCCGTATCCCCTTATCCCTTGATCGGCGGGATGTGAGAATAACTCGTATTTATTCATTTTCTCAATTTTTATTCTATTGTTATTGCGTTAACTGGGCATGTTTCTACTGCGTTTTCTGCACATTCTGTGTCTTCTGGGTTTTCTTCTTTAACTTTTGATTTTCCTTCTTTCAATTCAAATATATCTGGGCATAATGATATACATGCTCCGCATCCTATACATTTTCCTTTATCCACTTTTACTGTCATTGATCCACCTCCCTTTTTTAGGGTTTTGGCATTATATTTCGAGTAGTTTCTTTATTTTGTCTAGATTTGAACCTATTACTATCTCTCCATTTATCTTCGTTACTGGTACTGTTCTTTTTCCCGTTTCTTGTATCATTTCTTTTGCTTTTTCCATGTTTTCTTGAACATTGTATTCAGTGAAATCAATATCGTTATTTTTTAGAAATTCCTTTACTTTGTCACAATGGGGACATGTTGGTGTTGAGTATATAATTACTCTTTTTACCATTCTAATTCCTCCTATTTTGTTTTCAATAGTCTTTTAATCCTTTCTAGGTTTGAACCTACTACTATATCTTCACCTATAACTATGGTTGGCACTATTACTTGTCCTGTCTTCCGTACCATTTCTTTTCTTTTTTCTTCATTTTTTTTAACATTGTATTCTTCGTATTTCACTTTTTCTTCCTTTAACACTGATCTTACTTTTCCACAGTGTGCGCATGTTGGTGTTGAGTATAGTATCACTTCTTTTTCCATTTTGTTCACTTATCTTCTATTCCTTTTGCTGAAATTTGGAATACTGCTTCTCCTTCAGGTAATGAAGGTGAATCCACTAATCTTGCTATTCTTTTATTCTTTTTTCCTTTTCTCAGATATATTCTGGTTGTTGATTGGTGTCCAACTATATTTCCACCTATTGGTGTTGTTGGATCTCCAAACATTAGTCCAGGGTTACTCATAACTTGGTTGGTTACTAATACTGCTAGGTTATGAACATCAGCTATTTCCTGTATCCTATGCAGATGTTTATTTAATTTTTGCTGTCTATCTGCTAGTCTTCCTCTTCCAGCATATTCGGATCTAAATTTACCTGTTAGTGAGTCTATCACTATTAGTCCTATGTTGTTTTCCTTTATTATTTTTGGAGCTTCTTCAAGCAGTAGTATTTGATGGTCCGAAGAAAATGCTTGTGCCACTTGTATCTTATCTAAAACTTCTTCAGGATCCATATCTTCTTCTGAGCTTTCAACTATTTCTTTTACTCTTTCAGGTCGGAATGTTTTTTCAGTATCTATATATAATGTTCCTCTCCCTAGTCCTCCGTTTTCTTTTGATTTTTGGACGTTTACTGCTGTTTTTAAACATAGTTGTGTCTTTCCAGAGGCATTTGATCCGTACACTTCTGTTATTGCTTGAGTTTCTACTCCTCCTCCCATTAAATTATCTAATTCCTCTGAACCTGTTGATATGTTTGTAACGTCTTTTCTTTTTTCCATTAATTCGCTCGCTGTCTCGTATCCTATGTCTAGCGATTCTCTTGCTGCA
>SL_8KL_010_SEDDRAFT_10004205_pt1 | contig 11646 bp, 8 predicted proteins | sample SodLakKL_010_SED_4_FD_11160 | JGI IMG/M metagenome (IMG submission 11160) | reverse complement strand
TCTGGTGGCTCGCTCGGTACTCAGCGAGCCACCGCCCTACCGCTTCCACGTCGCTGCCGGCGGCGATACGGCTGCCTTGCCGCGCGGTGTCGGCAGGCAGCGTTTCTGCCGAGAGGCGCTCCAGCGATTGGTCCGCCTTGTGACGCTTTAACTTATCCATGATTTCCCTGGTTTTTCCCTCTGCCGCTTGCCTGCCGGTCAGTATCGCGCGGCGCATCGAATAAAATCAAGATAAGCCGCGTAATCTTGCTTTTATGTGACATTTCATAGTGTAAATTACGTATTACGTAAAATGTAATATTCTTCCTTTTCGCCTTTTCACGCGCTATGCTGCGCACTCAACGGCGGCGTCGGGACGCTCAACCTCCCGCCGTCCTGCATCGAGCAAGGAGAGGCGTGATGGCGCGCAGCGGTGTGCAGTTCGAGGACGTGCAGCGGGCGATCGATGACCTGCTGTCGCGGGGTGAGACGCCCAGCGTGCAGAAGGTGCGTGAAGTGCTGGGCACCGGCAGTTTCACCACCATCAGCGATCACCTTCGGGAATGGCGTACCCGGCGTGAAGAGAACCGCGACGTGCCCCCGCCCCGTGGTATGCCGGGCGTGCTTCAGGAGTTGGCCGAAGGGCTGTGGCACAAGGCCCAGGAGAGCGCCAACGAGACGCTGGGCCATTACCGTGAGGAAGCGGACCGCCGCGTCGAAGAGGCCGAGGTGCGAGTCGCCGAGGCGCGACGCCAGGCCGAGGATGCCCAGCAGAGGGAGTCCGCCCTGGCTGCTCATCTGGCCTCGACCGAGCAGCGCCTGGAGGAGCGCAACACGGCACTGGCGCGTGGCGAGGCGCAGCGCGAGCAGCTCGACGAGAAGATCCAGCGTCTGGAGACTCGACACGCCGAGCTGGAGGGGCTGCTGACACGCATCCGCGGCGAGATGTCCCAGCAGGCCCTTGAACATCAGCAGGCCGTGAGCGCCCTGGAGACCCGGCAGCGGGAGCGCCTGACCAGGGAAGAGCAGCGCCACGAGAGCGCCGAGGCACGCCTGATGGGGCTGCTGGACGAGGCGCGACAGGAGCGTCAGGCCGGCGAGAAGTCCGCCGCGGAGCGGGAGAAGCAGCTCGGTGTGCGCGTGGAGCGCCTGGAGCGGCAACTCCTGGACGCCCGAGGAAAGCTCGCCGAAGAGGAGAAGCACCACCGGGAAGCCGATTGGGCGCGTCGCCAGGCCGAGACGCTGGCCGATACCCGCCAGCATGAGCAGGCCCTGCTGCAGGCTCGCATCGATGAACAGAAGCGTCTGCTCGAGGAGCAGGCCCGCCGTCTGCGCGACCTGGAGCGGCAGCTGCATCGCTGCCTGTGGCAGACCCCGCCGGTGCCTGAAGTCGACGAGGAGGCCGAGAACGACGAAGGCCCCGCTGTCGCGGAGCCTTCAGAGGAAAGATGATGCTTGGCTGGCGGAAAAAAGCCGGCCATACGACTTATCTGTAGTAGGCGTTGGTGGTATCCGTATGGTCAGTCACGTCGCGGATGCCTGCCAGCTCCGGAATGCGCTCCATCAGCGTCTTCTCGACGCCATCCTTGAGCGTCAGGTCCACCGCCGCGCAGCCCTGGCAGCCGCCGCCGAATGCCAGCACCGCCACCTGCTCCTCGGTGAGCTGCACCAGCTTGATCTCGCCACCGTGCGCGGCGAGGCCGGGATTGATCTCACTGTAGAGGATGTAGTTGATGCGATCCTCCATCGGGCTGTCGGCGTTGACCTTGGGCATCTTGGCGTTGGGTGCCTTGATGGTCAGCTGCCCCCCCATACGATCCTTGTTGAAGTCGACCACCGCCTCCTCGAGAAACGGCAGGCTGTTCTTGTCCAGGTGGACCGAGAGCTTGGGCAGCTCGAGGCGCTCGTCGGTAGGCTCTTCCTCACCGGGCCGGCAGTAGGCCAGGCAGGTCTCGGCATAGGGGGTGCCGGGCTGGGTGATGAAGATGCGCACGGCGATGCCCTCGACGTTCTGCTTCTCGAGCAGCTCGGCGAGGTATTCCTGGGCGCTGTCGGTGATCTGGATGGGTGTGCTCATTAGGTTCTCGCTGGTCGGGCTGCGGCCGGTGGACACTTCTCGGCAGGCCGCGCATCAGGGATTGGCTACCCACTATGGTAAGGCAGCGAACCAGAACTGACAATCCCGAGTGAATTAGTCGGTCTTTGTCTCGGAGCCTGCCCCTGGGCAGCGCCTTTTGGTAACATGTTGCTATTTATGGTCGCCCCTGATTGCAGGAATCGCTGCAACAGGCTGAAGACGCCCCGAGACGTCCCGGCGCCCCTGCCCCTGGATGCGAATTTCGCTGGAGACAAGACCTGCCCATGGCCGCCCTTCCCNCCNTCCCACCGCCCTGACCGCCACCCTGATCGACAGCCTCAATGAGCGGATTCTCATGCTNGATGGAGGCATGGGCACCATGCTTCAGAATGCCGGTCTGTCCGAAGCCGATTTTCGTGGTGACCGCTTCATCGATTGGCCTTCCGACCTCAAGGGAAACAACGACCTGCTGGTGCTTTCCTGTCCCGAGCTGGTAACGCGCATTCATCGCGAGTACCTCGAGGCCGGCGCCGACATCGTCGAGACCAACACCTTCAACAGCACCCGCCTTTCCCAGGCCGATTACGGCATGGAAGCGCTGGTGGTCGAGCTCAACCGCGAGGCCGCCCGCCTGGCCCGGCTGGCGTGTGATGCCGTAGCCGCGGAAACCGGCGTGCCGCGCTACGTGGCCGGAGTGCTGGGCCCCACCTCGCGCACCGCTTCGCTCTCACCGGATGTCAACGACCCGTCAAAACGCAACGTCACCTTCGATGCGCTGCGCGAGAACTACTATGAGGCCGCCGAAGCGCTGATCGAGGGTGGCAGCGACCTGATCCTGATCGAGACCATCTTCGATACTCTCAACGCCAAGGCGGCGATCTATGCCCTGGAGGAGCTGTTCGAGGACCGGGGCGAGCGGCTCCCGGTGATGATCTCCGGCACCATTACCGACGCCTCTGGCCGCACCCTGTCCGGCCAGACCACCGAGGCGTTCTGGAACTCGGTCCGTCACGCTCGTCCTCTCAGCGTCGGCCTCAACTGTGCCCTGGGGGCCGAGGAGCTGCGACCCTATGTGGTAGAGCTGTCCACCAAGGCGGATACCTTCGTCTCCGCCCACCCCAATGCCGGCCTGCCCAACGAGTTCGGCGAGTACGATCAGACCCCCGAGGAGATGGCGGCCATCGTCGGCGAGTTCGCCCAGAGCNGCCTGGTCAATATCATCGGCGGCTGCTGCGGGAGCACACCGGAACACATCGCGGCCATCCATCGGGCGATTCGCGGNCTGTCNCCGCGCCGGGTCCCTGAGATCCCGAGAGCCTGTCGCCTGTCGGGCCTTGAGCCCTTCAACATGGGNGTCGACTCGCTGTTCGTCAACGTCGGCGAGCGCACCAACGTCACCGGCTCGGCACGCTTCAAGCGATTGATCGTGGATGAGGATTACACCACCGCGCTGGAGGTGGCCCTCGAACAGGTGGAGAACGGCGCTCAGGTCATCGACATCAACATGGATGAAGGCATGCTGGAGTCCCAGGAGGCGATGGTGCGCTTCCTGAACCTGATCGCCGGCGAGCCCGATATCGCCCGGGTGCCGATCATGATCGACTCCTCCAAGTGGGAGATCATCGAGGCGGGGCTGAAGTGCGTACAGGGCAAGGCGGTGGTCAACTCGATCTCCATGAAGGAGGGCGAGGAGGCCTTCCGTGAGCAGGCGACCATCTGCCGTCGCCACGGCGCCGCCGTGGTGGTCATGGCCTTCGATGAGGCTGGCCAGGCGGACACCTTCGCGCGCAAGACCGAGATCTGCCAGAGAGCCTACCGGCTGCTGGTGGACGAGATCGGCTTTCCGGCGGAAGACATCATCTTCGATCCCAACATCTTCGCCATTGCCACCGGCATCGAGGAGCACGACAACTACGCGGTGGACTTCATCGATGCCACTCGCTGGATTCGCGAGCATCTCCCCTATGCCCTGGTCTCGGGGGGGGTGTCCAACGTCTCCTTCTCCTTCCGCGGCAACAACCCGGTACGCGAGGCGATCCATTCGGTATTTCTCTACCACGCCATCCGCGCGGGTCTGAGCATGGGCATCGTCAACGCCGGCCAGCTGGCGGTCTACGACGACCTGCCGGAGGAGCTGCGCGAAGCGGTCGAGGACGTGGTGCTCAATCGCCGCAGCGACAGCACCGAGCGACTGGTGGACCTCGCCGGCAAGTACAAGGGCGATGGCTCGGGGCCGGCCAGGAAGGAGGACCTGGAATGGCGCACCTGGCCGGTCAACAAGCGCATCGAGCATGCCCTGGTCAAGGGAGTCACGGTCTACATCGAGGAGGACACCGAGGAGGCCCGCGCCGCTGCGACCCGCCCCATCGAGGTGATCGAAGGACCGCTGATGGACGGCATGAACGTGGTCGGCGATCTGTTCGGCGCCGGCAAGATGTTCCTGCCCCAGGTGGTCAAGTCGGCCCGGGTCATGAAGCAGGCAGTGGCCTACTTGATTCCCTATATCGAAGCAGAGAAGAGCGAGCTCGCCTCAGAAGATCAGCAGGCCAAGGGCAAGATCGTCATGGCCACGGTGAAGGGCGACGTTCACGATATCGGCAAGAACATCGTCGGCGTGGTCCTGCAGTGCAATAACTACGAGGTGATCGACCTCGGCGTGATGGTGCCGGCCGAGAAGATCCTGCAGACCGCCCGCGAGGTCAACGCCGACATCATCGGCCTCTCCGGCCTGATCACCCCGTCACTGGACGAGATGGTACACGTGGCCAAGGAGATGCAGCGCCAGGGCTTCCATCTGCCGCTGCTGATCGGCGGTGCCACCACCTCCAAGGCCCATACCGCGGTAAAGATCGAGCCCGGCTATGAGCATCCGGTGATCTATGTCACCGACGCCTCCCGCGCCGTGGGCGTGGCCGGCAAGCTGCTCTCTCCCGGTCTCAAGGAGGCCTATGTGGCGGAGATTCGCGGCGAGTACGAGCAGGTCCGGGAGCGTAATGCCAAGCGTCGCCCCAAGGCCGCCGATCTCAGCTATGCCCAGGCCCGTGCGCGCAAGTTCGTCATCGACTGGACAAGCTATACCCCGCCCCGGCCGGCCTTCACCGGCCTCCAGGTGTTCGAGGACTATGACCTCGCCGAACTGGTGGAGCGCATCGACTGGACCCCCTTCTTCATGAGCTGGCAGCTGGCGGGCAAGTATCCGAAGATCCTCGACGACAAGGTGGTCGGCGAAGCGGCACGCCACCTGTTCGATGATGCTCAGGCGATGCTGCGCAAACTGATCGACGAGAAGCGCGTCCAGGCCCGCGGGGTGATCGGCCTGTGGCCGGCCAACAGCATCGACGACGACGTCATCGAGGTCTATGCCGACGAATCGCGACAGGAAGTGATCGAACGGCTGCACCACATTCGCCAGCAGTCGACGAAGAATCGCGACGGGGTCTGCTACAGCCTGGCCGATTTCATCGCGCCCAGGGAGAGCGGCAAGCCCGACTGGATCGGCGGCTTTGCCGTCACCGCTGGCCATGGCGTCGAGGAACTGGCCGAGCACTACAAGGCCGCTGGAGACGACTATAACGCTATCCTCGTTCAGGCCCTGACCGATCGCCTCGCCGAGGCCTTCGCAGAGCGGATGCATGAACGGGTACGCAAGGAGTCCTGGGGCTATGTGCCCAGAGAGTCTCTGGACAACGACGCACTGATCGCCGAGAAATATCAGGGCATCCGCCCTGCTCCCGGCTACCCGGCCTGCCCGGATCATACCGAGAAGGCCACCCTGTTCCGCCTGCTCGACGCCGAGACCAACACCGGCCTGACCCTCACCGAGAGCTTCGCCATGTGGCCGGCGGCGGCGGTGGCCGGATGGTACTTCTCGCATCCGCAGTCGAAGTACTTCTCGATAGGCAAGATCACCCGGGATCAGGTCGAAGCGCTGGCAGAGCGCAAGGGCATGACGCTGAAGGAGATGGAGCGCTGGCTCTCGCCCGTGCTCTCCTACGACCCGGCCTGATCGGCCGCGCCAGATGCCAGAGGGCCCGCCGTGCGGGCCCGGACTCGACGGACGCTCATGCTGCTGCCCGACCCCACTCGACGCCAGACGATCCTGCGTCTCGCCCTGCCGATCATCGCCGGCATGCTCTCCCAGAGCCTGATCAACCTGATCGATGCGGCCATGGTGGGGTCCCTGGGCGAGGTGGCGCTGGCCGGTGTCGGCATCGGTGGCTATGCGATGTTCCTGATCACCGCCCTGGTGTTCGGGCTCTCCTCCGGTGTCCAGGCCCAGACCGCCCGTCGCCACGGCGAGGAAGCCTGGGATCGCCGCGCCGTGCCCTTGAATGCCGGCCTGGTGATCGCCCTCCTCTTGTCTCTGCCCATCACGGTGCTCTGCCTGTGGCAGGCACCGCGCCTGCTGGGGCTGATCAATCAGGATCCCTCGGTGAACACGGTGGCAGTGGAGTACTTCCGCTGGCGGGTGCTCTCTCTCGTTGCCGTGGCGATGATCTTCTGTTTTCGCGGCTACTGGAACGGCATCCAGCAGACCGGCATCTACCTGCGCATCATTCTGATGATGCACGCCATCAACGTGGCGGCTAGCCTGGCGCTGATATTCGGTTACCTGGGACTGCCCGCCATGGGAGCTGCCGGCGCCGGTGCCGGTACCAGCCTGTCGCTATTCGCCGGCCTCGCCATCTGGGCAGTGCTCAGCGCCCGCCACGCCCGTGGCAGCGGCTTTCTGGCCGGGCTGCCGCGGCGCTTCACCTTCGTGACCACCCTGCGCCTGGCGACTCCACACTCCTTCCAGCAGCTGTGGTTCGCTGCCGGCTACGCCGTGCTGTTCTGGATCCTCGGCCAGATCGACACCTCGAGCGTCGCCGTGGGGCATGTCCTGGTCAACCTCTCGCTGCTGCTGATTCTGCCGGGCGTGGGGCTGGGCATGGCCGCCATGAGCCTGGTGGGCCAGGCGCTGGGCCGGGAGGCCCACGGCGATGCCCACCGCTGGGGCTGGGAAGTGGTTCATCTGGCCTGGCTCTGCCTGGCGGCCCTGGCGCTGCCCATGGCGCTGTTTCCCGAGACGGTGCTCGGACTGTTCCTTCACGACCCCGCCCTCGTCGACCTGGGCCGGGTGCCGCTGCAGCTCACGGCGCTGATGATCGTGCTGGACGCTGCCGCACTGGTCTTGGCCCAGGCGCTGCTGGGCGCCGGCGCCAATCGTACCGTGATGACCACGACACTGAGCCTGCAGTGGCTGGTCTTCCTGCCGCTGGCCTGGTGGATCGGCGTAGGCCTCGAGCAGGGGTTGCTCGGCATCTGGTGGGCCCAGCTCGGCTATCGCTGCCTCAACTCCGCCTGGTTCGCCATCATCTGGCAGCGACGCCGCTGGCTGCGTCTCCAGGTCTGACGCGTCGCCTCCATCAGATTGGTAATTACTTTTTGCATAAAAACTATAAGTATTTATTCTTTCCAAGAATAAAGCCCGGCGCGTATGGTGCCCCTACAGGCACTGCCACCCTTCACTGCAGCAGGAACGGCTGAATGTACCGCTACGACAGCTACGACCAGACGCTTGTGGATGAGCGCGTCGCCCAGTTCCGCGATCAGATGGATCGCTATCAGGACGGCCGACTCGGAGAGGAAGAATTCCGTCCGCTGCGTCTGCAGAATGGTCTCTATATCCAGAAATATGCGCCCATGCTGCGCATCGCCATCCCCTACGGCATGCTATCGAGCACTCAGCTCAGGCGCCTGGCGTCGATCACCCGCCGCTATGACCGCGGTTACGGCCACTTCACCACGCGCCAGAACCTGCAGCTCAACTGGCCGGCACTGGAGGACGTTCCCGATATCCTCGGAGAACTCGCCGAGGTGCAGATGCATGCCATCCAGACCAGTGGCAACTGCATCCGCAACACCACCAGCGACCAGTTCGCGGGCATCGCCGCCGACGAGGTGGAAGACCCGCGTCCCTGGTGTGAACTGATCCGTCAGTGGTCGACCCTGCATCCTGAATTTGCCTTCCTGCCGCGCAAGTTCAAGATCGCCGTGACCGGAGCCGCCGCCGACCGCGCCGCCATTCAGGTCCACGACATCGGGCTGCGCCTGTGGCACGACGCCAGTGGCGACGTGCGGGTCAAGGTTCTGGCCGGCGGCGGTCTGGGCCGCACGCCGATGATTGGGGAAGTCGTCCGCGGGGACCTGCCCTGGCAGCACCTCCTCACCTACCTCGAAGCGATAGTCCGGGTCTATAACCAGTTCGGCCGCCGCGACAACAAGTTCAAGGCGCGCATCAAGATCCTGGTCAAGGCGCTGGGCGTGGAGGAGTTTGCCCGCCGCGTCGAGGAAGAGTGGGTCCACCTAAAGGATGGGCCCCAGACCCTCACCCGGGCCACCGTGGAGGCCGCCGGAGCCCACTTCGAGGAGCCGCAGCGCCGACCGGTGAGCGAAGCCGCCATCGCCGAGTTCGAGCGCCTGCGCGGCGATAATCGGGCCTTCGCACGCTTTGTCACCAACAACGTCACCGATCACAAGGTGCCGGGCTACAAGGCCGTGACCCTGTCGCTCAAGCGCCGCGAGCACGCTCCGGGCGACGTCACCGCCGATCAGCTTGACGCCGTCGCCGATCTGGCCGAACGGTACAGCTTCGGCGAGACCCGGGTGACCCACGAGCAGAATCTGGTGCTCTCCGACGTAGCGGTAGATGAGCTGGAGGACCTGTGGAAGGCACTCGATGAACATGGCATGGCCAACCCCACCGTAGGTACCCTCAACGACATCATCTGTTGTCCCGGGGGAGACTTCTGCGGCCTGGCCAATGCCGTCTCGATCCCCATTGCCCAGGCGCTTCAAGAGCGTTTCGAGGATCTCGACTTCCTCTACGACCTGGGGCCTCTGGATCTCAACATTTCCGGCTGCATGAACGCCTGCGGCCACCACCATGTGGGCCATATCGGCATCCTCGGCGTCGACAAGAAGGGCGAGGAGTACTACCAGATCTCGCTGGGCGGCAACGCCACCGACGATGCCTCCCTGGGCAAGATCCTCGGTCCCTCCTTCTTCCGCGAGGATGTTCCCGAGGTGATCGACAAGATCCTCAAGGTGTATGTCGAGCAGCGTCATGACGATGAACACTTCCTCGACACCTATCGCCGAATCGGCCACAAGCCCTTCAAGGAGCGGGTCTATGCCTGATCGCCACCTGGAACCGACACGCACCCTGATCAAGCTGGGCCAGCCGGAGCAGGACGAGTGGGCGCTGTCGCGTGTGGAAGAGGGACTGCCGAGTCGCCGCCCCGTGATCGTGCCCCTGGCGCTGTGGCGCGAGCATGACGAAGAGTCCGGCCTCGCCCCCTGGCTGACCAGCGACACCGAACTTGACGCCCCCCTGGCCGCTGAACTGTCACGGGCGCCGCTGGTGGCTATCGACTTCCCGGCCTTCACCGATGGTCGTGGCTATACCCTGGCCCGCTTGCTGCGCGAACGGCACGCTTACCGCGGTGAGATTCGGGCGATCGGCGACGTTCTGGTCGACCAGCTCTACTACATGACCCGCTGCGGCTTCGATGCCCTGGCGCTGCGCGAGGACCAGCACCTGGAGGATGCCCTGCGGGCGCTGGGCGCATTCAGCGTCAGCTATCAACCGGCGGTGGACCAGTCGGAGGCACTCTTCGAGCGTCGCCTGCGCGAGAACGACCGGGCCTGAAGCCGCCTGGCGCATCCTCTGGGCGGCCCCGACAGTTTTCGGGGCCGCTGAAGCGTGCCGGCGCCTCCATGACTGAGCGATTTCCGCTCTTCTTTCCAGGTCTCCCCTCTCCGAGCTCTCTTCTCCAGGCCCCCTTTCCAGGCTCCCTATCCCCGCCGCTTCTGCTGCCGCTCCCGGTTGGCGAACTTCGCCCGGTCGCTCTTGCGCAGCATCACCCAGGTGGCGCCGAGGCCGCCATCGGAGGGTTGGGCCGAGACGAAGGCCTGCACCTCGGGAAACTGGGTCAACCACTTGGCCAGGTAGGAGCGCAGCACATTGGGCGGACTATCGATGGCCTGGCCGCGACCGTGAACGATCAGCACCGAGCGGAGGTCGTGAGCGAAGGCCTCATGGATGAAGGGCGGCAGCGCCCGACGACACTCCTCCAGCGGCCGGCGCAGCAGGTGAAGACGCGCCTGGTCCGCGTAGCCGCCGTGGCGAAGGCGGTCCACCACCCCCTGCTGGATGCCGTCTCGGCGATACGCCAGGGGGTCGAAGGGCAGCACCAGGTCGACGAAATCATCGGAGAGAAAGCCGTGGCCTTCCAGCTCCGCAGCGGCACTCTCGCGGCGTGCCAGCTGCGCTTCGCTGGGTGAGCGCCGACCGCGTCCGGGATCGGCGCGATTGCCATTCCGGGAAAGCGGACGCACGTCCCCCATCAGGGCCTGGAAATCGAGGTCGTAACACGCCTGTCGAGTCATGGGGCACCTCGCGATCGTCGGGTGAACGTCCATCCTAGCAGAGGGTTCGTCCCGGCTTAAGTCAACGAACGCCGAGGCCGGACAAGCGTCTCATGGCATGGCAGGATGGGCCTACCCCCTGCCGTGAGGAGCCCCATGCGACGCCTGCACCTGTTGTTCGCCACCCTGCTGGGCCTGCCGCTTGCCGTGGCCGGATGGCTGTGGCTCACCATGCTCAGCCCCTTTACCTACGATCGCCCCGACCACCTGGCGCCCATCGGGGCCGGTCCCCACGAAGTCTTTGTCTACGGCACCCTTCGCTCGGGGCTGGTGCGCTGGGTGGTCACCGGTCGCGCCGGCGAATCTCGTCCGGCGATGCTGGAGGACTTTCGGCGCACCGCTCTCGATCTGGAGGAGGCTCCCGGCGAACGCGTGGAGGGCGAGGTGATTACCGTCAGCGCCGAGGAACTGGGTCGGCTCGATCGCTATGAGCGCCTGGGCATCCGCTACGAACGGGTGCGTCTCACGCTTGCCGATGGCACCACGGCGTGGGTCTATCGACGCTTGCCCGAGGAAGCCTTCGAAGGAGCTCTGTTGTGAGCGGACCACGTGCCCTTCTACAATGGTCTTTCGACAAGCCGACAGTCCGACCCGGAGCCGAATCGCCGTTGACCGGGAGTCCCCGTGCTCATGACGGCCATCACCCTGTGACACCGTCCGCACTGCTCCGAGTCCCGCCTGGCCTTGGTTCTGCTCGAATGAGTCATTTCCCCTCCCTGCCCCAGGAGCCCCGATGAGCGCTTCCCTGCCCTATGTGTTGATCCTCTACTACTCACGCCAGGGCGCCACCCGCGCCATGGCCGAACGGCTGGCCGCCGGCGTCGAGTCCATTCGTGGCATCGAAGCGCGCCTGCGAACCGTGCCGCCGGTATCACCCACCTGCGAGGCGGTGGATCCGGAGATTCCCGCGGAGGGCGCCATCTACGCCAGCCTGGACGACCTGCGCCACTGCGCTGGACTGGCCATCGGCAGCCCCACGCGCTTCGGCAACATGGCNGCNCCGCTCAAGCACTTCCTCGACGGCACCAGCGAGCTGTGGCTCGGCGGAGCGCTGATCGACAAGCCTGCCACTGCCTTCACGTCTACCTCCAGCCTCCACGGCGGCCAGGAGAGCACCC
>SL_8KL_010_SEDDRAFT_10004203_pt1 | contig 11648 bp, 9 predicted proteins | sample SodLakKL_010_SED_4_FD_11160 | JGI IMG/M metagenome (IMG submission 11160) | reverse complement strand
ATTCCCAGGCGGGCACAGGCCAGCATGGTTATGGGAAGCTCGGGAACCATGGGCAGGTGAAGGGTTACCCGGTCCCCCTTTTTNAGTCCCAGCTCATCCCTCAATACAGCAGCAACCTCATTAACCCGCATATAGAGGGTCTGGTAAGTCATGTGAACTATATCTTCCTCTTCCAGCTCCGGCACAAAGTGGATGGCTGTTTTGTTTTTATGTTCTTTCAGGTGCCTGTCTATGCAGTTATAGCTGGCATTAAGCCTTCCACCCACAAACCATCTCCAGCAGGGCGCATCACTGGTATCTAACATAGTGTGCCAGTATTCATCCCATTCCAGCATATCGGCGAATTCTTTATAGTAATAGGGGAAGTTGTCCAGGCTCATTTTTTCCCGAATCTTTGGATCTGTCATATTAGCCTGGGATACGAATTCATAGGAGGGATAAATATACTCCTGCTCTTCCATCGTTACTGAATAGGTGTGCTCTTCTGACATTAATAAATGACCTCCTTATAATAATTAAATTTAACAATAATTTAAATCAACAGGGACAAAAGCTCTTTTCTAAAATTCATTGCCAGAAGGATTTTTTAAAGCCTCACCTCCCTTATTAGATAGTAAACAGAGGGCTACAGGTATACACTTATATTCATAATATTCTGATAATTTTCGACAAAAATTTTCATTTAAGTTAGTTATGGGAAGTTTTTGGAAAGAAAATGAAGTAAATTAAAGCTTGCCGCAGAACTAGAAGAAGCAAAGTAAAAAACAAAGGACAGGCAAAAAAACGAGGAACTGCAAAGAATGGGTAGAATGTTCCTGGTTACAGAGGATAAATCTAAGGTAGGTTTTATAATATTCTTTTAATGTTGGCAATTTAACTACACTTATTCAATGTACATTTTATCCCTTAACCCTTTTCTTATCAAATTCCGTATCTCCTTATTACCTCTTTATTTGTCTAAATTTTTTGAATATTCTCTCACTTCCTTCTATTTCCTAAATAATTATATTTTATAAATTCAGTTAATATATTACATTATTCTAATATACTTAATTAAATATAAGCTCTGCTGCAGGTGAAAAGTAATATTCAATGGACTTACATCTAACTCGTTTTTTTTGAGAAAAACGAGAGAATGGTGATGTATTAAAATATAAACACTAATATCACTATGATTATCCACCAAGACCTGGCATATTGATGCCAGGTCTTGGTATTTCACCCCAGCCTTCTTTTGACAATTATGAAATAGTATTTTATAATGAGAAATACACAAAAAAAACTAAGAAGGAGTAGGTGTTTTTAATGTGCGGCATTGCCGGATGTTTTGGAGTGAAGGATAGGGAAACCATAAGCAAGATGTTGGACGCCATGCCCCACCGGGGTCCTGATGATCGGGATATGCATACCTTTAACAACACAGTTTTTGGCCATACCAGGCTTTCCATCGTGGATGTTAAGAAAGGCCGACAACCTATCCTGGACAGCAGCGGTCGGAAAGGTATTATATGCAATGGAGAAATTTATAATTTCATGAAGATCAGGGAGAGGCTGGTGGGCAAGTATCATTTTAAAACCTGGTCAGATACTGAGGTTATCCTGCACCTGTACCAGGAAATGGGGCCGGAATGTGTTAAAGAATTGGACGGTATGTTCGCCCTGGCCATTTTCGATGGAGATGATTTTATGCTGGCCCGTGACCCTGTTGGTATCAAGCCTCTTTATTACGGATATGTAGACAGCAAACTTTACTTTGCCTCAGAGCTGGGCGCCATGAGCCTGGCCGGTGTGGAGGAGGTGCACGAGTTCCCCGCAGGATATTATTTTACTCCCCAGGAAGGGTTTGTGCAGTATTACCAGGTACCAGAAATTCAGGACCATCTGCTTTCTGATGTAGAAGAGGCGTGCCAGCAGATCAGGGAAACATTCATCGCGGCGGTTAAAAAGAGACTCCTTGCAGATAAAGAAATCCATGTGGGTTCTTTCTGCAGCGGTGGTCTCGACAGCAGCCTGGTGGCTGCCATTGCCGCTGATGAAATCCCCCATTTACACACCTTTGTTGTGGGTATGAAGGATGAAAAGGGTGTAGAAAGCGATGACCTTCAGGCATCACGTATTGCTGCCCAACATATAGGCTCTACCCACCACGAATTAATCTTCACCGAAGACGATTACTATGAAGCTCTGCCTATGGTCATTAACAAGCTGGAGACTTATGACCCTTCACTGGTGCGCTGTGCGGTGCCCTGTTACTTTACCTGCAAGCTAGCTGCCGACTACGTAACGGTAGTGCTGACAGGAGAGGGAGCCGACGAGGTGTTCAACGGGTATCATTATATGAAAAATTTCCCCCTAAATATGCAAAACGAGGAGGCCCGGCGCTGTATCAAAAACCTGCACAATATTAATCTGCAGCGGGCTGACCGCATGGGTATGTACTTCAATCTGGAACTGAGAGTGCCTTTCCTGGACGTGGCCATGATTGACCTGGCCATGAAAATACCCCCTCAATTGAAAATCTTATCTAAAGAGGATGGCACTAAAATAGAAAAATGGATTTTGAGGAAGGCGTTTCAAGATACCGGTTATCTGCCCGACGACATTCTGTGGCGTTACAAGGTGCAGTATACCCAGGGGGCCGGTTGTGAGAGCCTTGGCGAAAGGTTGGCCGAGAGCGAGATAAGTCAGGAAGAATATGAGCGCATTAAGGCGGAAAACCCAAAGGCGACTATAAACAGCCGGGAGGCAGCGTATTATTTTAAGATATTCAGGCAGTACCATCCTCAGGACTCGGTTCTCGGTTCCATTGGCATCTGGACAGGCTTCGATTTTGCCGAGGAAAGGGAACAAGTGCAGGGCACTATGGACGGAAAACTCAAACATGAAGTATAAGAATTATGTTGTAAACAATTAATTACTATTAACATAGAACTATTTATTATGTTTCTAGCCTTGCATAAATGGGGATAGTTAAAGAAGTGCAAGGCTAGATATTTTTTTCCCAAAAAGCTGGAATCAATCTGTAAAGAGGGACTTTGTTTATTTAACGATTTTCCAGGGGAATATAGTCCTGGCGGGGTAAAACAGCCTTATAAGCCGGCCGGATGATCTTATTTAAATTTATATTTTCTTCCATACGATGGGCCGACCAGCCGGCAATACGGGCTATGGCAAATAAAGGGGTATATAACTGGAGAGGCAGGTCCAGCATATTGTAGACCAGGCCGCTGTAAAAATCAACATTGGCACTGACCCCTTTATAAATCTGTCTTTCTCCTCCAATGATTTCAGGAGCCAGTCTTTCTACCAGGGAGTAAAGCTGGAATTCCTCAATGCGGCCCTTTTCCTGGGCAAGGTTTTCTACAAAACCCTTGAGAATATTTGCCCGGGGATCAGAGAGGGAATATATAGCATGTCCCATGCCGTAAATAAGTCCAGAACCATCAAAGGCCTTTTTGTTCAAGAGTTTTACCAGGTAATCTGTTACTTTGGATTCATCGGACCAGTCCCTTATGTTTTCCTTCATATCTTCGAACATTCTACTAACCTTAATGTTTGCACCGCCGTGGCGGAATCCCTTAAGGGATCCAATTGCTGCGGTAACAGCTGAATAGGTGTCTGTGCCTGCGGAAGTTACTACATGAATGGTAAAACTGGAATTGTTGCCTCCCCCATGCTCAGCATGTAGTACCAGGGCCAGGTCAAGTATTTTGGCTTCCAGGGGTGTGTAGTGGCTGTCCGGGCGCAGCATATGCAAAATATTCTCTGCGGTGGATAGTTCAGGTTTAGGGGGATGAATATAAAGACTTGTCTTGTCATGGTAATGGCAGTAGGTCTGGTATCCATACACAGCAAGTAAAGGGAATAAAGCTATCAATCGTAATGACTGGCGCAGCACATTAGGAAGGGAATTGTCCTCGGGACAGTCATCATAGGAATACAATGTTAATACGCTTCTGGCCAGGGTATTCATCATATCATGGCTGGGGGCTTTCATGATTATATCCCGGACGAATTTTGTGGGCAGGGAGCGATAACTGTTCAGCAACTGGTTAAAGTTCTTCAGCTTTTCTTCACTGGGCAGCTGACCGAACATTAATAAATAGGCTACTTCTTCAAAACCATGGCGGTTTTCCTGGATAAATCCTTCTACTATGTCTTCTACATCTATACCCCGGTAATATAGCTTTCCTTCACAGGGTTGTTCTACTCCATCAACAATTTTCGATGATACTATTTCAGATATTTCCGTGAGCCCGGCAAGTACACCTTTCCCACTCAAATCGCGAAGTCCTCTTTTTACATCGTATTTTTCATAAAGGGAGGGATCAATAGTGCTGTTCTTTTTACACAAATCGGAAAGCTCCAGGATATCTGATGTTAATTGAGAAAAAGGATTGCTCATTAGTTTATTCACCACTTTCATCTGTAATTGCTTTGATTATACACAAAATATTACCTTTTTACCATATGAAAGTCCAATAAAGTTTAAAATATAATCAGGTAATTAAATGTAATTATGATGATCTACATGGACTAATCCCGGTAATTGCAATATAATATAAGGGATTTAACAATAAATCCTCTCTGGGAATTAGATAGGTCCAGGATAGGATAAATAAGATATGAATATCTGGCTAAGGGACAAGCATAGAAGATATCATACCAGTAAAACAATTAATAAGTATATTAGAGGGAAATGGAGTGGGCTGGATGAAGGCAGCTATAAGGCAGGAAAGAGAAAATGATTACCAGATAACAGAAAGGGTTGTCCAAGAAGCCTTCAGGGGCGCTGAATACAGTGATGAAACAGAACACTTATTGGTGGTTAAATTAAGAAATAGTGAAGGTTTTGTGCCTGAACTTTCCCTTGTGGCAGAGGTTGATGGGGAAATAATCGGACACATTATGTTAACTGCCCTTACAATTAAAAATGGGAATAGACAGTATGGATCTTTAACCCTGGCCCCTGTTTCCGTTTTGCCCCGTTATCAAAACCAGGGAATTGGAAGTGCCTTAATAAAGGAAGGCTTGAAGAAAGCAAAAGAGCTTGGCTTTAAGTCAGTGGTTGTTCTGGGACATGAAAAATATTACCCTCGCTTTGGGTTTAAACCTGCCAGTTTGTGGGGTATAAGGGCCCCCTTCAATGCTCCCAGGGAAGCTTTTATGGCATTAGAGTTGGAAAAAGGAAGCCTTGAAGGTGTTTCGGGAATAGCTGTTTTCCCCAGGGAGTTTTTTGAATAGAGAAAGGGACCCGGTGAAATGGAAATTATCTTCTTACAGGAATTCTTCCTGGATATGAGCCACCTCCAGGGGGTCAAAGGACCGGTTTGCCAGGGGTTCTCCTTCTAAAAAGGGCAGGGAAGATTCATAGGTAGGGCGGGGCACTTTATAAAAAATGCCGAGAGGTATTTTGTCTCCCCACTGGCGGGCCAGTTCCAGGGCAGCTTTCCAATCGGTGGTATCATGATTTTCCAGTTTGAAGACCCTTTCTTTATACCAGCGGAAGGTATTTAGCTTGTTAAAGGAAGGGCAGGGCTGTAAAATATCCACCAGGGCATACCCGGGAAAATGGATGGCTTCCTTCATAACTTCTTTAAGGTGCTCCCTTTCTCCGCTAAAACAGCGGGCTACAAAACCTGCTTCCAGGACCAGGGCCAAAGCAAGAGGGTTTAAAGGAGGCATAAGTACTCCCCGGCTTTGGACTTCCGTTATCATACCTGGCTCGCTGGTAGGGCTGGCTTGTCCTTTGGTAAGGCCATAGATCTGGTTGTTGTGGATGAAATGGGAAATATCTGGATTACGGCGGATATTATGAAGGAAATGGTTGCCCCCTTCACCGTAGGAATCTCCATCCCCCGTGGATATAATGACCTTGAGCTGGGGGTTGGCCACCCGGGCAGCAAAAGCGGGAGGCAGAGCACGCCCGTGCAAACCGTTGAAACCGTTAACCTTTAGATAATGGGGCATTTTCGCCGCCTGACCTATACCTGAGGAGATAAGAACCTGATGTGGAGGAAGGGAAAGCTCCGCCAGGGCTTCTGCCAGGGCCTTTCTAATGGCAAAATTCCCACAACCAGGACACCAGGCTGTTTCTCCAACCAAAAAGTCTTCCGTCTTATACATGTTTTTTCACCTCCTGAATAATTTCTCCGGGGAAGAAGGGCCGTCCATCGTACTTTAGAATTTTATGTTCCACCTCAAGGTTTGTTTCCCTGTGGATCAGGGAAGCCAACTGGCCGGTGGCATTGTTTTCTACACAGAAAACTTTCTTTGCTCCGGGAAGGAAAGTTTTTATTCTTTCCCGGGGCAGGGGCCATAAGTCCGTGAAATGCAGAAGGAAAGCCTTAATTCCTTCCTTGTTCAACATATCTACTGCTTCCCTCAGGACTCCATAGGTAGAACCCCATCCCAAAAGCAGAATGTCACCCTCGGAAGAACCATAAAGTTCAGGTTCATCCATTTCCTGGGCCAGCAAATCCATCTTTTTCATGCGTTTTTCCATCATAAGGCGGCGGGTTTTTTCGTCTTCAATAATATTTCCCTTTTCGTCATGTTCATCACTGTCTACCAGAACAACTTCCCCTGGCATTTGTCCCGGCAATGCCCGGGGGGAAATACCATTTTCCGTAAGGCGGTAACGTTTATAAGGGGAGGGTTCTTCCTCCTGGCGGGCCAGGTAGCGGTTGTAATTCAAGCGGGAAAAATCAAAAGGGGGTATAGATCGATGGGTATCGGCGAAGTTCTGGTCAGACAGGAATATTACAGGTATCTGGTATTTATCTGCCAGTTCAAAAGCTTTGTTTAATCGATAAAAGGAGTCCTCGTGGGATACCGCACTCAGTACTGCCCGGGGGAATTCCCCGTGGCCTCCATGAATTGCGTACCCCAGGTCTCCTTGTTCCGTTCGGGTAGGAAGTCCTGTAGCAGGGCCTGGGCGCATGGCCAGTATTATAACAACAGGGGTTTCTGTCATTCCTGCCAGGGATAATCCTTCAACCATAAGGGAAAAACCGCCTCCTGAAGTAACGGTTAAGGACCTGAGTCCTGCATAGGAGGCACCCAGGGCCATATTAATAGCAGCAATTTCGTCCTCAGCCTGTTCCACTACAATGTCATGCTTAAGGCTTTTCCCAGCCAGGTAGTTCATTATTCCCGTGGAAGGAGTCATAGGATAAGCAGATAAAAAGCGGCACCCACTGGCCAGGGCGGACATTCCCAGGACCTGGTTTCCGTCCACGTAGAGCCTTTTAGAGGAGATGTCTGGAGAGGGCAAAGAATAGCAGTCTTCACATTGCCTGGAGGCTTCCTCAAAGCCCATTTTCAGTGCTTTAATATTGTTTTCAGATACCTTCTCCTTTTTATCGGCAAATATTTCCCTGATGATTTCTTCTGCCTTTTCCGTATCCAGTCCCAGGAGCCCCAGTAGGGCGCCGGCTGCTACTGAGTTTGACATGACGACGGCTCCCGCTTCCCGGGCCATTGTCTGAAGGGGTATGCCAATACCCCTATTTTCTCCCTCCAGGGAAAAGTAATCAGTGTCGTAAACAATGCTTCCCCTGGGGTTTAAGTTATCTCTATGGTTGAAATAGGTTTCTTCGTTGAGAGCTACTAGAATGTCAATGGTTTCGAGGTGAGTCCAGGGGGTGCTGGGAGAAATCCTGAGCCTGGAAAAATTGTGGCCACCCCGCACCCGGGACATGTAATCCTTTGAGGCAAGAAGATTGTAACCTTCCCGCAACAGCACTTTACCAAGTAAATTCATGATGGTTTCCATGCCCTGACCGGCTGCCCCTCCTACAAGAATGTTTAATTCCATATAGGGTTACCTCCTTAATTTGGAATAATTTTAACAGCAGGTAAATATCGAGTAATTATTTTAATTATAACATGGAAATTATCTTTCGCCAGGTCCTTTTTGGTACATGAATAGCAAGGTAATAGGATTTGTGATAAAATTAAATAGCCTTAATAACTTTAGAAGACCCAAGGAACTTAAAGGAAAAAGTTTAAGGAGAAATATCTGGAGGATTAATCAATGAAAGATCAAAGTGAGCAGCTGGGAAAAGAACAAATCCCCAGGCTTTTGTTTAATTTAAGCTTTCCTGCTACGGTAGGGCTGTTGGTTATGGCCCTTTATAATATAGTGGATGCCATCTATATCGGCTGGGGAGTAGGCCCCATGGGAGTAGCGGCCCTTTCCATTGCTTTTCCCGTCCAGATGCTGGTAACGGCCCTGGGGGCAGCCGTGGGTATTGGGGGAGGCTCTGCTATTTCCAGGAGGCTGGGATCGGGAGAAAAGGACCGGGCTAACAGGGTATTGGGAAATGTTATTTCNATTCTCCTGGTGATAAGTGCCCTGGGAGTCATTTCTGGCTTATTGTTTCTTATTCCCATGCTGTATCTATTCGGTTCCAGTGATACTATTTTACCCTATGCAAAGGATTACGTGGAAATTATTCTCTATGGGGTAATCTTTTTTGCCACTATTTTTACTTTAAACAATATTGTCAGGGCAGAAGGTAATGCTAAAATTGCCATGTTTGCCATGATATTGTCTGCAGGAATAAATATTGCTGTGACCCCTATTTTTATTTTTATGCTGGACATGGGGATGCGGGGAGCAGCCTATGCCACTGTTTTGTCCCAGGCTTTAGGGGCTATTTACCTGGTATATTACTTTGCTTCGGGGAAGAGCAGCCTTTCCTTCAAGTTTACTTACCTGGTTCCCAGGTCAAATATCATTAACGAAATCCTGTCCATTGGTTCTTCGGCTTTTGCCCGCCAGTCCTCTTTAAGCATTATGTTAATAGTGGCTAACAATGTTTTAATTATACACGGGGGAGACCTGGGGGTCGCTGTTTTTGGCATTATAAACCGCATAATGTTGTTTACTATTATGCCCTGTATGGGAATTGTTCAGGGGGTGCTGCCCATCGTGGGATATAATTATGGAGCCAACCAGCACCAGCGGGTCAGTGAAGCCATACTTTTAGGCATGAAGGTATCTACCATTATTGTTTCTGTTACTTTCCTGGTAATAATGTTCTTCCCTCAACTCCTTATGTCAATTTTCACAGGGGAGGGGGAGATAATTGAAATGGGCCAGCGTGCCCTGCGCATCATATTCGTACTTTCCTTTACAATAGGTATTCAGCTGGTTTCGGGGGCGGTTTTCCAGGCCATAGGAAGGGCCCGGGCAGCCTTTATCCTGTCCGTAGCCCGCCAGGGGCTTTTTTTGCTTCCCATGCTCCTTTTACTGCCATTAGGATTTCAGCTAACGGGAGTATGGCTGGCCTTTCCCCTGGCAGACCTTTTTGCCTTCCTCCTGGCCCTGTGGTACATTAAAACTCACCAGGACCTTTTCTTTTCAGGAAAGGGGGAGAAATGGGCTTACGGCATAAAGGGTAGTGACCAGTTCCCTTAAGGGGGTATATATGTTGTTAGGACAGGTAGAAATAGCCATCTGATCCTGGTAATCACCGGGGGTAGATGGCTATTTCTAATTTANAGGCCAGTGCTGTGGCCCCCAGGATTTAATTTTAAAAAATTTTTTATATAGAAGGGATTGAAGAGAAGAAGTAGAATATAAAGGGATAAAGTAGATGAACTTAGTCCACTAAACAGAAAGGAAAAGATTTTTATGCAGATAACTCGCCAGACAGAATATGCTGTCCGTACTTTAATGGAACTTTCTCAAATACCGCCGGCGGCCATGATGTCCACCAAAAAAATTTCGGAAAACCAGGAAATACCCGANGTCTTTTTAAAAAAGACCATCCAACTCTTGGATCGGGCCGGGCTGGTAGCTACCCGGAGGGGCAAGGAGGGAGGGGTACGCCTTTCTGTATCTCCAAAAGATATTACTATTGCTGATGTATTGAAGGCCATAGAAGGGGAAATAGCCATAAACCCCTGCCTTTCCGGTAAAAACTACTGCAAAAAGGAGGGAGCTTGCCCAGTACGCAAGGTTTTAGGGCGGGCCCAGAAGGCTATGTTGGTTGAACTGGGAAAGGAGACTTTTGCTGACCTGGTTAAAGGAAGGGTTCAGGTGGAACAGGTGGAAGGATGAAGCGGATACAGTGAGTGCCGGATTTGGTTTAATGTTTGGGAATGACAGGAAAAGGAAATTATAATTATTTGGAAGGAGGAAAATATAATGTTTTGTAACCAGTGTGAACAAACGGCCAAAGGAGTAGCCTGTACCAAAAAGGGAGTGTGTGGAAAAACCCCGGAGGTGGCTGCCTTACAGGATTTGTTGATTAACACCCTCAAGGGCCTTTCTCTTTATGCCCGGGAGGGACGTAAAGCCGGGGTAGTGGATGAAAAAGTAAATCGCTTTACGGCAGAAGCCCTTTTTACCACTTTGACCAATGTGAACTTTAATCCTGAAAGGTTCCAGGAATATATCAACAATTCTGTGAAAATTACCAGGGACTTAAGGGATAAGGTAAAGGAATCCGGGGGCCAGGTGGATTTTGCGGAGGCTTCTGCCTCCCTTGAACCTGCCAAAGACCTGGAAGCCCTTATCAAGCAGGGAGAGGATATGGGACAACCCTGGGACCAGGAAGCTCCCGAAGATATCCAGTCCCTGCAGCAAGCGGTGCTGTTCGGCCTTAAAGGAGTGGCTGCCTATGCTTATCATGCTGCAACTTTGGGGAAAGAAAAGGATGAGATATATGCTTTTATACATGAGGGGCTTTCTGCTTTAGATTCGGGAGATTATTCCCAGGAGGAATGGTTGGGAAAGGTTCTAAAGTGTGGTGAGATAAACCTGAAGACCATGGAACTTCTGGATACAGGCCATACGGATTATTTCGGTCATCCCGTTCCCACGGAGGTGCCCTTAGGGCATAAGAAAGGTAAATGTATCCTGGTGTCGGGCCACGACCTCGAGGAATTGAAGGAAATTCTAGAGGAAACGGAGGGCAAAGGGATTTATGTGTATACCCACGGAGAAATGCTCCCTGCCCACGGTTACCCGGAGCTGAAAAAGCACCAGCACTTTTACGGTCATTATGGTACCGCCTGGCAGAACCAGAGGAAGGAATTTGCCGACTTTCCCGGGCCCATCGTCATTAATACCAACTGCATCCAAAAACCCCAGGAGACATACCAGGACCACATCTTTACCACGGAAGTGGTAGGTTGGCCGGGAGCTCCCCACCTGGAGAACAGGGATTTCAGCCAGGTAATTGATAAAGCCCTTTCTATGCCCGGCTTTGAATCCGATGAAGATAAAGGAAAAGTGATGGTAGGATTTGCCCATAACAGCGTTTTAGGGGTAGCTGATAAAGTTGTTTCTGCAGTGAAAAATGGGGATATCAAGCACTTTTTCCTGGTGGGAGGTTGCGACGGGTCCAGGAAAGAACGGAATTACTATAATGAATTTGTGGAAAAGGTTCCTGAAGATACCCTTGTCCTTACCCTGGCCTGCGGCAAGTTCAGGTTTTTCAATAAGAAGCTGGGTGATATTGGTGGTATTCCCAGATTGTTGGACATGGGTCAGTGTAATGATGCTTACTCGGCTATTAAAGTAGCGGGAGCCCTGGCGGTGATTTTAAAATAAAGGGCTTAGTTAAGTAAAGAGGGTAGTTTTACTACCCTCTTTATAAATATCTGATAAAGGATACCGTGTAAAACTGGAG
>SL_8KL_010_SEDDRAFT_10004202_pt1 | contig 11651 bp, 8 predicted proteins | sample SodLakKL_010_SED_4_FD_11160 | JGI IMG/M metagenome (IMG submission 11160) | reverse complement strand
CAGCCGCTGCAACAGCCAACTGTTGGCCACCATGCCGCCGTCCACCCGCAGGGTATTCTGTGGCGTGCTGGAGTCGCCCGCCATGGCCTCCAGCAGGTCGCCGGTCTGCAGGCAGACCGAGTCCAGGGCGGCGTGAACAAACTCCGCCACGCCGGTGTTGCGATTCAGTCCATAAATGGCGCCCCGGGCATTGGGGTCCCACCAGGGAGCACCCAGGCCGGTGAAGGCGGGCACCAGGTACAGGCCTTCAGCTTCGGCGTCGTTGGCCAGCCCCTCGCTCTGGGAGGCGTGGGCGATGATGCCCAGTTCGTCCCGCAGCCATTGAATGGCGGCGCCGGCGATGAAAATCGCTCCCTCCAGGGCGTAGGTGGGCTTGCCGTTGATGCGATAGGCGGTGGTGGTGAGCAGGCGGTTACGGGAAGGCACCGCCTCCTCGCCGGTGTTGATCAGCGCAAAACAGCCGGTGCCGTAGGTGCTTTTGATCATGCCCGGCTCAAAACATCCCTGACCCACCACGGCGGCGTGCTGGTCGCCGGCGATGCCCTCCACCGGCAGCTCGGTGCCCAGCACCTCGGCGTCTGTGACGCCGAAGTCGGCGGCACTGTCCCGCACCTCCGGCAGGATGGCGCGGGGGATGTCGAACAGGGCCAGCAGCTCGTCATCCCAGGTCTGGCGGTGGATGTCGAACAGCAGCGTGCGGCTGGCGTTGGTGGCATCGGTGGCGTGGCTGCGGCCGCCGGTGAGCTTCCAGAGCAGCCAGGTGTCAACGGTGCCGAACGCCAGTTCGCCCTTTTCCGCGCGGGCCCGGGCGCCGGGCACGTTATCCAGCAACCAGGCGATCTTGGTGGCCGAAAAGTAGGGGTCCAGCAACAGGCCGGTGCGTTCCGCCACCAGCGGTTCGTGGCCGGCGGCCTTGAGGGCGGCGCAGCGCTCGGCGGTGCGCCGGTCCTGCCAGACAATGGCGTTGTGGATGGGCTCGCCGGTGCGGCGGTCCCAGACGATGGTGGTCTCGCGCTGGTTGGTGATGCCGATGGTGCGGGCATGCACCCCCGCGGCCTTCGCCGCCTTCAATGCCCGGGTGCAGGTACTGACGGTGGAGTTCAACAGGTCCTGCGGGTCGTGCTCGACCCAGCCGCTGTGGGGATAGTGCTGGGGGAACTCCTGCTGTGAAGTGGCCATTATGCGGCCATCGGTGTCGAAAACGATGGCTCGTGAGCTGGTTGTGCCCTGATCGATCGCCAGAATGCCGTCGCGTTCAGCCATGCCGCTGCCCTCCTCCTCGTGCATTTGTTGCGCGCTTCGTCTGTCGCGGTATGATCGAATTCCGCCATGAAAAGTCAAGTTTGGCGTTCAAAGGCGAAAAATAACGAAAACCGGGAGGAGTGGGGTGGTCACCAGTGATGATGAGGGGCTAATGCTGAACGGGCGCCAGCAGGCCATTATGAACCTGATCCGCGAGCGCGGGTTCGCCTCGGTGGAGGAACTGGCGGCGCAGTTCGACGTCACCGCCCAGACCATTCGCCGGGACATTAACGATCTGTCCGGCGCCGGGCTGCTGCGGCGCTACCACGGCGGGGCCGGGTTGCCTTCCAGCGTCGAGAACGTCGCCTACCAGACCCGTCAGGTGCTCAATCCCGAAGCCAAGCAGCGAATCGGCGCGGCCATCGCCCAGCGCATACCCGACGATGCGTCGCTGTACATCACCCTGGGCACCACCGCCGAGGCCGTGGCCGCGGCGCTGCGGGATCATCGCGGGCTGCGGGTGATCACCAACAATCTCAACGTCGCCATGCTGCTGGCGGACAGCGCCGAGAACGAAGTGATTGTCGCCGGCGGCGTGGTCCGTCATCGCGACCGGGGCATCACCGGCGAGGCCACCATCGACTTCATGAACCAGTTCAAGGTGGACTACGCCGTGATGGGGATCTCCGGGATTGATGCCGACGGCACCCTGCTGGATTTCGACTATCGCGAGGTTCGGGTGCTGCAGGGTCTGCTGGGCAATGCCCGGTCGGTATTGCTGGGCGCCGATCAGAGCAAGTTCGGTCGGCGGGCCCTGGTACGGGTGGCCCATCTCAACCAGATCAGCCAGGTGTACACCGATGCACCGCCATCCCCGCAGCTGCAGCAGCTGATGGCCGATCAGGGCGTAGAACTAATCGTCACCACGGAGTGATTTTCGTTAATTTTCGGGTTGACGGGTCAGTTTCCGGTGGTATGTTTGATTCCGAACATGAATAAGCGGCAACATAGTCGCGACTCACAGGCAACGGAGGAGAGGCATTCGTGTCTTCCACGGCTGAGCATTCAGACAGCTNCGATGTGATCGTTGTTGGAGGCGGCATTAACGGCGCAGGTATTGCCCGTGATGCGGCCGGTCGCGGCTTGAAGGTCCTGCTGGTCGAGCAGGGTGATCTGGCGAATTACACCTCATCCGCCAGCACCAAGCTGGTCCACGGCGGCCTTCGCTATCTCGAGTACTACGAGTTCCGGCTGGTTCAGAAAGCCCTGAAAGAGCGGGAAGTGCTCATGGGCATCGCCCCGCACATCATCTGGCCGCTGCGCTTTGTCATGCCCCACGTCAAAGAGCTGCGGCCGGCATGGATGATCCGCATGGGCCTCTTTCTGTACGACCACCTCGGCGGCCGCAAGAAACTGCCGGGTTCCAAGGGGATCAACCTGCAGCAGCACTATGCGGGACAGCCCCTGGACGACAGTCTTCGCAAGGGGTTCATGTACTCGGACTGCTGGGTCCAGGACTCCCGCCTGGTGGTGCTGAACTGCATGGACGTTGAGGGCCGCGGCGGCCGTGTCCTGCCCCGCACCCGCTGCACCGGCGCCCAGCGCAATGGCGACAGCTGGCAGGTGGAGCTCACCGACACCACCACGGACCAGAAGCAGACCATCCAGGCCCGCTCCGTGGTGAATGCCGCCGGCCCCTGGGTGGCCCGGCTGCTCAGCGACGCCATGCAGCGGAATGACGACAAGGATGTGCACCTGGTCAAGGGCAGTCATATCGTCGTGCCGTCCATGTTCGAACATGAAGATTCCTACCTGTTCCAGAACAACGACGGCCGCGTCATCTTCGCCATTCCCTACGAACAGCATTTCACCCTGATTGGCACCACCGACGTGGCCTATGAAGGCAACCCGGCCGAAGCGACGGCCAGTGACGAAGAGATTCAGTACCTCTGCGACGCGGTGAACCGTTATTTCAAGCGCGAAATCACCCCCGCCGACGTGGTCTGGACCTATTCCGGCGTCCGCGCGCTGTACGACGAGTCCGAAGAGGACAATGTCTCGGCGGTGAGTCGCGACTATAGCCTGGACCTGGATGACAGCGCCGCGCCGCTGTTGTCGGTGTTCGGCGGCAAGATCACCACTTACCGCACGCTGGCCCGTCAGGCCGTGGACCGGATCGCGCCGCTGCTGGGTGCGGAAATCACTGACTGGACTGGTGATCAGCCGCTGCCCGGGGGCGATATTCCCAATGGCGACTTCGAGGCCTATCTGGACGCCCTGCGCCAGTCCCGGCCCTGGTTGCCCGAGGACATGGCCTGGCGCCTGGCCCGCAACTACGGCACCGAGACCGAACGCATGCTGGGATCGGCGGCGTCGCTGGATGACCTGGGGGAGCATTTCGGAGCTGACCTGTATGAGGCGGAGCTCCGTTATCTGGCACAGTATGAATGGGCAATGACCGCCGAAGACGCCATCTGGCGTCGCACCAAAGTGGGCCTGATGCTGGACGAGAACCAGCGCCAGCGGGTCGGCACCTGGTTCGGCGGCGAAAATAAGAAGAGGGCAACTGCGTAATGAGCCTGGTTCTGGAGGGGGTGAGCCGCACCGTTGGGGGTGAGGTCCATCTTGAAGATATCAACCTGACCTTCGAGCGCGGGGAATTCAACGTGCTCATGGGTCTGACCCGGGCGGGCAAGACCACGCTCATGCGGGTCATGGCCGGGCTCGAGCCCCCCAGCAAGGGGCGGGTGCTCGAGGACAACGTGGACGTAACCGCCACGCCGGTCCAGAAGCGCTCACTGGGCATGGTTTACCAGCAGTTCATCAATTACCCGGCGATGAGCTGCTACGACAACATCGCCTCGCCCCTGCGGCTGGCCAAACTCTCCAAGGCCGAGATTGATCGGCGGGTACGGGCCGAGGCCGAGCGCCTGGGCATTGACCACCTGCTGGATCGCATGCCCCTGGAAATGTCCGGTGGCCAGCAGCAGCGGTGCGCCATGGCCCGTGCTCTGGTGCGCGACGCCAAGCTGATCCTGCTGGACGAGCCACTGGTGAACCTCGACTACAAGCTCCGCGAGGGACTGCGGGCGGAACTGCGGGAACTGTTCAAGGACCGGGACACGGTCATCGTTTACGCCACCACCGAGCCTGAAGAGGCGCTGGTGCTGGGGGGCAAAACCGCGGTGCTCCACGAGGGTAGGCTGGTTCAGCATGGCCTGACCGCCGAGACCTATCGCAACCCCGCCACGGTCACGGTCTCCCAGGTGTTCTCTGATCCGCCCATGAACCTGATCGAAGCCGACGTCCGCGACGGGCGCATGGTGGTCGGTGGCCTGCTGGATGAGCCGCTGCCGGCCCACATGTCCGACCTGGCGCCGGGCAGCTACACCCTGGGCGTGCGGCCCCACCACCTGTTTGCGAACAGTGTCGGGGCGCATGGCATTGACCTGGCGGGCACCGTGGAGGTGGCCGAAATTGCGGGCTCGGTGACCTATATCCATCTGGAAGTGGGCGGCCATGACTGGGTGGTGCTGGAGCGGGGGGTGCACATGGTTCATCCCGGCGAGCGCTTTAATGTGCACTTCGACCCGGCTCGTCTTTACGCCTTTGATCACGAAGAGCGCCTGGTGGCCTCGCCGGCAACGGAGCGCGGATAAACGACATGGCAAGAATAGAACTCAGAAACCTCGGCCATCAGTACGCGCCCGGCGGCGACTATGCCCTGCAGCCGATGCAGCATGTCTGGGAAGACGGCGGCGCCTACGCCCTGCTGGGGCCGTCCGGCTGCGGTAAGACCACACTGCTGAACATCATCTCCGGGCTGGTGGCCCCCTCCGAGGGGCAGGTCATGTTCGATGAGACCGACGTGACCCACACGCGCACGGAAGACCGCAACATCGGTCAGGTTTTCCAGTTTCCGGTGATCTACGACACCATGAGCGTGTTCGACAATCTGGCGTTCCCGCTGCGCAACCGCCGCATGGACGAGGCCTACGTCAGCCAGCGGGTGCAGCACATCGCCACCATGCTGGGCCTGGAAGGAGCGCTCAATCGCCGGGCCAAGAACCTTACGGCGGATGCCAAGCAGAAAATTTCCCTGGGCCGCGGCCTGGTGCGCGAGGATGTTTCCGCGGTGCTGTTCGACGAGCCGCTCACCGTGATTGATCCCCATCTGAAGTGGCAGCTGCGCCGCAAGCTGCGGGAGATTCATGAGCAGCTGGCCCTGACCCTGGTTTACGTCACCCACGATCAGACCGAGGCACTGACCTTTGCCGACAAGGTGGCCGTCATGCTGGCCGGGCAGGTGCTGCAGTTGGGCACGCCCCAGGAGCTCTTCGAGCGGCCGGCTCACACGTTCGTCGGTTACTTCATCGGCAGCCCGGGCATGAATTTCATGGAGTGCACAGTGGATGGCTCCCAGGCCATTGTCGATGGCGAGCACATCACGGTGGACCCCGCCATGGCGGAGGCGGCCCGTCAGCACGGCGGCTCGCTGCAGCTCGGCATCCGGCCCGGCCTGATCCGCGCCGCCGGCGAGGGTGAGAGCGGACACCGGGTCCAGGTCCATTCGGTGGAAGATCTGGGTGACTACCAGCTGGTGACGGGCTACTTGGGCAATCACCGGGTGCATGTGCGCCTGGATGAATCAGAAAAAATCGGCAGCGACGGGTTGCAGGTGGTGTTCCCCACCGAGAACGCGCTGCTGTACGCCGACGACCGGCTCGTCGGCTAGGGGGAGACGACGTGGATAAAACCGAATATCAAAAAGCGTGGTTCATGGTGCTGCCGGTGCTGGTGCTGGTGGCCTTTACCGCCATCATCCCGCTGATGACCGTGGTCAACTACTCGATTCAGGACATCCTGGGGCGGTCGGCGTTTTTTGTTGGCGGTGACTGGTTTCGGGAAACCCTCCAGAACCCCCAGCTGCAAGCGGCCCTGGGACGCCAGTTCTTCTTCTCGTTCACCATTCTGGCGATTCAGGTGCCGCTGGGTATCGGAATCGCGCTGCTCATGCCCAAAAAGGGCTGGCAGGCATCCGCCGTGCTGATCCTCATTGCCATGCCGCTGCTCATCCCCTGGAACGTGGTCGGCAGTATCTGGCAGATCTTCACTCGTGGGGATATCGGGCTGGCCGGGTACACCCTCAATAACGTCCTGGGCGTCAGCTACAACATTACCCGCAGCTCGCTGGACGCCTGGGTCACTATCATCCTTATGGATGTCTGGCACTGGACGCCACTGATCGCGCTTCTGTGTTACAGCGGCCTGCGGGCGATCCCCGAGGCCTATTACCAGGCCGCCCGCATCGACCGGGCCTCCCGCTGGGCGATCTTCCGCTACATCGAGCTGCCCAAACTCACCAATGTGCTGGTCATCGGCGTGCTGCTGCGGTTCATGCACTCGTTCATGATTTACGCCGAGCCCTTCGTGCTCACCGGTGGCGGGCCCGGCAGCTCCACCACGTTCCTGAGTCAGACGCTGACCACCATGGCCGTGGCCCAGCAGGACCTCGGTCCGTCGGCGGCGTTTTCCATCATTTACTTCCTGATCGTTCTCGCGGTGAGCTACGTGTTTTACGTCACCATCATGAATATGCAGAAAGAACGCCTGGCTGATGTGGGAGGTGGCAAATGAGCGCCGCCACCAACGGTCAGCGCAACGGCGTGCTCCGCAACCGCCTGCTGCTGGCGCTCTATATCACCTTCACACTGCTGCCGCTGTACTGGCTGCTGAACATGTCGTTGCAGACCAACCGGGAAATTCTGGGGCAGTTCACCCTGTGGCCGGAGAACCCGACGCTGCAGGCCTACATCGGCATCTTCACCGACTCCACCTGGTACATGGGGTACGTCAACTCCCTCACGTACGTGCTGATGAACATGACCATCAGCATCCTGGTGGCGCTGCCGGCGGCCTATGCCTTCAGCCGCTATCGCTTCATCGGTGACAAGCACCTGTTCTTCTGGCTGCTGACCAACCTGATGGCGCCGCCGGCGGTGTTCCTGGTGCCGTACTTCCAGCTGTATTACACCGTGGGGCTGTTTGACACCCACATTGCCGTGGCCATGGCGCACTGCCTGTTCAATATCCCGCTGGCGGTGTGGATCCTGGAAGGGTTCATGCGTGGCGTGCCCAAGGAGGTGGACGAGACCGCCTACATCGACGGGTACAGCTATCCGGCCTTCTTCATCAAGATTTTCATTCCCATGATCCGCTCGGGTATCGGCGTGACGCTGTTCTTCCTGTTCATGTTCTCGTGGGTGGAACTGCTGCTGGCCCGCTCGCTGACGGCGACCAACGCCATGCCCATCGGCACCGTAATGACCCGGACCTCCACAGCCAGTGGCGTTGACTGGGCCACGCTGTCCGCTGCGGGTGTGCTCACCATCGTGCCGGGGATTCTGGTGATCTATTTCGTTCGTAACCACATCGCCAAGGGCTTTGCCCTGGGCCGGACATAAGGGGGGGACCGGCACATGCTCGACTGGATGGTCTGGACTCCCATTACCGCGGTGTTTTTCATCGCCATCGCCTCGGCGCTGGCGGCGATGACGGTCTGGGAACTGGTGTCTCCCACGCAGGAGCGCAAGGGCTTTCTGCCCATTGCCACCACGCGGGGTGACCGGTTTTTCATCGGCCTGCTGACATCGGCCTATATTCACGTGTTTTTTGTCGGATTTACCGACATCAGTCTTTGGGTAGCGCTGGGGCTGCAGCTCGTCTGGATGGCGATTCTGCTGCGCTGGGGTTAACCCGGAGTGAGGAAGAGAGTCCCCGATCAGGGGATATCCAACAGAAGAAAGCTACGAGGTAGTCATGAAGAAAAATAGTCTGATCCTGGCGGCGCTCGCCGGCGCCCTGGCCGCAGGGCCGGGCATGGCGTTTGCCGACAATCACGACCGCGATGCTGTTATTGAGCGGCTGGTTGACGAGGTGTTCGTCAACTCGACGCTTTCAAGGGAGGAGCAGATTGCAGAGCTGGAATGGTTTGCCGAAGCGGCCGAACCACTCCGTGGGCTTGAAATCAGCACCGTTGCCGAGACGCTAGCGGTTCACATTTTTGAACGGGACGTGCTGGCTCCGGCCTTCACCGAGCTCACGGGTATTGAGGTGACTCACAACATCATCGGTGAGGGTGACCTGGTTGATACCATGCAGACCCAGATGCAGACTGGTCGTAACATCTACGACGGCTACATCAACGACTCCGATGCCATCGGCACCCATATCCGCTACGGCACCACCATCAACCTCTCCGAAGCCATGGAGAACGAGTGGGCGGACTTCACCCTGCCGACCCTGGACCTGGATGACTTCATCGGCATTCAGTACACCACCGGCCCGGATGGCAGCATTTTCCAGCTGCCGGCCCAGCAGTTCGCGAACCTTTACTGGTTCCGTTATGACTGGTTCACCGATCCGGATCTGAAGGCGCAGTTCGAGGAAATCTACGGCTACGAGCTGGGTGTTCCGCTGAACTGGACCGCCTATGAGGAGATTGCGGAGTTCTTCACCGAGCATGTCGGTGAGATCGACGGTGAGCGTGTCTATGGTCACATGGACTATGGTCGTCGCCACTTCTCCCTGGGATGGCGCTTCCATGACTCCTGGCTGTCCATGGCCGGCATGGGCAGCACCGGCGTGCCGTTCGGTAACCCCGTGGACGACTGGGGCTGCCGGGTGGACGAGGACGCCAACCCGGTGGGTTGTAGTGTAACCCGCGGTGGTGGCACCAATGCGCCGGCGTCGGTGTTCGCCATGACCAAGGCCGTTGACTGGTTGCACGCCTACGCACCGCCGGAGGCCGCTGGCATGACCTTTGGCGAGGCCGGTCCTGTGCCTGCCGAGGGCAACATCGCTCAGCAGATTTTCTGGTACACCGCCTTTACTGAGGCCATGGTCGACCCCGAGGTGGCCGTGACCGATGACGAGGGCAACCCGCTGTGGCGGATGGCACCGTCACCGGTGGGCCCGTACTGGGAAGAGGGCATGAAGGTGGGTTATCAGGACGTGGGCTCCTGGACCTTCTTTGACTCTACGCCTGAGGATCGTCGCACCGCGGCCTGGCTGTTCGGTCAGTTCACCGTGGCCAAGACCACCTCGCTGGAGAAGCTGATGGCGGGCCTGACGCCGATTCGTCGGTCCGACATCTTCTCCGACCAGATGACCGAGCGGGCTCCGCAGCTGGGTGGTCTGGTGGAGTTCTATCGCAGCCCGAACGAGAGCTTCTGGACGCCGACAGGAACCAACATTCCTGACTATCCGCGTATGGCTCCGCTCTGGTGGCAGAACCTGGCTCCGGTCATGAGCCGTGAGGTGACGCCGCAGGAAGGCCTCGACAACCTGGCGCAGGCACTGGACCGCACCATGGATCGTCTGGCCCGGGCCGAGGTGTTTGACACCTACGCACCGGTGATGAACGAGGCACGGGATCCGGAGTACTGGCTGAGTCAGCCGGGCGCACCCAAGCCGCGTCTCGACAATGAGATGCCGCAGGGTGAGACCATGGACTACGACCAGATGATGGAAGAGTGGATGGCCGCCGGTGAGCGCGATTAATCCCTGAGACCATCAGTCCAATGTCAAAGGGGCCTTCGGGCCCCTTTTTTTGGTCACGGATTTGACCGACCCCCCCGGGGGAGGGCTAGAGTGGGCATACATTGGCAATCGCGGATGGGATCCATGTCAGCGAAGCAAACCGAATTGATGGTCACCAGCTTGACCTGCGGCAGTTGCGTCCACCACGCCGAAACGGCTCTTATCGGCGTCTCCGGGGTTGAGTCGGCCGCGGTCAACCTCGCCACCGGCCGCGCGCACCTGACCCTGACGGACTCCGCCGACACCACCGCGGTGCTGGCGGAGGCGGCCAACGCGCTGGATCAGGCGGGTTATCCGCCGGCCCGGGACTCCATCACCCTGAACCTGACCGGCGTAACCTGTGGCGGTTGCGTCCGCCGCGTGGAACAGGCCTTGGCCGGGGTCCCCGGCGTGCTTGAGGCCAGCGTCGATCTGGGCCTGAGCCGCGCCCGGGTCAGCGTGCTCAGCGGCGCCGTGTCCCGCCCCGACCTGGTGGCCGCCGTAGAAGCTGCCGGATACGGCGTTGAGCAGGGCGCCAGCGACGGCGAAGGCCACGGGGCGGACGCCGGCGCGGATCTGTCCGCCGTGCAGGCCCGGGAGGAGGCAGCGCTCCGCCGGCAGATGATCATCGCGGCGTCATTCACCCTGCCCCTGGTCATCATAGCCATGGGCCGTCACCTTCCTGGCGCCCACGAGTTCTTCCACCAGTGGTTACCGGAGCGGGCCTGGGTCGCCCTGGAATTCCTGCTGGTCACGCCGGTGATGTTCTGGGCGGGCCGTGGTTTCTTTGAGCGCGGTATCAAGGAAATGCGCCACCTGGCGCCGGCCATGAGCAGCCTGGTGATGATCGGCACCGGTGCGGCCTATTTCTATTCACTGCTCGCCCTGCTGGTGCCGGGGATATTCCCCGAAGGCACCGCCAGCAGCTACTTCGAGGCCGCCGGCGTCATCATTACGCTGGTGCTGGTGGGCCGTTATCTCGAGCAGATTGCCCGGGGCCGGACCTCCCAGGCGATCCGGGCGTTGCTGGAACTGCAGTCCCGCACGGCCCGGGTCATGCGCGACGGCGAGCCGGTGGAAGTGGACATCGATGACGTCCGGGTGGATGACCACGTGCTGGTTCGTCCGGGGGAGCGGATCCCGGTGGACGGTGAACTGGTCGAGGGCCACTCCCGGGTGGATGAGTCCATGGTCACCGGCGAACCGGTGCCGGTGTCCAAGGCCGCCGGCGATGAGCTGGTGACCGGCACCGTCAATGGCCAGGGCTCACTGGTGTTCCGGGCCACCCGCGTGGGCGGCGACACCGTGCTGGCACAGATCATCGGCATGGTAGAACGCGCCCAGGCCGAGAAACCCCCGATTCAGGCGCTGGCGGACCGCATCGCCGGCGTGTTCGTGCCCGTGGCCATCGCCGTGGCTCTGGTAACGGCAGTGACCTGGCTGGCCATCGGGCCGGAGCCGGTGCTCTCCTATGCCTTCGTGGCCTCGGTCAGCGTGCTCCTGATTGCCTGTCCCTGTGCCATGGGCCTGGCGGCTCCCACCGCGGTCATGGTGGCCATTGGCAAGGGGGCGTCCAACGGCATGCTCATGCGCCGCGGCGCGGCCCTCGAGGCCCTGGCCAAGGCGGANACGGTGGTGCTGGACAAAACCGGCACCCTGACNCTGGGTCGCCCCCAGCTCACCGAGCTGGAAGTGGCCGCCGGTGCCGAGGACGAAACCCTGCGGCTGGTGGCCGCCGTGGAGCAGCACAGCGAGCACCCGCTGGCCGCTGCCATTGTTGAGGCGGCCAAATCCCGCGGCTTGAGCATTCCCGCCGCCAGTGAGTTTCA
>SL_8KL_010_SEDDRAFT_10004201_pt1 | contig 11653 bp, 9 predicted proteins | sample SodLakKL_010_SED_4_FD_11160 | JGI IMG/M metagenome (IMG submission 11160) | reverse complement strand
CTGTCTTCTCAGACCATGGAGCGTCAGGAAGAAATTCTTACCCGGCTTTTGGAACACGAACGTGCTGAAAGACAGCAAGAACAGGAAGACAGGAGGGAGGGGACTACAGCAATTGATTACGAATTAAGTAACCCTGAAGAAATTTTTCAGTATAATAGAGATAGAGAAAGGGAAGTTGAAATGCTGAGGAGTTTACCGCCCCGGCTTCGTCCTTTCTTCCGTCAAAAAGTTGAAATGTATTTCTTGCATGTTGATTGATCATGGACCGTACCTACCTTAAGCGACACCTTCGCCTTGCCCCTGACCAGGAAGAGCTGAATAAGCTGGAAGCCTTTGTGGAAAATGTGTGTGATGACTACCATATTTATGATGCCTATTTCGGTAACATAATGGCAGCCAACACGTTGCTGTTTGAGTTGTTCATCGATATCATTGATAAAAAAGACTTCCATATAGATATATATTTTCAATCTACCCCTTCGGGTTTGTTCTTTACCGTGAAGCTCGATCAATATTTTCTGGATCTTGCCGGTATGTACGATCGCGTTAAAAACCTGGAACCCGATGACCCTGAAGCCTACACTGGTGAAGGGCATCGCCTGATGATGCTGCGTCTGTTGAGTGATGATGTGAAATTTGACGGGGCTGATGAAAGCATTGAACTTGTATTTCATGTAACAGGGGTCAATGATGCACTGACCATTCAGCGAGTCGAAATGCTGTACCGTTATTATGAGATGCTGGAGAAAGTTAAAAACCTCAATTAAGTTTTCGTGGATGCACCCAGCCAGATAGAATTTCATTTTCTTGATGTCGAATGGCCCGGCTTTTCTGAAGAGCGTGCCAAAAAGTGGTTGGTAGAGGCGATTTCCCTGGAGGGATCTGTGCCCGGTGTACTCACTGTTGTTTTTTGTGATGATGCGTATTTATTGCAATTGAATCAGGCCTTCCTTGATCACGATACCCTGACCGATGTAATTACATTTCCTTATGGTGACGATTTTGAAGGCATCAGCGGGGATGTGTTTATCAGCCTGCCCAGGGTAAGGGAAAATGCCCGGGAGTTTGATGTGGATGAAGACAAGGAGCTTTTCCGGGTCATCATTCACGGGGTTTTACATCTGCTGGGATACGATGACGGTGACGCCCGGGAAAGAGAGGCGATGCAAGCCAAAGAGAATTATTACCTATCTTTGCTCTCCTGAAAATTTTGGTTTATGGTGTTTGAGCGCTACGATGTAATTGTTGTCGGTGGCGGACATGCCGGATGTGAAGCTGCCTCAGCTGCTGCCCGGCTTGGGTCGCGGGTTTTGCTTGTGACCCTGAATCTTTCTACCATTGCCCAGATGTCCTGCAACCCTGCCATGGGTGGGATTGCCAAAGGACAAATTGTTCGGGAGATTGATGCATTGGGCGGGTTTTCCGGAATAGTCACCGATCATACCATGATCCAGTTCAGGATGCTGAACAGGAGCAAAGGCCCGGCCATGTGGTCGCCCCGTGCACAGAGTGATCGGATTAAGTTTTCCCAAAAGTGGCAGGAGATCCTGATTGACATTCCCAATTTGCATATATGGCAGGACGGGGTGAATGGACTGGTGGTGGAAGAAGGAAAAGTAAAGGGTGTTCAAACTGCCATGGGAGGGAAGATTTATGCCCGGGCTGTGATCATTACCAGTGGTACATTCCTCAATGGTAAGATTCATGTGGGAAAAAATCAAATGGAAGGAGGGAGGCTCGGAGAGTCAAATTCTTCAGGACTGACCCGTGATTTGCTAAAATACGGGATCGAATCTGACAGGCTCAAAACCGGAACCCCTGTCCGGGTTGACGGGAGATCAATCAATTTTGAGGTGTTGACGGAGCAGGAAGGTGACCCCACCCCAGGAAAGTTTTCTTACCTGGATACCCCACCCCTTAAGAAACAAAGAAGTTGTTATCTTGCCTATACCAATCAAAAGGTGCATGATATACTTCGTGAAGGCTTTGCTGATTCACCACTCTTCACCGGACGGATCCAGGGAAGCGGACCGCGTTATTGCCCTTCCATTGAAGACAAGATCGACCGGTTTTCAGAAAGACCCCGTCATCAGCTGTTTGTTGAGCCGGAAGGATTTGATACGGAAGAGTATTATATCAATGGTTTTTCTTCCAGCCTTCCCATTGATACACAAATTAAGGCCCTTCAGGCGATAGAGGGTTTTGAACATGCCAGGGTTCTCCGGCCCGGATACGCCATAGAATATGATTACTTTCCTCCGACACAGCTGGAATTTTCGCTGGAAAGCCGGCATGTTTCCAATTTATATTTTGCAGGCCAGGTAAACGGAACGACCGGTTATGAAGAAGCCGCAGGGCAGGGGCTGATGGCGGGTATCAATGCCCACCGTAAGCTGGCAGGGGAGGACCCTGTAGTGTTGAAACGATCCGAAGCCTATATTGGTGTGCTGATTGATGACCTTGTTACAAAGGGAACCCGCGAACCTTACAGGATGTTTACCAGCCGGGCGGAATTTCGGATACTGCTTCGTCAGGACAATGCTGATAAAAGGTTGACCCGCCTCGGGTATGAAATTGGTACCGCAGGAAGAGAACGGCTGGAAAAACTTGAAAGAAAAGAGAACCTGGTCAGGAAGATGACTGGTTTTTTGGAGCAGCACAATGCCTTGCCTGAAGCTGTCAATGATTACCTTGAAAAGGCCGGAACCAGCCTTATACAAAGGAAAGCCCGTTATGCCAACTTGTTGCTGCGGCCTCAGGTTAACCTTCCTGATTTAATTGCCCAAGATCATACCCTGCGATCCTACTTTCATGGGTTTAGCGGTGAGGATGTTTACCAGGAGGCGCTCGAATCCGTGGAGATCGAAATTAAATATTCAGGGTATATAGAAAAAGAAAGAGAGATCGCTGAGAAAATAACCAGGCTTGAAGATGTAAGACTTAATAAAGATATCGATTACATGTCATTTAAAGCCATAAGTATGGAGGGGCGCGAGAAACTCCAGCAAATTAAACCCGAAAACATCGGTCAGGCTGCCCGCATCAGCGGCATTACCCCTTCTGATATTTCCGTTCTGCTCGTCCACCTCGGCCGATAATGTTCCACGTGGAACAATTTTGAATTTTTATTGGACCTCGAAGAGGTCCCATGTTACTTGCGGGTCCCCTGTTACTCACCCTTTAGGACCCTGAAAGGGTCCCCTGTCACTCACACCCGTTCACCGGCGTTTGCGTTTCGTGTACTACATCACGCCCCATCCTCCCACCTCCTGGACCCCTTCGGGGTCCTATGTTACTCACTCCTTAGGACCCTGAAAGGATCCCCTGTTACTCACCCCACGTCTTAAGCTTTACCTAACGTTAACCACGCTTAACTTCATCCACCTCACCTCTTGGACCTCGAAGAGGTCCCCTGTTACTCACCCCACGTCTTAAGCTTTACCTAACGTTAACCACGCTTAGCTGCATCCACTCACCCCTTAGGACCCTGAAAGGGTCCCCTGTCACTCACACCCGTGCACCGGTGTTTGCCTTTCGTGTACTACATCACGCCTCATCCTCCCACCTCTTGGACCCCTTCGGGGTCCTATGTCACTTGCGAAAAATTTTTAACTTTATGTATTCTAAACATTAAAACCTAAGAATTATGTCAAAAAAAATTTGTGTCTTTCTGGAAGATATGGTTGAGGATTCTGAATTCCTTTATCCTTACATGCGCTTGAAGGAAGAGGGCCATGAGGTGGTTTCTGTTGCTCCATCCAAAAAATATTATCAGGGGAAGGGGGGGATGCAGTTCAAACCTGATAAAGCCTTTTCCGAAGTCAAAGATCAGGAGTTTGATGCTGTAATTATACCTGGAGGATATGCACCGGACAGATGGCGGCGTGATCAGGAAATCATTGATTTTGTAAAATATCACTACGATCGTGGGGCCATTGTTGCTTCCGTTTGTCATGGACCGTGGTTGCTCATATCTGCCAAAATTGTTAAGGGTAAGAAGGTTACTGCATTCCCCGCCATTAAAGATGACCTTATAAATGCCGGGGCGATTTATAATGGGAATGATATGGAGGAAGATGGTAACTTGATTACCAGCACCAACCCCAACACCATGCTTCCCATGATTAAGCGTGTTGTTGAGATATTGAAGGGTTGATTTGTCTTAAGGGCCACGTGTTTAAAAGAACGGAGTATCTGTTGATTCTTTGTATCTTTGATCAATCCATTCCCGGAGGAAATAACCAATAATTTTATCAATGTTCCACGTGGAACATTGTTTTTGTTTTTATGGAAACATTGACCAGCTGCCCACTGTGTGGTGAAAAAGGCCCCTTCAGTATTCATATTCAATGCCGGGACTACCTGGTTTCTCAGGAAATATTTACAGTGGCGCATTGTGCGTCATGTGGCTTACTCTTTACGAATCCCAGACCCAGCCTTGATGAAATGTCTGATTTCTATCAATCGGATGAATACATTTCGCATGCAGAAACCGTTACGAGCCTTCAAGACAAAGTTTATATGAAGGTAAAACGAAGAATGCTTTCACAAAAATTGAGCCTCCTGAAAAAGCATTTGAATCGGCAGTTTTTTGCTAACCTTACCAGGAAATCTGCGCAAGACCTGAACGTACATTCCAGTTCCTCTAATCTATACCGCATCCTGGACTTTGGGTGTGGCACAGGCGCTTTTGTAAAAGGGGCCACCGAACAAGGGATTGACGCCATCGGATTTGAACCGGATTTTTCTGCAAGGGAAGTGGCTGCTAAACAGGGGGTCCAGGTAATTGGAACTGAAAACGAACTGGGTGCCCTTGCCGAAAACTCTTTGCATGCCATTACCCTTTGGCACGTGATCGAGCATCTGCATGATTTTAAGGATAAGCTAAACCACTTTCATCGTTTGCTCAAACCAGGTGGCGTGCTTTTTTTGGCCGCACCCATGGGCAATAGCAGCGATGCCGTTATGTACGGAAAATATTGGGCCGCCTGGGATCTACCGAGGCATATACTTCATTTTACACCTTCCACACTAAAGCGAGCCGGAGAGGATTCCGGATTCGATTACAAGGATAAAAATCCCTTACCTTTCGATGCCTGGTATATTTCCCTGATAAGTGAACAATACAAAAAGAAGGAAAAGCAGCTGGAAAAGACAGGCAAAGGTCAAAATGGACAAACCCTATTACCCGCACTTAAAGCTGGAGCGAAAGGTAGCTGGTCTAACCTGAAGGCCATAACCGGAGCATCTCCATGGTCAAGCCAAACATTTGTATTTGTCAAGCCTGCAGATAAGCTGAAGTAGCAGATCCCAGCAAATCCTGCAGCAGATCCTGCGGGAAACCTTTAACAGATGCTACGACAGATCCGGCAGCAGAATCTGCCACAGAACCTGCCACAGATCTAAAAACCGATCCTACAACCTATTTGGCAACCTTTATACCGTGGATAGACTCAAATGAAGCCCCTAAAACCATCCCCAACACACATAAAAATTTGAAAAACAGCATGTTAAAGTCCATCTATTACCCAAGGGCGATCTTTTTTCTATCCTGGCCGCTATCCATATCCCAATAGCTCCAAAATTAATTTTGGTATATCTTTTGTGACGCAAATATCAGATGGATTAGCAGGATGTGTAACAACATAAATTTGTGTAAATTAGCCAAGGTGTCACTGACTTACTGAAAGCCAACTGATTATTATGCCAAAATCCGCTATTAGACGCTATATCAGGCAGTTGTTGGTTGCTTTGCTGATTTTGCTGGTTAGTACAGCCTTATTTCGGCTTCGCCATGTAACCACAGAAAGCGAGCAATATGTGCAGCGTTTTCAGCGGGCCATGATCCAGCAGGAAGACTGGGTTGAACGCCACTTGCAGGAGTTTGTCAGTTCCTGCAGGGAAACAGATGGCAAAATCCTGCATGATCCGCAATACCTTGAGCAGTTAAAAAACACATACCGGCGCGATGGGTTGGTGTTTGTGATATATGAGGATGGTCAGCCGGTTTTCTGGTCTCACAATGCCCTTCCGCTGCATGGCCGGGCACCACCGGAATTTGACAATGGCATGACCCGTAAAGCCAACGGGTGGTACTATTACCAGGCATTTTCTGAGGATGAGGCTTCTCCGGACACTGAAGCCGGAGATTCCGAAGACCTTCGGGTACTCAGGCAGTATGTGGTCTTTTACACGGTAAAGCAAGATTTCAAATACCAGAACCAGTACCTGGTGAACCAGTTTCACCACGCACTGCCGGGCCTGGAGGCAAAATTCTTCCTGAGCGACAGGGCTGATGAAGGCCACCGGATCACCGACCGTGATGGCAACTACCTGTTTTCACTGGTTCTCAGAAGGGAGGAGGTGCTTACACAACCCGTTGGAGTGCTGCAGTTCCTTTCCGTGTTGTTTGGCACCCTTTCGCTCCTGGTCTTTGTCTTTTTTTCGTTCCGATATTTCTCCAGGATGTTCCGGATTGGCAAAAAAACCCTCGCACTTGGCGGGTTTTCAGCTGTAATCATCCTGTTGCGGGTCATTTCTTTTTACTGGCAACTCCCCGGGGCCCTGTATGATGGGGTGATGTTTTCACCCGAACTGTATGCCACCTCGGAGATCCTGCCCTCATTGGGTGATCTTTTCATGCATGTGGCAATGGTCACCATCATCGCCTACTTTTTGTATCACAACCTGAAGGACTTTACGGTGAAATATCCCCGAAGTCCATGGTTGTCGCGTGCCCTGAGCTTCCTGCTGTTTCTGGTCATCTACCTTTTCTGCGGCTTATCGCTTTATCTCATTGAAGGACTGGTGATCAACTCCCATCTTAACCTGGATGTGAATTTTATTTTCAATCTGGACATGTATAGCCTGGTGGGCTTTCTGATCATCGGGCTGATATTTTTTGCATTTTTCTTCCTGAGTGTGGTCCTTTGCCGGGTTATCACCGGCCTTCTGAACACCCATCGTCAGTTCTGGATCATGTGTGCTGTGTCATTTGGTGCCCTGATCGGGCTTACCTGGATTGTTTCCGGCGCATCACCCATTTTGTGGTCCCTGACCATTGTTGCCGTGTTGGTCTTTGAAATTGACAGGAAAAACAAAACCCCCGAAAAGAATTTTGCCGGTCTTATCATATCAGTGTTTTTGTTCAGCCTGATCTCCACATTTGCCCTGGACCGCTTCAACACGGAAAAAGACATTGAAAAAAGAAAAAATCTGGTGCTGCAGCTGGCATCGGAACAGGATCCGGTGGCAGAGTTCCTTTTCATGGAAATTGAAGAAGCTTTGTTCAACGACAGTCAGCTGCAGAACCTCATACTCAGGGATCCCTACAATGATCCGCTGATCGAGAACTACCTCCAGTATCACTACTTTTATGATTTCTGGGAAAAATATAACCTGCAGGTTACCGTTTGCCATCCCGAAGACCTGCTCACGCTAAAGCCTGAAAATGTCGATGTGGATTGTTTGCCTTTCTTTGGTGATTACATCAATGCATTCGGGAAGCAGACCATCAGTGAACAGCTCATTTACCTCGACAACAATACAGGCACCAACAGCTATATTGTTCAGGTTCCCATCAGGATGGGGGAGGAATATGAGGAGGAGTACCACCTGTTCATTGAGTTTGATGCAAAATTCATTGCCCGCGACCTTGGCTTCCCTGAACTGCTGATTGATGATGCGGTTGACATCAACAGAGAACTGATCAATTACTCCTATGCCACTTACAGAAACGGCAACCTGGTAAATGAGTACGGGACGTATCATTACAGTGTGGATGCCTCTGTGTATGATGTGGCGCTCCATGAATACCAGCAGGATGAGTTTGCGGAGTTTTCTTTTGACGATTACTCTCATCTGATGTATCACAAGGACGATGAAACGTTACTGATCATCAGCCGTCCGAAAGGATCCTTCCTGGAATCAGTGGCACCCTTCTCATACCTGTTCATCACCTTTTTCTTCATTGTGGTGGTATTCTGGCTGCTGATCAGCCGCAATAAACCTTCAAGGCTGCTGAAAATTAATTTCCGCCGAAGGCTTCAATACTCCATGGTGCTTATGTTGCTGATCTCTGCCCTCACCATCGGCGGGGCTTCGGCCTGGTTTATTTTCAACATCTATGAAAACAAAAATCTGAGCTTCCTCAATGAAAAAGCCCAGAGTGTGCTGATTGAGGTTGAGCATGTCCTTGCAGACGAATCAAGCCTGGAGCCGCACATGGAGTTTTACCTGTATGACGTCCTGCTGCAGTATTCCAACATTTTCTTTACCGATATCAACCTTTATAACCCCGACGGGCAATTGCTGGCCTCCAGCCGTCCGAAAATCTTTGAGGAGGGCATTGTGGGACGCAAAATGAACACCCTGGCCTTCCTGAAAATGAAAAATGAGCAAAGGAGTCAGTTCATTCATTCCGAACGCATCGGCAAACTGGAATACCTGTCGGCCTATACGCCTCTGTACAACCGCTATAACGAAAAGCTTGGTTACCTGAACCTGCCTTATTTTGCCAGGGAAAGTGAGCTGCGCAATGAAATGTCTTATTTCCTTGTGGCGTTTATCAATATCTATCTGTTGCTGGTTGTGGTGGCTGTGGTGGTGGCCATTTTCGTTTCCAATTATGTAACAAGGCCGTTGCAGCTGATCCGGAATAACCTGGCGCGCCTGAAGCTTGGGAAGACCAATGAAAAGATCGACTGGGACAGGGAAGATGAGATCGGCAGCCTTGTGAGGGAATACAACCGGATGATTGACGAACTGGCCGTGAGTGCTGAATTGCTTGCCCGGAGTGAACGGGAAACGGCCTGGAGGGAAATGGCAAGGCAGGTGGCCCACGAGATCAAAAACCCGCTGACCCCCATGAAACTCAGTGTGCAGTACCTGGAAAAAGCCTGGAAAGAGAAAGTGCCCGACTGGGATGAGCGGCTGGAGCGTTTCTCCAAGACCATGATTGAGCAGATCGACAACATGGCCGTGATTGCCAAGGAGTTTTCTGATTTTGCCCAGATGCCGGCAGGGAAAAACGGCCACATCAATTTACGGGAATTCATCCCGGAGGTGCTGGATATGTACAAAGACTTTGAAAAGGTAGATATCACACTCGAAATGCCTGCAGGGACTGATCCGATGCAGGTGTATGCCGACCGGAATCAGCTGCTCAGGGTGTTCAACAACCTCATCAAAAATGCGATCCAGTCGTACGATAAACACGATCAGGCGCGTATTTTGGTTGAGTGCAATGCCGGGGAGAATGAATACCACATTTCTGTAACAGACTATGGTTCAGGAATCCCCGATAATCTGCAACAGGAAATATTTACGCCTTACTTCACCACCAAAGCCAAGGGAATGGGCCTGGGCCTTTCCATGGTCAAAAGCATCATCGAGAGCTTCAACGGAAGTGTTTCATTCACCTCCCGCGAAGGGGAGGGCAGCACCTTTATGGTCAGCCTTCCTGCAACACAGAGGATGTAACAACCGGCCAGGCCGGTGCACGGCTTTCGTGTGGGTGATGTTCGCGTGTGTGGCTTACGTTTGCTGCCGGCAATCCGGGTTTTCGGCATCCCGGCCCGAAGCAATTAACCACCGCTGCCCCTGCAAACTTATTCGTAATCGCGGACTTCGGTTTCGCCGTTCAGCACCATCAGTCCGTTCATGGCCAGGGCACGCATCTCATCTTCACCGGGATATACATACACCGGGGCGACGTGCCGCACGCGTTCTGCCACTGCGGAGGTAAACGGCTTTCCGTAAGCGATGCCGCCAGTCAGGAGGATGGCATCCACTTCGCCTTTCAGCACGGTTCCCATGGCGCCGATTTCTTTGGCAACCTGGTAGGCCATGGCAGACTGTATGAGCGCAGCCTTTTCGTCACCGGCATTGGAGCGCTTTTCCACTTCATAGGCATCGTTGGTTCCCAGGTAAGCGACCAGACCACCGTTGCCGGTAATCATTTTTTTGATTTCTTCCTGGGTGTATTTGCCGCTGAAGCACAGTTTAACCAGAGCGCCGGCCGGGAGGGTTCCGGCTCTTTCCGGAGAAAATGGGCCTTCTCCGTCAAGGGCCTGATTTACGTCAATGACCCGCCCTTTGTGGTGGGCGCCTACACTGATCCCTCCGCCCAGGTGGGCCACGATCAGGTTGAGCTCCTCGTATTTCTTCTCAGTTGCGGATTTGGCATGCTGACGCGCGATGGCTTTCTGGTTCAGGGCATGAAAGATGGATATCCTTTCAAACTCCGGATGTCCTGACACCCTGGCGATATCGTCCAGTTCGTCCACAACCACAGGATCGGCAATATAGGCTTTGGCTCCGGGAATGGTTCCGGCAATGTCGCGGGCGATCAGGCCGCCCAGGTTGCTGGCGTGCTGACCCAGCACCCCGGCTCTCAGGTCTTCGGCCAAACGGTCATTTACATTGTAAACACCCGATGCGATGGGCTTTACCAGGCCTCCACGTCCTACAATGACCTTAATGCTCTGGGTGTCGAATGAGGCGCTTTCCAGTTCATCCAGAATAATCTCCTTGCGGAAGCTGTACTGATCGGTGATCTGCTTGAACTCAGCCAGTTCCTTGGTAGAGTGTTTGATGTTTTTCAGGAAAACTTCCTTGGTGTTATTGAATACGGCAATCTTGGTGGAGGTTGATCCCGGGTTGATTGCCAATATGAGGTTCTCAGTCATGAGTGGGTTTTTTTGTGGTTTATGGTGGTTGTTTTTTCGATGATGTTTTGCCGGCATCACTCTACGGCTGCCGCAAGGGCAATGCTGTTGAGCTTGGTTTCGTCGGTATCGGCGCGGGATGTCAGCACGATGGGGGCAGCAGCACCCAGGATCACAGCGGCACACTTTGCCGATGCAAAGTAAATAAAGGCCTTGTAGAGGCCGTTTGCTGCGTCGATGTCGTCGGGCACCAGAATGTCTGCATCGCCGGCCACAGGGCTTACAATGCCTTTCAGGGCGGCACTTTTTTCGCTGACCGCATTGTCAAAGGCCAGGGGGCCGTCAATGATACAGTTTTTGATCTGGCCGCGGTCGCCCATTTTAGCGATGGCGCTGGCTTCCATGCTGGACTTCATTGCCGGATTGACCGTTTCCACAGCACTCAGCATGGCCACCTTGGGCTTTTCAATGCCCAGCTTCCTGAAATACTCCACGGCATTTCGCGTAATGGAAACCTTTTCCGACAACTCGGGGGCGATGTTCATGGCGGCATCTGTAAGCCCGATGAGTTTGTGATAGGTGGGGAGTTCAAACAGTGCCAGGTGAGAGATCTGTTCACCGGTACGCAGCCCGTATTCTTTGTTGAGAACGGCTTTCAGCAATATGGCCGTTCCCAGGTTTCCTTTCATCAGAATATCTGCCTCTTTTTCCCTGACCATTTTTACCGCTTTGGCTGCGGCAGCAGCATTGTCGGGTTCGTTGATCACGGTAAAAGGCGACAGGTCGAAATTGTTTTCACGGGCGATTTGGTTGATTTTTTCTTCATCCCCGATAAAGATCCCTTCGACCAGTTTGTTTTGATGGGCGTTGATAACCGCCCCCATTGCATGGGCATCGTGGGCAGCTGCAAGGGCAAGACGGCGCCGGCTGTGACCGCGTGCCTTTTCGTGTAGTTCAGATAGTTTGCGTAACATGTGATTTGTTGG
>SL_8KL_010_SEDDRAFT_10004199_pt1 | contig 11663 bp, 11 predicted proteins | sample SodLakKL_010_SED_4_FD_11160 | JGI IMG/M metagenome (IMG submission 11160) | reverse complement strand
ATCCCCAAACCTATTTTTTACCGAAAGTTCAAGTAAGTTCCGAGAAAGGTTGCAACAGAGCCATTAATTTAAATCTTTACTTTAAGTAACTATGAATGCTAAAAATATAATGATACAAAGAGATGATGTAATTTCGTCTCCTCCATCATTAACTCTTTCGGCAGCTCGACTCCGTATGGCGAGAAATAATATAGGAGGAATGCCAGTAGTTGATTCAAAGGATAAGGTTCAAGGATTTATAACAATGAGGGATATAACTCTTGCTCCAGCCCCCTCAGAGTTTAAGGTTTTTGAAATAATGAGTGAGGATGTTATATGCATGGATACAAACTCAACAGTTAGAGAACTAGCAATTAAAATGTCTGAAACAGGTATCCAGAGGATACCAATTACAAACAAAAAAGGCAAACTTATGGGCCTAGTTACCCAGAGTTCAATCATCCGTTTTGTATCTGATTTCCTCTAATATTTCAGGAGGAAATAACTCCTCTGCAATTTGATTTAAGTATCTTTCTACGTGTTTTCCCATCCTTCTCTTGTATCCGTTTCTCCTGGCAATTCTGTCTATCTCCCTATCTACTCTACTTCCGTATTGGAGTGATTTTTTATTCCTTTTTAGTATTTTTTTGGGGACTATACCTTTAAAGGCCTCCCTCAGTATTTGTTTTTCTATTTTATTATTCTTTATTTTCCAAGGAATTGAGAGTGCAAGCCTAATAACATCCTGATCCAGAAAAGGAGCACGATGTTGTATAGAATTTTTCCTCATAACTGCTGCATCTCTCTCGATATCTCTATTTGCTATATTTTTAACGCTTTTTAGTATGGTTTTTTCAGGTTTTTTGGATTTTTTAAATTTATCATAACCTCCAAATAATTCATCTGAACCTTGGCCACTCAACATCGTATCATATCCATCTTTAAAGGCTGCTTCGGATGCTACATACAAAGGCAGACCAATACCTATATCAAGCCGACTAACTCTTCCGATAGCTTTGAGAGTTAGTGGTATATATCTACTTATATCACTAATGTCCATTTCTATAACTTTATGCTCAAGATTAAGGTATTTTGAAGCCTCTTTACTCCAATTTACATCTGGAGAATCTGATAAACCTACAGTATATAATTTAACATCAGCAAATTTACTAGCTAGAGTAGCCACTATCGTGCTATCTATCCCGCCAGAAAAAGCGATAGCTACATTTTTTTCGACTCTCCTCTTAATAGAGCGATTTATGTACTTTCTGATTTTTTTCTTTATTATGCTTGACCTTTTAATATCTACTTTATTTTTAGTATTTAAGGAAGTGATATCTGAAATATTTGAAATATTAATCTTTCGGTTTGTAGGATCTACTTTTAATAGTTTTCCGGGCTTAACTCTTTTCACATTTTTTAGACCAATATCCCATAAGATTGATTTCATAGAGGAAAAAGCAAATACTTCTCTATCTCTTGAAAAATATAAGGGTTTAATTCCTACTATATCCCTACCTAAATAAATAAAATTACCATCAGTAAATGCAAATGAAAAGTCGCCATTGAGATTGAACACCTTCTTGAAATCACCTTCTAGAAATAGTTTGAAAATATCATCTAAGTTGTATTTATACCATTCCCCATCAATAACAGCTATACAGTCTTTTCCCTCAACAATTTTATAGTCTTTCCTCTTAGGAGCCTTACCCAAAATAAGATTTTTACCATTTATCTCTGTGTCGATGAGATTACTTCGAACATTTAAAAAATAATCCAATTTATCGATAATTGGATCATCCGTATTACTTAATATTCCAAGTATTCCTTCCATCCACTAAGTCACCAGTTGTTTAGTTTTTTATTCTCTTCTGGATTCATTATAGATTTTTTTCACATTCTCTATGTGCTCTATAGCACAACCCAAGTAATTATTTGGATCTAAAGCCTCCTTTATCTCCTCTTCCTCCATTAATTTTTTTATTTTTTTGTTTTTAGCTAATACTTCTAGAAAACTTTCATCCTCTTCGTAACTTTTCATAGCGCATTTCCTAACCACTTCATGAGCAGTTTGTCTCCCCATCCCCTCTTTAACTAATGTCATCATTATAGATTCACTCATATTTAGCCCATCAGTCATGTTTAGGATTTCTTGTATTCTTTCTTCATGAACAACTATATCTTTTAGTATATCGCATATAAGGTTTAATTGTTCATCAATTAATAGGAAAGTTTCAGGTATTATCATCCTTTCAGAAGATGAGTTAGTTAAATCTCTCTCATGCTCTAATGGAATGTTTTCTAGGGAAGTTTGAACATTACCTCTAATTACTTTTGATATACCACATATCCTCTCAGATTTTATTGGATTTCTCTTTTGTGGCATGGTACTAGAACCAACTTGTCCTTCTTTAAAAGGTTCCTCAACTTCCTTTATTTCAGTTCTCTGGAGATTTCTAATCTCTTTTGCAATTTTATCTAGAGTAGATGATATGATAGCTAGAGTTGAAATCAGCTCAGCATGACGATCTCTTTGGATTATTTGATTGGATATTGTTACCGGTTTTAATCCAACCTTTTTCATTACTTTTTGATGGACTTCTTCCCCAATTTTACCAAGAGAGGCCTGAGTTCCTACCGCACCAGTTATCTGCCCTACAACTATTCTATCTTCTAACTCCAGTAACCTTTCATGGTTCCGTCTTATTTCATTTGCATATATAGCTAACTTATGACCCAATGTAGTTGGTATAGCATGTTGACCATGAGTTCTACCACAGCAAACTAGATTTTTGTATTTTGTACATTTTTCGATTAGAATATCTTCCAGCTCTAAGAGTTCCTTCTTTATTATGGATAAAGAATCTCGAATTTGTATCCCTCTCGTGGTATCTTTTATATCATTGCTAGTGGCTCCAAGATGCACAAATTCTCCTGCACTATCACCACATTGCTCTGATAATGCTTTAACTACTGCCATAATATCGTGGTGGATTTCATCCTCAATTTCTTCCACCCTATTTAATGAAACATTAGAAGTGTTAGCTTTATCCCTTATCTCAGTTGCAGCATCTTTTGGTACTATCCCTAGTTCACAACCCGCTTCTGCTAGTGCTGCCTCTATTTTTAACATAATTCTAAGCTCATTCTCTTTTTCCCATATTGACCGCATCTCTTTTGATCCATACCTTTTTTCAATAGGATGTATTGACATTTTTAACCCTCAAAAATTTATTTTATAGTTAAACATGATTTTGAACTATAATTTATTTTCTATAAATATATAAGATACAATTTTTATCTTAACAATTGGATAAGATCTCTTTTTACATAGAAGATACTTCCAACAATTAAGTAGTTTCAATGCACCTTCCAGGTATTGGGTTAACGGCTAGCTTGAGGTAAGTTTTTCTGAGATAAGTTTTCGTTCGAGTTTTCCCCCAAGGTGGGAAGGCCAAAACCTTTTAGGTAACTCCCTCGTGAGTTGTGAACAGGTACTAGAGGTGCCCAGAATCGTAGAAAAGACCCAACCTCTGCACGGCATTGGCGAGCGGAATAAAACCGATATAAGATGACTATGAAGAGTCGGTAACTCTTCACGTCACTTCCACGGTAGCACCTCAACCTTGGACTAGAAAAGTGTGAATGGTGGAAGCCCCTACCTTCAGGTAGAAGAGGATGTCACATAATGATTTTTACTATACCTCCAATTTTTAGTTTCTCCAGTTATTTTAATTTTTAAGATATTCATGTATTAATTTCTTGATTTTAAGTCATTTTTAAAAATTATCTAAGTGACTGAGAAGACACCTCCCCAATCGTAGATTAGGTGGGTAATAAACCGACCTGTAAAGGGAAAAATACTAAATACCAAAGTCAGTATATGTAAAGGTTAGAGAATACACACAGACCTGAACGAGGAGGAAAGACAACGGGTGATGAAATACTCAAAGGATTAAGTTTGAAGAGAGCATATACCTCTCAACTATGTTGTAAGTGTAGTAAGAAAGGAAATAGAAATAAAGGCCTTCAAGTGCAACGGAACTGAGATAAATGCAGATATAAACGGCTCCAGAAACCGATGTAAACGGTGCTTGGAACATATACAAGCGGGTACTCGGCAAACCTGAGATAAGGTCAATGCTTGGTGCAGGGGCTACCGTGACTATGCCCGAACTCCGTAGCGATGACCTGACCTCTGCAATGTAAGTCAGAACAGCGGAGGAGAACCCTTGAAAGGCTGGAAGCCTCTTCCTAACCAACGGTTAGGTGGAGTAGGATGTCACGATTACAATCTAATGGGAATTTTGAATAAGGTTTAGGAAAATAATAATCCAGTGAATTTGTGAGAAGGTCTTATAAAATGAATATAAAGGAGAAATTAAATTTAATAACAAGAAATGTAGATGAAATAGTTACTGAAGAGGATTTAGAAAATGTATTAAAAGATAAAGAAGACCCAGTAACTTATGTGGGTTATGAACCAAGTGGCTCACTCCATCTTGGTCATTTATTAACTGCGAACAAATTGATAGATTTACAGAAAGCCGGATTTCATGTGAAAATATTATTGGCAGATGTGCATGCATACCTTAATGAGAAAGGTACGTTTGAAGAAATAAGAGAGATCGCAGAAATGAATAAAAAATGCTTTATGGCATATGGCCTTGAAGAAGACAAAACTGAATTTGTGTTTGGAAGCGATTTCCAGACTAATTCTGAATATATCATGGATGTTTATGAACTGTCTTTAAATATAACTGTTAATAGAGCTAGAAGAAGTATGGATGAGATAAGCAGGAGAGATAAAAATCCTGTAGTAGGCCAAATGATATATCCTATAATGCAGGCAATAGATATAGGTAGATTGGGAGTCGATGTAGCCGTAGGAGGTACAGATCAGAGAAAAATTCATATGTTAGCTAGAGAAAGTCTTCCAAAGGTTGGATATAGCACTCCAGTATGCATACACACCCCAATTTTGACTGGATTAGATGGTGATAAAATGTCATCATCTAAGGAGAATTGGATAGACCTTTCTGATAGTCCAGAAAGTATCAAAAATAAGATTGAAGAGGCATATTGTCCTCCAGGTCAAGTGGAAAAAAATCCTGTATTTGAGATAATGAAATATCACATATTTCCGAGGATTGATGATGTAGTTATTGAAAGGCCAGATAAATATGGTGGCGAACTCAAGATCTCTAACCTCGAAAAACTCAAGGAATATTACACCAATGGTGAACTACACCCACTAGACTTAAAGAAGAGTGTAATAAAATACTTAAACGAAATAATAGCTCCTGCAAGGGAAAAGATAAGGAGGTTTTAATTCTGAATAATAAAGATGAAGAAAATACATATCGTAGCCCTAGACTACCAAGAAAAGATGAACAGATGGCTAGAGTTATTAACATGCTCGGTGCTAATAGAGTGGAAGTCTATGCAGAAGATGGCAAGAAAAGAATAGCTAGGATACCAGGTAAAATGCAGAAAAGACATTGGATTAGAGAAAATGATGTTGTTATAATTGAGCCCTGGGATTTCCAAGATGAAAAAGCAGATGTTAAATGGAGATATAAGCAGTGGGATGTACGTTGGCTTAAGGAACATGATAAATTAGAGGTTTGATTTGTATCTATAGATTTTTGGTAAGTATTTTTATTAAAAGTAAAATTGAAAACTCAAGTAAAATTTCAAAATACTTTAAAAATCATAATTTTATAGGAAAGAAAGATGTCTAAAAATATAGATTATCTTAAGATTCCCAAGAAAAGAATTGGTGTTTTAATAGGGAAAGAAGGAGATACCAAGAAAAAATTAGAAGAGCGTACGGGAGTCGATATAAAAATAAATAGTAATACTGGTGAGATTAAAATAGATAAAAGTGATGCCGATCCCTTTTTGGCTTGGAAAGTTAGAAAGGTCGTAAAAGCCATAGGTCGCGGCTTCCATCCCAAAAAAGCTGTTACTCTTTTAGATGAGAGAAAGACTCTTCAGATTATTGATATAACCAATTATGCAAATACAAGAAAATCAAGGGATAGATTAAAAGGCCGAGTAATTGGCAAAGAGGGAAGAACCCGAAACATACTTGAGCAAATATCAGGTACAGACATAGCTATATTTGGAAAGACGATTTCGTGTATTGGACCACCAAAGGCTGTATCGATCACTATAGAGGCTATAGAAATGTTGCTTGATGGTTCACCACATGGAAATGCTTATAATTTCCTTAAGGATAATGTCAGAAGCAAAGGTGAAATTGAGTACATAAGGAGAAAATGATATTTTTAGTTAATTATTAGTTTATCCAACTTAGCTTTATTTTTATCTCTATATAAATTACAAAAATATGATTAAAATCTAAAATTTTAATATTTTTTTATCTTAAATCAGAGGTAAGACCTCCACTCTTTAGGTAGGGGAAGATATCTTTTTACATCAAACGATTTATATCTTCAACTCTCACACTTTCTACATTTTTTAGCTCTTTAAAGGCATCTTCTATATTTTCTGTTCCACCTTCATCATCAGGAACAACTACCGTTACAATTAGTGCTTTTAGACCAAATGCTATGTCCTCTTTTTTTATGTTTTTTATATCAGCACTACTAGTTTTGGAGCTAGAAACTTCTTTTAAGGATTTTGTGAGTTCTTCTAAATCTACATCGGTGTTTTTTGGCATCACTTTTATTTTTGCAGCCACGCTCCCCATTTTATCACGGACCTAAGAAATTACATTTGGGACAGGCATATTTATTGCTCTGCTTCCTACACCTCTTACATCTAGCTATTTCGAAATCATTGCACTTTGGGCATATAAAAGATGTATAAGCTGACCCGGTTAATGTTATACCACAAGATATACATCTAACTTCATTTTTTTCGGTTTGTTTGTTTTTGACCATTGTAGCACCCTTATTATTCAAGTTTAATACAATTAAAATACCAATTGATAATTTTTTTAAATTTAAGCGTAAGTAAGTTGTATACTTTTATAATTTCTCTGTATTTACCTTACGATCTTAGTAACCAGTTTTTGCTAAAGCTGATATAACATCAATAAGCTTCTATTTAGTTTCACTTATATTTATCTAAAATCTTTTTATCTAAAGGATATATCAAACATATGCTATTCCAATGATGACATATTTACGAAATGAATATTTTTTTATTAAGAGAATATTTAACAGTTAGAGGAAATTAATTCTTTACCCAATAAGACACCTTCCTAACCGTCAGGTTTGATGGGTGAGGATGTCACGATTAGAGCCCGTTTTAAAATCAAAAGAATAATTTATGCGAGGGCAGGATGTATTTGATATAAAGGAAGTAAAGATTGTTAAAAAATTACTATCTATTTAGTAATTAAATATTAACTAAGGTATGGATTGTTATGATTCACAAAATATCTGAAGAGGATGGTAAAAAGGCTGTAATATTCTCTAGGAAGATGATTGAATCAAAACTTTCACTAATACAGCCTGAGGAAATACCAGAGTTTCCAGATTCATTCAAGAAAGAAGGAGGAGCGTTTGTCACTATAAAAAAAGAGGGAGAACTAAGAGGATGTATGGGAAGACCACTTCCTAACCAATCTTTGGAAGAAGCCATCAAAGAAGCTGCAACAAGTGCTGCATTTAAGGATCCAAGATTCTCGGCGGTTAATAAAAATGAAATTGAAGACTTAAATATTGAAGTGACTTTATTAGGACCTTTAGAAAAAATTGAGTATGATAGACCGCATGAGCTTAAAGAGAGTATTGAAATTGGAAAACATGGACTATTAGTTGAAAGGAATGGGAGGAGCGGGTTACTTTTACCACAAGTAGCTGTCGATCAAGAATGGGATTCAACTGATTTTTTGTCTCAGGTATGTATGAAGGCTGGATTAAGACCCGATGCTTGGTTTGATGAAAATCTAGACTTTTATCGATTTGGGGGGCGTATTTTTATGGAGACGGATCCAAACAAAAAAATAGTAGAAAAAAAATTGAGGAGTTAAATATTGAAAGTTGTCAAAAATGGTAGGGTATTTTATGATGGAAAATTGGTTGAAGCTGATATAAGCATAAAAAATGGAAAGATAGAAGAGATAAATAATGAAAATATTGAAGGGGCTGAAGAGAAGATAGACGCCTCCGGAAAAGTTGTCTTGCCTGGAGCTATAGATACTCATGTCCATTTTAGAGACTTTAAAGAATCTAATAAGGAAGACTGGAACAAAGGATCTCAAGCAGCAATTGCAGGTGGCGTGACAACGGTTGTTGACCAGCCCAATACAATCCCCCCTATTGACAATATTTGTACTTTTTTAGAAAGGAAAAAATTGGGCAAAAAACTTTCTTATGTAGATTTTGGGATAAATGGTGCTGCTTACACTAACTCAGATATAGAGGGGTTAGCAGAGAAAGGATGCCTTGCGTTTGGAGAGGCTTTTTTTAGTTGGCCAAGAGAAAATAATCCAGAAGAATCTGGAAATATGGGAATGGGAACCGATAAAGATAAAGCTTTGAACTCATTTTCGAGAATATTAGATACCGGTAAGGTTTTATGCATACATGCTGAAATGTGGGATGAGATAAAAAGAGGTATGAAGAGATTCGTAGGATCTCTTCCATCTAAATATTCTGAAGCACGTTCTCCAGAGTCAGAAATTAGTGCAATAAAAAAAGTTGTAGATATATCTGAAGAGATAGGTACAAAACTACATATAGATCATATTAGTACGGCTAAAGGGGCTGAGATTGTAGATAAAACCGAGGCTACTTGTGAAGTTACACCCCATCATTTACTTATGAATGAAAAGAATCTTGACGATCTCAAAGGATACGCTAAAACTAATCCACCAGTAAGGGATGAAGACAATCGGGAAAAATTGTGGAATGCTCTTTCTTCAGGTAAGATAGATATTGTAGCATCAGACCATGCCCCGCATATGGTAAAAGAGAAGGAATCAGATTTTTGGGAAGCCCCCTCAGGTGTTCCTGGTGTTGAAACTATGCTACCTCTCCTCGCATATCAGGTTAAACAAGAAAACCTTTCATTAAGTAGGTTAGTAGAGGTTTTATCTAAAACCCCTGCAAACATATTTGGACTTACTTCTAAGGGCCAAATAAAGAAGGGAAATGATGCAGACCTAGTAATAATTGATTTTGAAAATCTCACTAGCATTGATGAAAATGAATTACATAGCAAATGTGGATGGTCACCTTTCCACGATAATGAGGCAATATTTCCAGAGAAAACAATACTTAGAGGAGATGTTGTTTTTGATAAAGGTTCGTTTGGGAAAAGAAAAGGTGTTATGGTTGAGATGGGATGACCAGAAAAAACTTTCAGAAATTGAAGATTTAGTAGATAGACTTAAGAACGAAGACTCTGCCATTCTTGTAGAAGGAAGTAATGATGAAAAGTCTTTAAGGGAGCTTGGGATAGATAATGAAATTATCAGAGTATCGGAAACCCCTAAATCACTTTTTAAAATAGCAGAATATATCTCTCAGAGGTGGGATAAAGCTATAATACTTACAGATTGGGACTCTCATGGAGAAAAACTTTCAAGTAAACTTCATGAAGTTTTACAGAACTGTGGAGTAGCTCCTAACGATATATATAGGCGAAAATTTAAGTTCATGCTTTTAAAAGATATCAAAGATGTTGAGTCACTTAGCAATCTAATTGAAAATATGAAGGCTACAGAATTTTCTAATCAATCATATTAGTTTGTTACCAGAAGTTTTACTTTTAATTGATGTTTTTAATTATTCAAATATTTTAGTTTAAAATCTTGTAACTTCATAGAAAACATTTTATATTTTTCGAAAGAGAATTTATCATAATTAAGGAAAACTAAATTAAGGTTGTTAGAATGACATTACTAGAATTAGGTTATAGTTGTAGTTATGTTTGTCATTTATCCTATAGTGGAGGCAGGGTAATGAATGACGATTTTATATCCCTACCTTTCCACATAGGCTTGCGTCCATTTAGTGGGTGTGAGATAATTGTTGGTATAATGAGCTGTACAAAATATATTAGGAGGAATTTTAATGCAAAATTCTGCAGAAGCAAAATATCTAATTCATGCTCGAATAGAGGCAAATGGAGTAGTAGAGAAGCCAGATGTAGTTGGAGCAATATTTGGTCAAACAGAGGGTCTTGTGGGGGAAAATTCGGATCTTAGAGAGTTACAAAAAGGTGGAAAAGTAGGCCGAATCAAAGTAAATATAAAATCTAAAAATGGAAAGTCAGAGGGTAAGGTTCTTATTCCATCCAGTCTTAACAAGGTTGAAACAGCAGTTCTTGCTGCATCTTTAGAGACGATAGACCGTATAGGCCCTTGTAAAGCTGAAATAACAACAACTGATGTAGAGGATATAAGAGAGTCTAAGAGAGATCGAATAGTTGATAGAGCTAAAGAGATATTGTCGGACATATTTGAAGAAGGAGATATTGAAGACAATGAGATAACAAAGACTGTAAGAAGGTCTTTTGGAGATAGCAGAATAAGCAATTACCGGGGATTAAGTGCAGGTCCGAATGTTGCCTCTTCTGATGCTGTCTTACTTGTTGAAGGAAGGTCAGATGTATTGAACCTTTTGGATTTTGGCATAAAAAATGCTGTTGCGATTGACGGTACGGACATACCTGATGAGATAGAAGAACTTTCAAAGGAAAAAACAATAACTGCTTTTTTAGATGATGATAGAGGAGGAGACCTTATATTAAAAGAGGTAATGCAAAGAGTTAATATAGATTATATAGCTAGAGCTCCAGATGGAAATCAAGTTGAAGATTTAAACCATAAACAAATACTCGAGGCTCTAAGATCAAAGGAACCAGCAGGCAAGTATAAAGGAAAAAAAACTCTTAAGAAGAGTAGTTCAGTTAAAAGGAAGCCAAAAAATAAAAAAAGTAAAAGTAAGATACTTCAAAAAGCTAAAAGAGGGGTTAAAGAGAAGTATATGAGCTCAAAGTCTAACAAATCTAGCAAGGCACGCAAAAAATCTACCGACACATCTAGAAATGAATCTAATCAAGATTTAGGAGATAAAAAAAGTTCAACGGAAAGCAAATTAACCCAATCTAGTGATAAAGACCCTAAAAAATTCCAAGATAGTAGAACATATTCTGGGATGCTTGAGGAATTAAAAGGAACCTTGAAGGCACTCTTGCTATCATCGGAAGATCAGATCATAAAAGAGATTGCTGTGAGAGAGCTAACTAACGAACTAAAAAATATCGATAAAAATATACACTGTGTGGTCTTTGATGGGGTTGTCACTCAAAGACTTCTTGACGTATGTGTGGATGAAGGAGTTAAGAGATTGGTTGGTATAAAATATGGTAACGTTGTAAGAAAACCAACAGATGTAGATGTAATAGTAGAGAATAATTTTTAACATTATTCTAAAGGAGTCAATGCTTTTGAACTCTGCAGTGCACGCCAAGGCAGAAGTTAATCTAAAGAGTGTATTTTCCATCTTTACAGGACTTTCCTTTAAGCTTCCACTGGGTCTAAGTTCAATCACAATTATGATTTCAAAGATAAGTTAGAATGGGCCAGAGGATATTATGTTGGTACTGCTGGCGAGGTCAGCAGTGCGACTATTCAGGAATACATCAGGAGGCAAAAGAATTGAAGACTGAACAGACGAGGACTTTGAGGGCTAAACTCT